>Ga0208279_1000014_pt1 | contig 161648 bp, 125 predicted proteins | sample AntAceMetag02UKM_FD_184766 | JGI IMG/M metagenome (GOLD analysis project Ga0208279, IMG submission 184766) | Saline lake microbial communities from Ace Lake, Antarctica - Antarctic Ace Lake Metagenome 02UKM (SPAdes) (version 2) | ecosystem: Environmental > Aquatic > Non-marine Saline and... | reverse complement strand
TTAAAATCAAAGAAAGGAGATGGGCATCCCGGTGCAATTATCATTTGACGGAACAAGTGCCTCTTGGTGTGATTATCTTTTGAGGGAACGATGTCCGTTCGGTGCGATTATCATTTGAGTTGACAGGCTGGATTGGCCTTCGGCAACAGTTGTCCCCAACGTACCTACTCAATCAATCGGGGAGGTGGCACGGGTCGGGCGCACTCCCTCCCCTCGTGGGGGAAGATTGGGGTGAGGGCATGCGCGTGGGAGCCCAGCCCGCTTGGCCCACAATATCGAGAAGATACTCCCCAATTGCTCAAGGCCAGCAGGACCGCTTCTGCTCGACCAGGTCCGCCACGTAGTCCAGGACAGCCGCCAACTCCTTCTCCGAAGGTGTCCCCCGCTCCAGCAGTAGTATACGACCTGACCAGTACCGCACGCGAAAGCGGCCTGTCTGCAGTACTTGTGTGACAATGTTCGCGTATTCAGCGCGGGGATCCAGTGCAGGAACAGTCCGGCAATCTACCAGATCCAGCAGCACGTAGTCCGCCATTTGCACGTGATCCAACCGCAGGGGAGACGGATACTCCAGGACCACCAGGACGCGGCGGTTGGCAAGCGGAGGCCCCAGTCGGTTGACCACTGCCACGCCTGTCTCAGGAGGGATCTGGGCCAGCGCCTCTACAATCTGGTCGTGGTACGGATCGGGTTGGAAGGCTCCCGCTTGCGCATACAGGAGGACGGGGTTGAGAGGGACGTTGGCTCCTATCGTGCCAATCAACAAGAAGACAAGCCCCAGCCGATAGAACCGGAGCCCGCCGTGCCGAGAGGCCTTGCGCCGCAGCCGCTGCAGCCCCTCCGATACCGCCAGAAAGAACCACGGGATTAACACGGCAGGATATTGGTAGCCAACGGAGTGGAAGGCTGGACGGCTGCCCGACAGAAGATAGGTCAGGGTTGGGAGAGCCACCACAAGCGAGGCGGGCCCCAGAAGAGGGAGAAAACCCAGGGGGAGAGCCAGGTGAACCAGGAACAAAATCACAGTCTCGGGAGATGCCTCGGCGAGGGGCTGCGCAGTGCCTCCTTGAACAGATGATTTGGAGAAACCGGGCAAATGCGACCACAGTTGAAAGAAACGATACGGCTGACCATCATTGAAGTAGGGAACAATGACACCATAGCACAGGATAGTCCAAACGACGGCCATGGTCAAGAGACCTATACCAACACACCTTTTGTCCCGCTTCAGGAGGTTGACCAATCCCCAAGTCCCGATAGGGACCACCATCTCCTCTTTAGTGAAGAGGGCCAGCAACACGGCAACCCAGAACAGTGTCATCCGTCCCTCCAGCAGAGCCCAGTAGGCCATGTAGAGAAGGGGGATGGATAAGGCGATTGGGTGAAAGTCAACGAGGTTGAGGAAGCCAAGAGCAGGATAGACCAGGTAGCAACAAGCGACTATGAGCGCAGCCTTTGGATCGTCCGTCTGTCGGTGAGCGATCCAGTAGAGAGGAAAAGCCGCCGCCCCCAGAGCGACACTCTGCAGAACGAGCAGCAAACGCGGATCGGGCCACAAGCGATAGAGAAGAGACAAGCCCACCAGGATAGGCCGGACGTGGTTGCCCAGGTAACTGCCGATTAACTCGACGTTGGTCGCCCGATCTATGGATGTCTCAAACCAGCGCCCATACGCCGTGTTCCATACCACCTGAGTCATAATGCCCAAATCGAACGTAGAGGCGTGGAAAGTGTTATAGCGCGCCATGGCAAGCCCGCTGAACACGACGACATATAGAAGCACGATCCCGCTCAGCAGGAACAGCGTGGCTTGGCTTCTGTGCTGTCCCAATCCCCCCCCTATTCGCCGCCTATCGCTGCCAATCGTTCCGCAGCAAAGACCTCGTCTGGTGCGGCGTCCAGCGCCTCGCGGTAGAGCCGTCGCGCGGCTTTCAGGTCCCCGACCTCCTCGTACCAGCCACCGACGGTCTCCAGCCACTCGATCTCCCGGTCCGTGAAGCGAATGGTCTCCAGTTGGGACAGCATATCGGCGCTAATCCCCACCCGATGAAATGCGACCCCCCAGCCCCGGGTGCTGGCGCCCCAGGTGCCAGGGCCAAAGATGGACTGCTGGCGAAAGGCATCCAGCGCACGCTCTCCCAACGCCAGGGCTGTGTCCATATCACCCTGATGGTAGGCGACCTGGGCCAGGGTCCAGCCAGACCAAACGACGGCAGTCGGTTCCAGGATGCTGATGAAAGCAGCGATGCGCGCATCACGGGTGGCCTCCTCGTAGCGGCCCAGTTCCAACAACGTCGCCGCCCGGCCAGCGTAGCCAGAGGCCCATTGGGGACTGGCAGCCAGCGCCTGATCGTACAGCAGAAGGGCCTCTTCGTAATGGGCCGAGGTCAGGGCAGCCTGGGCCTTATTCGCAGTGGACTGGGGTTCCCGGGACGGGTGTGCAGCCCGCCATCTCTCCAGAACAGACTGGCGGAAGTCACTTGCCCGCCAGTAGTAAGCCTCGGCCCACCGGGGTCGCAGCGTCAGCACTTGTTCATAAGCCTCCCGCGCTCCTGTCAGGTCGCCCACTCCCTCCCGGTAGAGTCCCTGGTTGAGCCAGAAGGTGGCTTCACCGGGCGCGGCCTGCACGGACTGTGCCACTGAGGGTCAAGGCTGCGGCTGTGTCGCCTTGCTGCCAGTAGAGGGCTGCCAGGTTGGCGTAGTTCAACCCGTAGCCAGGCTCTCGTTCGATGGTGGCCTGGTAGCGCCGGATAGCGACTGGCAGCGCATCGGCAGCGCCCCGATCCGCCAGGACACCGTGGGTGTAACCCGACGCCAGGTTATACAGGGCGTGGCCGGGATCGCGGGCAATGGCTTTCTCCAGTTGAGGAGCAGCGGCCTCCCAATTGCCGGTGTTGGCCAGGGCTGTGCCGTCCAGGTAGGGCAGATAGGCAAACTGGCTCCACACACCGACAACAATCAGGGCCAGGAGGAGCAGCGTCAGAGTCAACCGCCACCAGGTGGTGTGGCGTTGCAGTTCCACAGTCTTGGACCGCGTAGCGAGGATGGCCAACAGAACGGCAGTGACAACAACGTTCACTGGCATCTCCGTGGGAGTGTCGAAGAGGGAGTGTACCATCATCGTCACCAACGCACCGATGACACCGGCGAGAGAGCGGCGCACTGACACAGTCTCAGCGAGCCAATGACGCCACCCAGCCCAACCCATGGCGACGAGCAGCGCTCCCCCACTGATGACGCCCAGAAGACCGCTCCCTGCCAGCAGATGCATGACCTGATTGTGGGCGTGCAGGTAGATGCTCAGTGGCGGGACGGATTTGTACTGCGCATAGGCAGTGGCAAAGGTGCCGGGGCCCAGGCCGGTGACGGGGTGAGCCGTGAAAGCCTGCCATGCCGCCTCCCAGAAATGCAGACGACAACCAAGCCCAGAGCCATGGATGGACCTTTGGAGTATCCAGGTCGTTGCCAGCCCGGCTGCAGCCAGAAGGAGCACGACTCCCACACCAGCCGCAAGCCGGCCCAGGGAGAGGCGCGGACGTGGGATGCGCATCCCCTGACCAGCCTCCCTCCAGCCGGCCAGCCACCACAACCCCACGGTAACCGGCAAAGCGACAGCCGCAGCCACCCACGAGGCCCGAGATGAGGTGAGCAGGATCACACCCCAATTAAGCAGAACCCAAAATGCGGCTAGGATCCGCCGAGGCCAAGAAATCGCGGCAAACAGATCGACCAGGACAACAGGCCAAAGGAGGTTGAGGAAGAAGGCAACCATGCTGCCATGGCTGAGAAGGGGATGAGGGCGGACGATGATGGGAGGGAACAGTTGCTCCCCACCGCTGATAGCCAGCCAGTCCAGCTCGTAGCGGACACTCTGCCAGATGGCCAGGCCAATGACGATGGTACCAACGACGACGATCACACGCGTGAACAGTTCCGCGGGCCAGCCTTTACGAATGAGGTCGGAGACGAGTACCCACACCAGCGCGTAGAGCGTCGTCAGGCAAAGAGCATTGAGGCTGCGACGAGGGTCCAGGGAGAGAGCGGCAGTCACCGCATACGCCCCCAGGTAGACCCCGTACACAGCGGTGACTGGCGAGAAGGCAATGGGCTGCCTGCGCCACCAGGCCCAGCCGAGCCATGCCGCCCCAACCAGTCCCAGCAGTACCAGGGAGAAGTTCACCGCCTCGTACAACACCAGGCCGTTCAAAGTGCCTCCGGCCAACAGGATGTAGGCAAAGACTACGGTGATGGCTGCTTCCTGGGCCAGATCCCTTACGTTGATTTTTTGCATGGTCTATCCTCTCCGTCCGCGACTGTGGAGAAAGTCGCGCAGGTGGCCGATGACGGCCTTGGCACCACGCCACAGATAGTCCAGGTCGCGCCAGGAACGGATCTTCCGCAGATTGCGCCATACGAAGCGTGGGGTCAAGAAAGAGCCGTAGACCTGGGCCGAGAATGCCATCACCTCGGCAGGGGTCATACCGGGCACGGCCAGTACCGGCTCACGCATGTCGTAGTGGTCGTAGTCGAGTGGGTCAAAGTCGGGGCGGAACCACTGGTGCTCGAGGGCCTGGGCATGCAGGGGAGTGCCAGGATAGGGCACGACGACAGTTGACTGAAGCATCTCAGCATGCCCCTGGGCCATCAACGCGCGGGCCAGATCCACAGTGCGCTGAGCATCATCGCGCGTCTCCCAGGGATAGCCGACCATGACAGTGAGGTGAATGTCCAGCCCGGCCTCGGAGATCAGCCGCGATTCCTCGACAATCTGCTCGACGGTGATGCCCTTGTTCAACCGGTCGAGAGTGGATTGGTTGGCCGACTCCAGCCCCATTTTCAGTTTGCGGAATCCTGCCCGCTTCATCAGGTCCAGGAGGTCAGGCTGACCAATGTAACCGTAGCGCATGTTGCAGGAGAAGAGAATGTGCTTGTTGTAGCCGCGCTCAATCATCCCCTGGCAGAACCGGCGCAGCCAGCCGCCAGCGGGGAAAGTGCCGGTGTCATCGAAGATCTCGCGAGCGCCGTGTTCCTCGATGAGAAAGCCAATCTCGTCCAGCAGGTGCTCCGGGCGGCGGACGCGGAAATGGGGATAGAGGGTCGTCCAGGCACAGAAGGTGCAGCGAGCCCAGGGGCAATCACGGCCGGCCATGGTGTAGAAGAAAGGAGTGCGCTTACGCCACTTTTCGCCGTAGAGATGGGCCTGAGTGAGATGCCGGTCGATTAAGGGCAGATCATTCAGGTCGTGATCCAGGCGGAAGGGGCCGGTGTCGTGGATGGCGTCGCCATCGCGATAGTAGAGACCGGGCGGAAGGGGAGAACCGTCGCGCAGGTGACAGGCCAGGGCCAGCAGGGAAACGTCGTAGTCGCCACCGGTGATACAAAAGTCCACGCGGCTGTTGCGCATGGTCTCCCACGGCAGGGCCGTGACGTGGTCGCCCATGAGCACTGTTTGACAGTGAGGTGCCAGGCGTTTGACCCGCTCCACGATGCGCCAGTGCTGGCGGACGACAGGCGTCTTGGTCTCAAAGGCGATCAGGTCGGGCTGCTCGCGCCGGATAAAACCAGCGAACTGCTCCCACGACCAGCCCGTGGTGATCGCATCGTTCCAGAGCACGTCAAAGCCTGCTTGGACCAGGAGAGTGGCGGCGCAGGCTGGCACCAGGGGATAGATGTACGAGGCGGCGTGGTACCATTGGAACTGGCGGTTCTGGGTCAGCATAGGGCTGCCCGGACCGGCGAGGGGCGGATACGAGATGGCAGTTTTCATATTCTCATATTCGTCTTCCGGCCAGAAATCGGCCCACAGGCCATCAACAGACTACACTGGGCGGACGCCCTGCGCCTGAGCGATGCTCTGAGACTTGTGACATCTTATAACATTCCACACCTTCTGTCAACCTGTCCAGGTGACCACCCCGTAGCAACGACTTCAGTCGTTCTTGACCTGACAATCCCTGCAATTAACGACTGAAGTCGTCACTACAGGCGTTCTTCAGACATGCTCGCAGCACGCGCAGGATGAAGAGGGGATTGCCGATGACATAGCGGCGCCATAGCCGGCACGGGTCGTTCCAGAGGCGGCATAGCCACTCCAGGCCGTGGTCCAGCATCCAGCGCGGGCCGCGAGGCTGGACTCCGGCGACGAAGTCGAAGAGCGCACCCACAGCCCACACGACCGGCACCTCCAGTTGCTGACGGTGAGCGGCGATCCACCTCTCCTGAGTGGGCGTGCCCATACCAACCAGGAGGATGTGGGGATGAGCACCGTTGACGGCAGCAATGGCGGCTGTGCCCTCACCCCCCCGGCCCCCCTCCCCCAACTCTGGGGGAGGGGGGTGTAGTAGGTAGCCGTGGTGTGTGCCGACGATACGCAGCCCTGCATGACGGACGCGTAGCAGGTCAGCAGCACGGGCAGCCACGCCGGGCCGGCCTCCCAGGAAGTACAATGTCGTTCCGTCTTCAGTGCACGCCCCACACAGAGGCCCGATCCAATCGGCGCCGGTCATCCGGCCCGGGAGGCGCTGGCCCAGCAGCCACGCCCCCAGCACCACGCCAGCACCGTCGCAGTAGACCACGTCGGCCCCGTTCAGTATGGCGCGCAGTTCGGGGTCAGCCCAGGCAGTGTTGAGGACGTGGACGTTGGCGTACATCACACAGAGGTGATTGCCCGAGGTGACAACACTCTTCACCTCCTGGATGAGGCGTTGCAAAGAAATGCTATCAACGCGAACGCCCAGGATGGCTACAGAATCTACAGAGTGGCCCGGCAACTTACCTGCTCCGATGAGTCGGACACCTTCTGGAGAGGTAACTGCTTCTTCACAAAACAGGCACAAATAGCACACGGATACACACAGATGAACTGGCCGCATCCTCTGTATCCGTTGACACCGTTGACACGGGTTCTCACAGGTTTTCTACCTTTATCTGCGTACATCCGTATGATCCGTGTTGATCCGTGTTCTATTCATGATTGGCTGAGCAGTTATTCGAACTGTCCATGCAGATCCGAGACCTCACTTGATCAATCAGCCCCCTCTCTTGACTCCAGCACACGCAATCGCTCCTCAGCTTCCGTCAGGTCAGGCACCGCCTCTAGCAAGTCACGGTACATACACGCCGCATCCTCCGTCTGTCCGAGTTGCTCATACCAGTCTCCCAGTTGCAGCATGCGCTCGGCCGCGTCATTTGTGACAGTCACCCAGACCGCGCCAGGGAGCAAGCGGTCAACAATGGCCTCACGGTTGAACACAAACCAGGTATAGGCAGTCGTCACGCCGCCCGCACCGCTTTGCATTGGCCCCGGTCGGTTGAGTCTCGCCAAAGCGTTTTCATACCAGCGAATGGCGCCCGCAAGGTCACCACGTTGGCCCAGCACATCACCCAAAGCCAGCTCCAGACGGGCTGCACGGCTCGAGTCCAGGTCGGAGATCCAGGTAGCCACCCGGAGATTCCACTCCGCCTGAGCGAGATCACCTGCTGCTAGCGCTGTCAGCCCCAGTCCATAGTAAGAATTGGGATCATTCAAGGCGCGTGCGGCCGAAAAGCAACGGTTCGCTTCTTCCAACTCGCCTGTCTGCAGGGCTTCCCAGCAATCCTGCAGCGGCTCAGGCAACACCGACAGGGTCGTAAGCCAACGGCGGCGGGTCATCGCTCGCAGGGGAGTAGCCCGGAAGAAGAAACCGTCCGCCCACGCAGGACCGACCTCCAACCCCTGGCGATACAGTTCCGCCGCGCAGGTCGGGTTCCCCATCTCCTCCTCAAATGCTCCCAGTGTGAGGGCAAAGGCCGCCTCTCGAGACGCCCGCTCGACGGCCTGCTGCAGCGCTTCGCGCGAGCCGTGCTCATCTCCCGTACGCCACAGCAGCACGCCCAGGTTGGCCCAGTTGGTAGCGAAACTTGGCTCCAGGGCCAACCCGGCGCGGTAGTCCTCCACTGCCTGTCGCAAGTGAGCACCGTCGTTTTCCTGCAGGCCGATCATTGCGTGCACGTACCCCGCCTGGAACCAATTGGTGGCCAGCGCGGGATCGCCCGCTGCGGCTTGATCCAGGAGAGGGGCAGCCGCCTCATACTGCGCCCGGTTCGCCAGAGCGACCCCATGCGTATACTCCGCATAGCGCATCAGTCCTACAGCCAGCGTACCGATCAGCGCAGGCCACGCCAGTCCAAGGACAACCCGGCTGGCGCGGTCGACCCACACACGGCGAGGACCAGGCGGTGACGAACCCTCGACCAGGGCCAACATCAGTACAATCAGCAGTGAAAAACCAGGAATTGCCTGTGGTGTATCGAACAGACTGTGGACCAGTGTAGCGACCAACGCTGCGATCGCCGCGATCAACCAGGAACGCCCGCCAACAACGCAGGAGCGCCATTGCAGCAGTGTGCTGCGCACGGCCACAAGCACGAACACTCCCAGGGCCAGGGTGCCCAGCAAGCCCGACTCCAACAGCGTGTTCAGTGGAAGACTATGCGCGTGCGTATACAACGGGTATGGGGGAATCGAATACAATTGCATCGCCTGAGTGGCGTAGGTCGCCGGGCCGCTGCCCCACAGGGGGGATCGCGCAAACGTCATCCAAACTGGGCTCCAGATGCCCTGCCGCGAACTGAACAGTGGGCCATGCCCGGGATGCTGCGCCTGGCGGACTACGAGGAGCACGCCTGCGACCAGCGCTCCAGCCAGCAGCAGCCCCAACAGCCCCATATACGCCGGCCGGCGCCGCAAGCGTCGCCACTGGGCAGCCACCCACGCCCACCTGTCCAGCGCGAACAAGAGCGACAGCGTGGCCATTGCAGCAGCCGCTCCTATCCAACTGCCCCGCGACGATGTGGCCAGGAGCAGGACCAGCATCACCGCCACCCAGACCGCCAGCGCGGCCCGTGCCAGGAGGTTCTTAGTCTTGATCCACACGGCCACGCCGAAAGGAAGCAGCACGTTCAGGTACGCAGCCAGGAAGTTGGGGTGCGGCACGATCGCCTGAATGCGCACAGTTGCAGGCGGCAGGATATGCTCCCAACCGCCAATCTCCCACCAACTGCGGTACCAGTTCAACAGTTGAACCACGCCGAGAGCCCCAATCAGCACGCCCAGCAACAGTAGCGTGCTGACCAACAGGTCTTCCAACCTGTAGCGCCGCAGCAGGTCTACAGCCACGTAGAAAGCCAGCCAGCAGAGGGTTACCAGGGTCAGCCAGGTCACGCCACGGCGCGGATCAGTCGAGAGCGCCGTTGCCAGCAACTGAGCCAGCACAAACAGCAGCCAGGCCAGGTCCAGCCGAGTGCGGGGAAACGGGAATCCGCGTGTAATCCAGGAGACCAACCACGCAATCACGATCAGCGCAAGGATGATCAGACTCAGCCGACGAAAGCCATAGAACAAGATGCCACTTTCGGAGCCTCCGATCAGGACAAGGTAACCGAGCATAAGGAAAGCGACGGCCTGTTGGACGAGGAAGCGAACGTTCAGTCGCTCCATGGTACTCCAATCCTTCATCTGTGGGTTCCCCTCGACGCCTGGCGCACTGCGTCTCCGTACCGGGCGAAGTGGCGCTGCAAGTACCCCAGTTCACCCTCCACCCGTATCGCCGCCTCCGGGCAGACGTGAACGCAGTAGAGGCAGCGCACGCACGCACTGGAGCCAAAGGCGAAGCCGGGGTCGAGGATGGGCAACGCAAGCGGGCAGTAGTCCAGGCAAAGGCCACAGCGGGTACAGAGGCCCGTGTCCAGCCAGAGCCGCTCAATGCAGGCATCCTGCGCCTCGTAGACGTCCTGCAGGATGCGCAGGCGGTAGAGCAGCCGCCGGGCCCACTCCTGCCCGTGGACGGCACGGGTGGCGTTACGCAGGAGGGCCAGGATGCGACTGTCGAGCAAGCGTACGAGCGCGCTGCGCGGGGGAGCGGGGTCGAGCCGCAACAGAGGCTCCATCCGCGCCACTGCGTCGAAATCGGCCTCGGCAAAGTGGCCCCGACGGGCAGCGACGCGCAGGTAGGGGATGGCGCTGGGGCTCAGACCGAACAGCCGGGCGGCGACCATGTCGAGTACAAAGGGATTGGTCGCCGCCAGGAGTGTATCTACGCGGCGCGGAGTGCCGTCGCCGGGGCCGTTGCCCTCCATCGCGATCAGCGCGTCGGCAATGATGAGATGGGGATGAATGACCTCGTTGAGGGCAACGATGTTGGCCGGCAGATCGGCATGCACCAGTCGCTTATCGGTGCCAACGACACAGCCGATGAGAGACTTGAGCGCCAGGCTCATCCTCGCTTCGGCGTGGGTCTTGAGTTTGGGCAGGTTGAGAAAGAAGCCGGCCTCCAGGCAGAGGCAGGCGGCGCGGACCGGGCCGGTGGCCAGGCGCACCTCGATAGCCGGGGCATGGTTGAAGTCCACACATTCCACACCGTAGTGGGCGCACAGCGCCCGCACGCCCAGCCGTTCGAAGACATCAACCCCCTTGCGGTAGATGCCGGCGTTGGGGCCATCGCCGACGAGGATGTTGGTGTAGCCACGCTGCTGAAGCACCTCGATGACAGCGGCCAGCAACCGCAGGTCGGTGGAGTTGCCGGTGAGGGCGGAGAGGTCGTTGTTGAGGTTGGGTTTGAGCAGAATAAGGATATCGGGATGAGGAGGCAAGACAACTCCCTCCAACAGTTGGCGAACCGCAGATACCACCCCGGCTCGTGTCCGGCAATCTGTGACCAGGCGAACTTCACTCCCCGAAAACGCAACTCGTTGCATAGATCAGTCCTTCACCTACCTGATACAAGCTCACCTAGAATCCGCCGATACTGCTGGTACACACCCACCCATTCGTAGTGGCTCTCAGCATAGGCACGACCAGCACGCCCCAGAGCATCACGGCGATCCCTATCCTTCAGCAACGCCGTCAGCGCGTGCGCAAGGGCGTCAACATCACCAACCGGCACTGGCACTCCCACGCCGCCGGTCGCCTCACGAATCGCTGGGTAATCTGAGTAGATGACCGGCTTCCCACACGCGAGCGCTTCAGCCGCAGCAAGGCCAAAGCCTTCTTCCATCAATGTGGGGAACACCACCAGATCCGCCTGCCGGTAGAATGGAGCAATGTCATCCACGTCGGTGTGAAACTCGACTGGCAGGCCGACTGCCAACTCGCGCAAGCGAGAGAGATAGGCTCCATCTTGCATGTATCCAACGATGACAAATTGTACACGTCTGCGCACCTCGGGCGGCACACGCCCCAACGCGGCCAATGCCACGTGCTGCCCCTTACCGGGGAGAATGCGCCCCGGACAGATCACCACATAACTTTCACTACGACGCTCCGCTGCCGGGCAGAACCGAGCCAGGTCGACACCAGGGTAGATAACGCGAATCCGGTTCGGCACTACACCTAGCACCCGGATCTGTGCCTCTGTCACGTGACTGATAGCGATCACTGCGTCCGAGCGACGCACACGCCAGCCGACCAAGGTCCGTCGCACTTGCTGCTTCCCGCGCACGGCGTCCGCCTGCCCGAAGTTAAGGTCGTAGACGATCACCGCTGCCGGGACTGCAACCGGCCCCAATTCGATAGCGTTGGAGAGCACCACGTCGGGCCGCAGACGCCGGATGAGCAAAGCGCTTGTGAAGAAGAAACGCGCATAGTTGACAATCCGGCTGGCGGACGATTGGTCAATGGGCAGAGTGCCTGCTGGCAGACGGCGCGGGCTATAGCGCCAACCACTAACCAAGGTCACGTCGTCCTGCTGCACAGCCTGGCGCCACAGGTTGTAGATGACCGTCTCCCGCCCACTGGTCACGTCGGGCGGGAAGGCGCGGGTGATAATGGCGAGTTTCATCGCCCCTCCTTCACCTCGAGCGCTTCGTGGAAGACTGCCGTCATCTGCTCAATGAACACCTGCGGACTGCTTAAAGCCTCTATGTGCTCACGGCCCGCCCGGCCCATAGCGCGGGCACGATCAGCATCGGAAGCCAACTCTATTAGAGCCTCCGCTAGTTGAGTGGGCTGGCACGGTTCGACAAGCAGCCCTGTCACACCTTCCTTCACCATATCCACACTCCCCCCTGCCTGCGTGGCCACGACGGGCAATCCACTTGCCATCGCCTCACCGACGGCACCGGGGAACGTATCACGCCAGGAGGGAGAAACAGCGATGTCAGAGGCAGCCAGGATGTCCGGGACATCCCCTCGCTGCCCCAACAGCAGTACCGCGTGGCCTACTCCAAGTTCTACGGCCAGCCGCCGGAGTTCGCCCAGGTACTCCCCCTCGCGCCGTTCCGCGCCAACAATCAGGAAGCAAGCCGTTGGGAACGTCTGAAGCACGCGCGGTACAGCGCGGATCAGGTCCCCCTGGCCTTTCCACTCCTCCAGGGCACCGACGGCCGCGACGACCGGGTAGCGTCCCCCTAGACCCAATTCATCCCGCACTCGCGTAACCGAAACGTCTGGGGGGAAGCGATCACAGTCCACCGGGCTGGGAATGACGCGAATCTTGGCAGCTGCAGCCAGACTCCAACGTGAACGCAGCATCCACTCGCGCGCCGCAGCCGAGGGGACGATGACGGCGTATGCCCCCCAGCGTGCCAGGGTCATGTAGAAACCGGGCCGTTGGAACAGGTCCTGGACGTGCATCACCACTGGACGTCCGGTCAGGCGTCCAGCCAGCGTGCCGGCGATGTGTGCGCCACGGGAGTTGGTGTAAATCAACCGCAAGCCTCGGGTGTGCACGTGATAAGCCAACCAAGGCGCAGCAAGAATATTGCGTATCAGGAACTCACCGAACTGAAGCACTCCTCGTCTGGCGCGAGCCGAGGACTGCAACAGGGGAAGCGTTACCATATCTCCGCCGAGGCCGTGGACGGCACGAGCAAAGGCCCCTGTGCCAGAGACGAAGGCACAGAAACGATAGCGGGCGGGAGAAGTGCGGTGGACGACTTCGAGCGCGACGCGCTCTGCTCCACCCAGCGTCGCGCTGCCCACGCCCTGAACGATGGCCACATCGATGGGGGAGGCACCATCAGCAACTGGCATCGGTTCCCCCCGGTTTCCGCTCCTGAATTCCACCCGCTGGCGAATGACTTGGAGCAGCGCCCACGGCTCGCGACACAGCGCCAGCCAGCCGTGATACAGCGCAGCCCCCCAGCGGTGCGCCGTGGCCGCCTGGTATCCGATTTCGACCGCGTAGCGGGCCAATCATAGCGTACCACTCTCTCCTACAACTTCATTCAGCAAGTCAGCCAAAGCCCTGGCCGCTTCCGAACGTGTGTAATGCGTAAGACGTTCTCGATTGAAGTGCCAAGGGAGTTTGCCCAGGCGCTTGAAGGTAGCGACCCAGGACCGCAATACCTCTGCGATTTCCTCCACTGACGCAACCGACACTCCAGCCTCACATTCCTCCAGTACGTCATCCACCACATCGTGCTTATCGCCCAGCGCCAGTATTGGGCGACCGGCACCCAAATACTCGTACAGTTTCGCTGGACAAACGCCTGTCTGTTGATCATCTCTCCACTTAAACAACAACAGGGCCGACGCCTGTGACTGCATTTGCAGGCTCGTGGCATAAGGAACAACTGGAGTAAACGCCAAGTAATCTGCAGTCTGAAATTCTCTCGCCAAGTCGGCGGGATAGTCTGGGTCGGTTCCAACAAACCGGATCAAGAAATCGCCTGGAAGGATAGAGGACGCTTCATGCAACATGCGAACGGCTTGAAACAGCGGTGTTGGATCCTGATAACCCGGGTATAATGTCCCAACGTAGAGCAGGACAAACGGCTCTCCAGGGCCTGGAGCGTACGCCGGCAGGTCCTTGAAATCCTGCACATCGAAGCCGTGGGGAATCACAACTACACGCTGCCCGGTGAAACGCGCGAGCCTTCCCCCCCACGGCTTGGTCACCGTGACCAGGTAAGCAGCGCGGCGCACAATCAGGCGCTCGAAACGCTCTTCTGCCCACTGCCAGAGCGGTCCCCGCTGCAGGTAGTGATTGTGCGACCACAAATCTCGGTAATCTGCGATCCATGGCACCCCGGATATCCTTTGCAGCCGGTTGGCGATCAAGTGGCACGTAGGAGGACCAAAAATGCTATAGATTGCATCAAACTTTACCTGATTCAATAGCCTTCGACCTGCTTGTACTGCGTAAGGGTACCACCCGAGAGTCCGATCTGGCATGCGTGAATTACTCAACCGAAGAACCTTTTCAACCCCCCGGTACAACTTCTCGACGTTGCTGGGATTGCTCGAGGATCTTGTCGTAGATGTAGACAATGTTGCCGAAGGCGCTTTTCGTATGCGTGGGCGCAGGTACCGGGTCCGCAAGATACGGTCCTCGGGTATCTCTACAGGCATCGTCTGATGAACAGTGGGAGGGGGCGTGACTGTCAGCACCCAGGGTTGCCAACAGTAGTCGGGTAGATATTTGACCATTTTACCCGCTCGCAGGGAGGCAACGACGTTCATGGGCGGGAAAAAGTAAGAGATGAGAAGTACGTTCTTCATAGCAGCAATTGGCTAAGGTACAGCTCGACAAAGTGGGAGCGGGGGGAGGCCTAAGATAAGAACAGCCATGGCCCAAGGCGCTGGTATCTCCTAGGTACGACTGCCAAATCTTGGAGTAGGCAGCCCATCTCAGGGCAGGTGGCGGAGACTGGCATTGACGTGTCGAGCCTGCTTGGCTACCCCGCTAACAGAACCTCATAGATCGCTTCCAGTTGCTGATTCAACTCCTTAATGTTGAAGTTCTCTTTAACAAACCTGCGTCCGGCGCGGGCCATGTCAGGCCAGAGCTCGGAATGTTGAATAAGGTACTCGAGCCGCTCGGCCAGAGCATCTGGGTCTCGCGGGCGAACCAAGAATCCGGTTTTCCCATCGACCATCGCCTGAGGAATACCTCCTACAGAGCTAGCCACCACGGGAAGCCCCACGGCTTGCGCTTCCAGCAGGACTACACCAAAGCTCTCAGCAACGCTTGGAAGTAAAAAAATGTCACTCCGTTGTAAGGCTTGGACGACTTCGGCCTGTGAACGAGGTCCAAGCAAATGGATGACTCTGCTCAACAAGCAGTCCTGGATTAGCGCTTCCAAGTCGCTCTTCAATGGTCCGTGGCCGATAATGTTGTACTCTAGCCCCAATCCGGGGGTGCGTTCGAGCAGTCTGCGAATAGCTTGAATCCCGTATCGCAGTCCCTTCTCTTCCACCAAGCGCGCGACGGTCAGCACCCTAACTGGCTCTGCGCTCCTAACACTCAGGTGCGGCGGATGATACGTGAACCGATCAAGATCAATCCCTACAGGTTGGTCGATGATCTTTTCTGGGTCCACGCCGAAGTCGACTAAATTCCGGCGATTATAGCTAGAGGCGGCGATGAAGCAATCACCATGTTCAAAAAGGTCCCGGTAGATATAGGCCCCTTTCTTGATCGCCAATCGTGTGTCATAGCCGTGAAACGTTATCACAAGCTTACCTTGAAGCCCCAGTTGTCTAAGGCGTATTCCAAGGTCACCGTTCGGACCGAAATGGCAGTGGATGATGTCATAATCTTGCTCCTTGCCGATGAAGGGTAGGAAGGCGTAGAAAAGCCGAAGCGACAGCGCGTCTCTACCGAATCTGAACACGTCTAGCGCCTTCAGCAGCCTAATGGGTCTCTTTCGGAAGTTAATCAGCAGCAGACCAAGCACCTTAAAGATGCGGCTCACTTTGCTCACAGGGATGTTGAAATAATGAGTACGCGCCTTGAGTCTGTATGCCTCGACATCCGCGTGCATGTGCTTGAGGCCAAGATCACGACCGGCGAAAACGTCGACTTCATGGCCCAGATCCAGAAGGCCAGTGATCTGGTTTAAGATAAAGGTTTCCGATAAGTTCGGAAACGAATCAACGATAAAAGCTATCCTCATTGCATTGCAAACATTTGATGGGCAAACTAGCTAACCAATCCGCTTTCACTCAGCGTCGCTGTGAGCCGTAATGGCTCGCTTTCAAGCTCTTAGTCAAAAGGCCAACGCCCCGCCAAACAGTGACAGCAGAAGTTGCTTGATGACAGTCCCACCCAGAACTAGTGCTTTATCATGGTGATTCTGATATGTCAAATCGGGTCCCATGGGGATGCAAGATCACATAATTACTGTGACGAGGTGCTAGCATCAGGTTTGACCGGAAAACAGATAATCGCACATCTAATCACAGCACCGGATCCAGCCCAAATCTTGTTGATTTTGTGTGCAGACGCTGGTCATCTCAACAACTGTCTACGACAAACGGCGAGCAGGTTGGCATGTGAAGCGCGAGATATATGCAATTTGCTCATTTGCGGGCAATCAGTGTTGCTGAATTGCAATGCTGCTTTGCGAGATACGGCGCATAATGATCAAAAGGTTGCGTAAATTGAACCACTGGATTCCAATTTGTGCGACTTACTCCAGGCGGTCAAAGGTCACGATAGATGGGAGCCTCTGACCTTTCCGTTGATCCTCTGTGCCAGTTTGATGACGAGAGCAGCGTCATCACGAGTCGGGCTGAGCAAGACAGCGAGCCCCAGCCCTGTTTCTCTTCGGAAAAGGATCACCGTCAGCACCGTGATCAAAGAGTAGGAGGCTGTGCTGGCGATAGCAGCGCCAACAATGCTCAGTCTGGGAATCAAGAGCAAGTCCAGGAGCACGGTTAGGAACAATCCCGCTGTAGAGATATACATATTGAGATGTGGTTTGCCAATGCCACCAACATAGGCCGCCAGAACGAAAGCAGGGCCAATCGCCACAACTCCCGGCATCAACCAAAGCAAAGGAGCAATACTGTCCCTGAATGCTTTCCCATACACTAAAGGCAGTGCAACAACAGATAACAGACTGAGTGCGATTCCGGCCATCAGACTGAGCCAAAAGGAGAAACGAGTCGCCTGGGCCGTGATATGCGCATTGTGAGCAACCAGTTCTTGCTGCCCGGCTACTCGGGGCAACAGCGCTGTTGCGGCGGCGTTCGGCAGCAGCCACAACATTTGTGCCAGACTGACAGCCAATGCGTATAGCCCCACGGCACTCTGACCGACAATGAAACTCACCAAAAATGTATCCAGACGATAGTTGAGAAACTGAACCAGATTGCCAAGATAACACGGGGCTGAATATGCTACGACCTGACGGAATCCACTGGTACCCCGTGACGACGCCAGCGGGACGCGCAGTCTGGACAGGAAAAGCACATTGGAAATCAAAGAACTGACCAATAGCAACCAGATGACCAGATAGAGGTCAAGCGGGCGACCAATAAGCCGTGACATGCCTAGGAGCAGGAGAAGCAACCCGACGTCCGCCAATCGGGTCAAGAGTGTGATACGGTTGGTCGGAATGATCTCCCGTCGCCCAATGAGGATCGCTCGCCAATAACCTACCAGCGTATTCAGACACACGTAAGCCGTACTAAGGAAGATAATGCTTCCACCGCAATCTCGCGGTAGAAATGTCCAAACGAACCCGGCGTGCCTGGCTATGCCCAAGAGAAATATGGCAAGCAGACCTTGACCCACAGCCACCGGGGTGAGCCAACGGGCCATCGCACGGGGAGAGACGGCCGAAAGGGCAGTGACGTAGACGATCCCGGAGGGCAGCGAAAATCCCAGCACCATCATCAATAACTCACCAGTCGCCACAAACAAGTCGTAGCCACCCTTACCTTCGGGGCCGAGCGAGCGAGCCAAGATAACGCCGATGAAGAAACTCAACGGGATCGAGATTGCCTTGGTGCCCAAAGAGTGAAGGGTATCCTCAAACAGAGACTGGCGTACACTTGCGGTCAACGATTACCTGCTCCAGACACCACTACGAAGAAGTCCCCTTGCGACAAAACAACACCTTGCTCGACGGCATATAGTTCAGCCCACAGAGCAAGCGATCCAGTGCGTACACGAACCAACAACAACTCCGCATGAGCCACCCTCGAAAGGCCACACGATAAAACAGACTCCACCACTGTTCCAATAGCCGGAATTCCAGTTTCCACTTTGTGTCAACCGGGTTGGCCAATATCACCACAGTAGGAATCATAAGCCGCAAGGTGACACCTGTCTGCTCCAGTACGGATAGGTGTTCGGCAATCGTGCGAGGCCGGCCCTTGCTGCTGCGGTCAAATGGCCTTCCCCACCAACGATACCTCAAAATGGGATCCATAATCAGCATGTACCCACCCGGTTTGAGCATACGGCCCAGATTAACCAGCGCCTGCTCCCACCGCTGCTGCGATGGTATGTGATGCAGAATGCTCATTGCAGAAATGACATCAAAAGTGTTCAACAAACTACTATTTATGGGATCGGCAATATCCCTCTGCTGGAACCGTAACCGAGGGTATCGTTGTGTCAGGCGGGAGACACTCTCGGCAGTCAAGTCAATTCCGGCAATCTGCTGTGCTCCCTTGGCCAACCAGAATTCTATCCAAAAACCAGTGCCAGATCCCACGTCGAGTATGGACCATTGGCTCAATCTGTCTTGGGGGAAGCGCAAACGCTTCAACCCCCGATCTACAGAACTCGTCATCGCACGGTATAGACACCTGTTAAACGCGCTAGAGAGGTGCGGATATCCTACGCCTCGAAGGTCAAACTGCCGCTGTAGCAATGCTGGCCAATATTCGTCGGGGCTGTATCGTTTGGATTCACTCATCTTTCCTCATGACAAAAAACAGGCACCACCCACGCTTCTGTCCCTTGGCCAATAAGTATACAATACCGCGCAAGAAGTTGCGGAACAGAACTCTGAGCGTCCACCTGGTCAAGGCAAAGACCGGCAGGTATCCTCCAGGGCGGACCTCCACCACGCGAAATCCAACCCGCTCGGCAATCACCGAAAGTTCAAAAGCAGTGATCGGTGCGATATGTCCATATGCGAGACTCTCTTCACCGAACATGTGAAACTGTCCCGTACGCAAGAATATCCAACGGGACAAGAAGGAAGTGACATTGGGGGTGGAAAGAAGAAGATAGCCACCAGGGCGCAGTATCGCATGGATTTCCCGCAACAGATTCCAGGGGTTTTCCAGGTGCTCAATGACTTCCAGGCAACAGACAGCATCGAACGGACCCGGAATGCACTCGCGGATGCCATGATCCACGTCCAGACAGTAAATAGGAATATCCTGTGGGACGAACTCGTCTGCATACACATCCAGCGCAGCGATCTGATATCCGAGGTCCTGCAGTCGCAACGAGAAAGCGCCTGCTCCTGCGCCTATATCCAGGACAGTGAAACCTGGTGACACGTACCGTTGAAAGAGCTCAGCAGCCTGCTCGTGAACCCCCAGGTCGGCATGAATCAGAATCCCCTTGTAGTACCCCGGCTCTTTGGCTTGCGTATTGACCAGCCAATTACGCATGTTTCACACCAATATCCATGCGACAAATCTCTACTTACTAACTCAGAGTTCGCGCCAGAGAGACCACGCACGGAAACCAACATCGGCCGTGAAGAGTCTCTGGGACATTTACAGGACTCGATAAACAACCAGCGGCCCTCAAAGCAGCCTCAAACACCATCCTTAGCCCCAGGGCCAGACCACAATGGGAGCCGCTGGCTATAGAATTACTGCTTACGATTGCCGCAATACAAGCGGCAGATATATTATGCCGTCGCCAAGGTCCAATAGCACATCGTCATTGCTCCGCCAGCCGTTCGACGTCACGACCACTGGCCCGCTGGTCGTGCCAGATGGGATAGTGAGCGTGATCCGATTGTTGGACCAGCCAGTAATTGCCGAGTCGGGCACCGGGACGCCGTTCAGTGTGACATTATATAGACCTGTGCTCCGGTTGCCTACACCCGGATCCGGGCCAAACGTCGTACCATCGATCACAAGCGTGTCGCCCACACTGGCCGTGGTTGGATCCGACCCCGTGACATGTGGTTCGAGGATGAACAAGGCGCTGTTGCTCAAGTCGCCGACCTGCACCTGGATTGGCCCGTCAACCCCGCCCAGCGGGGCAATCGTCACATCATCGGGCATCACAATCTGAATCTGAGTGGAATTCCAACTCTGGATGCTGCTCCCTGGCAGATTGTGCCCATTGAACAACACCGTACCCGGACTGGACCCGAAGCCCTCACCAGTGATCGTGACGGACGTACCGGCCGGCCCGCGCTGCGGGGAGATGCTGTAGATCGGGTTGTTGGTCACGTACAACTCGCTCACGTCCGTTCGCGTCAGTGTCGTCTGGAAAAAGTCGTGGGTGGTCAGAACAGTTGTGCCCTGCACCTCCACTTCGTGTGAACCCAGCGGGGCGCTGAGACCGACGTTGATCGTCAACAGTGCCGACTCATCGGGTTGAATAGATGAAGACGACAGGTCCATCGTCGCGTGGGGCGACAGCGCGGCGGACAAGGTAGGCGTGATAGCGATGTCAAAAGCCCCACCCGAGATCCCACCATGAGCCCGGACCGAATAAGTGGCGGTACCGCCAGGCAGCACCCCGCGCGATTCCGGCTCGATGGTCAGCGCGAAATTGGGAAAAGGGTACATAAAGATGTCACCGTACTCCCCCACCGCCCACCCCTGCGTCTCGTCCACCATGCGGATGTCGTTGACCGGTCTGTGCCACAGACCTGGAGGCGGGACAACCGCGTAGGGCAGGATGTCCCGGCCTAACCAGGTAAACAGCCCATCACCATCCTGGTCATAGTAGGCCAACCAGGCCGACTTACCCGCGTATGGATGAATGCGACTGCCATAGCCGCCTATCCACAGCGTCGTAGTCAAGGGTGATCCGGCCCAGAAGGAATGAGCCCCGTTGAAGCTCGATGGAGTCCAGCTCGAATCGGTCCCAATCACTGGCCAGACCGCACCCTGATCCTCAGGTGTCAGTTGGAACGCGCGGCCGTCGTAGCGCCAGAATTTAGCAGCAGCATCATTGTTCACGGCACTGTTGCCCACAGCATATCCATTCAAGGAGTCCGCAAACGCAATTTCATTCACTCGTCCCTCAATGCCACACCAGTCGTGGCCGTAGTCCAGCTCCGTCGGCCACGTTGGGCAAAACCGATTGGTGCCAGCACACGATTCGAAGTGTAACCACACCTGGGGGTTGTGCTCCACGCACAGATCTAGACCACCGCCAGTGCCGTAGTCAATGCCGGCTGCCCAGGCATCCCATTCCAGCGGTTCTGCCGGGCTTGGGGGCACGGTCATCGAGATACCCACGCCCACCGATTGAAAATCATATATGTCAGCGAGGCAGGTGCCATACTCGTCCCACCGATCCGCCACCTTTCGGTCATAGATCGCCGTCGAGTGATTCAGATCGCCCACCGCCCACCCCAGTGTGCTGGAGACCATGTCCAACGACTGGATAGTGTACGGCGAAGGGGAGCGCTCCAAGGGCTGGAACCAGCGCACGCCGTCGTAGCGCATCGTGAGTGCGCTCGGCGGGGCGCCGACCGGTTCGCCCATCGTCCACCCCTCGCGATCAGAGACCATCTCAATGGTGCGCAAACCCGCCGCAGGCAAGTCCATATCCGGATTGTATACGCGTTCCCACACATCGCCGTTCCAGTGCAGGATGGTCGCGCCATCGTCGTCGGCAGCGCCGACAGCCCAGGCATCGTCGTAGGTCAGCGACCACACGCTGTACAGATGGTTGTTGGTCGGACTGGTCACCGAGACCCAGTCGCCATCATCCCTGAGTTTCAGAATCATACCCCAGGCTCCCACCATCCACCCCTGGCCACTGGCAAAGTCCATGCCCCGATAACTCAAATCGTGATCTGTGTGCAAGACGTCGCTCGCCAGTTGCCAGTCGCCGCCGGTATAGTGCACCAACGAGCCATTGTCACCGGCAGCCCACCCCTCACTGGCTGACACCATCTCGACACGGCGCAAGTGCTGGGTCGTCGGACTATCCACGCTCTGCCAACTCGAACCACCATAGTGCATAATGGTCCCGTTGGCCCCAACTGCCCAGACATCATTGGCCGAAACACCGTCGACAGCAAGTAGTTGCCAATCACCCACGTCGGTCGCGGTCCAGGCGCCTCCCGAGTAGTGCACCACAGTACCCTTGTCGTTCGCTGTACCGTAGAGGCCGCCCACCGCCCAGCCTTGAGATTCGGAGAACATTTTTACGCCGGTCAGGTCACTGTCGGTCACACTCGCCACAGGCGACCAGTCGAACGTGTACCACTCATAGCGCACGGCACCACCGGCATCATGTGTGGTTCCCAGACCCTCCACCATTGCCCCATCCACTCCCACCGCCCAGCCTTCTCTATCCGACCCCATCGAAATGCTGTACAGGTTCCCGCTGAATCCACCCCCGACCGACAGGTCCTGCCACACCAGGCCGTCAATAGGCGCTGGGCGGTAGCCATACTGCTCAATGTCGCCGTTGTTGCCGCAGGCTAACGCCAGGATGGGCGAAACAACCTCCACCGACCACAGCATATTGTCGGTAGCACGGTTGACGTGATCCCAGACGCCGTTCTGGTAGCCCAATGTCACGCCCCCCTGACCAACCGCAAATCCATGGTACATCTCCGCGTTGACTGTTTGCCCTGGCTTTACCATTGAGATATCCAGCAACAGGTTTTCTGTCGGTCGCATGTTGCGCCATTTGTAGAGCGGGGCGGCCCGCTGCGCGGGCGCGTTTGGCCCCAGCGGTGCAAGGGGGGGCAGCCCTGAGTCTTGCGAATCAACCTGCCCGGTGGGTGTGTCTGGCGGCCAAAACAGGCCATGGCCCACCCCCCCCACCTGGGCCGACGTCACAACGACCAAAAGGAAAGAAGCCAGCAGACTCAACACTACCTTGCGCATTTTGTTACCTCCTGATTAGTGTGCTTCGTTACGCGAAGGCGCATACAGTTGTTCGACTACCCACCCGCAAGCGCCCGTCCATCTGAAGGGTCAATCAGCCAGTACTCCGGCACTCCACTCCGCGCATACTCGTAGAACTTCCCCCCCCCCCCCCCCCCCCCCCCCCCCCCCCACCCCCCCCCCCCCCCCAACTTCCCCCCCCCCGGTCACGCCCCACACTCCCACACCCTCCCCCCTCAATACGCCCCCTTCCCCCGCAACGCCGCCCCAAACGTCAGCCACAGCATCTTCAGGTCGAGCCACAGCAGGTAGTTACCGGCTTTGAACAACGATACCGGTCAGCCTGATAGAATGCTAAATGGCATTCCGCCCCACAAAATTCTCGCGGACAACGCAAGTGTTGTTAGAGATCCCATACTATCAATCACCCCCACCCGGTAACGAGGGCGGATCACCTCCAGTATAACCTCCATCCTTTCGGCTGTCAAACTCCCACGCTCGACCAGTGCAAGCGCCAGATTGGGCAGCACCAAGGCTTTCAGACCCAGCCGCATGGCAGCCACAAAAGCCAGGTGGTATCGCTTGCAGAGGTTTACGACGCGGATGGCGATGTCGGACATAGATGCCTCAAATCGAGAATTGCCATTCCTCTCGCGTGATACCGGACTGTCGCAGAAGCCGAACCAAGGTCTATGCTAATGTCTTCCCGATGCGGGTTGGGCAGAATCAACCGGCGGTCTCCTCGGAGCATAAACTCGTGCCGGCCGCCTGTGTAGGGACCTTCAAACCCCAACCTTTTCAAACGCTGAATCAGTTCGCGACGTGAAACAGGCGTAAGACGTGGCATTTAGGCTGGCACCTTCTCTGGTAGGCGAACAGTAACCTGCCCCAAAGCTGGGATCGGTAATCCTTTCGCAATGCTAAACAGCACCCAGTCCTCAATTGCCTCGGCCAGGTTGCGGCGACATTCCTCCAGGCTCTTACCTGTCGCCCAGACCCCGGCTAGTGATGGTACCTCACCATAGAACGGTTCTTCATCTTCGATGATTTCATAATGGGCACATTCCAGTGCAGTCTGAATGTACTCCAATAACATGCTGCCACCTCCTCAGTTCACTCTCACAGATCTGGACGTCTTTCCAACATAACCCACCAGCAGGACCTCCGGCTCCAGGCTTCGGCGTGAGCGCTCAGCCGAACGGTGGGCGGCCACGGCAAAGGCCAGGCGCACGTACATGCCGCTGGAGTAGTGCTTCACCGGCGTGTCAATGAATTTCTCGATCTCGGCAAAGGCCACGATCTCGTCGAACTTGCGCTCAATCTCCGCCCGCTTCATCCCCAGGATCGCGCCGTTCAGGTAGATGTTCTCCCGCCCAGTCAGTTCCGGGTGGAAGCCAGTGCCCACCTCCAGCAGCGAGCCCACACGGCCGTGAATCTCAGCGTACCCCTCGGTCGGCTCCGTTATGCGGGAGAGGATCTTGAGCAGCGTCGTCTTCCCCGCCCCGTTGCGCCCGCTGATGCCGACGACTTCGCCGCGTTTCACCTCGAACGACACATCCTTCAATGCCCAGATCGTCTCGTTGGTGACGGCGGACGACTGGCCACGGACAACCGCCGACAGGCGGCGGAAGGGCGACTGCACCGCCTCGATCAACGATTCCCGGATCGTCCTGTAGCGCACCTGTGGGCCGCCGATACGGTATTGCTTGCTCAGGTTTTCGACTCGGATGGCGATGTCAGTCATATTTTTTGCCACGAATTACACGAATTTCTTGAATTGTTTTTGCCACGAATTGCACGAATTTTCACTAATTTTTTCTTTTTTCGTGTTAATTCGTGAAATTCGTGGCCAAAATCGGGGCGAATTTACTTGACCACCCGCTTCTGCTGCAGAGACTCGGCACCAAAGTTGAGCAAGATAGCCAGCCGCAGCCCGGTAGCAGCAAGATAGTGATGAGCCTGCGCCTCGTGCCTGGGGTGTAGGGCAGAGACGCCCTTGATCTCCAAGATGATCTGGCCCTCGATTATAAAGTCGGCCTCGTATTCACGTATCAGCACGCCTTTGTAGATCACCGGCAACCGTTTGAACTGTTCGAAGCGAATGCCGCGCAGGGTCAGTTCGTGGGCCAGGGCTTTTTGATACACCGTCTCCAGGAAGCCCGGACCGAGGATGCGATGCACCTCCATCGCTGCGCCGACGATGGCGTAGGAGAGTTCTTTGTAGAGAATATTGGCCATGAAACACCTCTGTTCCTTTTTTGCCACGAATTACACGAATTTCGCTAATAGTCTTTTGCCACGAATTACACGAATTTCGCTAATAGTCTTTTGCCACGAATTACACGAATTTCACTAATTTTTTCCGTGTTAATTTGTGAAACCTGTCCTGAGGTCCCTCTTGAGATTGACTAAGGGCCTGGGCGAAGGGTTCGTGGCTGCGCTAAAGCTCTAATCGTCTCACTAATCGTCTCATTTTTTGCCTAATTGCCTCATCTTGCAGCATAGCGTAGACTACGACCCTTTCCAATCTCCTGAACCCATCCCGTTTCTACTAGTTTGCCAAGTCCCGTGTTGCAGTCGGTGAAGACACACCCACTAACTCCGCGTACCCTCTTCGGCTGATCCGCCCGATGTGGCCAGGCGGTGGCTAATCGCGCACTATCGCGCACTAATCGCGTACCAACACGTAGTGAGTTGCCCGCCCAGTCCCTCGCACCGCCAAAATCCCCAGATCAAATCTCTTCGAGTTCCTTATTTGTAGCCGCTAATCCCCTCAAATCCCTTCAAAAACCCTTCATCTGGCCAGGACATAATATGTGCCTCGTCCTTTGCCATGCCGCACCAGCAATTCCTTCTCGCACAAGTCCTTGAGATCCCGATATGCCGTCACATCCGAGATGCCTACCAAAGCACAGTGTTCTCTTGCGGTGATCCGCCCATGCTCCCCCACGTACAATACCGCCTCCACCTGCCGTTCGTTCAAGCCTTCTGCCCAGGCCGGCTGCACTGTTGCCTCCTCCATAAAGCGCTCGCCAGGCCCCATCAGCGTCACCCGGAACTCACTCCCCACTTCCTCGAACCCGGGCCGAGGCAGGCCGTGCCCCTCCATCGCCAGAGCCATACGCCGGATGCCTGTGCCCAACCGTTCAATGTACCGGCTCCCCAGGTCCCGAAACACTCCCACGATGATGGGGTTGCGCAGCACCGATTGAGGCTCCAGCCGCCGCATCTTCTCCAGCGAGACCCCAGGCGGCAGATGGCGGCCGGCGCCTTCTCCCGCCCGCCGCGCCAGGTTCCTTCTGGGCCATAACAATTCTGGAACCGCGCAATCCGCACTTTGATGGGATAGTGCCGGGAATACGCCTGGGCCATCCGCTCGGCGTATAGTTTCTCCCAGCCGTACTCGTTGTCGGGATGGGCAGGGACGGCGTCCGCCTCCGTCAACTCCGGTTCGCCGGGCTGCATATCGCGGTAGACGCACACCGACGAGGAGAAGAAATAGCGCCCCACGCCCATCCGTGTCGCCGTATCAATCGTATGGATGTTAATCAGTGCGCTGTTGTGCATAATATCGCACTCGGCAGAATGGATAAAGCCCATGCCGCCCATATCGGCCGCCAACTGGTACACCTCGTCAAAGGCGCCACCGTCCAGAGAAAGCGCTGCTTTGCAGTTCTCCGGCTCGCGCAGATCCAGCAACAGGAATTCATCAGCCTGCGTGGGCGCAAACTCGTGCTCCTTGATGTCCACGCCGCGCACCCAGTAACCTTCTCGCTTGAGTTTCTTCACCAAGTGTCCGCCGATGAACCCACCGGCACCACAGACTAAGGCTCGCCGCATGATTTTCCCCCCTTACCACATTCCCATGATACCCTATGATCCTTGCCTGTCAATACGCCCACTTCCCCCTCAGCACAGCCCCCAGCGTTAGCCAAAGGATCTTGAGGTCGAGCCACAGCAGGTAGTTACGGGCTTTGAACAACGATACCGGTCAGCCTGACAGAGTGCTAAACGGCGGTATCGCTTGCAGAGGTTTTCGACGCGGATGGCGATGTCACTCATTTGTTGCCCATTTACGTTGATGTTTCCAAGCTTCAAGCCGGAACAAGGTTCTCAAGGTGCACCTTGCGCTCAGCGAGTCCGGCCAGAATCTCGGTGACGTCTAAAACCTCGAGGCCCACGACCTGTTCTTCCGGGCCGATATTGATTGCCACCCGGTCATTGAGGCGTATCACCTCGCACTCAACCGGCCCTTCTATGAATCGGATATACAGTGCATCAACCGACGGGTCATAACTGATTCTCATCATCTTGCTCTCCTTCCTCAGAAGTAAGAAGCATACACCGTGACGACGACCAACTTGTCTGACTCCTTGGCAACAACCGGCGCTACCTGTTTGATCCTATACCGTCGGCCGCGCCAGACACCATCAAACTGAAAATTCTTCCGGCACATGATTCTATTCTTGTGGGCGGGCTCCGCCTGACCTTCTCGGATAGCCGCGATGACCTCAGCCTGCTCAACTCCGCGCTCGTGCATTTGCTGTCGAGCATGGTGACTAATCTCAATGGGAAGATCATTCTTTTTCGTGTCCCTGCTCAGATTTACTCATCGTCCGTAGTTATCCCCCACCGCCAGCACCTCATCCACCAGCAGGATCTCCGGCTCCATGTGGGCAGCGAAGGCAAAGGCCAGGCGCACGTACATGCCGCTGGAGTAGTGCTTCACCGGCGTGTCAAGGAACTTCTCGATCTCGGCAAAGGCCACGATCCTTCGGCAAGCTCACCGCCACGAGCCCCGCCACACGAGTACTCGTGGCGGTGAGTCTGTCGAAGGAATGGCGCCGTTCAGGTAGATGCGCTCCGCGTCCCGCCCGGTCAGTTCCGGGTGGAAGCCGGTGCCCACTCAAGGTCTCGCTGGAGGCGGCGGACGATTGGCCACGGACGACGGACGACAGACGGCGGAAGGGCGCCTGCAGCGCCTCAGTCAGCGATTCACGGATCGTTTTGTAGCGCACCTGTGGGCCGCCGATGAGATACTGCTTGGAAAGGTTTTCGACGCGGATAGCAATGTCGGCCATGCTCAAATTGCCCCTTCACTCGGCTGCTTCCGCTGCGATGATAGCCAGCACCTCTTCCGCGCTGATCGGTTCGTGCGGTCGCACACGTGCCTTCGCGCCATCGTGAACGTGGTGCGGGTGTGTCGGCACCCCCGGGTGGTGGGCCGCGTTGTCCCATCGCTTGCGCAACTCGCCATCGGCGCTCTGCCAGTGAAAACTATACTTTGTCATCTGCAATCTCTCTCCTACGATCTGGAAACGCTCGAACATCTCCAACAGGCCGCCGTCACGCAACGTGAGCCGATAGCGAAATAGCCCCATATCACCTTGCGCTTCTTCACGTACCACCATCCAATGCACCACCTGGCGATTAAGGGCGATAATCGTCTTGATTTGGGTCAGGTAATCGCTTGCGCTTATCACAAAGCCATCTCCAGACGCCGGATTTTCTCTATGATGTCTTGTCGAAGTTCATACAGGCCGGCCCATTCAAAGAAGTCCATCGCATCACCCAGTTCCCCAGCCTCAAAACGCGGATAGAACGCCGCAGATTCCATACCGTGATATTCCTCAAACTCACGCAAATCTCGCTCATACCGCTCCAGGCGCAGCCGATGTTGACTAAGAGCAACGTCCAACAGCTTCCCTAGAATCAGATCCAGTTCAGCCTCGTCGGAGTAAGTATCCTTGAGAACCTCTAGTTTATGCAATGTATTCATTGCCAACTCCCTCTATTTGAGTAGTGCTTCACCTCAGTTCGGGGTGGAAGCCGGTGCCCACCCTTAGGCTTCGCTCAGGACATGCCTCCAGCAGCGAGCCCACCCGGCCGTGAATCTCGGCGCCCCCCCCCCGTCGGCTCGGTGATGCGGGAGAGAACCTTGAGCCTTGTACTGCCACCGCGAGTACTCGTGGCGGTGAGACTGTCGAAGTAAGCGTCGTCTTCCCCGCCCCGTTGCGGCCGATGCCTGTCCTGAGCGTGGTCGAAGGAATGCTAACGACTTCGCCGCGCTGCACCCTTCGACTCAACTCAGGGCAGGCGTCGAAGGAGACATCCTTCAGCGCCCATAAGGTCTCGTTGGAGGCAGCGGACGACTGGCCGCGGACGACGGACGACAGGCGGCGGAAGGGGGCCTGCAGCGCTTCGGTCAGTGACTCGCGGACCGTTTTGTAGCGCGCCTGTGGGCCGCCGATGCGGTACTGCTTGCTCAGGTTTTCGACTCGGATGGCAAGGTCACTCATGGCTTACAGTCTTCGGAAAGGACACAGAGATTCACCTCCGGCGCAATCAACGGGTCAGACATATTGACAGCAGAAGCGTCCGAAATCGCTTAAACCGACAGAGCAATGGCGCTTTTTGAGGCTTTCGCGACATCTCAGACTGTCATTTTGTGATGATTTGGGGTCATCCAACTAAACCGAATTGCACCCGGTTGGTTCTGCGGTCCACGCCGGGTCAGGCACGTCCACAACCATCATCGCGGTGCCTGGCTCAAAGGGAACCTGGGTCGCCAGCATCTCCTGGGCGCCGATCCGCAGTGACTCAATAACGTCTTCGCGGGTTCTTTCCTGAGCATTGACGCCAGGTAGATCCAGCAACCAGCCGATCCACCAGCCATCACTTTGTTTGACAATCGCCCGGTACTTCATAGCTCACCTCACGAAAGGAATATCGTCTTTACAGATCTTGCGGGCCAACTCGTCAACAATCTCATTGTGCCGAGGCACCTGCGTCTTGAGGTTGCCCCGTTGATAGATGCTATGTCGTTTGCCTTCCCGCAACAAGAACGCGCTATGGGCTTTCAGATGCTTGATTAGCCGAGTTCTCTTCAGCGCTCATCCAGGCTGGTGAGGCATCAAGGCCACGTCGCCCCGCGGCTCTCAGAAACCGGGTTTTTCCCAAAAACCCGGTTTCTTTCACTTTGTGGGCCTTCCTTCGCCCATGGCCTGTCCTGCCTGCCCTGAGCCACGTCGAAGGAGCCTGCCCTGAGCTTACCGAAGGGAGCCGTGTCGAAGGGCCAGCCAGCCTTGCCCGGCGGGGATGGGAGCTCACTCAAGGTTGGACAGCGCATAAGGCTCCGCTGATAGGCTCATTCGCTCAAATCAAAGCCAACTCGCGCAAGACGTCCAGCACGTGGGGCAGTGGCTCCTGCCACAGCCACTCCACCCGCAGCCAGAAGCCGGGCAGCACCAAAGCGTGGTATTCACCCTCTTTGCCGCTGAAAGCCACACGATACCGTCCCTCTTCCAGACGGTAGAACTCGGCCCACTCCATCTGCGGGTCAATCAGCCAGTACTCCGGCACCCCGCCCCGCGCGTACTCGTAGAACTTCTCCCCCCGGTCACGCCCCACGCTCTCCGGTGAGACGATCTCCACCACCAGGTCGGCCGGGCCATCCAGGTAGGTCTCCTTAAGCCGCTCCAGATGCTCCTGGGCCACAAAGAGCAGGTCAGGTTCCCGACCATGCTCCAGCTTCATCTGGAAGGGCGCGCTCCGCACTATGCCCAGTTGGCGCACTTCCACAAAAGAGCGCAACACACTTTCCAGAAAGCCGGAAATGTCCTGATGCCTGTCACTAGCCGGACTGTACATCACCACCTTCCCGTCCACCCACTCGGCCAGCGTGTCCTCATCCGCCCAGGCCAGGAATTCCTCGTAGGTCATCTTGCGTGGCTCCATCGGTGCCAACAGTACCTCTAACAACCGGCGTCGCAGCGCCTCCTCACCAGGCGTCGTGGATGCCAGAGAGCGCCGCACGGTTTCAATCACGGCGGTAGCCTGCTCCTCCATACGTCACCTCCTATCCTCGCAGGATACTACACGCTGTTCGACGTTGTTCTCTCCATACTCACCCAATGTCGTTGATGAGAGTAGGTCGGATTTGCTATCCGACCCTGTGGCGGTTAGCAAAACCGCCCTACGCTGCCCTTACCCCAGGATATTGAGAAGATACGCGGCAGGCTCCTTCCGCATCGGGTGGCATAAGTTGGTACTGACCTTGCAGCAGCCGTCAGTTGATAGAACTCAGCCCGCTTCGTCTGGGGATCAATCAACCCATGATACCCTATGATCCTTGCCTGTCAATACGCCCCCTTCCCCCTCAGCACAGCCCCCAGCGTTAGCCAAAGGATCTTGAGGTCGAGCCACAGTGAGTAATTGCGAATGTAGAACAGGTCGTATTGGGTGTTCAAGTGCATGGGTAAGTCACTGCGGCCGCTGACCTGCCACCAGCCGGTCATCCCAGGCGGCACGGCCAGGCGCTGCCGCTGCCAGGACTCGTACTGCTCCACGACGAAGACCTGCTCCGGGCGTGGCCCCACCAGGCTCATCTCACCGCGCAGGACGTTGAAGAGTTGGGGAAGTTCATCGAGGCTCCAGCGACGCAAGAAACGTCCCACTCGGGTGACGCGCGGATCACGTGGCACTTTGTATACCAGGTTGCCACTTTCGTCCAGTTGGGCCACCTGGGCCTGCAATAGCCCGCTTCCTGACACCATCGTGCGGAACTTGAGTATGCAAAAGCGACGCCCGTTCTCCCCGATGCGCTCTTGCCGGAAGAGAACCGGTCCCCTGTCATCCAATTTGACCGCCAGCGCGATGAGTGCCATCACCGGCAACACGATGGGGAGCACCACCAGCGTCACCAGCAGGTCGAAAGTGCGCTTGATCGCCCAGTCCACCCCATCAATCACCGGCTCGCGCAGCCCTACCAACGGCATGCCGAAGAGGGTTTCAGTGCGGGCGCGCACGAGCGCCAGGCGGAACAGATCCGGGACGATGTGGACGTGCACCGGCTGCGCCTGCAACTCGTAAACGACGTGCTCAATATCCTCGTACCGCTCGGCGGGCAGGGCGACGATGATCTCGTCGCATCCCTTTTGCCAGGCGATGTCACTCGTCTCGGCAATCCGTCCGAGAATTGGCCACCGGCCGGCCTGTTCTGTTTCGTCGTCGGCGACAAACCCGACGACCTGATAGGCAGGCGCCAGTTCGCGGTCGATGATTTCAGCGACCTCGACGGCTGTCCCGCCTGCCCCGACGATCAGAACGCGCCCGGCCGTGCGCCGCGTGTCTTGCAGACAACGCAGCGACGCCACTGCCACTACACGCATCAGGGCCAGCAGCGACCAGTCTAACACGGCAAAGTAGACCACCAGCAACCGCGGCACCTCGCGGTAGGTGAAATAGAGGAAGCCCCCCAGCACAAAGATGCAGACCGGAACAGCCACAGTGAGACGTCGGAGCAGTCCACGAGCACTGGTGGCCAGTTGCGAGTCGTAAACGTTGAGCATCTGGAAGGCCACCGGCCAGGTGAGAGCCACCACACCGTAGACAACCGGTGCCACCAGCAGGTACGCTGGCGACAGTGGCTGGCCCCAGGGCAGAGCGCGGCGCAAGAAGGCGGCCAGCGCCAGGGATGCCAGCGTGAGCAACACATCGCCTATGGCCAACAGCGTCAAAAAACGTCGGAAGCGCCGGAACATCTTCCCTACGGCCTCCCTGTCCGCCGGTAGAATGAACCTTCCCCGTTGTCCGAAACCGTCACCAGTTCCAACCACACCGCCTTCATAAGCGCGCCACTCTCATACCTTCCACAATACAGCCTATGGTATCTGTGAACTGAAATAGACTTCCAACTGTTGCCCTTCGCGAGGAAGTACATCGAGCAACGTGAAGTGATTTTGAAGATAAACACGGAAATTCTCATAATCTAAAAGTCCCACCATGTGATGAGCTGTCTGTGGAGACACATCCACGATGACCATACGAACATCCATCGCCTCAATCTCCCAAATCAGATCAGCACCTGTGATCTGACCAGAAGCCACAACAACGTGAGATATCTCTGCCCCCAAGTATGTAGAGGGGCGACGGGCATAGAAATTGAGTTCTTGGTAGTCTGACAACACACGGGTATCCGCAGGGATCAAGGTCTGAATGTAGCGAGACACAGCCATAGTATCCTGTTCGCTGCGCAGAAGTATCTGGGCATCGGTCGTGATCCAGGGAACGAGAACCGCACAAATGATGCTCAGAAGGAGCAATGAACTACGTGGGAGACGACGAACCGGCTCAAGGGTTGCAGCAAAGAGAACTGATAGCGAAGGTACTAGGTAGAGCAACAGACGAGGGAATAACTCGCGGGATAAGACCAAAAAAGCCAAGGCAGTCGGCAGTTGCCAACTGAACAATGCCATCTTCCGATCACGAAACCATCCCCCTCGGATAGCAGGGATCGTGAGTAGAAGGAAAGGGGCAAACATCAGAGAATACTGCAATAGGAACACCAATCCTTTGAGAATGACCCGAAGCAATGTCAACTCCTGTCCCTGTGCCAGATTTACTCCTATCACGCCCTCGTAGAAATGGGGAACGTATAGAACAAGTATCCACGCCGCGAGGCCAAACAAGACCACATAGACAGACAGTAGAACCGTGGCCCGAAGAATCGTCCTGCGCCGAGACGCCCGCTCCCGAATCCACGTCACCACCAGCAATAACACACAGCCCAGCATCACCAGTGCTGCCAGGAGTTTATATAGCGACGCCACAGCAAGAGCAAGGCTGGAACCTGCAAAGAAGACCAGGCCACCCTTCGTCAGTCCCCGGGCGAAAAGATACAATCCCAGCGTGCTAAGAAAAATATAGAAAGGTTCAGGTTGAAACGAGCGTCCCAAACGGAAGATGTCTGGATGGAGCAAAAAAACGACCATGCTGAGCAATGCTGCTTCTGCTGGCAGGACTTCTCGGGCCATGAAAAATATCAGGACGCCTGTGCTCATTGTCAGGAACACAGAGAGCATCCGCATCGGCACAACCTCCGCCCCGACTACCCGCATCCACCCAGCGCCGGTATAGAGGAACAGTGGCCAACGCGATGTGAACATGTCCTGATAGGGACTTTCCCCCTCACTGATGCGCCAAACTTGGTACAGGAAACTCCCCTCGTCATCGTTGATCAACCATCCTCCCAGATTGTACACGTACAGCAACCCGAAAGCCAACACAATCAAGAATAGGGAAAAAACTATCGAAAAGGTGCCATGCCGACAAGCACCTCTCGTTGGAGAACTGTCGCTCATCGTCCCAATCTCTCCAAATGACTCACTGTTTCACCCTGTACAGGACAGTCTGTGCTATTCTTTCTCCCCACACCGCGACTAACTGCAGCCGAGGGTGGGATGTTGCTCCGATGTAGAACTCCGTCAGCGACGCTGGCCGGTTCTGGTCGAGCACTACGTAAGAAACCCCGTACCGGTCGGTTACCATCAGCAATGTCTCTACATCGCCATCGGGGACGACCACGGCTGGCCTATGAGCATGATACCAGAAACCAGGGGGGTTGCCAACCATGACGATTGTACTATCCGGGACTCCCTGCTCATCCAGCCACACGCCGATCTCCAGGTAAGCCGCGTCGGCATCTCGCCAGGCAGATAGTTTCCCCACCGTCGCGTAACCACTCATAGCCACCGCTGCGACAACCATCGCCACAGTGAATACCACCTGGGCCTGCCGCAGATTCCAGCGTCGCCTCCGGCCCACCCATCCCACCACCGCATCCAGCCCCTCCGCGCCAGCAACGAAGAGAAACGGCAACACAGGCGCGCTAGCGTGAAAGAATCCACCCCGGGGACCGGGGAAAGTGAAGGCCAGGGAGTGGGTGAGGTAGATGAGGAAGAGGTAAATGAGGGAAAGCGCGAAGGGAGAGCAGCGGCGCAGGCGGTAGAGACCGATAAGGACGAAGGGCAGCAGGAACACCAGACAATCCTCCGCCAGGAAGCGCTCCAGGTTCACCCCCAGCGCCCACAGTTTCGAGCGTAGGATGTTCCCCCAGCCCCAGGCCAGGTAGGAGTGGGGGGAAAGATCGCACCCGTAGCAGAACATGTCATCGTAGGTATGCAGCCAGAGGGTTTTGGCGCCCGCCGGGGAAAGCGGCGCGCCAATCAGGCCCAGGTTACGGATGAACCAAGGAGTCACCACCAGGAGGTAGCCGAGAATGACGAGCGTGAAACGTGAAACGTGAAACGTCAAACGTGAAACGTCAAACGTCAAACGTGAAACGTCAAACGTCAAACGTGAAACGTCAAACGTGAAACGTCAAACGTCAAACGTGAAACGTGATGCGTGGTGCGTGATTGGGGACGGACCAGCAGAGGCAGAATGACTACGGGCAGCAGTAGGATGCCGTCGGCGCGGGTGAGGTGGGCCAGGCCAACCAGCAAGCCAACCAGCAACCAGCGACCCGCATCCAGCATCCCTTCTCCATTCTCCACCCCTCGCTTTCCAGCGAGCCACAGCGCCAGGCTCCCGAACAGCGCGAAAGGGGCAAAGGTCTCTGGCAGCGTCCAGTAGGGGAAGAAGAAGCCACTGAATAAAATGAGCAGGCCGGCGGCCCAGGCGCGACGGCGCACCCCTCCTTCGACCACGCTCACCGCCACGAGTACTCGCGGTGGCAGGACAGGCGTGGCCTGCCAGGCGACGGCGTAGGCTACCAGTGGGAGCAAAGCAGAGAGCAGGACAAAGGGGAGTTGGAGGGCAAAGAAAGAGCCAGGGAAAAGGGCAGCGAAAGGGGTTGCCAGGAGAGAGGGGAGCGGCATCCAATAGAGAAAGCCAGGATGAGGCAGGGTCGCCGGATCATCCAGATAATGCCATAGAAAGGGCTCGTTGAGACCGCCGCCCTGCGCCAGTTGCACCGCTCCGGCGGCGTAGTAAGCCGCGTCCATATAGCCGGGCCGGGAAACGAGGACAGCCACAATTAGCCGCACGGCCAGGGAAAGAAGGAATAGCCCTAGCAGGTCCTGCCGGGCACGGTTCACGGCTCTCTCTCCAGTGCCACCAGGTAGACCTCTACCTCCCCCGCCCGGAAGGTCTGCTTCAACCATGGGGCTGAGCCGGGGTCGAAGTCGCCCAGCGCCTGCTCATCCGGCCCGTGGAACACATAGGCCACCTCCCACTCTTCTAACAGCGCCAACCGCTCAACGTCGTGCGTGCCAGCGGCGAAGAACCGGGTCACTGCCTCCCGTTTCCCCTCGAAGTCCACCGTCTCCATCCAGTGGCCCAGCACAACCCGGTGGCCGATGCGGGCCGGGATCAGGCTCCCGGTCTCGAACCCCGCCAGCACCGTCTCCTCCCACGACGTGTTCTCCCCCAGCCAGTCCACCCCTGCCAACACATCGGTGGGCCAGAATAGGGCCGGTGCACGAGCCGCTGCCGCCAGGGTTGCCCCCGCCGTCAGATAGAGATGACTCACCGCCATCAGCGCCACCACTGCCGCCTGCGCAAGCCGCCTGCCCCTCCCGATCTGCGACTTCCAATGTGCAACGCAATCTGCAATCTGTGCCAACCCCACCCCGGCCAGCAGCCCCAGCGGCACTTGCACTCCTTCTAAAAACCGCCGCTGCAGGTTCCACGGCAGGTAGACCAACACCGCCACCAGGCCAATCCAGAGCAGGGGAAAGGCCAACTCTTGCCCACCACGGCGCGCCCAGGCCACAGTACCGACGGCTCCCAGCACCAACAGCACTCCGTACCCCCACAGGTAGACCCGCAGAGGTGGGGACAGGGTCACATTCTGGACCGACCAGCCAACGAAGACCGGTCTGGCACGGAATACCCACAGGTCGTAGATTAACAGAGAGACCTGAGCCACTCCCATCGCCGCCACCGCCGCCAGGCCCCGCCACGCTACCCGACGCGTCCGCACTCCCCGGACCGCCCAGCATAGGATGGGCAGTACGTCGGCCACGAGCAAGATATGCGGATGGATGAGGCCCAGCGCCAGCGATGCCAGGACTGCCAGCGCCCCATCCACGAGCGAGGGGCCTTCGGGACAATGTAAGAGGAGCAGGAAGACGGCCAGGAGCAGGCCGGTGGCGGCGCAGAAGTGGGGAGAGGTCAACACCGCCAGGTACGTAAAGCCATCCAGCAGCCAGAAGTCCATCGGCGAGACACCGCCGGGCGGGGTAGGAGCGAAAACCTCCGTGAGCCACCCCAACCCGGAACCAGTCGTCGCCAGCAGGAAGGCCAACCGCTGGGTGCGCACCGATACGACGAAGTGAGCGATGAACCGGTAGACAGCCAGCAACATCAGGAAACTCAACAACACCCGGGCGATCTGGTAGATCAACGGCAGCTCCAGCCCGAGCACCCGCGCCAGATGCCCCAGGGCGACGTAGAAAGGCTGGAAGTAGACCCCCTCGTGCTCTTCCGGCGTGAAGAGCAGCCGGAACTGCCACTCCCCCCGGTATCCTTGCCACATCCTCGCCAGATAACTATGGTAGTCCATCCGGTTCAGCAGCGCGCCGCTGAACCGAACGTCCGCCGTCTGCGCCAGGTAACCCACCATGTACGGCACCGTCGAGACAGCCACCACCGCCAGCGCTACCGCCGCCGCCCAACGGTACTCCGCCCGCGAGACCACCCCACTCATGGCTTCACCTCGCAGTCCACAAAGTGACAGACCTCTACATCAGCGACAGCATGCGTTTCCCCCTCCTGACGGCAATGGGCACGCAGCCAGGCCCGGTTCGGCACATCGGCGTAGCCCAGAGCGCGGTACTCCTCCCACGTCCGTCGAAGGCCACGTACCAGACCCCCTCCTATGCTGTGCCTGCTTTGTCCTCTCACCAATTTCCCTCCAGCGGTGGTGGAGCAATCTCCAGAGCGCCCGGCACAGCAAAAGCCACAATCCGCTCGTCTTCGTAGAGTGGGGGACCCAACTGCTCAACAAGATACATGGTCACAGCCTCAAGATCGTCTGGCTCTAGAAAGTCCCGATACAGAATAACATAGCCTATGCCGTAATCGGCTAGCGCCAGCGGATCCCCGCCGGGAAGCGCCAGTGCCTCCAATTCCGCCATAGACTCTTCTGCCTCCGCTGTGCGTCGGTCCCTGTATCCCCCCACGATAGCATGGCCGTGCACCATCTGATAGAGCACGTGATACTTGGCAGCCACGTAGTCCAATACAGGTAAGTCAAGAACCGCCACCGAACGCCGGTCGGCTGCCAAGTCCCTGTAAAAGGCGGGCACGCTGGCATCAGCCATCGGCCAGGGAAAGAGGAAGATCGCGTCGAAGATAACCAACGCCACCACCCCAGCCACCACTACCTGCCGCCATACCCGCCGGCGGATCCTGCCGACCAGCCACACCATGCCATACGCGGCCAAGATCGCCAGGGCAAACATAGCGGTGAGGTTCAAACGCGCCGGGGTCCGTCCCCACGAGAGCAGGGGCAGCATTCCCACCAGGCGGTAGGGGAGCACAAACGGCCGTCCTTCGATGGTCACCAGCCGCCCTCCCACTCGCAGGATGGGTCCAAGCGCCAGAAGCGAAGCGCCTGCCGCTACCGTCACCCAGAGACGCACGTCGTGCCGCCTCCGCCACCCCCTCAGCGTGCCTATCGCCGCCAGTACCAGCGTCACCCAACCGGCATAGACGACCCCCTCCGTATAACTAACGTTCGAGATGGTGCGCACCGAGAGCCTCCACAGTCCGGGCCAGACCCGGCAGAGTGGGTGCCCCGGAGGCGGTACCACCAACGCCAGCGCGTCCGCCGAGTAGTCCAGGATGCCCGCTGCGTGGTAAAAACCCAACTCCCCTCGCGCAGCGCAGGAGAGCAACGGCCACACCAATGGGAGTAGAATCAGCGCTGCCAACCCGAATCCCACCCCAAGGCTCATCAGCGCGGCACGCGAAAGCACCCGTGGACGATCGGTAAGCAGGAAGAAAAGCAACACACCTACAGTGACCGGAGCGGTGAAATACGCCAGCGGCATCAGGTCAACGGTGGAAGCCATGACCAACGCACCCCCCAGTGCCAGCCCGCGCCCGATGGTCGGGTGTCTTAGCACGCGCCACAGACAGAGGACCAACAGCGGATATGGATAGGTAAGAACCTGGGTGAAGTGACCATTGAGAACATGCAGCGTCCGGTTGGCGCAGAAGGTGAAGATCGCCCCGCCCACCACCGCCGCCGCCCGACTGCCGGTCAATTCCAGACACATGAGCGCCATCAACACCCAGGTAAGCACATAGGATGCGAACAGATGCATATTATAGGTAGCAATGGGGCTTCCCCAATGAACGCCGGGAAGCGCTATCAGCTTGGCCCAGGGAGTCACCGCCACTTTTGGATGATAGATGGTCGTCGGGTAGTAGATCCTATCCACTTGTGCAGGCGAGCGATGGAGAGTGAACAGTGACTTATCGAACCACCATGTGGACCAGGCGTGGGAGAAGGCGTCGGACCCATAGAAGCCAGCCAAATGCGTCCGCCATAAGAACACCAAAGGGGTAGTGAAGAGGGCCGTCACCAGGATGGACAGAATTGCTACAAAGAGAACGAAATTCCAGCGCGCACGTCCGCTCATCGTTGTACCTCGTAGAGGGATACATCCTTCTGTATGAACACCCGTACCAGGCTACCGCTGTGGTCCGGATCGAATCCGCCCAGTGCCTGCTCGTCTTGCCCCATAAAACACCGTGGCAGTCCATTCAGTCCAGCAACGCGCCAGCGCTAAGCGCACCTCCGCCGTCTGCGCCAGGTAGCCCGCTATATACGGCACCGTCGAGACAGCCACCACCAGGCCGGCCACCGCCACCACCCACGCCCACTCTTGCCGCGTCATCCGTCCCACGCTATGGCTCCTTCCGCCGGTAGAGCGCTACCACCAGGTCGCTGAACCGCTCCTGCTCCGTTGGCCAAGGTCTCCCGACCGCCGGCCCGAAGCGACCCTCCAGCCAGGCCAGCGCCGGGTGCTCGGCGCCCATTGCCTGCACCTCCTCCACCTCGCGAGGAAAATAGACCAGCCAAACCCGCCCCACCTCTCCCACTGCCTCGGTGATGGTGGGAGTAGCGAAGATGCCCAATGCCTCCTGCGTGGGGCGAGCGAGGGTGTCCTGCGGTGAGCCGGGCGGGTCGGCCAGGAAGACACCGGGCAGATGGGGGGCATAATAGTGCATCGGGAAGTAGGTCAGTTTGTTGGTGTGAATCACGACGTCGGCAGGCTCGACGCAGTTCCGCAGATAGGCCGCCGCTTCCGGGAAGGGCGGGCGGGGGAAGCCAACGTAGGTATAGTGAACCCCCAAGGATCCGGCCGTGCTCACTGCCAGCAGCGCCACCAGCCCCAGGCTCAGCGAGCGCGGCAGGCCGCCCCGAGTCAACAGCCACCCCACCGCCACCAGGTAGAAGAGCGCCGATGGTAACAGCGTCCGCTCCAGGTAGACCGGCCGCCAGCGGGAGATGAGCAGAAGCAGGAAGATCGGCACCCAGCACAGGAACAGGAACCAGCCAGCCTGCGAGCGGGCCTGCCAAGCCCGTAGAGCCAGCAGTGCCAGGAGAAGCACACCAGTAAATAGCCCTACACCGAGGAGCCAGACCGGTGCCGGCTCATAGAAGGTGAGCAACGGAAGCATCATAGCACGAACAACCTCCTCCGCTCCCGGCGGCGCCAGCCAGTACCCTCGCCCCACGAAGCCTATCTGCCCCGGCAGCGCCCCGACCAGCCAGGGACTGAAGAGCGCCAGCACGGCTAGGTCGGCCAGGGCCAGCGCCGGCAGGCAGCGGTACCAGCGGCGGCGGATCACCACCAACACATTGAGAGCCAGCAGGACGAACGCGCCCAGATTGTGAGCATAGAGAGTGAGCGCAGCCCCTACAACATAGAGCGCCCACCACTGGACCCGCCTCCTGCCCCCCACACCCCCACGCTCCCACACCCCTGCACTCCCACACTCCAACGCCCGCAACAATCCCCACGCCGCCGTCACAGCCGCCAGGCCCAGCAGCCCGTACATCCGCGCCTCCTGGGAGTAGGCCACGTGGAAAGGGCTAACCGCTGCCAGCAGTCCCACCGCCATGCCGGTCCGCCGGCCAAAGCACCAGGCCGCCAGCCGCCAGAGAAGCGCCACGGTGACCATCCCCAGTCCCACGGAGAAGAAACGGACCGCCAGTGGAGACCGGCCAACCAGTCCCATCCAGCCGTGCAGGAGGAAGTAGTAGAGCAGGGGATGCACGTCCGCCGCGCCAGCACCCGCCACCGGCGTCACGGTCCCATAAACCATCCGCTCCGGGCTCAGGGAGGCATATAGCACAGCGAATGCCTCGTCGTACCAGAGGGAACGGGCCTGGAGGTGGACCACGCGCAGACTGAAAGCCAGCAACGGAATAAGCACTCGATATGGCCAATCTTCAGGCCAGATCCTGTACCATCGTAAGGGCAACCGGGCTTCCATCACTATGTCACCCAGAACCAAAGGAAAAAGGCCGCCGAGGCGATGGCCTGTAAAGTGAAGGAGAGGCATATCCACGGCCAGCGGAACCTGGGCCGCCGCCCTGATCGGGCTAGCAAGACAAAACCAGGGAAGAGGGGCAACACGTAACGTGACATAGCCCTCAGCAAACCGTCACCGCTCAGCTTCACCAGAGGAACAAAAAACAAAGAAACCATCAATAGCATGTACTCCCTGGGCAGCACGCGAAAGGCGATCATAATCAGAGCAGCAAACAGCGTCACCGCAAATAAGTCGGGGAATACAGGGAGACTCGAAGCCCCAACCGTACGTACAGCGCCCACGCGAGAAACGCATAAGGACAGCCAGTAGCGCCAGCCCCCACGTTTTCCAGGGCACTTTGGCCCGCCACCACAGATAAGCCAACGGCACCACTAGAGCCACCCCCACCGGGTCCTGCCATGGGATCTCAATGGGATAGACGCGTAGGACAAGAGCGGGCCACGCAGTTAGTGCGAGCCGCATCGCGAGGAAAGTGCCCAAACACCAGCGCACACCATGAGATGCCAAGTTCTTAGCCACCGTGTCGGTCATCTCAAGCCACCCCCAGCCGAGTGCCCTCGCCCACCAGCCAATGACGGGCCAGCGCAAAGACCGCCAGCAACCCGAAAGGCAGAGGCAAGTAAACGACCGGATGCTCAAACTTACCCACCACGGTGGTCAGAAAGAGAGCCCATAACCCCACCAGCAGCACCATCTCGACCAACAGCACCAGCCATGCCCTCGCGCGCCCACGCTGGAGCGACCGGAAGACCATCACCAGAGGCAGGAGCAAGACCACGTAATTGGTCGTCGCCGTGCGCAGCGCCACCAGGTTAGTTACAATCAGGCACAGCCCGACTGCCCAGGCCAGCGCCCCTTTCGTCCCCTCGCGCAGCGAGGAATACCAGGCGGCCAGCACGTAACCGGTGGCGACCAGCGAAAGCCCCCACTCCCCCCACGTTCCCAGCGATGGCAAGGTGACATGAGTAAGAATCCAGATGGGAGAGCCGATGGCTGTGTAGGAGGAATAGCGGGCCATCTGGCGGAGGAAACCGGTCATCCAGCCCGGCTCGGCCAGCCAGGAGGCCCCCAGCAGCATCGCCATCCCACCCAGGAAACTGCCCACGAAGCGGTAGCGGGGCTCCCGCATCGCCCACCACAGCAACAAAGGAACAAGCAGGAAGACCATCTGGGGCTTGACCGTCGAGATAGCAAGACAGAGTCCAGCCAGGATATCCCGTCGCTCCTCCAATGCCCAGAGCACCAAAGCGATCATCGCGAAGACAAAGACAGCGAACTGCCCCAGGATCAACGCCCGGGCGTTGGGATAGAATAGGAACGCCCAGAGCGCGGTGCAGGCCAACAGCCAGCGCGGTGGCCACCAACTGTGGATGCGGAGCGCAAGTAGAAGTCCCACCGACAAACAGGCTTCCAGCAGCACCAGCCAGACCGCTTCCGCCCAGGGGTAAGGCAGCCATACCAACGGCCAGAGCAGGAACACCGTGTAGAAGGGATAGGCGAAGGGACCGGGGTCGAACTCCTGCTCCTCCTCCGGCTGGATGGGACGGCCGTAGATGAGTAACTGGATCTGTCGCGTGGCCTCGTCGGAGTAAGGGCTGAACCCCTCGCGCCAGAAAGCCCGCGCCCCACCCCAGCGAGAAGCAAAGTCATTGGCCCCGGGGTAGCGGGAGGTGAAGAGCACATGGGTCGCCACCACATTGCCGACCAGGAACAGACCCACCACGAGCAGAAGCATTAGCCGGCGCATAGAGGTGACCTCTTGGCCAATCTCCATCGGACAGTGTGCCGCGCAGTGCTCAAACTCGTCGGCAGCAACAGCACCGAGAGCAAGCAACGCTGATACAGATGGTAGCGTTTCATCGACGAGACCTGCACCTGTCCCATATCCATAGACCCGCCACAATTGCTACACCACCGGCGCTCACCCATTCCCCTATCTCAAGCGGTTGTGACCTATATTCTAGCACAACCCTGTGTTTACCGGCAGACACGCGTACGGCCCGCAACACTGGCATTTCCTCCTCATCCACCCATGCACACCAGCCCGGGAAGTATGTATCGCTGAGCACCACCCAGGTTCATTTCGCAGGCAGCAGGCCGGCCGATTGAAGAAAGTCGGTCAACCCATCAGCCACGACCTGGTTGCCGTAGGGATTGAGATGGTAATCCAAAGGTGCCAGGTCCAGCGCCTGCTGCTGGCCTCTCTCCTGAAACACAGGAGTCAGGTCGAGAAAAGGCACTCCCAATCGCGCGCACTCGTTGCGTAGGATATCGCGCATGCGCATGGAGCTGCCTGGTACATATACCTGCGAATAGGCCGGGTGGTACACGAATACGAACTGTGTCTTGCGATCACACAACATCTGGTCCATGCGGCGCAACCATTGCAAGTAAGTCTGAATCGCTACCTCTGTGTTGGGCGTGGACGGCTCCACGATGACCTGCCCGTCTGTTTCCGTGACGCCATCCAGAGTGTATTGCGCATTCCGTGCAAACTCGGTATTGCCTGAGACTTGGTAGCGCCGATCATCAAGGATGAGTTCGCCAGTCTGGCGGGTCAACCAGCGATACTTGTCTGAAAGGCCACGGAGGTAAACATCCAGCAGGCCTTCGCTGACGGCAGAGTGACAGGCCAGCCACCCCAGCGTTGCCCGAGGGCCCGAGGCAAAAGCCATCCCTGGCATCCGGTGGACAGTTTCAGACATCAGGTCACCAATGTCATTGGGCGACCAGGTGAGAATGACCAGGTCCGGGTTGAGCGGTAGCACGTGCTCTTCCAGCATCGCAAACTCGGTGTTGATCGTCCCGCCGCCATGGGCCGCATTGATCACTTCGACAAACCAGCCCTGTCTGTGCAAGTTCTGCTGGAGCAGGTAGGGAAAGGTAGCATCGCTGTCCACAAAGAAACCATCTGTCATCGAGTCGCCCAGCGCGGCGATGCGGAACACGCCTGGCGGCTTTTGAATGTTGATCTCCGGGCCACGAAAGCCCAGCGAGTTGGACTCGACGACATAGGGCACTACGCCGAAATCCAGAACCATACGGCGGTTGGGTGGATAAAGCCCGTTGGGTGCGGGGAACAGAGCACAAAACAACCCCTGTGGCATCCCAAAGAACAGACGCAACGCCAGTTCAATACCGCCCAGCAGCAATGTGGGCAACGCCAAGAGCCTCACGATGTAGATAGCGGCACGTTTTGCTTTCCCCATAGCACTCCGCCAGTTCTACCTTTCAAAGCAGCGTGTCTGCACCAGTTTCCAGCACCGCCACCAATCTCGCGCTATCCAGACTCCGGGCCAATGCCCATTCACACTCGCACCCTGCGCCACAACTCTACTACCAGCAACACAAAAAGACCAGTTCGCAGCGGCACCGTCAGGTAGAGCCACTCGTTCATCCCCCGCGAAAGCAACACCGGCCACTCAGCGATGTTGACGAAGGTCAGCACGACCACATATAGCACGGCCCGCTCCGGGGGAAACGAGAGAAGCAGCAATGGCACCAGCATCCCCAGCCACTGAGGGCTCCAGCCCCGTGACCAAAGAAAGAAAGTCACTACAGTCAGGGTAGTGAACCTGATCACGCGCCGTGGCTCTCCCTCGTCGGGGGTCCGCCTCCACAGCCACAGGTACAACCCCCCGAAGAGGAGCAGTGTGAGCCATTGGGGAACGCAGGCCGGATTGCCCTGGGGACGAAGCGCAGCGGCGGGATCAAGGCGGTCCGCCTGGTAGGCTCCTGTCCCCAGGTTCCCGTCCAGCAACGCCCAAACAGTCTGCCAGGAGGCGCGGCTGCCGAGTGAGCGGAGTGAGGCAAAGGTGTATGTCGGGCTGAGCACGGCCAGGAGGCCCCAGACCAGCGCAACTATGGCCATCATCACCGCTGCGTAGCCCATCGCCTCCCGCCAGCCCCGGCGGAAACGGATGGCAACGGGGAGGAAAAGCAGAGGAAACCACTTCACCAGCGCCCCCATCCCCATCGCCAGAGCCGATTCCGTCCGGCGGCCTGCCAGCCATCGCTCGACAGTCAGCAGCAGGAAAAACGTGGAGATAGCGTCGAAACTCAACCACCAGGTCGCCACCGGCGCAAAGAGCAGCGCGTACACCCAGGCAGCCCGGTCCACCCGCGCCTCCCCCAGTGCCCGCCAGGCCAGGCGGTGGAGAAGCACCAGTGAGCCGGTCTCAAATGCCAGTTGCACTAACGCCAGCCCGGTCGCGTAGGCTACGTAATGCGGCGTGAGCAGGTACAGCAGGACCGAAAGATATGGGAACAAGGGCGGGTACTCGACCCAGTAGTGGAGATAGGGGAGCCACCCCTGGTCTGCCCAACTGGCGATCTGGTAATAATAGTCGTAGTCTGACCAGCGCGCCAGTTGGTCAGCCGGCCAGAAGGCCAGCAGGCCCAGGCGAAAGGTGACGAAAAGCAGTAGCGTTAGCCTGAGAGTGGACACGGGTTTCGTCACGGGCAGACCTCCAGCAACAGCAGGTCAGTCCCCCACCGAGCGTGTGGCCATGCTCTCACCGCCCCATCCCCTCCCGCCCCCACACGGTCGCCACCCCGTCCCGATAGACCTCCTCCCATCCCCCCACACAAGCCAGTTGGGCCGATAGGGTGTCGTCGGGATAGGTCAGGATCAGGTTGACATCTTGGTCCGCCAGCGTCCTCTCAAAACCGGGCCGGGCCAACTGCACCTCCAGGTACTGGCGGAGGAATTCGTCCCCGTAGAGGTCGGTCCGCCCGTCCACAAAGACCCGGTAATCGGGCCACAGCGCCCAGATCAGGTAACCACCCCAGTTATAGGGGTTATATATCTCCCCTGCCGGCCGGTGCTGGCGGATCCAGGCCGCCGCGTCTACTGGCAGGCTCTCCCGTTGCCTCTGCTCGTTGAAGGCCGGGCTCAGTGGAGTCCAGACCTTCACAACCGCCAGCCCGACAACCAGCGTCAGCAGTCCCAGGTTGACCGCCCCCCTCCAGGCAGAGGGGCGAAGGAGCAGAGGAGCGGGGAAGACAGTGAGAATGTCACCTTGCCCCCGTGTCCCCCTACCGCATCGTCTCAAAAACGCCGCCACGTGCCGGCTCAGGACTGGGGCAGTCACCAGCGCGAACGGGCCAAAGTTGCGCCCGGCCAGGAGTGCGGCGTAGGCAAACCCCCCGACCATCGCCAGGTCGGTGCCATCCACCCGCCGTCCCGAAAGCCCCACCGCCGCCAGTGTCGCCAACAGCAGCCATAAGAAGGGCTGGGCGTAAAGAGGATGAAAATTCGGCGACTGCCACTCCTGGATAAAGTCCTGAAGAACGCCGACTTGCACCGTCTCCAGATAATAGGTCCACATGCGGGTGGTATTGGGGTTGACGACCAGCAAGAGTGCCGACAAGACTGCCACCACCACGACCAGTCCGATCCCCCGCCAGCCCGCCACCGGGTCGCCCCCCCCTCCCTCCCCCCCGCTGTCCCCCCCATTGGGGGGGAGGACCAATTGAAGCAGATGATTGAACACCTCCCCGGCGACGAAGGCCGCCAGGAGCATAAAGCCCAAGGCGTAGCCAGCGTGGAGATTGACCCAGAGGACAAAGAGGGGCGGCAGGAGCCACAACCGGTTCACCCCCCGCCACTTGAAGAGATAGAGAATATAGGCCACAACGGCGGTCAACAGGAAGGAAAGCAACTGCGGGCGGGCAACCCAGATCACCGCCGACGTCACCGCCGCCAGGACGACGATAAAGGCCCGCGTGAAGGGATCTCCCTCCATCTGCAAGTAGACGAAGGCGAAGGCGAGGGTCACCACCGCGCCCATCCACAATCCCAGCCCGGCGTAGGAGAAGTGGTCGAACAGCCAGTAGAGGATGACCTGGCTGAGCCAACTGTGGTTGACCCAGGGAGAGCCGTAGCGGGTGTGGGAGAAAAGATCGGTCTGGAGGATTTGGCCGCTCTCCAGCGTCACCCGCCCGGCTTGTAGATGCCACCAGGTGTCGGTGTCGGCCGGGGCACGGACTGCCATGGCGAACACTGCCACGAAGAGGATCGCCACCGCCAGGCGGCGGGTGTCCAACCAAGTCAATACCCGTTTCATCTCAACCAATCCCACTCATCTGCGTTTCGAGCAAGGCCCGCACCTTCCGCGCCAGGGCGCAGTAACCATGGAAAGGCCGGGGGCTAACCATGAGCCACACCGCGATGGGAAAGCCAAACGCGACATACCTGGTCATGCTGCCAACGGCTGGCACTGCCGCTGTCGTCCATGCCAGCAGCCACAGCAACCAGCGTCGCCAGCCGCTTACCCTGCCCAACGCTGGTAGTAGCACCAGGAAGTGATAAGGCATCAGAAACGGCAGAAGCAGCGCCCCTGAGGCCATCAACCGCAACGGATCACGCCCCGAAAATGGGAACAGGAGCAGCCCCAACGCCAAGATCGGCCACCCCAGATTACCCCACCCCATTGCCGCCGGGTGTGTGTAACACATCGCGCGGGCAGCCAATAGCCTGTCCGGCCACCAACCCCAGATCAGCACGCTGACGATACCCAGCGCGGCCGCCCAGACCACCCACTGCCAGCGGGCAAATAGAGCCCAGACGGTGATATTGGGTTTGGTCAACGCCCACAACATTCCCAACGGAAAAAACATCAGCCCCCACATCGCCAGGCCATCAATCTGCCCCAGCCACATCAGCATCCAAACTGGCGGTGTCAGGAGAGCCAGAAGCGCAGCCTCCCCATAGCGGTACGCCCCCTGGCTCGTGCTAACCGCAACTGTCATCAGCAGCATCGCAAGCTGGAACGCCAACCCTACGCGCCAAGGCAAGATTGTCAGCGGTCGCAAAACCCAATAAGTCCAGGGGGGATACTGATCGTAGCAATTGCCGTCCGGAGCGAGAACAGAATCTCGAGCCTGAAAACAGACTTGCCAGTCCCACCCCAGCAGCGGCAGTCGCATGACCAGTGGGGTCAATATCGCCGCACCGACCACGACGACCAGTGCGGTCATCACACGCCGGTCCATAGGGCCCGTCATCCAGTCCATTGCCATTTGTGAATCTCACCGCTCGGTCCATAGAGCCAATTCATCCGGCGTCACCTTGCGCGAGAGGTCGTAGAAGACATGATAGTCACCAATCTGAACCTCGGCATAACCCACATCCAAACCACTCAGCCGCTCCCGGAGCAACTCATCTAGTGCCAGGTGGTTGGTCGTGACGTAGACCACGATAGGACTCGCCTCGACCCACTCTCTGTAAGGCGCGTAGCGGTCGTCACGGGAAGTATACCGCATGTCGGCCTTGTATGGCAAGTGGGGCACGAGGATGATCTCCTCCCTGGAGAGAAACGCGATGGGATAGGTCACCCAGTAGTTGGCGTAGCCGCGCGTACCCTCGTGCGCCCGCAGGAACTCTATCAACTCGGCGTCGTAGCGGTGATCTACCTGGGTGATGGCCTCGAACTGGGTTGTGATGCCGGGCGGATTGGCCAACGCGGCCTGAGTCGTGCCGACCAGGTTGAAGGCCAGAACAGCCCCCAGCAACACCCAGGCCCAGCGGCCGGCGCGCTCCCGCAGCGCCACCAGAGCGTCGGCAGTGAAGACAAACAACGGCAGGTAGAGCGGCAGGAAGTAACGCCCCGACGGATCGCCCCCGAAGGGGGTCAGTATGAAGCCGAGGAACAATGCCACGCAGACGGACCACAGCAACAGTTGGTTTTGGAGTGTGAAAGTGTGGGGGTGTGGAGATGTGGGAGATGAGGAACGAGTAGATGAGCGGCGCAGTCCGTAGAGCAGTGCGCCCAGGTAGAGAGCTAACGCGGGCACGGCCAGCCACAGAGGCGGCCCCTCTACGCTCCAGGGAAAGCGCAACCCGAAGAGCGCAGGCAGCCCCAGGACGATGAAATTGAAGATCCGTGCACCGACGTTGCTCAGAAAGCCACTTGCCGTGGCCGTGCTGCGCACCGCCGTCCCCAGCAGTTCCGCGACGGCAACCTCCACGCGGCCCAGGTTGCCCAGCCACCACGGCAGGCTGCCTATGGCAAAGCCCAGTGCTGCCAGCAGGTACCCCCGCCAAGGGCAAACGCGCAGTCGCCACAGGAGCCACAGTGCCACAGGTACCAGGTAGACCAGCACCAGCCCGAACGCCCAGAAACCCAGGCCCGCCACCAGCCCCCATGCCAGCCACAACCCCCAGCGCTGCGTGTCCTCCCAGCCCAGGCGATGCCCCCACCAGAGCAGGAGGTTGCCTGCCAACAGAACCTCGCCGTAGCCGCCCAACGACGCAGTCGTGTAAAGGGTCAGCAGCACGGGAGGAAAAGCCAGCAGCAGCACGGCCAACAGCGCGGTGTGCCGGTCACCAGTGAGGCGAAGAGCCACAGCGTAACCGGTCAATAACGTACTGAGGAAGAGCATCACCTGCACCAGCCGCACCGCCAGCACAGATTCACCCATCAGCGCGAAAGCCCCGGCGACTAGATACGCATCGAGGCTGCCCATGTAGGCCTGACCGTAGAAAAAGTACGGGCGCTCCCCTCGGAGGATGTGACGCGCCATCAGCGCCACCACCGCCTCGTCGCCATCGAAGGGAACCGCGTCAAGGGCAAGCAATACGACTCTGAGTGCTATCGCCCCGATCATGATCACGACCAGGTACCGGGCTGCACGTAACTTGGTCATAATACTATCAAAGTGTATAATATGCGTGATGCGTGATACCGAAAGCAAAGTAGACCGAACTCGCAACGAGAGGCTGCTGATCGTCGGTCTGCTCGCCCTGGCGCTGCTGGCCCGCCTCGTGCCCGGCGAGCGCATCGTAGACGACGCCTACATCACCTTCCGCTACGCCCGTTATCTCGCCGCTGGCCAGGGCTTCGTCTACAACCCCGGCGAGCGCGTGTTGGGTACAACCACGCCGCTCTACACGCTGTTAATGGCCGGACTGGCGCTGGTGACCGGCTCCCGTGATTTTCCTGCGCTGGCGCTGGCAGTCAACGCGCTGGCCGGCGCTGCCTCTGTCGGGCTGCTTTACGGTCTGGGCAAGCAGTTTGCCGGTCACCGAGCCCCTGCCGTGGCAGCCGCCCTCATCTGGGCTGTAGCCCCCTACAGCGTCACCTTCGCCATAGGCGGGATGGAGACCGACCTGACGGTGGCGTTACTCCTCGCCGCTACTTGCGCCCACGTGACTGGTCGTTCCCACACGATGGCTGCCTTCTCAGCACTGGCGCTCCTGGCCCGACCAGATACAGCCATTTTACTAGGACTACTCTGGCTGGACCTGATCCTGGCGCGGCGGCGGATTCCTTCGCCTTCGCTCAGGACAGGCCCCTGGCGAGAGGGATTGATCACGCTGGCACTTCTGGCCCCCTGGTTGATCTTCGGCATGCTCTACTTCGGTAGCCCTCTCACCAGTTCCATCGCCGCCAAGTCCGTCACCTACCGCCTTAACCAGACCGAGAGTCTGGTGCGGCTGATCCAGCATTACAGCACGCCCTTCTTCGGGGACGCTGTACTCGGCCCTCTTTGGCATCTGATCGGCTTCGCAGTCTATCTGCTGCTATGCGGACTGGGCGGATTGCGGGTGATCCGGCGCGACCGCCGCGCCTGGCCGCTGCTGGCCTACCCCTATCTCTACCTGATCGTCTTCGTCGTCGCCAATCCGCTCCTGTTTCGCTGGTACCTCTCCCCGCCGCTGCCATTCTACTTTCTGCTCATTCTCACCGGCGTATGGACACTAGTCAGTGACCTGGGGAAACTAGCCGCTCGATACTCGATACTCAATACTCGTCGTCGGCATCCAGCATCCAACATCCAATATCCAATATCCATTTCCATTTTCGCCCTGTTTGCCGCCGCCGCCCTCGCCCTCACGCTCAACGCCTGGGACCTGCACCCCGACCACGGCCCAGACCGGCCCGCGCCGGAGATGGCCTGGTTCAAACTGGAGTTACTCTACGCCCAGGCCGCTGACGTTGTGCTCTCCTATGCCGCACCAAGCGACACCCTCTGCGCCGGGGACATCGGCAGACTGGGCTACCGCACTGACCTGCGCATCCTCGACACCGTCGGGCTGGTGACGCCACAAACAGCGCACTACTACCCGGCCGACCCGTCCATCTACGTCATCAACTACGCCATCCCGACCGACCTGGTGCTGGCACTCGACCCCGACTACATTGTCATCCTCGAGGTCTACGGGCGGCGGGGGCTGCTGCCCGACCTCCGCTTCCAGGCTCGCTACCGGTTGCTTAAGAAGATTGAGACGGATATCTACGGTTCAGACGGGATGCTCATTTTCGAGCGGCACCCGTAACCGCGCCATGGCGCCGGTTCCAGAGCATGGCTACCGTCGCCACAACCATTGCCATCACTACACCCAGACTGATCCAGCGCCCCCACAACCATCCTTTGGGGACATACGTCAACGTCACCGTGTGAGAGCCATCGGGAAACGGCAGGCCACAAAACGCCACATCGGTGCGGTACACTTCGGTCCGCACGCCGTCAACGGACGCCCGCCAGCCCGGTGCCCACGCCTCGCCCACCACCAGCCACCCTGGGCCGTCCGCCCGCACCTCAATGCAGTTCGATGTCCGGCGTATTACCTCCACAGCATGATATGACGCACCTGCGGGCAGAGCGTCTTCCGGGGTGCGCGAGACCGTCGCCACCGCCGTCGGACCGCGCGCCTGTAGCAACGCCAGCGCAGCCGCGTCGTCGGCCTCCACCACGACCGCCGGCACCACAAACGCTCGCGGCAACACTGCCGGGTTCTCGTAGACCCGCACCGAGCCCGATTGCCAGACCAATGACGGCCATTGGCTCAAAGCGTGGTCGGCAACCACGTAACGCACATTGCCGACGCCCAGCAATGGTCCGTCAGGCTGTGCCCGCAGGTAAGCCTGCGGGTCCACTTCGTTGCTGGCACATGCTGGCACGCTGACAGCGTACGCATCCAGATCACATCCACTGGCAGCATTTGCCCATCGCACATAATAGTCGAACTGGAACGGATCGTTACCGTCCACCGTCTCAAGCCCGTGTACTACCGCCTGCGCCAGCGCGACCAACCCACGGGGAGAATACACCCGGAAGCGCCCGGGCTGTGATGTCAGAAAGTTGATCACTGGCGTGGGCATCGTCAACGCTGACATATGTCCCTCAGCAATGAACTGTGGCGCCAGCACCACCACTTCGAGCACAACCAGCACTGCCAAAGCCACCGGTGCAGACGACCGAACCACCCGAACGTGTGATTGCCCCACCAGCAGCAGCAGGGTCATCATCGCCACAGCAACACTGCCAGCAGGAACCGCCAATACACCGGGGAAACGATGACGCCATGCCACGCCGATGCCCAGAAGCAAGACCAATATCATCCACCAACCCACAAGCACACGTATCTGTCGCAGTTCTTTCCGCCGCACAGCATCACAGCCCATACCCGCCAGCAGTGCCCAGGCCAATTGGACCAGAAACATCATCCGGGGCGGAACCCGTAGCCAATTCATCCCTGGCAACACTCGGAAAAGCAGGGAGTACAGCGGCGTTGCGCGTCCCAACGAGAAGACCGTCCCCAGGATGACCAGTGTGACGAGAAAGTACCATTCCCTGGTCAAGTCGTGTGCCAATCTACTGGCTGGCGCCAGTGCCAACGTCACTACACCTGCGTAAATTACCCACTCAGGGAAAGCCAACGCAGTGGGAAGCACCAGCCCGACCAACAGCGGAACCGGCAAAGCGTACTGGCCCGCCTCAGACGACATCATCGCACCCCGCGTGATGAATGGCAACAGTTCCAACATCGGCCATATTTGCACTGCAGATAGTCCCATCGCCAGCACCAACGCTCCCGACCCGGCGAACCCGGACCACAGCCATCGGCGCAACGCTCCCGGTGTCCGATCAGCCAGCCGGACAAATAGCCACCAGCATCCTGTCGCTAAAGCACTTAGCCATAAAGTCGGCAGGTGGGCCAAGGTTTGCGCCGTCACTGCCACTGCCGCTCCCACTACTGGCAGCCAGCCCGGTCGTCGCGCTAACCCATACACAGCCCACCAGAGCCACGGTAACCACGCCACCGCCGCGATGATGTCAACATGACCGCCGCCCAGGTGGGCCACTACCTTGGCCGAGAGCGCAAACATCAAAGCGGCCAACAGCGCCGCTCCTGGCGATAGCTGCAGTGCCCGGCGAGCAAAGCCGTAAACACCCCACCCGGTCCATATCAGGTGTAGAGCAAAGTAAACCGTAAGGGCCCAACCAATGGGAAACAGAAGAATAAGCCAGTACGGTGGATATGCCAAGAGCATTGATGGATTGCCTGCGATGGGAATACCCCCCAGTGCCGTGGTACGCCAGAGGGGCATCTCACCCCACTGCCGCCAGGCTTGAACAATGTATGCAGCGTTCGGCAATTGCTTCGTTACAAGATCGGTGCCCAGTTCAGTTGGCGAAACGATCCCCAAGTCCCTATCGAGCAGCCAGGGAGCCAACAATACCAAAACTGCTCCGGCAATGGCAACCAGCCGAGTCAGATCAGGGTGTGCAAAGATGCACTGTGGCATCAAGCGTGCGAATCGCACGTCAGTCACTCCACTTACCTTTTGATTCAACGTTGCCCCGCGTCTAACGGCGCGCTGGTCAGTCTGTACACCTGCGTATCCTGAGATTCGAAAATCAGCTCACTCCAGTCCACTGGCAGAAAACCGCCTAACGCCCTCTCTCGCGGTCCGAAGAGTATGTAAGAAACACGATTCGTCGCTAAGAACTGAACCCGCTCGTCCGGCGACATCTCTCCGCTCCAAAACGCCGCATCTTGGCGATGTACGAGTGACCATCGGGTACATTGATAACAATGCCCGTGAAGTGCAAGCCGTCGGATGGATCGAGCCACCCCACAATATGCAACATAAAGCTCAACAGGACGATCAAACCAGTCGCTACTGCTACCCAGCGCCATTCACCGCGACGGTATAGAGATTCCACCTCTGGACATTCTGGCTGTTGTTGATTCATCTTATCCATCGGTATCAACTGGCTTGCCATACTCTCCACTTTTCAATTCAACGTGATGTGTTATACTAGTTTTCACACACCCAAATTGTACATCCAGTGCGTCTTGTCCAGCTCTTATGTACTCTGCGTTCCTTCTGGTACGCCTATAATGGATACTGATAGAATCTCGTCAATCTTTAAGGGTGACACTTTGGTGTTGCTCCTCACCGCCCTCTTTTTCGCCTATATCAGTGCCAATGTGGTGGGCGCGATCCTGCTCCTCTGCGCCCTGGCCTACCTGCTGGTGAATGTAGTGGCCTCTGCCCTACACTCCACAGATCGAAATAAGCGCCTCGTCTCCGTCCTCCATCTGACCATCATTGCCATCGCTATAAGCCTCTTCGTAGTCGTACCGACGGTGATGTTCATGATCCAGAGGGCTCAGACAGCCCCTTCTGAGTTTGTCTAGGACAGATTACTGCAAGTCGAAGCAGCCGCCCGCTTTGTCCTTGCCGGACAGAACCCCTACATAGTAAATTACCTGGACACTCCTATGGCAGACTGGAGGCTCTCGGGGTCCGGATTGCAGACCAACCCAGCGCTCTACCACTTTGTCTACACACCACTGGCATTCCTGGCAGCCGTGCCTGGAGAGGCCATCATCCGGCCTTTCACTGGCTGGTACGACCACTGGGTCGTACCGCTGCTATGCTACTTGGCCAACCTCGTGTTGCTCAGGCAGCTGGCGGCCTCCCGCACCGCGTGCCACGCCCTGCTGGTCGTTGTTGGGCTGAACCCGTTCCTATTGACATCCTACACCTGCGGCAACATAGATGCCATGGTCTTTACGGGATGGTTGCTCATGTACCTCTTTGCGGTCAAACGTCGCTGGTCCCTGGCATTCCTGGCCTTGGGACTCACCATCGCCACCAAGCAGATTTCGGCTGTAGCGGTGCCGTTCTTGGCACTCCATTGGCTCTCGGTGGAACGCCCGCATACTCCCAAGCAGATTGCCAGTCCCACACTGGCATTTGTGGCCCCGCTAGCCCTCCTAATTGGCCCTTTCTTTCTTTGGAACCCCCGAGCCTTTGTAGAAGACACAGTGCTGTTCATCATCGGCGGCATCCCCGATAGCTATCCCATCGGCGGGATGAGCCTGCGGGCACTGCTAGCACCAAGTCAACCGCACACTCAAATCTTCTCCATCTTGCAATGGGCTGTACCGCTACCTCTACTGGCTCTCACTGGCTACCTGACCTGGCGTCAACGCAGTCTGCGAACCACTCTGGCTCTCCAGACAGTTTTCTTCGCTGTCACCATCTTTTTCGGGCGTTTTCTCAACGTGCAATACGTGGGCTACTTGCTGATCCAGTTAGTCCTATCCCTTTGGATACGGGAGCCTGCAGATCAAGCCCCATCCTGACAAGCAAATCTAGGCTCTCAGGCGCAGGGCCTCCGTGCATACGCGGTGAACAGGTCACCCAGGTTCACCGGCACCGCCAGGCTCCGCAGCCCCAACTTCGTCACCAGCCATTCGGCCGGCCGACCCACCAGCGGCATCAGAGCGCCCACCCGATTCATCAGGTAGCCCAGCCGCAGGTAGCGTCCCTGAGGCTGGTCGCTGAGTACCTGGAAGCCACACTTTTCCAACATCGCCCGCAGCGTGCGCCGCGAGAAGTAGTAGATGTGCATCTCCATCAGCCACGGCCAATGGGCCCCCATCAGCCGCGCAAAGGGACTTTCGATGTCAATCGTGTGCACCACCACCAATCCGCCCGGCTTGAGCAACCGGTATACATGCTGAAGTGCCCCGCGTGGATCGGTCACATGCTCGATCACGTCCCACATCGTCACGACGTCGAAGGTTGCCTCTGGCAAGTCTGCCGTCTCCAGTGTCCCCTGCACCACGTGGAGACCCCGCGCTTGCGCCTGCTCCACCGCCCAGCGGGAGGGCTCCACCCCCCAGGCGTCCCAGCCGTGGCGGGCCGCTATCTCGACGAAGATTCCGACGTAACAGCCTACGTCCAGCAATGGGCGACCGTTCGGTGGCCCCGTGAGCCGCTCCAGCGGCTTCAAGTGACGCTCGAAGGTCAGCACCCGCCCTTCTCGCTCCTCCAGGTAGAGCAGGTCCTCGACCGTCTGATAGGTCTTAACAATGTCCTGGCTGTCTGGGCGCGGGTCGGTGTAGACCAATCCACACTGCTGACATTGGACAATGGTGTGATGGTGTCCATATCCGCTGTGGGTACAGCGAAACGCCCGCCAGTCGCCGCTTTCTCCCTGCTTGACTGTACAGGGATAACGCACAACAGTGTCTTCTGCGCCGCAAAGGTTACAGCGCACGTGCTCCATCAGACCGGTTGCCCCGTCAGGCGCGCACTGGCCAGCCGCAACACCGTACCCATCGCCCGTATGACCTCGTCCTTCGAGATTTTCGAGACGCCCAGGCGACGGTTCTCAAAAACGATAGGCGCCTCCCCCACCCGCCAGCCGCGCCGCTGGGCGCGGTAGAGCACCTCAATGAGGAAAGAATAGCCGCTGGCCTTGATCCCATCCAGATCCATCCCCTCCAGCACCTCGCGGCGATAGCAGCGAAAGCCGGCCGTCGTATCGTGAGCGCGCAGACCAAGCATCGTGCGGGCGAAAGCGTTGGCCCCCCAACTGAGCAACTTTCGGTCAAAGGTGCAGCCGCTTGACCCTCCACCCCGCGCGTAGCGCGAGCCGATGACCAGATCGTACCCCTGGCCAATTCTGTCCACCAAGCCGGGGACGTAGCGCGGGTTGTGGGAGAAGTCGGCGTCCATTGTGCAGATAAGGTCGGCTCCCTCGGCCAGTGCCCGTTTGAAACCGGCGATGTAGGCGGTGCCCAGCCCTAGTTTGCCAGCACGGTGGATGACTCCCACCCGTCCATCGCTCGCCTCCGCCAGGCGGTCAGCGATCGCGCCGGTACCGTCGGGCGAGTTGTCGTCCACGACGAGAACCCGCACAGCCGTCGGCAGGGCGAGCAGTTGCGCCACCAGTTCCTTGATGTTCTCACGTTCGTTATAAGTCGGCACGATAACCACTACTTGCACCTTAATACTTACACCTCCAGTTGGCCAAGGTGTTGGCCAAGGTCTCCCGACCGCCGGCCCCTGTTGGCCAAGGTCTCCCGACCGCCGGCCCCGATCACACTGGCAGCGCGCTCTCGTTCACCAGCAGCGCCAGCGTCGCCAGCCAGAACAGGCTATAGGTCAGCACACGCCGAGAGCGGCGCAGCGCACCGTAGAGCAACGTTGCAAAGAGCAGCCCCACCGCCAAGCGCGCCATCGCCAGCGGCTCCCGCCAGGTCGAAAAGGGCAGAAAAGGCAACACAATTGCCTGGACCAGCAACACCGTCACCCAGGCATGTCGCCTGCCGCGCAGCAGGTCACGCACCGACACAAACAGCGCCCAGATGGTCGGCAACACGAACAGCGGCCCTTCGACCGCCAGCATCAGCCAGAAAGCGGGCCAACTCTCCTCCGCCACGCGCCATAGCCCCCCGAAGGGGACCACCTCAAAAGAGGTCGCCATAGCACCGCCCGCCCCCACACCCGGCGCGCCCAGCCAGGCCCACAGCACACCCTGCCAGGCGGCGAAGGGCAACCCCACCGTCAACCCTAACCCCACCGCTTGTCGCCAACGGCGCTCCAGCAGCAGGTAGATGACCAGTCCGGCACTAGCGATTAGCGCCGTCTCTTTTGCCAACGCTGCCAGTGCCAAAATGACAAATCCCCAATCCCTAATCCCTAATCCCAAATCTCTTCCTGCTTCCCGCTCCTCCCAGGCCCACAACCCAGCCAATACCAGCCCGTAGGATAGCGGTTCGGTCAGATCGAGTCGCAGTCCAGCCACCAGCCCACCGTAGAGACCATAAGACAGCGCGTACCAACGGTTCGCGCCCCGCGCCACCAGCAAGCGCTCGGCGAAGTACGTCCCGCCAGCAAGCGCCGCCACGTTGAGCGCGACCAGCGTCCAGCCCACCGCCTCTGGCCGCCCCAGCGCCAGCGTCCACGCCAGCAGCGGGTAGAGAATACGCTGATAGCGGTAGGCGGGCACATCGCAGTACCGCCAGCCGCCAGCCGGGTCGCGGGCGATGAAGTAAGCGAACTGACCGTCGTAGCCCGGGGTCCCTTGCGGATCGGACTGGCTGTACCGCGTCCCCACCAGGGCAAACGCGAGGGGGTCGCCCTCGTAGCGGGCCAGCGTCAGCCCCACGTAGGCCAATCCTAGCACCAGCACGACCAGCCAGGGCTGCAGAACACGGATTGCAGGACAGCAGCGGATTCTATTCAACTTGCCTACTCAACCGGCTGACCAAGCAACAAGCCAACCAACAGACCAGCGAGGCCGCCGACAATCCTACCCCTGCCATCACTGCTCGCGGACGGTATACAAATTCTACTACGTGCTCCCCAGCCTCCAACCAGACGGCGCGGAAAGCGTAGTTGGCCCGCAGGACCTCGGCCGGCACACCATTCACCGTCGCCTGCCAACCTGGATACCAGGTATCGGCCAACACCAAATAACCTGGCGTATCTAGAACGGCGTGTATTGTAACCCCGTTAGGGGTATCCTGCAAGGTTACCTGGTACTGGATGCTGGATGCTGGATGCTGGATGCCGGGTACGGGCTGCTCCAACAACACTTCGGCAGTGGGATCGAAGGCGGGGCTGGCGAGCGCCGCCAGCATCCTGTCGGGGGACACCTCGCGGGCAGCAGGCACGACCCAGGCACGCCCCAGGGCACCGGTCAGACGATAAAGCCCCACAACATCCTCTCCATCCTCCATCCTCCACTCTTCAATCCGCTCCCCCCCCGGCCACGGCCAGTCGCTGACAACGTGGGTCACCCCCATCACCCTCAGGAGGGCCGGTGCTTCGACGGCGGCCTCCAACAGAGCGGCGTAACGCCCGACCAACAGCGGGTCAAAGTTGTTGGCAGAAGCCACGCCGTCCAGCATCCCCACGTTGGGCAACAGCGCCTCGCGCATCTTCCACCAATGATCCACGTCGCGTGGGCCGAAGTCATCGAAGGTCAGGTAGCCGAACTTAACTCGCTGCTCAGCATCGTACTCCCGATTGAGGTGAGCAGGGTCCGTGGGCCAGTAGACCCGTACCAGGCCAGGCTCGCTATGCAGAAAATCGGCCGCCTCCGTGCCGCCGTGGTACAGCGACCGATCCACCGTCGGCACCAGTGGCCAGCCGAAAAGCAGCAGATCCAGCGCGACAAAGGCTCCCACCGCTGCCCGCCACCAAACCTCGTCGCGCCGCAGCAATGCCAGCATCCCAGCCACAGCCAGGATACCACCGAGACGGATGGTCGCCGCACCGAAGAAGGCAAGCCGCCCCCCTGGGATCAGGCGTGGTGCGGCCAGCCCGCCAATGAGCAGCGCCGTGCCCACGACTACCCCCAACATCCCTTGTCGCCGCCCAAGGCGGCCTGCCAGCCATCGTTGCGCGCCCAACGCCGCCAGCGCCGCCAACGCGACGGTGGTGAGCGCCAGCCAGCGAGCCGGAGCCTGAAACATGTTGAAGCCGGAGATGTGACGGAACAGGAATGGGAAAACCGGTGTATTCTCCCCCAACGCCAACACCAACGTTATGACCGCACTAATCGCCCAGAACCCGGCCTGCCTCCCTCCCTCGTCTCCTTTCTCCTCGTCCCCTTGTCTCCCCCGCCCTCGTCCAAACACCGCCTCCATAGCCAGAAGCAACGGCAATACACCAACATACCCTGCACCCTCCCAGTAGGTGGCGTACCCCCAGTAGTCGCCCCGACCCGGATTGCCGAAGAAATCGGGGGCCGCGAAGGTGATCAGACGCCAGGGCCACAGCGAATAGGTCATGGCAAAGTCATAGTTCACACCGCCGGCCCGTAGCGACTGGGCTACCAACTCGGCAGTAGGCAGCAGTTGCACCGTCGCCAATCCCACGCCAATGACAAATGAGCAAGCAATTAGCGACCAATGAGCAATGAGCAATGACCAAAAACGTGAAACGTGAAACGTGAAACGTGAGCGGACATCAGACAGCGTTCGGAAGATCAGGTACGCCGCCAGCAGCAACCCACCATAGAAAGCGGTCTGCGCATGGCCAGCCAGGAGCCCCAGGCCAAGCGCCAGCCCCAACCACAGTGCATCACGCGGCTGCCTGCTTCGCACCAGCACCTCAGCGCGGTACAGCCAGACAGCCAGCCAGGGGAAGGTGAAGGCAATGCTGGGGAATAGAGCCACCCGCGCCACCAGAAAGCCGCTCCCCGAAAGCGAAAGCGCCCCGACGAAGGCCGGGAACCGATCCAGTCCCACAGCCCGGCCCCAGCCGTACATTCCCCAGCCAGCCAGCGCCAGGTGGAGCGCCGTCGTCCAACTCAGGGCTACCTCGGCTGGCAGCAGCAGGTAGAGCACGTTCAGCGGGTAAAAGGCCGCCGTCTGGTAGTTGGCCGCCAGCGGCGCTCCACAGCCCACCAGCGGGTTCCACAGCGGCAGGTGACCGGCGCGGTACATCGTGGCCGCCATCCGCTGCCAGGGGACGAACTGGAGGAGCGGCGTGCCCCAGAAGAACGTCTCGCCTGCGAAGAGCGGTCGCCACAGAAGGAAAATGACAAATGACAAATAACAAATGACAAACCCCAATCGCTGACTCACCGATTCGCTGACTCTGTTCATTGTTCGACCTCAAAGAGAATGTATCCCCCCGCCTCGTACACTCGCCGCAGATAGGACGCTGCGTGCAGATCGAATGTCCCCAACCCCCGCTCTGTAGGTCCCCATAATACCCAGTCCACACCGTACTCCGAGAGCAAGTCACAGCGCCACACATCGTCGGTCGCCTCGGCAAAAAACAGAGCCACCAGCGCCTTCTTTTCGTCGGCACGGATGCTCTCCGGCCCATGCCCCACAAATGTCCGCGCCCCCACCCGCGCTGGCAGGTAATTGCCCGTCTCGTAGGCTGCCAGCACCACGTCGTCGGATTCAACCCTCTCGCTGAGCCAGTCCAGCGCCGCCACCTCCCCCGCATCCCGGTAGATCGGGGCTGGCTGCCCCCGCAGTACCAGACAGTTCCCCGCCACCAGCAACACATTGGTAAGCGACAACCCGACCAGCAAGACAGTCACGACCACTCGCAATCGGGACCCCTGTAACCGGAAACTCGAAACTCCCAGGGCGGCCAGCAGACTCAGGGGCAACTGTACCCCCTCCACCAACCTTCGCTGCAAGTTGAACGGCAGATAGACCAGCACTGGCACCACCCCTACCCACGCTAACGGAAACCACCCCCTCCCTTCTTCCCGCCAGGCATCCCTCGCAGCAAAGGCCGCCAGCACCAGTAGTACCCCATACGCCGCCAGGTAGTGCAATGGGTGCGGCGACAGGATCCGATTCTGCGTCGCCCAGGTCGCGTACACTGGATCGCTGGTAAACGCCCACGCGCTGTAGGCCACGATCGGCGCAGAGATCAGCACCGCCAACCCTGCCACGCCTGCCACGAGAGTACTCTCGCAGTGGAGCCCCGCCGTTGGCCAAGGTCTCCCGACCGCCGGCCCCGCCCGCAGCCCCAGCGCCACCCAGGCTGCCCCCGTCACCGCCCACGCCACCGCCACGTAGAAGGGCACGATGAGACCCATCAGGAGCCAGACACCCCCAGCCAGTGCTGCATGATGTGTGATGCGTGTTGCGTGTTGCGTGATGCGTGATGCATGATCGAGACTTCGGACTTCGGACTTCAGACACCCTTCCCAGGCCCTCAATAGGAACAGTATCCCCCACAGCAGCAGCGACCGCGCCAGCGCGATGTGCGGGAAGGCGTATAAAACCAGAAACGTGAACCCCTCGGGAAGGATGAAATCCAGTGGTGTACTCCCCAGCCAGTCTGGATGCCCCAACGCGACCAGCAGCCAGCCCAACCCTCCGCCGAAGGTCACCATCAGCCAGGCCAGCCGCCGCACCGCCAAGTCTTCCGTGAACGAAGCCAGGAAGCGATACACTGTCAGCAGCAGCCCCAGTCCAAAGACCACTCTCGCCCCATGGTACACCCACACCATCCGCGCTGTCAGGTTGTTTTTGGGACCCGGCAGCAACGCTGCCACCTTCCCCAGCAGCAGGTGGAAGGGGAAGAACAATGTGCCTATGTGCGGCTCAGGCGTGTAGGCGATGTGGAACAGCCAACTCCCCTCCGCCCCCTGCCGCATCTTCGCCAGATAGGAATAACCATCCTCGACCGCATAGACGAAGCCGCCGAAGATGCGACTTTCCGTCGCCAACGTCGCACCGAGGACGTAGGGAATGGAGGTGATGACCAAAGCGACGACGCTGAAGACTAGCACGAAACGGAGTTCACGAGGACTGCAAAAACGAGATCGCAGATTCGAATCAGACATCGACACGTCGTCTCCGTCCCCAACTCACCGGCCCACCGGCCGGCCAGCCCACCAGCCAACAAACCAACAAACCAACCACCATCGCGCCCGACACCATCCATCCTGCATACACTGCCCATGGGTGGTACCGAAACAGTCTCGTCCCATCGGCCAGCACAATGCCACCGCCCAATTCTGAATCAGCCACCGGCCGTGCCTCCTCATTCCGATAGACATACACCCCATCGAACCGGCCCACCAGTTGCAATCTGTTATCTGCAATCGGAAACGCTGCCGCTACGTACCGCACCCCTAGCAAACCCAGCATCTCCGCATCTGGCACCACGTCCTTCAATGCAATGCGCACGTCGGCCCCTTCCGGGAAAGGTGGCGAGGTCACGCTGTACCCTCGTGGCTCCAACCCGGCTGCACGAGCCAGATAGTCGGCGTAGACGTGCAATTGCAGAGGGTCCACACCATCGGCCAGTTCCAGCCCGTACAGTTCCGCCACGTGCTGAGGTATGCTGTAACTGGGCGAGTAGACCCGAAAACGGCCCGGCTGTGTCGCCAGCCACTCCACCGCCGCTCGCCCGTCGGCGAACACTTCCTCCGGCGACCGAGCCTCACCCAGCGTCCTATCCACCACCAGCAGGTCAACGGCGACGAGCAGAACAACGGCCAACCCCAACAACTGTGATTTGCCGGAACTGGTGCCGGAACTACTAAACTGCGAATTGCAGATTGCAGCCGCCAGCGGCGTCACCACTCCAAACATCACCAGATTGAGTGGCGGCACCCCCACCAGCAACCAATAACCGGCAACCAGCAACACCGCAAACACTGCCACCGCCAACAGCAACATCCGCCCCCAGCGCGCTGTTCTCCTTGTCCCCCTATCCCCCTGTCCCAGCGTCTCCTCCACACCGAGCCCCGCCAGCACTGCCGTCGCGAAAACGACCAGTACCCACGCCCGGGGCGGCACTCGCAGCAGTCCCAGCCCCGGCACGACGCGCCACAACATCTGGAACAACCTCCCGTTTTCCCCCAGGCTGAACCAGGCCGCTCCAACCAACAAACCAACCAACCAACCAACTAACCAGCGTTCCCCTCGCGTCCGCCACAACGCTCCCACCCCAATCCCCGCCAGCACCAGCGTGCTAATGCCGACGTAGGTCATCCACTCGTGGTAACCACCGTGGTCGGCCAGCAGCAGTCCCACCAGGTAACGCCAGGGCAGTGACCAGACCGTTGCATCGTGCAGCGTCATCGAGGCCCGCGTCGTCTCCGGCAGCAGTGCCACCAGGGGAAGCCACTGGCAGGCAGCCAGACCCAGGAAAACAACAAATCCCAAACCGCAAACCCCAAACCCCAAACCCCAGCGACGAGCACGCGACTGCAACGTGACCCCCTGCCTCCTTGTTTCACCACCTACCCGTCTCAGCATCCACACCAACACCAGCGCTACTGCCGCCATCAACGTATACGCTGCCATCCGCACGTCGGCGCAGAACTGCACCGCCAGCGCCACCCCCGCCCAGATTGCGGATTGCCCCCTCTTTGCCCCCTTGTCTCCCGGCCTCTTTGTCTCCTGGTCCCCTTGTCTCCCCGTCCCCTTGTCTCCTTGTCTCCCCGTCTCCTTCAACAACCGCACCATACATAGCATTACCACCGGCAGCCACCCCCACGCCTGCACCCATCCCACGTGCCCAGCCCCCAGGTGAGCCAGCAGTTTGGGCGACGCTTCGTATGCCACCGCCGCCACCAGCGCCCCCCACATACCAGCACCGAAGCCACACCGCATTAGCGCGTACATCGCCGCCCCCGCCAGCCACAGATGCGCCAAAGCCGAAAGGTTGAATCCAACCTCCAGGGGCAACCAGGGAAGGAACAGGAAAAGCCAGTTGGGCGGATAGTACAGCCCCGCCAGCGGGTTGGCTGCGAAGGGAGTGCCACTCATAATCGTGGATCGCCACAGCGGGAACTGCCCATGCTCCCACAGCGCCAGCCGCGTGAAGTGCACGTTGGGCCAATGCGTCACCGCCAGATCCGAATGTTCCGCCCCCGGCACCCAAATCCACCAACCCGGGCGCCGCGCCACTGGCAAAAGTAAGGCCAACGCTAAGATGATAAATGCCAAATGACAAATGACAAATGACCAATCCCAACGAACAGTGCCTGGCCTCTGCGTATGGGTCACCTTGTCACCTGGTCCCCTCATCCCCTTGTCTCCGCTCTCCCTTACTACTAATCGCTCACATCGTATACTCTCACATCCTCCCCCTCAAACACCAACTCCCCTTCAAACTCAGCAATCTCCAATCCCCAATCTCCAATCTCCAACTCCCTCGGCCCGACCAGCACATACCCCACCTGGTTCTCCCGCAAGAACCCATCCCGCTCCGCCGGGCTCATCTTGCCAGCCCAGTACGCCTCTACCTGCGCCTTCCGCCGCTCCGCGTTCACCGTCTCGAAGGGATGGCCGTAGACCACCCGCTGCCCGGCCCAGGCCGGTACGAACATCCCAGTCTGGGGTGCACACAACACCACTTGGTCGTGGTTCACCTTCTCCCGCAGCCACTCCAGCGCCTGCCATTCGCCATCGCTGAGATAGAAGCGTGGTTCACCGCCCAACGCCGCCAGAACGAACATCGCCATCAGGAACAGGTTGGTCAATGTCGAGAAGCCCAGCATCGCCATCATTGCCGGTCCTCGCAGACGGGCCCGCAGCCGGGGCCGTATCGCCTGCCACCAGCCTGCTGCTGCCAGCAGGGCCAGCGGCACCTGCAGACCCAGCGCCAGCCGTCGCTGAAGCGCCAGGGGCGCGTACATCCCCACACCTGCCGCAATCACCCACGCCACCAGCAGCAGACCGCCTTCCAAGCGCTGGCGCACCGCCGCCGCCACACCCGGCACCGCCAGCGCCGCCATCAGGCCAAAACTCAGCAGCCAGTCCCACACCGGCGGTGAGGGCGTCTGGTTCTGCGCGCTCCAATCGACCAGCACTGGGTCGGCCCGGATAGCCAGTACTCCATACAGCGGGTAGACCACTGCCACCAGCCCGGCTGCCGCCGTCCAGCCGACCGTCCGCCAGGCCACCTGGCGGTCACACAGCCAGCGCAGTCCCAGCCACACCGCCAGCGTCGCGTACACCGGGATCACACCGAAGGGCTGCACCACGCCCAGGCCGACCGATGCCACAGCCGCGACGAGCGCCTCGCGCCAGCCCGGTTCCCGACCAGGTCGGGCCAGCCCCATAAGAATTACCAACATCAGCGTGATCGCCAGTGGAAAGTGCATGGTGTCGAGAATCGAGTAAAAGACAAACGCCTCGGGCACCCATAGGTCCGAAGACAGGTAGCCACCCAGCGCAACCAGCCACCCTAATCCCGAGGAAATACCCAGCAGCAACAGGGCCAGCCGCCGCTGCCCCCGTTCTCCCCCCAACAAGGCGATGAAACAATAGCCCACCAAAGGCAGAGCCACACCTGCCAGCACACGAGCGCCGTGATAGATGGCGATGAGCGGTAGGCCAGTCCAGCGTGCCATGTGGCCCAGCACGATGTGGAGCAGGAACAGGTATACTCCCTCCTGTGATTCAGGCGTAAAGACCAAACGAAAACGCCACGAGCCATCCAGCCCCTGGCGCATCTTGGCGATATACGAGTGCCCGTCCAGCGGATTGACCAGCAATCCGGTGAAGTGCGCGCCCTCAGGCGTCACCGCCCAGGCGATGAGGTAGGGCAGGCTGCTGGCGGTCACCAATGCCAGCGTCACCAGCACGACCCAGCGCCATTCTTTACGATTCACAGCCGCTCCCGTTCTGCCCGCCTTGGGCCAGATTGTAGCACAAATCGCCATCAGCACCAAACCCGGCCCGACGGCCCAACGCAGGGATGGGCTGTTCTAATGCGAATCAAACACTTCGTAGGTGTAACTACTCAGCCACCCCCACGCGGAGCGTTGAAACGCCCCGCTGATACGGCGAAACCCGTTAAAACGGGTTAGAAAGTCGCGTTTTAGTGCGTTTTAACGCACTTTGCGTATCAGCCGATGGTTTCAACCATCGGCGGGGCAAACGGGTGAGTAGTTACTCGTAGGTTGACATTTCCGATTTATGTGATATAATAAAGATGATAGCCATCATATAAATTAAGAGGAGGCTACGGAAATGACGAGCAAGACACTTACCATCCCAAACATCACCTGCAACCACTGCGTGATGACCATCAAGCGCGAACTGGGGGAACTGGAAGGCGTCACCAACGTGACCGGCGATGCTGAGACAAAAACCGTCACCGTTGAGTGGGACTCGCCCGCCACCTGGGACGGTGTCAAGTCCCTGCTGGCTGAGATCAACTACCCGCCTGCAGAGTAAGGAGTCCTGACATGCCAGAGCCCACCCGCCTCACCCTCCCCATCATCGGTATGACCTGCGCCAACTGCGCCGCCACCGTCGAGCGCAGCCTCAAAAAGGCGGAGGGCGTGTCCGACGCAGCGGTGAACTTCGCCACTGAGCAGGCCGCAGTGGTCTTCGACCCGGCGTTGCTCAAGCCCGCCGACCTGGTGCAGCGAGTAGAGGACGCTGGCTATGGCGTCGTGACCGCACGGGTCGAACTGCCCATCACCGGCATGACCTGCGCCAACTGCGCCGCCACCGTCGAGCGGGCGCTGAACCGGAAGGTGGATGGTATCGTCCAGGCCAATGTTAACTTCGCCACCGAGCGAGCCACCGTCGAGTACATCCCCGGCCTGGCCTCCGTCGCGGCGATGATCCGCGCCGTCGAGGAGGCCGGCTACGGCGTGGTACAGGCCGCCGACCAGGAGGAGATGGAGGACGTCGAGGCCCAGGCCCGCCAGGCTGAGATCGCCGACCAGACCCGCAAGTTCTGGGTAGGCGTCGTCTTCTCGCTGCCCCTCTTCCTGCTCAGCATGGCCCGCGACTTCGGCCTCCTGGGGCCCTGGGCGCACGCCCCCTGGGTCAACTGGCTCTTCCTGGCCCTGGCCACCCCGGTCCAATTCTACACCGGGTGGGACTACTACGTCGGCTCGTATCACGCTTTGCGCAACCGCACCGCCAATATGGACGTCCTGGTGGCGATGGGCTCCTCCGTCGCCTACCTGTATAGCCTGGTGGTGCTCCTCTCCCCGACGGCGGGCCAGCACGTCTACTTCGAGACCTCGGCCGTCATCATCACCCTCATCAAGTTGGGCAAACTACTGGAGGCCAGCGCCAAAGGCAAAACCGGCGCAGCCATTCGCAAACTGATGGGGCTGCGGGCCAAGACCGCCCGCGTCGTGCGGGACGGCGCAGAGATGGACGTGCCGGTCGGGGAAGTACGGGTCGGCGACCTGGTCGTCGTGCGGCCCGGCGAGCGAGCGCCGGTGGATGGGATCGTCGTCGAGGGCCACTCGGCGGTGGATGAGAGTATGCTTACCGGCGAGCCGATCCCGGTGGACAAAAGCCCTGGCGACGAGATCATCGGCGCGACGATCAACAAACAGGGGCTGCTCAAGTTCGAGGCCACGCGGGTCGGCGCGGAGACCGCCCTGGCCCAGATCATCCGGCTGGTGCAGGAGGCCCAGGGCAGCAAGGCCCCCATCCAGCGTCTGGCCGACCGGGTGGCGGGCGTCTTCGTCCCTGCTGTCATCATCATCGCGTTGGTCACCTTCGCTGTCTGGTGGGCTGTGGGCGGGGACTTCACCGCCGCCATCATCCGCCTGGTGGCGGTGCTGGTCATCTCCTGCCCCTGCGCCCTGGGGCTGGCAACCCCCACCTCCATCATGGTCGGCACCGGCAAGGGGGCGGAACTGGGCATCCTGTTCAAGAATAGCGAAGCCCTGGAGACCGCCCACCGCCTCCAGGTCATCGTCCTGGACAAGACCGGTACCCTCACCATCGGCCGGCCGACCGTCACCGATATCGTAGGCAACGATCAACGCTCAATGACCGATGACCAAATTCTGCGCTGGGCTGCTTCTGCTGAACGTGGTTCGGAACATCCGTTGGGGCAGGCAGTCGTCGCCGAGGCGGAGGCGCGGGGACTGACCCTGGCCGACCCGCAGGACTTCGAGGCAGTCCCCGGCAAGGGCATCCGCGCCCAGGTGGATGGGTACGCGGTGCTGGTGGGCAAGCCGGAATGGCTGGAGGCGGAGGGCATCCCGCTAAGGGACCTGGCCGCCGAGGTAGAGCAGTTGCAGACGGAAGCCAAGACCAGCGTGGCGGTGGCGGTGGACGGGGAAGCGGCAGGCATCCTGGGCATGGCCGACACGCTGAAGGAAAGTTCGGCCGAGGCAGTGGCGCAACTGCACCGGCTGGGGCTGGAGGTGGTCATGCTCACCGGCGACAACCACCGCACTGCCGAGGCCATCGCCGCCCAGGCTGGCATCGACCGGGTCGTCGCCGAGGTGCTGCCCGCCGACAAGGCGACGCAGGTGAAGCGGCTCCAAGCGGAGGGTCTCCTGGTCAGCATGGTCGGCGACGGCATCAACGACGCCCCGGCGCTGGCCCAGGCCGACGTCGGAATCGCCCTGGGCACCGGGACCGACGTGGCGATGGAGACAGCCGACGTGACACTGATGCGGGGTGACCTGCGGGTGGTGTCCCAGGCGCTAGCCCTCAGCCGCGCCACGATGCGCACCATCAAGCAGAATCTGTTCTGGGCCTTCTTCTATAACGTGGCACTCATCCCGCTGGCTGCGGGGGTCCTCTATCCTTTCCCGTGGATGCCCGCCATCCTGCGTCAACTCCACCCGGTGCTGGCTGCTCTCGCGATGGCCCTCAGTTCCATCACCGTCGTCAGCAACAGCCTGAGGTTGCGGCGGGTTCAGGTATAGGCATCTCCCACACTGCCGGAGACCTGTTTGCCCACCGCCCAGCACGCAGTATTACAATGCAACCAGCACAGCAGATGCGCAACCTTGCGCGTGCCGGTGCGTAGTTCTATTCAGACTCAAGTCAGACTCAAGAACAAGGAGGGTATAACATGAACAGGTTCAGTACACACAGTCGCAGATTGCTGGCCATAGCAGGCATAGCCTTGCTGACCATCTTCCTCGCCGTCCCCACAGCGCGGGCTTTTGAGGGCCGAGGCGGGGACGTGATCATCATCGAGGCCGACGAGGTGATTGACGACGACCTCTACGTCGGCGCCGGTGAGTTCACCCTGGATGGCACTATCAAGGGCGACCTGATCGTCGGCGGTGGCACCATCGAGATCAACGGCACCGTTGAAGGCGACCTCTGGGCCACGGGCCAGAGCATCGTCATCAACGGCACGGTGGAGGACGACGTCCGCATCGCCGGCTATGTGTTGCTCGTCGGCGGCGAGGTGGCGGATGATCTCATCGCAGTTGGATTCAGCCTGGAGAATGAGAGGGGCTCCAACGTCGGTGGCGACATGTTCTTTGGCGGCTACCAGGCGTCGCTGGCTGGCGATGTGATGGGGAATGCCAATCTTGCCGGAGGCGCTATAGGAATCGCCGGCACCATCGGGGGAGATGCAGACGTGGACATGGGTGGAGCCGAGCCTGGGGAGAAGATGCCACCGGGGTTCCCCTTCGCCCCCAACCTCCCGCCCGTTCCCTCTGTCGCTGGTGGCCTGACCATAGGCGAGAGCGCCAGCATCGGCGGCGATCTGAACTACACCGCCAACGCCGAGGTTGCCATCCCAACCGGTGCGGTCGCTGGCGAGACTACCTTCATCCAGTACGTCCCCGAAGTCGAAGAACCGGCAGCGCCCTCGCCCGCCGCACTCGTAGGCCGCTGGTTCGTGCGCCGACTGCGCCTCCTGATCACGCTGTTGCTCGTCGGAGCGTTGATGATGTGGCTGGTGCCCGACTGGACGCGCAAGGTCGCCAGCATCGTGCAGACCAGGCCACTGCCGAGCCTGGGATGGGGCGTGGTCGCCATCGCCGCATTCGTGATGGCGATGCTGGTACTCATCATCGCCACCGTGCTGCTGGCTATCGTCTTCGGTGTCGTGACTCTGGGCGAACTGGCGGGACGGCTCGCCGCGCTGGGCGGCATCGTCATGGGCGCAGCGACGTTCGGCTTCAGTATCACCTGGGCTTATGTCACCAAAATCGTCATCAGCCTGCTGCTCGGACAACTGATCTTCAGGCTCTTCAAGTCCACAGCAGCCGAGCACCGCTGGTGGCCCATGCTGCTGGGCGTGTTGATCTTCGTCATCATCACCGCCATCCCTGTGCTGGGGTGGCTTGCGACGCTGGTCACCGTGCTGCTGGGCCTGGGCGCAGTCTGGATCTGGGGCCGTGACTGGTTGACGGGTCGCAGGGTGGCGCCGGTCGCGGCTTCCGCCGCGACCCCAGACGTTGCACCACCGCAGTAGCCAGTCACACGACAGAGCGCAATCTGACGAGGCCGCCCACAGTGGGCGGCCTCTCCTCTGCCAGCAGTTCACCTGTCACCTCTGTTACGGATTACGGTAGATGTCCTCGTGTGCGCCGATCACCCGATGGACACAGACGCGCCCGCCCGTCTCAGGGTGCTCCTCAAAATGGAACGTCCAACGGTACTTACGGCTGATACGCCCTGACCAAACACCCGGATACCCTTCGATGCGCTCGATCGCCAGGCTGGGATGCGACATATCCTGGCAAAACAGCGCGAACGCCTTGCGGGCCTGCTTCTTGACCTCTGAGGGCAGTGCCTCAAATGCCTTACTGAATCGCCGCGTCTTGACGTGCCGCATCGCTATATCAGGCTCGCCAAAAAGTCGGCGTCGTTGTCAAAGCGCTCGACACGGCCGGCGGCCAGATCAGCCTCAGCCTCGCGCTCGGCGGCCTGCCATTCCGCTGTCCAAAACCACTCCTGTCCAGGCTTGATGGGTTGTTGCTGCAGGTGAACGTCTATCGCCTCTCGTATGATCTGTGAGACAGGCTTGCGAGTAGCAAACGACAGCAGGCGCAGCCGCTCATATTGCGCTGGCTCTAAGCGCAAGGAAATAGCTTTCATTGCCCCCACCTCCTTCGTGTGCATATCAGTATACCACGATATATCGATATACACAAGGCACATCCCATGCCACATCTCACCCGGTTTCAAAGACAACCCGCGCATTCGGATGCGCGTAGACGCTGTACGCCAGCCAGGTGGGGTTGCCAGGACAGCGGGACGCCAAACGTCCCTCGCGCACGGCTTCGGCGACGGTGTCACCGTCCAATTTCATCCTTGGGGGTGTGTACACACTCATGGCGTATGCTTCGAACACATGCCGGTCAGGTGTTTGCTTCTTACGGCAGAAGCGTGTACAATAGCAGCCAGTAATCTGCGCTGTATGCGGCGACCCAATCGCTACGTTCAGATGTGACTGAGGTGACTACGATGAGAAGATCCCTGCATGTTCGCCCGTACCTTCCTGTGCTGGCGCTCGTCCCGCTCGTGCTGGAAATGCTTGCCTGCTGTCCTTCGGGCAAACTGCCAACCGAATTGCTCTCCGGGGAAGGTGATTCTGCTGATACGCCGACCGCGACACCTGCCACGCTCCCGACACCGTCACCCGACGTGGTCTATGAAGGGGTGAGTCTCTCGTACGATGCGTCACTTGCTGCAGACGTGGAAGCGGAGAGCGCCGAGGCCTGGCTTCCGGACGGCTCTCCAGAGGAGTCGAGTCCAGAGCATTACGTGTTCTGGTTCAGAGGTTACGTCCTGCCAAACAGGTATCCCCCTTCGATTTCTGTCTACCCAGTTAACGACTATGAAGCGGTCAATCCAAACAGTGTGGAAGCCATCGCAGGTTTGCGGCAACTTCTGGCGGAGAGACCGGCATCACCGCCAGGCGAGATACCCTTCGTGGCTTATGGACCGACGATGCAGCTATTCAGAAGTCACGTAGCGTACATCGACTTTCAGGGCGGGACAGGCATACGCTATGTCACGCAGCACGACCGGGACACGCGCCCCATTGGCAATTACTCCACGAATTGCCAGGGGCTGTCATACTACTTCCTGGGGCTTACGGACGATGACAGGTACTACGTGGTGGCCATGTTTCCGCTATCCAGCCCCATCTTGCCCGATGAATACGTCATTCCGGGCGATGACATTGAGGCCTTCCTGGCCAACTACGACGAGTACTTGCGAGACGTCAAGCAGCAGCTTAACGCACAACCTCCGTCCAGCTTCAGGCCCCAACTGTCGTTGCTGGACGGTGTGATCCAGTCACTGGAGATAAGGGTCTCATCATTGTAGACGAGGGATAACCATGCACATAAGATCAAAAACGAGTCATACTTATGCTCAAATTGTGAACGCCTGGTGTATGTACGACTGGGCCAACAGCGCCTTCGCCACGACGATTATGGGGGCCGTACTGCCCACCTTCTACAGCGAGGTCGCCGGGGCGAACCTGGAGCCAGTTCAGGCCAGCAGTTACTGGGGCTACACCAACACCATCGCCATGCTCCTGGTCGCCGTCGCCGCGCCCATCCTGGGAGCCATCGCCGACCACAGCGGGACCAAGAAACGATTCCTGGGAGGGTTTGCCGGGCTGGGCATCCTCTTCACGGCGTTCCTGGTGCTGGTGAGCACGGGGGACTGGCTGATGGCCTCGGCCTTCTACATCCTGGGCCGGATCGGCTTCTCCGGGGCCAACATCTTCTACGACTCGCTCCTGCCCCACGTCGCCCACCCCGACGAGATCGACCAGGTCTCCACCAAAGGGTACGCCCTGGGGTACCTGGGCGGCGGGTTGCTCCTGGTGATCAACCTGGCCTGGATTATGAAGCCAGAGTGGTTCGGCCTGCGGGACGCTGAACTCGCCTCCCGCCTTTCCTTCCTCAGCGTCGCCGCCTGGTGGGCGTTCTTCTCTATCCCCCTCTTCCGCCGGGTAGCCGAACCTCCCTTCGTCCAGGAGCGAGGAGAGAGCGCCAACCCCGTCAAGGCGGGATTCCAGCGGGTGGGGCGGACCTTCCGCGAGATCCGCCGCTACCGGGAATTGTTCAAGTACCTGGTCGCCTTCTGGCTCTACAACGACGGCATCGGCACCATCATCACGATGGCGGCGATCTTCGGCAAGGAGATCGGGATCGGGACGACGGATCTCATCGGGGCGATCGTGGCGATGCAGTTCCTGGGTATTCCCTTCTCCTTCGCCTTCGGCTGGCTGGCGCGGCGTCTGGGGACCAAGCGCTCGATCCTGCTAGCGCTGGGCATATATGCCATCATCTCCATCGGTGGATACTTCATGCAGACCAGCCTCCACTTCTGGATCCTGGCCTTCCTGGTGGCGACGGTGCAGGGCGGGAGCCAGGCCCTGAGCCGGTCCCTCTTCGGGCGCATGGCCCCCAAAGCGAAGACGGCGGAGTTCTTCGGCTTCTACGACGTCAGTTCCAAGTTCGCCGGTATCGTCGGGCCGGCCCTCTTCGCCGTGGTGGGACAGTTGACCGGCTCCAGCCGCCTGAGCATCGTCTCCCTCATCGTCTTCTTCATCGTCGGCGGCGGCCTGCTCCTGCGGGTAGATGAGGAGGAGGGCATCCGCGTGGCGCAGGAGGAGAACCTGGCGGCGGGGTTGGCGTGAAGCCTGACGCAGCAGACAGAGCCAACGCCGCAGGCAAGAGGGTGGCCCGCCCCCAGACCGACAACACCATTCACTGAAAGACAAGCCTGCGGCCCTGTGATTTCTGGCCACCGGCACTGGTCGGAGTGAAGAAGGCAAGGCGGTGAACGCTGTCGTTTGCGCGAGCGCCGCCGTTCGAATATAATTCTAAATCATGAGACAAGTCGTAATTGCCAATCCCATCATCAACTCGCCTTTCGAGGAGCCCAGGCTTCACTTTCGCTTCTCGGAAGACGGCATCACCGACGAGATCGCGGTGGGCCGCCGCCAGAGCGAATACTTCGTGCCCATCGCGCGCCCCAGGAAGAAGGGCCAACAACAACTGGCCTTCGAGACCTGGACTGAGGACCGCATCCAACCCAACGAATTCATCAACCGCGTGCGCGGCAGGGTGGAACTCTGGCGCAGAGGCGGCTACGTGGGGATAACCAGGACCACCCGCCGCTTGCTCGAATATTGGCAAGACCCCGGACGCGAGCGTAAGTTGTTCTTTTGCCAGATCGAGGCGCTGGAGACGGCCATCTATATCACCGAAGTGGCGCACAAACACGGCGACAACTGGATCGGCAACGAGTTGCACCGCGCCAATGCGGAGGCCAATCCGCTACTCTACCGCGTGGCCTTCAAGATGGCCACCGGCAGCGGCAAGACAGTCGTCATGGCGATGCTGATCGCCTGGCAGACTCTGAACAAGATAGCCAACCGCCAGGATGCCCGTTTCTCCGACGCCTTTCTGATCGTGACCCCCGGCATCACCATCCGCGACCGGCTGCGGGTGCTGCTCCCCAGCGATCCGAGCAACTATTACCGCCAGTTCGACCTCCTGCCGCTCGACTTGATCCAGCAACTGCACCAGGCCAAGATCGTCATCACCAACTTTCACGCCTTCCAACTCCGTGAAAAGGTCAAGGCCGGTAGACTGACCAAAGAACTGCTCGCCCAGGGCGGAGCCAGCCCCTTTACCGAGACGCCCGCCCAGATGGTGCGGCGGGTGTGCCGCGAGTTGGGCAACAAGAAGAACATCGTCGTGCTCAACGACGAGGCCCACCACTGCTACCGCCGCAAACCCGATGGCGAGAAGATACGTCTCAACCGTGACGAGCGCCGCGAAGCAAAGGTGCGCGATGAAGAAGCCCGCGTCTGGATTTCAGGGCTGGAGGCGGTCAAAGAAAAGATCGGCCTCAAGGTGGCCTATGACCTGTCAGCCACGCCCTTCTTCCTGCGCGGTTCCGGCTATCCCGAGGGCACGCTCTTCCCCTGGGTGGTGTCCGATTCTTCGCTGATTGACGCCATCGAGTGCGGCATCGTCAAAGTCCCCCGCGTGCCGGTGGACGACAATGCCATGATCGGCGACTATCCGACCTACCGCCACCTGTGGCCCTACATCCGCGACGACCTGCCCAAAAAGGGACGTAAGACCGAGGCCGTCAGCGGCGAGCCGAAACTGCCGGCCAAGCTCCAGAGCGCGCTGCACAGTCTGTACAACAACTACCAAAAGTATCACGAGCAATGGGAGGCAAGCGAGGCCGCCCGTGATGTCCCTCCGCCGGTGTTCATCGTCGTGTGCAACAACACCAACGTCTCCAAAATGATGTACGACTATATCGCCGGTTGGGAGAAGGAACTGGACAGCGACCACACTATCCCGGTGCCCGGCGCGCTCCCCATCTTTAGCAACGTACAAGACGGCCGCTGGATCGCCCGCCCCAACACGGTTCTGATTGACAGCAAACAACTCGAGTCCGGCGAGGCGATGAGCAGAGATTTCAAGAAAATCGCCGCGCGGGAGATCGAGGAGTTCAAGGCCGAATACCGCGCCCGCTTCCCCGGCCGCGACGCCGAGGGGCTGACCGACGAAGACCTGCTGCGCGAAGTGATGAACACCGTGGGCCAGCCCGGCAAGTTAGGCGAGCCTGTCAAGTGCGTGGTGTCTGTCTCGATGCTGACCGAGGGCTGGGACGCCAACACGGTGACCCACATCCTGGGGGTGAGAGCCTTTGGCACCCAGTTGCTGTGCGAGCAGGTGGTGGGCCGCGGCCTGCGCCGTATCAGTTTTGCCACCGAACCGCGACAGATTGTTGTGAACGGCGTGGACGGTGACGTCTTCAAGTTCGAGGCCTTCCCGGTCGAATACGCCGAGGTGTATGGCGTGCCGTTCTCCTTCATTCCCACCAAGGCGGTCGCCGCCCCGCCCAAACCCGGCCCGCGCCCGACCCGTGTCCGGGCATTGGAGGAGCGCATCGGGTGCGAGATCACCTTCCCCCGCCTGATCGGCTACCGCTACGAACTGCCCGGCGAGCGGCTGACGGCGAGATTTACGCCCGATTCCCACATGGCGATCTCGACGCTGGACGTGCCCACCCGCACTGAAACTGCGCCGATTGTGGGAGAATCCAGCTTTCATACGCTGTACGATTTGAGCATCCGCCGCGAGCAGGAGGTGGACTTTTTACTCGCCAAGATGGTGCTGGAACGCTACTTTCGCGACGTGGAGGGGTACACCAAACCCTGGTTGTTCCCCCAACTGCTGCGCATCGTCCGGAACTGGCGGGCCGAATGTCTCACCCTCAAGGACAACGTCTTTCCCCAGTTGTTACTGCTCCACGATCTGGCCGCCACCGCCGCCGAACACATCTACCAGGCCATCGTTCAATCCACCACGGATGAAAAGACACTCCGCCCCATCCTGCGTCCCTACGACACACTGGGCAGCACCCGCTACGTGAACTTTGACACCGCCCGCGAGGTCTACCCCACCGGCCCGGAACTCTGCCACATCTCGCACATTGTCCTCGATAGCGGCTGGGAGGCCAAGATGGCCCAGGTGTTGGAGGAGATGGAGGAGGTGGTGCGCTACGTCAAGAACCACGGCCTGGGTTTTACCATCCCCTACACACTGAACGGGCAGGAGCGGCAGTACACACCAGACTTCATCTTACACGTGGACGAGGGGCATGGCCCGGACGATCTGCTGAACCTAATCGTGGAGGTCTCGGGCGAGGCCCGCAAGGACAAGGCCGCCAAGGTCGCCGCCGCCCGCAACCTGTGGGTGCCCGCCATCAACAACCACGGCGGCTTGGGGCGTTGGGCCTTTATTGAGATCAGCGATCCGTGGGACGCCAAGAATACCATTCGGGCTATGCTTGAAGCGTAGGCCCGATATGTGTCTAATTTATCGTGAGCGCGAGGTCTTGGACCACGAAACACACGAAATGGTGCGAAACACGCGAAAGGCTTTCGCGGTTTTCGCGTCCTTTCGCGATTTTCGTGATCCAAACACCCCACGCTGACCCAAAAAGGAGCACTCATGGCTCGCAAGAAAACCAAGACCCCCAAACCCATCACCAGCACCAAACACAAAGACAAACGCGCCAACATCCCCACCGAGGAACTGCGCGACTTTGTGGCCCAGGACGAGCACGCGCCCCAAATCCTCCGCTACCCCCGCGACCCCTCGCTCGACCCGCAACTGGTGTGGCAAGGCAAGGACGACCAGGACGGCGAGGACCTGGCCGTGCCCGCCGTGCCCGTCTACATCCAGGAGAAAATCCACCCCCAGGCCATCGTCGAGGACGTGCGGGCGCAGGCGAAAAAAGACCAGCCCGCCCAACTGGCCCTGTTTGCCGACTTCAACGGCCTCGAATTCGAGGACCTGATCGAGTTCTACCAGCACGAGCAGAACTGGGCCAACCGTATGATCCTGGGCGACTCGCTCATGGTGATGACTTCCCTGGCCGAGAAAGAGGGGCTGAAGGGCCAGGTGCAGATGATTTACATTGACCCGCCTTACGGGATTAAGTTTGGCTCCAATTGGCAGGTCAGCACACGCAAACGACAGGTGCGAGATGGCAAGGCCGAGGATGTGACTCGACAGCCGGAGCAGGTCAAAGCGTTCCGCGATACGTGGGAGTTGGGTATCCACTCCTACCTGGCCTACCTGCGCGACCGGCTGGTGGTGGCGCGAGACTTGCTAACCGATAGCGGCAGCGTCTTCGTGCAGATTGGCGATGAGAACGTACACCTGGTGCGCTGCCTTTTGGATGAGGTTTTTGGGAGTGAGAATTTCATTAGCGAGATTGCTTTCGTGACCACTACAGGGAGAGGTGGACTGTTTCTTGACGGAGTATATGATTCTCTGTTATGGTATGGCAAAGACAGGCAGATAACAAAATATCACCAACTCTTTAATCCAGTAGCACCAGATCAGATAGCTGCTTACTTTCAATATGTGGAATACAACGATGGAACTCCTCAGAGATTAACAACAGCACAACGAGAAGGTAGAAAGCCAATTCCAGAAGGACGACGGTTTGCTTTGCGAGATACATCATCCCAGGGAGAAACTGAATCAGGCTCCTTTGTATATAGGTTCCAAGGAATTAAATTCTATCCTCCAAGTGGCAGGCACTGGAGTACAACCAAAGAAGGGGTAGATAGAATAGCTCGTGCAAATCGGTTGTACAAGTTTGGCAAGCAACTACGAGCAAAGCGTTACGACGATGATTTCCCCATCACTCCCATTAACAACATTTGGGAAGACACTCAACGTGGAAGTTTTGTTGATACCAAAATTTACGTAGTTCAGACCTCGAGCAAAGTTACTGAACGTTGTATTCTTATGACCACTGACCCTGGTGATTTGGTTCTCGACCCCACCTGCGGCAGCGGCACCACCGCCTACGTCGCCGAGCAGTGGGGGCGGCGTTGGATCACTGTAGACACCAGCCGCGTGGCACTGGCGCTGGCCCGCACCCGCCTGATGACGGCCCGCTACCCCTACTACCTGCTGTCCGATTCGCCGGAAGGCATCCGGCAGGCCGCAGAAATGCGCGGGCAGGTTCCACCGTTGCCGCTTCCCAAGACCAAGGGCGACGTCAAGCAGGGCTTCGTTTACCGGCAAGCGCCACACATCATGCTCAGAGATATTGCCCACAACGAGGAGATTGACGACATCCACGAAAAGTGGCAGGCGCAGATTGAACCAGTCCTCCAAGACCTGACAGGTTTCGGAAACCTGTCAGGTCTGCAAGAGTGGGAACTCCCCCGCCAACCGGACGACGATTGGCCTCAACCCGCCAAAGACCTGCTGCAAAAGCGGTGGGACCTGCGCCGGGCGCGCCAAAAGGAGATTAACGGTTCCATCGCCCGCCACTCTGAAAGCGAAACCCTCTACGACCGGCCCTACGAAGACCGCCGCAAACTGCGCGTCAGCGGGCCGTTCACCGTCGAGAGCCTGTCGCCCCACCGCGTCCTCTCCACCGACGAAGAACGCCCAGCCAGCGAGGCCGCCGGGCGGCAGGCCCAGGCCGGCGGGTTCGAGCGTTTGATCATCGAGAACCTGAAAAAAGCCGGTGTGCAAAACACGATCAAGAACGAACGCCTCAAATTCGACCGCCTCGAACCCTACGCCGGTGAATGGATCCAGGCCGAAGGCGAATATACCGAACTTCCCCCCTCTCCCTCCCAGGGAGAGGGGCCGGGGGTGAGGGTCCGCCACGTCGCGGTCGCCATCGGCCCCGAACACGGCACCGTCGGCCCGCAACTGATCAAAGAGGCCGCCAAAGAAGCGGTGCGCGGGCTGGGCTTCGACCTGCTCATCGTCTGCGGCTTCGCCTTCGACCCCCACGTCGCCGAAGAGGCCCAACGCTACGGCAAACTGACCGTGCTCACCGCCCGTATGAACCCCGACCTCGCTATGGGCGACACGCTGCTCAAGAAAACCGGTTCCGGCAACCTCTTTATGGTCTTCGGCGAGCCGGACGTGGAAATCCGCCAGACCGACGGCCAGGTGACCGTCGAAATCAAAGGGGTCGACATCTACGATCCCACCACCGGTGAGATCCGGTCCAGCAGCACCACCGACATCGCCTGCTGGTTCATTGACACCAACTACAACGAAGAAGCCTTTTTCGTGCGCCAGGCCTACTTCACCGGAGCCGACAAACCGTACGAGAAACTCAAGCGTGCCCTGCGCGCCGAGGTGGACGAAGCGGCCTGGTCGGCGCTTTACGCCACCGTCAGCCGCCCCTTCGACCCGCCCGAAACCGGCAAGATTGCCGTGAAAGTGATCAATCACTATGGGGATGAGGTGTTGCAGGTGTACGAGGTGTGAGTGTCCGCTTCAGTGATTCAAACGGGTCTAACGGAGGGGTTCACGAGTTTCACGCGGGAACGTTCGCCGCAACATCGGATGTCCTGGAGATGAGGGGCACTACACGATAAATCAATGGAGGTTCGCTATGGCGCGCAAGACCTGGGTATGGAGCCCGGATTCGGGCGGGGTCAAGATTCCCGATCCCGTTAAGCGCCGGACCGAGGAACGCATTCGGCGCTACGCCGAGCAGCACTTCGCCGGGAAGTACACCCGCCTGGAGATTCGCTTCCGGGGGAAGTTCTGCTACGTTGACGCCTACACTGAGCCGGAGGAGATGCCCGGCTGGCCCCCACCCGACTGGCCTGAGAGCCGGGAGCAATACCTGGAGCGGCTGCGCAACACACCCACCCATCTGTGCCGCCTGCGCTACTTCGGCGACGAGGAGCGCTGGGGCTTCGCCTTCTACACCTACAGCAACGAAAAGTACGAACTGTCTGTCTTCCCATCGGGCGACTTCCACGGCACGCCGGAGGAGGCGTTCGACACGGCCGCAGGGGTGTACCTGACGTAAGGCTCAAGTCTCGACCCCTTGACACGGGCTAAAAAAGAGGAAGTGGGAATGGAACCACGCCGCCGACCATCCACCCAGGCCCACCGGAGGAAAGACCATCATGAATAATACACCCACCGACAAGAAGAAGAGAACAATCATCCTGGCCATACTAGCCGTGCTTCTGCTCGGCACCTGCGGCTGTTCACGTGGGGCGGAGACACCGATACCAACGCTTACTTCTACGGCCGTCCCCACATCTGCTCCCACATCTGCTCCCACATCTACCCCCATCACAACTCCCAGTGCCACGCCGGCCCAGCCCCCGACCCCGACGGACACACTCACACCGACGCCAGCGGTAGCCGCCGTCGTGTTGGCCAGTGGTACCGGCCTGCGTCCGGGCGCCGACACCTGGTGGTACCCGCGTCAAACCCTGCCCGCCGGAACATATCTGGAGTTGATTGGGTACGACCCGAACTTTCCAGACTGGGTGTACGTTCGCACTGTGGATGGAGCGTCAACCGGCTGGGTCAAGATTGCAGATCTGAAGATCAACCGTGAATTGAGCGACCTGCCCAGAACTACCCCCATCCCCACACTGACACCTACACCGCACACACCCCCACCAACTCCAACTCTAGTTGCTGGGTGCGAGGGCGGCCCACTTTGGCTCGATGCCTGGGATGTGAACAAGGTTCGTACGTCGGGCGGCTGGACGGCCACGGTCTTTGTTGAAGGGCATGGAGGAGACTGTGTATACACGTATGCCTGGCAAGGAGAGATCAAAGGCGGGCCGATGTCTGGCTCTATGACCTTCGAACTCAGCAGCGCGGGCTATGGTACTGCTATCGTGGGAGACGTGTCAGTGACTTCTGCTGGCGAGACAGTCACGGTAGAGTTGTTCATAAAGCCGCCATCAGATGGCGGTGATTGAAAGAGCCCCTCGGCGCGCGCTTTATCGCCACCAACCCCGACCCAGCTGGGCCGTCGGCAGGTGGACTGGTGCCCACCTGCGGCGCGATGGCGGCGCTCATCGAAGCGGCCAGTGGTGTAAGCCCCTTCTTCGTCGGCAAACCGAACCCGCTGATGATGCGCACGGCCCTCAACTACCTGGACGTCCACTCCGAGAACACGGTGATGATCGGTGATCGGATGGACCCCGACAAACAAGCAGCACTTGGAGTAGAGCCTTTAGGCGGAAAAACCCGGCTGAAGCCTCAACTCCAGACCTTTAACTGAACGGTATTGGAATTGGAACCCCACTGCCCGCTTTCCTGGAATCAACGGGGCGCGCGGCGAGCCGTGATCTCCAGCGCCCGGTCGGTCTCGTCGTTCAGAATCTTGCGCCCCAGTTCGTCCCCGTATCTGGTCAGTTGGGCTATTTTGCTGGCGTCGTCCATCTCGACGGGCTCGCGCAGGTCTACCTGGAAGCGACGGAAGTCAAGTTGCTCGAAGAAGGTGCGTACCAGGTGCACCTGCTGGTCGTCAGCCGACTGGAGGAACCCGCCCAACACCGGCCAGATCCAATCCCAGGCCCAGAAGCGGTCGGCGTCGCCGGGCTGGAGTCTGTGCGGGTCGCGGCCGGTGCCCAGGCTGATGAGCGTCGTCTCGGCCGGGTCCCAGCCCAGGCAGAAGCGCGCCTCGTAGGCGGCCAGGTAGCAGGGGTTGGCGTACGACCCCACGCCGCCGTCCACGTACCGCCCCTCGACCGTCGGGAAGTAGGCTGGCACCGATGAAGAGGCCAGCACCGCCCGCACCACCGGCCAACCACCGTACTCCTCCTTCCACGGCTTGATGAAGCGGGTGCGGTTTTCCACCAAGTCGAAGACAGTGATGACCACATCGGTGGGTGGGTCGGCCGACCAGACCTCGCCCATCGCCATCTCGCCGATGTGTTGCCTGAGTGCGGCCTCCAGCGGCCCATGGGGGTAGCGGTAGCGGGTGAGCGGCCACAGCCGGGCGCGACAGGTCTTGCGGAAGACGGTCGCGCCCAGTTCGCGGTAGAGCCGGTGTATCTGCGCGCCGCTCAGCCCGGCCCCGACGCAGGCCGAGATGATGGAGCCGGTGGAGGTGCCCGCCGCCAGCCGGAAGACCTCATGGGCTGACTGGCCCAGGTGATCCTCCAGAATAGCCAGCGCCCGGGCGACCATCACTCCCTTGATGCCGCCGCCGTCAATGGCGATGGCCACGTGGTTGCGGAATGGTTGCACGCTACCACTCCCTCGCCACGTTCCACTCCGGCTCCTTATTCTTCCAGTCCGCCATCAACTCCGCCGGGTCGAAGGTCTCCTCGCTCAGTTCGACCCCCATCACCCGCCCCAACCGTAGCGAAACGGCGCTTTCGTGCTCGTAGGAATAGGCCCACACGTAGTCATTGGCCTTCGTCGCTGGCGTCTTGCCCGGCTTGACGTCCAGGGGAGCGACCAGGTAGGTGTCCACCGGCCCCGCCGGGTCGGATTGGTAGCGCACGTACACCTTGTGTTTGCTGCGAACGGCACTCTTCACCCGCTCTATCACCCGGTTGGCGTTCAGTTCGACCGCTATTACGACGGCTGCCTGCACCTGGTCGGGATTTTCGGCCTGGAGAATCTGTGCCCGCGCTGCCTCTGCGGCGTCCCGATCCTCGATCTCGTTCATCTCTCCCAGTGCCCGCGCTTTGATCTGGTCCAGCGTCGCTTCCATGCCGGCGGGGGAGACCTTGAGCCGGATCAGCCGGTCAACGACCAGCAGCAGCAACAGCCCCGCCATCCCCGCGACGATGATCCACACCCGACCGCTCGTCAGTTCCTGCTCCCCCAGCCCCATCGCCGCCTTGTACAGCACGAAAGCGAACGCCAGGAACACCAGGAACTTGAGCGCCACCACCGGCAGCCACTCTTGCAGTGGCCGCTCCTTCTGATCTAGCCTTTCGTTGGACATTGATTCACCTCCTTAAAGTGCCTGAGTACTTGCTACAATTATACTCATCCTCGCGCAATGCGCAATCGAGGCTGCAGTGCACCCACGCCGTCATACTTGCCCTGACATGTGTCTTCTCAATAAACTGGGGTTTGACAGATGAGAAACCGGGTTTTTCAGAAAAAACCCGGTTTCTTTCCCCGAATTTTTGAAAAGATGCCCTGACATCCTATGCTGCGAGCCCTCAACCGGGAGGGCCAGACTTTCATTACCGTCACCCACGACCTCCGGATGGCAGCCCAGACCGATCAGACCGTGCACTTGCGAGACGGGCAGATAGTGCGGGAAGAGGAGGCGCCCTTGAGCGGCTCAGCGCACGATTAGCCACATTGCACTATTGACAAACACAGTCACTTGGGTTAAGATGTGAAGCAGTATTGGCTCGAAGTAAGCGTTCAGCGAAGCTTCGTCTCAAGCCAACAAGCCAACGTCGTTCACCCATCGCAAATAAACTATGCCAGGAGGGAATACAATGCGATACGAAATTAGCGGAACGTTGTTGCAATCAGTTGACGTCTACCTGAGCCAGGGCGAGTCGGTCTATACCGAGTCGGGCGGAATGGCATGGATGCGCGGCGCTATTGAGATGAAGACCGGCACCAAAGGTGGGCTGATGGCTGGCCTGGGCCGGAAGCTGGCGGGCGAATCGCTCTTCATGACCACATACACCTGCCGCAGTGGAGAGGGATTGGTCGTGTTTACACCCGAAGCACCGGGTAGGGTACTCGACTTTCAGCTTGGCGCCGGTCAGAGCCTCATCTGCCAGAAAGACGCCTTTATGTGCGCCGAAGCCTCGGCGAAGCTGGAGATGCACTTCCGCAAGAAGATTGGAGCGGGTCTCTTCGGCGGTGAGGGCTTTATTCTGCAGAAGATCACCGGTCCGGGCACCGTCTTCCTGGAGATTCCAGGCGAGGTGCGGGAGTACACGCTGGCAGCAGGTGAGGTGATGCAGATAGATCCGGGCCACATCGCCCTGTTCGAGCCGACGGTCAACTACGACATCACTCGAGTAAAAGGGATGGCAAATGTCTTCTTCTCGGGTGAGGGGCTTTTCCTGGCGAAGATGACCGGGCCGGGCCGGATATGGCTGCAAACTATGCCGCTGTCGAACCTGGCAGGGAAACTGGCCCGGTACATGCCGGCGAAGAGTTAAGCCTTTTGAGGCCAGACCACGGTATCGGCTAGCCGACTCGACATTCAGTTCGCTCATACCCAACATACCTGAGATCAGCCGTGGGCACACGCGGAATATCGCTTTCCGTGTTGCCCACGGTATCTTTCCCTCCTTTGCCTTGCTAATTGGACAGCAAGAGAGTAAAATAGGGACATCCCGGCCTGACATGGACAAGGGAAGAGCCACGACGCCACTCACCCGTACCCAGGTTTCAGGAGGGAGGGAAGAACGATGACAGGAAAGAAACAAACTCAAACCGGGGAACCCAGCGAGTCCATTGATCTGGATGATCCCAGCCTCTACATCAACCGGGAGTTGAGCTGGCTCCAGTTCAACTGGCGGGTGTTGGAGGAGGCGCTAGATGAGCGCCATCCGCTGCTAGAGCGGGTCAAGTTCCTGTCCATCTTCGCCAGCAACCTGGACGAGTTTTTCATGATCCGCGTGTCTGGCTTACGCCGGCAGTTGGCCGCCGAGATATTGAAAACCCCTCCCGATGGTATGACGCCGGCCGAACAATTGGCGGCCGTGCGCCAGGAATTGCTGCCCCAGTTGGTCCGACATTCAGAGTACTGGCACGAGGATCTGTTGCCCAAATTGCGAGAGGCCGGGATCCAGGTGCTCAGGTATGACGAGTTGAAACGCAAGCAGCGCAAACTGCTGCGCCGTCACTTCGAGCATGAGATTTTCACGGCCCTCACACCGCTGGCCTTCGACCCGAGCCATCCCTTCCCCCACATCTCGAATCTGAGCGTCAACCTGGCGGTAGTGATCAATGACCCACAGTATGGCGAGCGGTTTGCCCGCCTGAAGGTGCCCAGCATATTCCCCCGCCTGCTGCGCATCCCCAGCGAGGATAAAGCCGAAAGTTACGAGAGCCTGGGGCTGACGGAAGTGATGGCCAACAACTTCGTGTGGCTGGAAGAGGTCGTGGGCGCCAACTTAGACCTGCTTTTTCCCGGCATGGAGATTGTGGCGGCATATCCTTTCCGCATCACCCGCGATGCGGACCCGGAGATCGAGGAAGACGAAGCAGCAGACTTGTTGCTGGCTATCGAAGAGAGCGTGCGGATGCGCCGCTTTGGTTCCGCGGTGCGGCTGGAGGTAGACACCGCCATGCCGGAGCGGATACGCGACATCCTGGTCAGCAACCTGGGGCTAGCGCCCTACCAGGTCTATACGATGGATGCGCCTATCGGCATGGCGTGCCTCATCGGGTTGACGAACATCAACCGTCCCGATCTGAAAGATTCCCCCTTCCTGCCAGCAGTGCCCCCACCTTTGAACACCGAGGAGAGTTTCTTCCCTGCAATCAGGCGACAAAACATCCTGCTCTACCACCCTTACGACAGTTTTGCCCCGGTGGTGGATTTCATGCGCCAGGCGGCCCGGGACCCCAACGTGTTGGCCATCAAACAGACGCTGTACCGGGTCGGCCCGGATTCGCCGGTCGTGGCCGCGCTGATGGAAGCCCGCGAGAACGGAAAACAGGTGGCCGTGCTGGTGGAATTGAAAGCCCGTTTCGACGAAGAAAGCAACATCGGGTGGGCGCGGGCACTGGAGCGAGCGGGTGTGCACGTGGTCTACGGCCTGGTGGGCCTCAAGACGCACACCAAACTACTCCTGGTGGTGCGGCGAGAGGGAGACGGCATCACCCGCTACGTCCACATGAGCACGGGTAACTACAACGACGTCACCGCTCGCACTTACGCGGACATCGGCTTTTTCACCAGCGACCCGGACATCGGCGCTGACGTGTCAGACCTGTTCAATGCGCTCACCGGGTATTCGCGCAAGGATGAGTACCGCAAACTGCTGGTGGCCCCAGGCAGGATGCGAAAGCAAATCCTGGATCGCATCGAGCGCGAGACTGAGCGGCATCAACAGAACGGAGACGGCTACCTGGCCTTCAAGATGAATTCCCTGGTGGACAGGAAGTGCATCCAGGCACTCTACCGGGCCTCGCAGGCGGGGGTGAAAGTGGACCTGCAAGTGCGGGGCATCTGCTGTCTGCGGCCAGGTGTGCCGGGAGTGAGTGGGAACATCACCGTCACCTCTATCGTAGGGCGCTTTCTGGAGCATCCCCGCATCTTCTACTTCCGCAACAATGGTGAGGAAGAGATACTGCTGGGCAGCGCCGACCTGATGCCCCGCAATCTCGACCGCCGGGTGGAGCAACTGTTCCCGGTGGGAGATCCAGACCTGCGGGAGTCGCTATATCAGCACATCCTCCAGGTTCATCTGAGAGATAACATGCAAGCCCGGCGGCTGTTATCCGACGGCAGTTATGAGCGGGTGCATCCCCAGGAAGGTGAACCGGAACTGAATTCGCAACTGTGGATGGTGGAACACCGGGGGCTGTGGAACGAAGAGGATTAGAGAAAGAGGACTAGAGAATGAAAGTGGCGTTGATCGGGGACGTACACGCCAACCTGCCAGCGCTGGAGGCGGTGCTGGCCCACGCCCGTGAGGATGAGCAGGGCGTCGAAGCGATCTGGAACGTGGGCGACTTCGTGGGATATGGCGCCTTCCCCGACGAGGTGGTGCGGCTGCTGCGAAAGGAAAACGTGCTAAGCATCGTAGGCAACTATGATCTCAAAGTGTTGCAGTTCAAACAAAAGAAAGACAAGTGGCGCAAGAAAAAACGATCGGAGAAGTACCTCGCCTTCAAGTGGGCCTACGAGAACCTTTCGAAAAAGAGCCGCAAGTACCTGCGCTTCCTGTCCCAAGAGATACGGATGAAGGTGAAGGGCAGATGCATCTTACTGACGCACGGCAGCCCCGCCTCGAACGCGGAGCCTCTCACCCTCGACACGCCAGACAAGCGGTTGCGCGAGTTGGCGAAGATGACCAAGGCAGATGTGATTATCTGCGGCCACTCGCACCAACCCTTCGCGCGCGAGGTGGATGGCGTGTGGTTCATCAACACCGGCAGCGTCGGGCGGCCCGACGACGGCGATCCCCGCGCCTGCTACGCCATTTTGCAGATCGACTCGAAACAGATTCAGGTGCGTCATTACCGGGTGGAATACGACGTGGAGAGAGCGGTCGCCGCGATCCGCGAGCACGAGTTGCCGGAACCCTTCGCGCAGATGACCCTGAAGGGGCGCAGTCTGGACGCGGTGCTGCAAGGGGCGGAAAAATAGGAGGCGTGGAACACATAAGGGGGCACCACTTGATGATGGAAGAGGAAGTCCTACCCCGCGCTGCAGTTCAGACAAAGGGGCTAGGGGTGGAGTTGTGAAAGGTGGTGTTCATCCCACACCAGATGAGGTCCATCAAGTAGTATAGGAACCATGTTCAACACGTTGCGGCCAAGGACGCCCCACGCCTGGTCAATCAACAGGAATTGCCCACGGAATGTTCGGTTACAGAAGATGAGTTCCAACTGAACGACCGATGCCAAACTTACGCTGCCGTCGAAGCCTGTCAGTTCATACTGTCTATCTGGAACAATCACAACTTCCAGTAAGTCTACGATTGCTTGCGGGATCAAGGTTACATCAGCGCCGGAGTCCAACAACATCGGCACGTCCGGCCGGATCGCACCGTTGTCTGGGTTACGCAGTGTCACTTGTGCCAATGGCGCAGGAGGATCAAACTGCGTGGCGTCGTACGCTGGCATCAGGAGACTCCTCAATGACTTCCAACTCGAAATCCATTGCCTGTTCGGGGTGCGCCAGGCGTGGACTAAAGACACGAGCGCCCCTCTCGATCTGAATATCGGGGATTATCACGTACACTTTCGCTTGCTCTGGCAAGCAAACACCGGCTTTCAACCGTATCTGACCGTGTTCTACTACACCCTCAAAGGTAAGAATACCCATAGTGCACCTCCTGCTTCTACACCCTCAGTTCCATCTCTCACACCTGCTCAACCTTGGTCATGGGTCGGTCAAGTTGCCGTGGCTCCATTATACTTGACGGATATGCGGCTGGCAAATCCTGCCCAAGCTGCGAATCCATGCCAACCGGGTCTTAGGAAAATGCTCGCTCCCACATCGCTGTCAATTCCCCAATGTCCACGCATACCAGATCTGGCTTCACCGGCGAGGCAGCCAGGTCGGCCTTGGTGGTGATCCCCGAACAGTGGCAACGAACATCAGGCAAGGTCTCCGACCAAGCCCCTTTCGGCGGCGGTCAGAGACCCTGCCGAACTTGGAGTGAGCGAGAACTACTTCTTCTTGCCCTTCTTACCCTTCTTGTCCTTCTTGCCCTTCTTGCCTTTTTTGGCCATGTCACTTTCTCCTTCCTTGGGTTGGGTGCCTGCGATACGCGGCTCCGACGGTTGATAGTTGAGCTCCTTGCTCAACAGCTCGACAAGGGTGCGCAGTGTCTTGACCCGCGCGAACCACTTGTCGTTGCCTTCTACTATCGTCCACGGCGCGGTGAGGGTGCTGGTTCGGAGCAGCATGTCCTCCACCGCCGCTTCGTACTGATCCCATTTCTCACGGTTGCGCCAGTCCTCGTCGGTCAGTTTCCAGGCTTTGTAGGAGATATCGCGACGAGTCTCAAAGCGACGTAACTGCTCCTCCTGGCCGATGTGAATCCAGAACTTGGCCAGAATCATGCCAAAGTCCGCCAACTGGCGCTCAAACTCGTTGATCTCGCGGTAGGCCCGCTTCCACTCTTCTTCGGTGCAGAAGCCCTCCACCCGTTCCACCATGACCCGCCCATACCAGGTCCGGTCAAAAATGAGGATCTGCTTTTCGTCGGGCGGTTTGAGCCGGCGCCAGAAACGCCACAGGTAGTGATGGGTACGGTCTTCCCCCTTCGGCGCTGCAATGGGGAAAACCTCGTAGCCACGCGGGTCCAGTTTTTCAGTGACGCGCTTGATGTTGCCCCCCTTGCCTCCGGCGTCCCAACCTTCGTACACCATGACCAGCGTTCGTTTCTGCACGTAGAGTTGATAGGCCAGTTCTCGTAACTGCAACTGGTAGCGGATCAGGTTCTGGGCGTATTCCTCCCGCGTCAGGCTCTTGCTCAGGTCTATCGTCTCCAGCATGGCTACTCCTCCTCGTCCGGATCATCCTGATCCTGTCCCTGCGCTTCTGACCCGGCCTGGGGTTCCGATTCGTTCTCAGGCCAGGCTTCCGTCAACGCCTTCAGCAATGCCAATGATTCGATGCACCGCTTGATCTCAGCCAGGCTCTTGAGGCCGATGCCGTCCATTTTCAGCAGCCCCTCGTCCCCCTCGGCCAATCGTTTTATCACATCCCCAACGGTTGCCAGCCCGGCCCGCTCCAGGTGGCCCAGCACCCGGCCGCTGAGCCCTACTTCAGCCAGTGGAGTCTCGTAGTCCTCTTCTATGTCCAGTGAAGCCAGCTCTTTGCCATGTCGCCCTTCCGGCAACGGGAGGCCGCGTTCCTGCAAAGCCTCTTCCAGGCGGTGAACGATCGTCTCGAAGATCTTGACCCGCGCCCAACGGCGATCGGTCGCCTCGACAATCGTCCACGGGCCCCACTCCGTGTCGGTGCGTTCCAGCATCTCCTCAACAGCCAACACGTATTCGTTGTACTTGCGGTGATGCTCCCAGTCTTCTGACTGGACGTGCCAACTCTCTAGCGGATCCTTTTCCAGGTCTTTGAACCGTCGCAACTGCTCCTTTTTGCTGATGTGCAACCAAAACTTGATCATCACGTAACCGTCGTCGGCGATGTTGCGCTCGAAATCTGCAATGTCCCGGTAACCTTTGCGCCATCCTTCCTCTGACGTCAACCCTTCCACGCGCTCGACCAACACGCGGCCATACCAACTGCGGTCGAAGATAGCCATCTCGCCGTAGTTAGGCAGCTTGAGCCAGAAGCGCCACAGCCAGGGCATGTGCGTCTCGTACGTGCGTGACGCTTGGATGGCATACAGTTTGAAGCCGCGCGGATCGAGCCGCTGGGTCAACAGATTGACCGACGTGCCTTTGCCCGCGGCATCCCAGCCCTCAAAGAGGATCACGCTAGGAATGCCAGCGTCCCAACACGCCTTCTGCAGGTCGGACAGCCGGCCGCGCAGGTACGGCAGCCGCTCTTTGTACTCTTGCTTGGACAGGCTCTTGGTCAGGTCTATCTTTTCCAGCATGATAACATCGCTCCTCCGTCATTCAACGCTGGCAACGGCAGCGCGCAAATCGGCCTCGACCGTGTCTATCGGCTGGTCACCATCCACCTCTACCAGCACCTCCTGGCGACGATAATAGTCAATCAGTGGGCTGGTCTGTTCCCAGTACACCTCGAGCCGCTTGCGAACCGTCTCCGGTTCGTCGTCGTCGCGCTGATACAATTCGCCGCCGTCCTTGTCGCACACCCCTGGCTGTTTGGGGAGATTGAATTTGATGTGGTACGCCTCGCCACACACCCGGCACAGCCTGCGCCCGCTCACACGTTCAATCAGTATCTCGTCGGGCACCGCGATGTAGGGCACCAGACTGATCTTGTACCCCCGCTCAGCCAACGCCCGATCCAGCGCCTCGGCCTGGGCGATGGTGCGTGGAAAGCCATCGAGCAGCGCACCGCCCGCACAATCAGGCCGGCTCAATCGCTCCATGACCATCGCTATCGTGACGTCGTCGGGCACCAGCACTCCACGATCCATGTAGCCCTTAGCCTTCAGACCCAACTCGGTCTCATTTTTGAGATTCTCTCGAAAGAGATCTCCGCTGGCGACGTGAGGCAGATTGAGCACCTCACGCAACCTGGCCGCCTGGGTGCCCTTACCCGAGGCCGGCGGACCGAGGAGAACGACGAATCTCGGTTCCGTCGTCATATTCTATCCCCCTTTCCGATCCAGGGTAGCAGGCCAATCACATTGGCCGTCTATCCCCCTTTCCAAGCCAGGGTAGCAGGCCAATCGCATTGGCCACCCCGGGCCGGAAAACGCCCAACACGGTTGGGCTACTACCATTTTCCAAGGTTGGGCTACTACCCTTGGCTACAACGCCGCTAATGCCGCTACCACCAGTTGACTGAACTCCGGCCTTTGAATCCGCGCCCAGGCCTGGGGAAAAGTGTCCAACAGATGTTGAAGTTCGATCTGCCTGGCGGTCAGATAAGCCGCCACACCAGGCGCAATGATGGGCTCTGTCGGCAAGGACTCACTTCTCCCCTCAGTCTGGGCGTGGCCCCAGGTACCCCAGGTCAAGAAGTCGCGCAACAGGTTGCTGGCCACAACCGCATCCTGGAGGTCCCCCAGGTGGTCTTGCAAGCCCTTCATCTCCTCAATCGAGGTTTTGGCTTCTGGTCCCAGCACCTCACGGAAAAACTCCAGTGTGTAGCGCAGCCCCTTGGCGGCTATCCGGAGCCGATGTAGCCGCCCCAGCGGCACGTCCGGCCCGGTCACCCATTCATCGTAAGCCCGCACGGCCGCCAACCGCTGGTAGACGGCCACCGGCACCACATGTCGCAACCGGTGGGGCAGTGGCTCACCCTTCTCCGAGATCACTGACAACGCTCCAGCGCCGGACGTTTGTAGAAACTGGCCAAACCGCTCTTTGAACCGGCAGTAGCGGTCGCTGTCCAGGTAAGCCAACATCCGTTCCCGGGCTCGCTCGCGTTCCGCTTCCCACACCGCTCGCAGCGGGTCCAGGTCACCCTGCCGCGCTGGTGGTAGCGTGTCCAGGTAGCGTTGGGTCTTTTCCCAGAACACGTCCAGGTCTCGCACAGCGCCCAGCGTGCGGCCGGTGCGCCGCAGACCTTTGACGAACGGTTTCATCTGCTCCAGATCCAGGTAGTCGCCAAACACCCGCAAGGCGGCCCGCATGCGCCGGGTGGCCACCCGCATATCGTGTAGTTCTTCGATGTCCTTGCCCTGGCGAGTGCCTGGCTCGTGGTACACCATGCGCTGAAAGTGGAAGAGGAACGTCTTGCGGGCGGCTTCGGCCATCGAGTCGTCTGCTTCCAGGCCCGGTTTGGAAGGTAGTGTGGTGGCCACTGGTGCAGGCGGCTCTGCCACCTCCAGGGGCTCCTCCGGCGGCTTGAATCGTAAGTCCGTTTCGAACAGCAGCCGCCACAGATCGCTCTTCGCCTGTGCCCGCTCGGCATCCACCGCAGCATCAGGGCCTGCCACCTCGATCTCGACGGTTCCCTCCCGCTGTTGAACCTGCCCCAGACGACTGCCACCGGTCTGGGTGTAATCCAACCCATCTGCCATACGTACCAGGGCAGCCAGGGCCAGTGTTTCAGTCTGCACCGGCGCGGGCAGGTCGGCGAAGAGGGACTGCTGGGCCAGTTTGTCCAGCCTGTTGGGAGTGATCCGCTTGCGGTGCAGGAAGGTGGTCAGCGCCACCATCCGGCGTTCATCGTCGTCCAGTTCGGCAGGAGGATGAGCCAGCAGAATATCCCGCCCCGCGATGTGGTGACGGTCAGGGTCGGTCTCCAGACCCACGTTGTGCAACAGGGCAGCCGTTTCCAGCAGGGGGCGTCGCTCCGGCGACAGGCCGTGGAAGGGGAGCAAATGGTCAAACAAGGCCAGCGCGTGATCGGCCACGGCGCGAGCGTGCACCTGGTCTACCCCGTAGTGGTCGAACAGGGCGTCCAGCGACCAAGGCTCTGGCGGCTCCTGCGGCTCAGGTGGAGGCTCCGGTTGCAGCGGTGTCCGCGGTATGGGGGGCTGGGACAGCGGCCTAGCCTGCTCCAGGACGTGGGCAGGAAAAATGTCCAACCGCTTCTTTCGGAACGCGGCCAGCCAATATCTCACCGTCCGCTCCGCCCGGCCGGCGCGCTTGCCGGCCTCTACCTGCGTCGTCCCCTCGTCCAGCGCCAACAGGGCCCGCGCTTGCCGGCCGTACATGTCGTCCCGCGTACCGATTTGTTGGCATACGGCGCACTCCTGCGGGGTCAAGAGTGTACTTTCCACAGGCGCTTCCTCCAGAAAGGCCAGCGCTCGCTCAAACTTCGACCGGGGTTCGGGCTCCAACCCCCACTCGTCCTGCAGGCAGGTCACGATCACCGCCAGGTCGTCCTCGGTGCCCTGCGGGGCCAGTTCCATCTCCAACTCAAAGTAAGCCTGCTCTCTATCGTCAGCGGCCAGGTACACCTCGTCCAGGCTCAGTTCGGCCACACACCGCTCGCCCTGGCCCACCCGGCGAACGATCCGCGTTTGTTGCAGGACAAAGAGCACCGTCAGCGGGGCCTCCCCAATCAACTGACGCACCCAGTCGCGCACAGGGCTGGCCGGCCACTCGGGGTGAGCCATGCTGAACCGCTGCGCCGATGGCTGAGCGGCTGGCAGCGAAACTTCCAGTTCCTCGCGCCGATGGACGCCGTCTTCAGCAATCCCCAGCCCTTTGAGGGTGATCAACACGCCCTCATCCCGCTCCCGCCAGCGGCAGGCGTAGCCCGCGGCCTGGACCAGCCGACCGACCGTGTCCAGATAGGTGTCCTGCACCTGTTTGACCTGGCCTTCTGACAGCGAAAAGCCAGCCAGGCAGTCAACCGCCCGCAAGCGCTGGGAGGTTTCCGCATCAGGCACAACGAACTTCGCCTCAATTTCCATAACGCGGTCTCCAGCCGCGACCAACGTAGGACAAGATGGCATCTTGTCTCACAGATTCTCGCGGACAACGCGAATGTTGTAGGGCAATTCTATACGCTGCCACAGTGGGACCTCTAATGCGACAATGCGCCGACCGCACGGATACATGTGAACCGTACCCGCCAGGCAGAGGGGCTGGGTCATATTATGCCATCAATGGGCCAATTTGTCCAGCGGCAGCAGACCAAAGGGCTCGGTCGGGAGACCTTCGCCCATCCTTGGTCGGGAAACCCTCGCCCATCAACCTGGGTAGTTACTCATCCTTAAATTCTCCGCCGCGGTCTTGACACCCGCAACATTCTGGGTTAAACTGAGATATGGTACAGAGCGTGTGTGACGCAAGACATATTGGGACGAGTTGTCTTCAGCGAGCGAGCCCCACCCCGGACTTCCCGATCAACTACAACGAACCTCCCCAGTTTGTGTTACTATCTATGAGGAGAGAACGATGAGTAGAAGGGGCATGCTGGCATGCGCTGCAAGTGGCCTGGCCATCGCGGGGTTGTGGCTTCTCACCAGCGGGATTGCACGAGCAACCGCCCCACCTCTTGCCCTCCGCCCCGCAAATAACCTTCTGATCCCGCCGGGTGCGGTCCTGACATCCACGGCAAGTATAACGCCCACGACAGGCATAACACCCACAGTAAACGTAACACCCACGGCCGGTCTTACACACACGCTGCGACTCGTCGGACCCGACGGCGAGGCACTGTCCTCGCCGCTAGTCCACTATGCGCTGATGTCGGACCAGAGATGGCAATACCTCCTGTACGTGCACAACCCGCTGACCTCACCGGTCACCATCGTGGCCGAGCTCCTGAATGTTACTGCAGACACCGGAGGACCAGCACCGGCCACGTTGGGCCTTTCGCCAGGAAGCCAACCCGCGGCGGGGGACGAGACAGAGACGTTCTCACTTTCTCTCGTTGAAGGATGGCTGCCGGAAGGGACATATACTGGCACGTTGAGCTTTTCCGTTACGGACGTGGACGTAGAGCCAGTAACTGAGCAGTTTGTGCTGCTGGTATCTCCCTGGCCCGCCGAACTAGAGTGGGCGCAGGATGAATTCATCTACGAAGTTGACGCAGAGCACACCGAGGGTGTAGTCTGGGCTGTGGCCCGTCGTGAAGATGCTACAGACATCCAGGTAGAGTTGACCACGCTGAGAGCGGGGGACGGTGTGACGAAAACCTTCCGTACTGTGGATTTCCTCAGCATACAATCGCCAGACACTCTGAAGCAAGGCGATGTGACCCCACTGGCGCTCAACTTCACCTTCGCCGCCACGCAACTGCCAGCGCCGGGGGCTTATAAGGGCACGCTCCGATTGCGCGCGTCGAACGCTGTGCCCATCACAGCGCCCTTCACGCTGGTCATACCGGACCGCGCCCCGGTATCTCCCTGGCCCGCCGAACTGGAATGGGCACAGGATGAGTTCGTCTACGAAGTTGACGCAGAGCACACCGAGGGTACAGTCTGGGCTGTGGCCCGTCGTGAAGATGCTACGGACATCCAGGTAGAGTTGATCACACTGAGAGCGGAGGACGGTGTAACGGGAACCTTCCGTACTGTGGATTTCCTCAGCATACAATCGCCAGACACTCTGGAGCAAGATAGGGTGGTTTCGTTGACGCTCAACTTCACCTTCGCCGCCACGCAACTGCCAGCGCCGGGGACTTACAAGGGCGTGCTCCGATTGCGCGCGTCGAACGCTGCGCCTATCACAGCGCCCCTCACGCTGGTCATACCGGAGGATCGCGCCCGTGGGGCCTATCGACTTGAGGTCGCCGAGTTGGGAAGGACGCCCAGTATTTCGCCCTCTATCGAAAACTCGCTGACGTTTAGTACGGCGCTGCAATTCAGCGGCGTGCGCTGGTTACCTGGCTCGACCAGCGTGGTAGGGAACTGGTGGCCAATAATGGTTGGTGCGCTGCTTCTCGGCGTCGGACTGGCCGCGCTGGTGGGATACACGGCCTGGGCTCTCGTGGGACACAAGTCGGCTAAGGACGAGTCACGGCTGCCTGCGCAGTGGCAATGGCTGACGTGGGCGGTGAAATGGGCAGCACAGAAACTGTTCGGGAACGAATTCGAATTGACTGGACGCAGGTTGGATATCGCTGGCTTGATAGTGACCGTTGGCCTGGCTGGACCGTTCGCCATATTAGTGCTGGCCATCCTATTCAGCCTGACCCAGGCTCAGCAGGTTGGAGAGCGTACCCTGATCATCTGGGAAGCCGAAGGGCGCGGACCGGTGCGGGACATCACCGTGGTAGGTGGAGAGGTTACCAGCGAGGTCGGCGATACGGGAAAGATAAACATTGGTCAGTACGAGGGAGTGATCACGGCGGGACACGTACTGACTGTGCCGGTCACTGGCATCCAGCATCTCTCGCAGCCGGGCGTCTACCAGGGGCGCGTCCTGATCCAGTCGCCAGACATCGCGGACGGCGTGTTGGAGGTGCCCATCCAGGTCACCGTGCACGACTTCATCCTCTGGCCAGTCCTGGTGATTATGTTGGGCGTGATTTTAGGCGGTTATGTAAAGTACCAGCAGGAAATCGCCAGCCAGCGACTGGAGAAGCAAAGAGACATCGAGATAGTATGGCAAGAATGGGATGATTACATGTTCCGTGACCGCTACCTGTACCTCAAGCGAGACGGCGGGGTGGTCTCGATCAATCCAATATACGCAGACGTGCGGTACGAACTGGATGGCGCGCTTAAGTTGCTTGATGAGGCACCCGAGTGGGGAGCCGCGGATGCGGACCTCACTGTGAAGAGAGTCAGAGAACGGCTGACAAAGTACCAACGCCTGAGCGAGGCGGTCGCTTCCTGGCGTGATGTACTGCTGGCCGAGGCAAGTGAGGCCGGAACAGAACTTCTTGAGAGCATCGGGGGCAAATGGATTGAGGGTGCTGAGCGCACGCTACGTGAGGGGGATCTGCAAGGCGCTACCATTCTCGTAGGTAAGTTGATCAGAGACGTGCTGCCCGGTGGCATTCTCGGGCTTCGTAAGCAGGTTGACGAGGTAAGTACTGACGAGCAGGACGCGGAGAAGAAGAAGGCCATTGAAGAGAAAAAGAAGACCATCCAAGCGCTGCTGAATGAGACTGATGATCTATGCAAAAAAGGCATCTACGGCGAGGCATGGTTGAAGTTCAAGGAAGCGGAGTATCAGCTTCGGGCAGTGGGGAAAATGGTACCACCCTTCGTAAAACTGTGGGAACTGTCGAAGCCAGAGCCGGCGCCAAGAGAGGAAGCACTGGCACTGCGTGGGGAGCATTATGAGATTCAGCCGGTCGTCGCGAGTGACCAATACCTCACTGGAGACACTGTCCAGCTCGAAGTTGTACTACTAGACGAGAGTGGTGAGAGGAAGGATCTGCCCGAGGGGGTAACGTGTAAATGGAGAGCGACCCGCCCTGATGATTCTAAGGCTAACGATGTAAAGTTCAAGCCAGAAGATGGAATCAGTACGAAAGCCACGTTCTATGCAGAGGGGCGCCGGACAGTGCAGGCAACGATTCTTAAGGATGTGGAGGAACCCAGCGAACCTGGGCCCCCGCCGCTCCCCTTCGAGATCAAGCCATCCTTCTTCAAGATCCGGCTACCCCTCCCGAACGTCCGATACCATGCCGAAGAGACCATCCCGCTTGAACTTGTACGCGAGGACGAGAGCGGCAAGATGGAGATGTTACCTGCGGAAGTGGAGTGCAGTTGGAGCGCGACCCTTCTATCAAATGCCGCCGCCACTTATCACTTCAGCAAGGAGGGAACCCACACGACAGTTATGTTCCACGAGGCGGGGGCTTGGACAGTGAAGGCAGTAGTCAAGAAACACGAAGTAGATCTCGGCAGTCCTGAACACTTGTTTCCCATCAAGCCCTCTGCCATAGTGATGATCTACCAGGATAAGCGACGCCATACCTTCAATCGCCGGCTGGCAGCCCTACTGCTGGCTCTGGTTGGCGGGATGGCGGCCAAGCGAGTCTTCGGTCTCACTTTTGGCTCGTTCGAAGAGTATCTGGGCGTCTTCGGTTGGGGTGTGGGCGTGAGCCTCGGCATCGACCCGGTGGCCAATGCATCGCAAAAACTCTCGGGGCTGGTGCAAGGAGCGTTCTCCAGGTTAGAGGGGAATGGCCAGGGCCAGGCTGAGGAACCTGAGAATCCGGATAAGTAGTGTGTTCTGAAACACCTTCAACTACCTGGAGAGGTCGCCATGCTGATAGTGACCGTAGATCACGAAAGCGTGCACATCGGAGAGCGGTTCTCCGTCTCGTTTCAACGCACATTGCGCATCCCTGACGATGGGAGGATCTACCCGCTTCCTCCAGGATTGGAAACGTTCCCGGTTCACCGTGTGGAAGACTACTCAGATCGTATCCCGGTTGCGTGGAAGGAGCACAGCGGCGTGTTCATCCCTATGTATCAGCGGGAGGCATTGTGGCTTGCTTTCAACGCGGCGTACTGGAAGCCTAACGCGGTTAAGATTGGGATCGGCAGGATCAACGCGGTTTCGGGCAGGGCTTGGGACGACGAACTGAACGACGACCCACAGGACTACATCGTCTGCCCAGACCAGCCATGGCTCGATGGCATTAATGCGGGTGATGGCTTCATTCGCCAGTTTGTAGCCATGCCCCTGGGGATGGGATACACAGTGGAAAGCCAGTTGACCGGGAGGGAGGAGTCCGGCGGGATTCAGATTCTGGTCTACGAGCCTAAGCCGGGCAAGTTTCCCGATCGGCCTCCACCAGAGCCTGACTGGGAGACGGAAGCGTTGTTTGTAGAGGAAGCGGTGCCAAAAGCAGAGATGGGACTCGGAGCCGGCGGGAAGATGAAGCAGAAGATCTATCCCGACCCATACGGCATCGACACCTGGGACCCTGAGAACTACGGCGCTGTGTTCGTCCACATCGTGAACAGCGAGCAGTACAGGGATCTGACCGGCCTTGAAGCACCGCCGACGCCCGTCAGTGCCCAGACCTACACAATGTATGGACTGCCCTGGTTTGATCTCTATGACGAAGGAGAGAGGGACGTCGCCGCGAGTGAGAAACTTGTCAAAGTCAAGACGATCAGAGAAAAGGACGCCGAGAAGGGAGGTGATTCTACCGCAGTGGATATATCGATTGATGTGGACGAATCTCAGGTCAGAAAACTGCACCCCAAGCGCGCCAGGAAGTAAGTAGCCCGCCTCACTGCCCACGCTGCTATCTCGGGACTACCTGGCGAGAACACGTATCCGAGTTAAGGAGGAAAATCATGAAGGCGCCAAAGGAACTGATCCGCCAATTGCCCGATCTCGACGCACTGGCAGAACAACTGGAGAGAGAGGCTAGGGCAACTATCTCTCGCGCTTTTCCGGCCGAAGATCGCGGGTTGCGGGAACGGGCAATAGTCGGGTTTGGAGACGCAGCGGACGTAGTGGAGTTACCCGAGATTGAGACCACCCTCGACACAACGCGCGAGCGATGGGTGGAGGCGGGCACGCGCGCCATAAACAGAATCCGCACTGAGGGTGAGGAGGCCGACTTAGACCCAGAGGAAGCCATCGGCTTGGAGGCGATCGTCCTGATCGAGGGCCGGCCCGCGATCCTCATTCAAGATGGCCGCTTCTTCCCGCCTCCCATTAAGTGGCAGATCCTGGAAGAGGTGCGAGACAACATAGAGAAAGCGTTCCAGAGCGTCGGCCGAATCGAGCTGACCGGCCATCCTTCCTACGAGTGGATCGGTACCGGATTCCTCGTGGCTGAAGACGTGATCATGACCAACCGGCACGTGGCGAAGATATTCTGCCATGTAGAAGAGTATGGACAATGGGCATTTGAACCCGAGATGACGGCACGCATTGATTACGTCGAGGAATTCGGCGCGGTTAACTCGGCGGAGTTTGCCATCACAGACGTGATTGGCGTCCACGACACACTGGATCTCGCGCTATTCAGGGTAGAGCGCAAGTCCAGTCGAGGCTTACCATCACCTGAGCCGCTTACCGTTGCTTTCGAGGCCCCCAGCACAGAACCAGGCGGCCAGGTGTATACTGTGGGGTATCCGGCCTGGGATGGACGCCGAAACGATCCTCCGATCATGCGGAAAATCTTCTCGAACATCTTCGACGTCAAGCGCCTCCAGCCCGGCGAGATCATGGAGTTCTTGGAGCGAAAGCGTGCCTTCAAGCACGACTGCTCAACGCTTGGCGGCAACTCCGGCTCGTGCGTCATCGATCTGGAGACCAACCTGGTCACCGGGCTCCACTTTGGAGGTCGCTACCTCAAGGGTAACTACGCGGTAGCCCTGTGGCAACTCACCGGCGATCCACTGCTCAAGAAGGCAAAAGTCAACTTCGGCTAGACTAGATAGGATAGAGACCAAGGGGGGCGAGAATGGAAACCAATAATACAGGGGTGTCCGATGTCGACTTCTTACTCGAGTTGGTACCGCGTCAGTGCCGACTTCAGGAATACGAGAAGATCGATGTGCCAACGTTCGAACTCACCGGGGACTTCATCGCGTACGCGTCGCCCGAATCCACGTATGCAGTGACGAAGAGGCTCATGGACGGAGCGACGGAGTCGATTCTCGTCGGGATCTACGACTTCACGGCGGACCACATGAGAGACACGCTCATCGCGGCAATTAACCGGGGGGTGAAGGTGTCCGTGATGCTCGACCTGGACAACCGGAAGGGCGAACCTGAGTTGTGGGACGAACTCCTGCAGCAAGGTATTGAGGGAGTGCCGGCCCCTTCCTGTGCAAGCAGCCACGCCCGGTACTTCCCGTCGTGCCACGAAAAGGTGATCGTCATAGACGGAACCTGGACGCTCGTCCAGAGCGGGAACTACTCAGACGCCAGCATCCCCAAGAACGAAAAGGATGGCGGCGACCCCAATGACCCCTATGGCTTCGCTCCGGGCAACCGGGACATGGGTGTCGCTATCAAATCAGAACCGCTAGCCACATTCTTCACCAAGATCATACGGAGCGACATGAAGCTGGAGAGCGATGCTCTGGACGTCGAAATGATCCAAGAGGAGATAGTCGAACCTATGGAGGTGTTCCTGGAGGCGGCCAGGCCACCGAAGCAACCCCCGAGACTCTTTCCGAGCAGGCTCTTCAGGCCGCAGGAAAGCATCAAGGTAATACCGGTGCTTTCGCCCGACAACTATATGGAGATTGTCCCGGATTTCCTCGCCTCAGCAACCAGGTCCATTTACATCGAGCAGCAGTACATACGTGGGTACCAACCGGAAATCCGAAAGCTCCTGTCGGCGATCCGTGCCGCGATGGACAAGAACCTCGATCTGGATGTGCGGATCATCGTGGCCTGGCCATACAAACCACGCTCCGATAAGGAGACCAGGTCAATTAAGGTACTGGAGGAGTTCGGGCTTACGCTCGGCACCAACGTCCGCTTCTTGAACCGCAGGTATCTCGTCCACTGCCACAACAAACTGATCATCGTGGACAGGCAGGCGGTCCTGGTGAGCTCTCAGAACTGGTCTGACTTTGCTGTTGCGAAGAACCGGGAAGCGGGCCTTCTTCTTCGCTACCCGCAGATGGCTCGCTACTACGCCGCCATCTTCAACGTGGACTGGAGGACCGGACGCAAGACATTCGTAGAACCGGTGACGCCAGAGTCTGTCGCTGGACTTGAAGCGGTGGACACCGGCAGGACAGTGGCGGCGAACCTGGGCGACTACATCGAGGTGTAGAGCATAACGCGGTCTCCAGCCGCAACCAACGTAGGACAAGATGGCATCTTGTCCCGCAGATTCTCACGGACAACGCAAATGTTGTAGGGCAATTCTATACGAGCCTACAAAGTAAGACAAGGAGGAGCGTGCATGATCGCCTGAAGCCAACATAGTCGGAGTTTGGGGTCGAGTAGACACAACGAGGCAAACTATCCTGAAAGGAGCAAAAAAGATGGCTGTACCCAGTTCCTCAACGCCACGGACATCACGGCTGTACAAGGCCCAAAAGGAGTTGCGAGAACTCGACGAGCTCGTGAGAGTCGGAGACAAGACAGAAGAACAGGCTGCAGAAGAAAGGAAGGTGCTGGAGCAGGGATTAAAGAGGAAGAAATGGCGACTGAACCTGTGGCTTCTCCTCGGCATACTGGTGGCGGCTGCCCTTGTCACCGCGATCTTAAGGGCACTGCCAGAGGAGGGAGGGTTGCTCTGGCTGGTCACCATTCCGCCTCTGCCGAAGGAGGTTGGTGAGATCGCTTCGGTTCTGGCTCCCTTGGTTGCGGTAGCGGTGGCCATCGAGCGCTTGCTTGAGACCGTCTTCAACTGGTATGAGCAGTCGATACGAACAGTGTCAGAGGTCGTGACGGGGATTCGGGAACCGATAGACTGGATAGAGAAAGAACTATGGGAAGCCTACAAGGCAGCCGAAGAGGCTGCCAAGCAGACCGGCATCGTAGCGGATGAAGCATCGCTGCAACTGCTCGACAGGGCTGAACAGAGATTGGCCAAGGCCGAGAGTCGGTTATTAGGCTGGGTGAAGGCTCCTGAGTACGTGGCCTGGAAGCGTGCCCTGAGCATTTGGGTCGGGCTCCTCGTGGGCCTGGAGGTTGCTGTCTTGGGCGACATGGGCATGCTCCACACCATCGGCATTCCGTCGCCCCGGATTCTTGACATGCTCATCACCGGCCTGGTGGTTGGAGCCGGCCCTGGCCCAATGCACTCCATCATCGGCATGTTGCAGGGCGGTAAGGATGCGCTGGAGAAGCTGGGTGATCTGGCCGAAGGCAAGGTGGTGCGGGCAGCCGTGGAGGAACTGAAGAAGGCCAAGCAGTAGAACACACATGTCCCGAAACAAATGGCTCATCGTGGCAGCCCTGGCGCTGGCCGACGTGATCGTTCTGGGGGCGATGGCGATCGTGGTTGTCCGTTCCACAACACGCCTGGCATCGGCCCCCACAACCGTCCCGACCACGGTGGCGCCGGCCCAGCCCACCGCCACACCTCCACCCACCTGGACACTTACCTCCAGTCCTACTCCCCAGTCCACCCATACCCCCAGACCCACCGGCACGTCTACTCAGACACCCACCACCTGGCCGACTCCTACCCCCACGCTGCCGCCCACACCTGCTCCCGTGCTGCTCGAAAACCCCGCGTTTGAGGGCATCAGCGAGAACTTCGTCCCCGGCTGGCAGATAGGAGGATTCGTAAACTGGGCTCCGGGCGAGGAATTCGATCCTGCCACCTCCTACGCTGCCCCGCGCTTCCACCAGGCCGATGACCCGCACCAGTGGATCAATGGGCCAACGCTCCAGATTGACACCGTTCCCTGGGTCAAACTGCGGGCCTGGGTGTTTCAGACGGTGGAAGTGGAGCCAGGTAGCCGCGTGCAGTTCCAGGTGCGTGCGATGGGATTTGTCAAGGAGACAGCGGGAGGCTATATCCTAAAGGCAGGGGTGGACTCAGATGGCGGGGAGGGGTGCGAAGCGGCGCGATGGGGAGCCGAGCCAATCGTCAATCAGAATGATGGAGTGATCAAACTTACATCACCGGAGGTAGTCGCGGGCCAGGCAGGCCAGGTGACAGTCTGCATGTTCGCTGAGACGCAGTTCGCGCAAACCTACCACGCCGCCTTTTTCGATGACGCAGTGCTCACCGCGTTGCCACCTGTACGGCCGTGAGCGACACAGGTTTTGGAAAAGCCCCCTGGCTTTTCGCCGGGGGGCTTCGTCCATTCGTTCTAACGTGGAAAATCTAACGCAGGAAATCACGCAGTTTGCGGCTGCGGCCGGGGTGGCGCAACTTCCGGAGCGCCTTGGATTCGATCTGCCGCACACGCTCTCGTGTGACACCGAAGGCACGCCCGACCTCTTCCAGCGTGTGGCTTTCCCCATCCTTAAGCCCGAAACGCATTTCCAACACCTCGCGCTCCCGTTCGCCAAGCGCATCGAGGATGGAGCGCACCTGTTCCTTGAGCAGTTGGCTGGAGGTTGCGTCAACCGGTCCTGGAACGGTCACGTCCTCGATGAAGTCACCCAGCAGGCCGCTGTCCTCCGATCCCACTGGCATCTCCAGCGACATCGGCTCCTGTGAGATGCGCATAATGCTCCGCGCTTTGGCCGCGGCACGGCGCAGTCGGTGCTCCAACGAGGACGGCAGGGGCTCCTCCGCGGCCCGTGCGGCGAGGATGGCTCCCATCTCATCCTGCTCCAGCAGACCCGCCTCCAGTGCCAGTTCTTCCATCGTGGGTTCTCGTCCCAATTCCTGCACCATCTGTCGCTGGATGCGGTGCAGCCGGTTGATCGTATCCACCATATGCACAGGGATGCGGATGGTGCGAGACTGGTCTGCGATGGCCCGGCTGACCGCCTGCCGTATCCACCAGGTAGCATAGGTCGAAAACTTGAATCCCTTGGTGTGATCGAACTTCTGGACTGCCCGCAGCAGCCCAATGTTTCCTTCCTGAATCAGGTCAAGGAATGCGATACCACGCCCCGTATAGTGCTTGGCGATGTTGACCACCAGTCGCAGATTAGCCCGGATCAGAAGTTGCTTGGCGTCCAGCGCGCGCTCTTCCAGGTTGACCCACAGCGCAACGATTTCCTCTTCGTCTGGAATGTCACGCTTGATCTTACGCGGCGACGGGAACTTGTGCCGCTTGTGCCAGTCCACACGGATCAGGTCCAGTGTGGGTCCAGGCAGCAGATACAGCAGAATCAAAACGTCGAAAAGATGGCTGGTGAGCTCTGCCCAGGACCCAACCTCCATCTCCGACCAATCTGCCTGTTCCAAGAAATTATGAAGGTGCGAGTGAATCTCTGGCATCTGTGTGTGGTAGATCGCTTGGGCCTCGTCCGCCAACGCGGCCAAGTCGGGCGAAGGCAAGTGCAGCCGCCTGCAGTTCTCTAGCACGGCCGACCACTCACCACAAAGCGAATCTAGCAAGGCGGTCAGGGTTTCCTGTCCCGTTGGCAATCGCCCGCTTTGCTCACCCAGGCGGGCCTGGATGTCTTCAAGGCAAGTGACTGCCTCCCGCTGGGTAGAGAGCCATATCTCCTGACGCGGTTCCAAGAGCGGCACACGCCCGCCTACTTTTTGAGAAGATACCACTGGGTCATCCGCGGCCTCGATTGGAACCTCGCGCGCGGTGTCCGTCAGTTTCTTTTCCTCAATCTCTTCCAATTCATCAGGAGTGGGCTCCTCGACCTCGTTCCGGATTCCGGTGTTTTCTTGCTCGTCTGGAAGATTCTCATTTGCTTCCGGCTGGAAGCGACCTGGTGCACCAGGAGTGGCCCTCGCCACCCGCATTGCTGGCTCGTCTGCTATACCAATTGATGTGGATTTGGGTTCCTTTTCCTCGGTCATCGGCACCTTAGTCCCGCGAGCACAAACGTGACTGGGTTGAATTGTTACCCCCGGCTCGCCCAACTCCACCGCCGCGCCAGCGCCTGCTGTGTGCGCAGCAACGTCTCCCTGTACATTCGCAAAGCCCCAACATACTGTTCTGCCCGTATATCCCCCGCTTCCTGAGCCTCAAGCGTCAGGAAACTCAGTTCCTGGCCCAGGCGTCTAAGATTGCGTTCCCGCAGTCGCAACAACGTCAGCACGATATCGCGCACCAGTTGCTCGTCAGCGAGTCCGGCTTTGTCGGGTTCGAGCAGCTCCTCCAGTCGCACGTGCAGGTCGGCGGGCAATTGTGCGCGCAGCGACTCAGTGGGGGCGGGGTGCTCGGTCGCCAGGAGCGCTTCCCACGCCTCGAAGATCACCCGACAGCCCACGTCCTGGAAATCCTCCCCTTGCCAAGACTCCAGTTCGCTCCCCCTGAGCGCCTCGTTGACCTGCGAGAGAATCATGGGCCGTTGCAAAAGCACCGATAGGCAGTGACCCTCCAGATCGGCTTCTCGGGTTTCCAACATGTCTGACAAGGGCGTTTCGCCCTTTTTGGCCCGACGGGTAGAGGGCTGCCTTGTTCTCCTCTCCAGTTCGTGCAAGAACTGAGGAGCAGAAACCTGAAGGGCGCGCACTAGTTTTTGCGCGTACGCATTCCGCTCAACCGGGTTCGACACACTCCTGAGAATCGGGAGCATGGTGTCGGCGATGGACTTCTTGGTCTTTGAGTCTTCGAGGTCAGCCGATTCCAGTAATTGTTGCATATAGAATTCCACCACCGGCTTCGCTTCCTCAACCAGTTCTTCCCAACGCTGTGGATCGTGGCGGATCAGATCGTCTGGGTCCTGACCAGGGGGAAGCCGGAGGACGCGAATCTCGGCTCCCAGCCGGGCCTCGTATCCCACCAGCCCCCGAGGGTCGAAGATCGGTTCCCATTCCTGTTCCAATGCCTGGCGGGCTACCCCGACGGAGCGCAAGGTTGCCTGGACGCCTGCTGCGTCGGGGTCGAGCGCCAGCACCAGCCGCTGGGTGTAGCGCTGGAGTTGCCGCAGTTGCGGTTCCGTGAGCGCAGTCCCCATCTGGGCCACCACGTTGGCGAACCCCGCCTGATGGGCTTGCATCACGTCCATGTAGCCCTCGACGATGACGGCCCGGTCCTCGCGGCGAATAATCTTCCGCGCCACATCAAGCCCAAAAAGCGTTCGGCTCTTGTCGAAGAGCACCGTCTGGGGAGAATTGATGTACTTGGGCACTCCTTCTGGATCAAGTGTCCTGGCCCCAAAACCAATCACCCGTCCTTGCACGTCCCGAATAGGGATCATCAGCCGGTCTCGGAAGCGGTCGTAGGTACTGCTCCTGTCATCCCGCTGCACCAGTAGTCCGGCTTTAACCAGTTCCTCGATCGTGTACGCTTGCTCGGTCAGGTAGGCCCTCGTCCTTTCCCAACCTGGGAGGCTGTAACCCAGCAGGAAACGTTCGACCGTCTCGTCGCTCAGAGCGCGCCTGGCGACATAGGCCCGTGCCGCTTCCGCCTCTGGAGCGTGGCACAGAATCTGGTAGTAGTACTGGGCCGCTGCGGCCAGGAGTCCACGCAGCCGGTCGGCATCCTCCGCCGCCTGCGCCTGCGCCGGGGTGCGAGGCCGCAGTTCGACGCCCGCCCGCCGCGCCAGTTCCTCCAATGCAGTGCGGAAATCCCAGCCCTCCTGCTTCATCACGAAGGTGAAGACATCGCCTCCTTCGCCGCAGGCCCCAAAGCAGTGCCAGTGCTGGCTGTCGGGGAAAACGACGAAGGAGGGGGTCTTCTCGGAATGGAAAGGACACAACGCCTTGTAGCTCCGCCCCGACTTCTGCAACGGCACGTAGGCGGAGATGACCTCGACGATATCCAGCCTGTCCTTGACCTCGTCAATCACGCTCATTGTCCAGCACCATAGGCCATACAGCGTGTACTTCTCAGCCGAACCACCTCAGATACTTATCCAGATCCCGGCCGCGGATAATCTCATAAAGCACGACAACCCGCTTTCTCTCATTTTTCCTCATCATCGGATGCGTGTAGGATCGCCGCCTGGGCGGCCGCCAGGCGGGCCACCGGCACACGGAAGGGAGAGCAACTTACATAGTCCAGCCCCACCCGGTGGCAGAAGTCTATTGAAGCCGGGTCGCCGCCGTGCTCGCCACAGATGCCGATCTCCAGATCGGGCTTGGCGGCCTTGCCTTCTTCCACGCATATCTTCACCAGCCGACCCACGCCGACCTGATCCAGCGTCTGGAAGGGATTGGCCTCCAGAATCTGGAACTTGACCGGTTCGCCGTCGAAGTCCACCTCGCCAGTGTCGAAGCCTTCCACGTACCTCAGCAGAAACTTGCCCTCAGCGTCGTCGCGGCTATAACCGAAGGTCATCTGGGTCAGGTCGTTGGTGCCAAAGGAGAAGAAGTCGGCGTACTGGGCAATCTCGTCGGCAGTGAGAGCGGCGCGCGGCACCTCGATCATCGTGCCGAACATGTACTCGACCTCAATGCCCTCCTCTTCCATCACCTGCTTCGCCACTGCCTCCAGTTTCTCCCGCTCCAGTTTCAGTTCGTTGACGTGGCCGACCAGCGGGATCATCACCTCCGGTATCACCTCGATGCCCCGCTTAGCACAGCGGCAGGCGGCCTGGAAGTAGGCGCGAGTCTGCATCTCGGTCAGGCCCCCGTACATAATCCCAGCCCGGCAGCCACGCAGCCCCATCATCGGGTTCACTTCCCACAAAGAGGTGACCACCCGGAGCATCTCCTCCTTCTCAACCAGTTCGGGCGATTCGGGGTCGGTACACTTCAGTTGGGCGACCTTCTCGATCAGTTCCTCGCGGGAGGGGAGGAACTCATGCATGGGCGGGTCAATCAGGCGCATAATCACCGGCAGCCCGTCCATGGCCTCGAAGACGCCCTCGAAGTCCTGCTCCTGGAAGGGGAGCATCTCGTCCAGCGCGGCATGGCGCTCCTCGGCCGTCTTCGCCAGGATCATGCGCACCACCGCGTCGCGGGCGCGATCGTCGAAGAACATGTGCTCGGTGCGGCAGAGGCCGATCCCCTCGGCCCCGAACTGACGTGCCCGTCGGGCGTCCTCGGAGAGATCAGCGTTGGCGCGCACGCCGAGCGTGCGGATCTCGTCGGCCCAGCCCAGCAGTTCGATCAGATCCGTCTGATTTTCATACTCCGCTTTGATCAAGGGAACGGTTCCTTTGTACACCTCGCCGGTAAAGCCGTCGATTGAGATGACATCCCCCTCCTTGATCACGATGTCGCCGATGGTGAACTGGCGGCGTGCGACGTCTACGGAAATCTCCTCGCAGCCGGCAACGCAGGGCAGGTTATTGCCCCGGGCGACCACGGCAGCGTGAGAGGTCGCGCCACCCTTTTGTGTCAGCACGCCCTTGGAAGCCAGCATGCCGGACACATCGTCGGGTGAGGTCTCTGGCCGGACGAGAATAACGTCTCTGCCCTCTCCGGCCTCGATTCTGGCCTGTTTGGCGTCGAAGATGGCGATCCCCACTCCAGCACCAGGAGAAGCGTTCAGTCCCTTGGCGATCAGGTTCTTTTCTGCCTTGGGATCGAAACTGGGACGCAGCAGCAGGTCGACATAGGTGGGGTCAACGCGTTTGATCGCTTCTTCCTTGCTGATCAGCCCCGCTTCAACCAGATCAACAGCGATCTTGGTCGCCGCTGCGGCTGTGCGCTTGCCGGTGCGGGTCTGGAGCATCCACAGTTTCCCGCGCTCAATGGTGAACTCCATGTCTTGCATGTCGCGATAGTAGTTCTCCAGTTTGTTCGCGATGCCCAGCAGTTGCTCGTACATCTCGGGCATAGCCTCTTCCAGGCTGGGATACAGGCTGGCGCGTTCTTCTTCGGAGACACCTTGACTCTCAGCCCAGATCCGTGAGTCTGCCAGAGTGATGCGCTGCGGAGTGCGGATGCCGGCCACCACGTCCTCGCCTTGCGCGTTGATCAGGAACTCACCAAACAGGTACTCGTGCTTGCCAGTGGCCGGGTCACGGCTGAAGGCCACGCCAGTAGCGGAATCGTCCCCCATGTTGCCGAAGACCATGGTCTGGACGTTGACAGCAGTGCCCCAGTCGTGGGGGATGCCTTCGTGCTCGCGGTAGGCAATCGCGCGCGCACCGTTCCACGAATCGAAAACAGCCTTGACGGACAGTTCGAGTTGCTTGTAGGGGTCGGTGGGGAAGTCCTCACCGAAGTGCTCCTTGTACATCGTTTTGTACTCATCGACCAGCCCCTTGAGACCTTCCAGGCTCACCTCGGGGTCAGTACGAACGGTTTCCCTCTCTTTGAGTTCTCCCAGCCTCTCCTCAAAGTGCTCGCGCGAGTAGTCCATGACGATGTCGGAGAACATGGCGATGAAGCGACGGTAGGCGTCGTAGGAAAACCACTCGTTCCCGGTCAGTTCGGCCAACGATACACGTGTCTCGTCGTTCAACCCCAGGTTGAGGACGGTGTCCATCATGCCGGGCATGGACTGGCGTGCGCCTGAGCGAACCGAAACGAGCAGTGGGTTCGCTGGGTCACCGAACTTCTGGCCGGTCTGGGTCTCAATCTCCTTCAAAGCCTCCAACGTCTGTTCCCACATTCCTTCGGGGAACTCACCGGTGTTCATATACTCGACGCAGGCCGCCGTGGTGATGGTGAAACTGGGGGGTACAGGGAGACCAGCAGCGGTCATGTCAGCCAGGCCGACCCCCTTGCCACCGAGGATGATCTTCATCTCACCCAGTGCAGGCCCACGGCCCAGTGTCTCGGCCAGTTCCTCCCCGGCCGAACGAGATAGGTACACCCATTTTTTGGTCACAGTATCCTTCCCTCCTGTAGAATTTATTAGCCTCGGAAATAAGCGTTATAAAAGCCGGAGCACCATGCGGCTCGGCGATATGAGCCTCAAATGTCCGGTCTCATAGAGTGCCATCATGAGATTGTCGTGGACTGTCCAGTGATTATACCCACCTCGTAGGATAAAGTCAAATTCTGGCCAGGCTCTGCCTCAAACCGACAAGCAGTGGACAAAAGTATCACACTGACCTATAATCAAGCCAGGTAGTCCCTGGGTGCGGAAAGACCCCACCGTGTTGCAACGAACAAGGAGCAAGGAGGAGAAACGATGGCTGAGGACGTATACCGTAAACTGGCCCGGCGGCTGGATGCCATCCCCAATGGCTTCCCCGCCACCGAGAGCGGCGTGGAACTGCGGCTGCTGGCGAAGATCTTCACACCGGAGGAGGCGGCGCTGACAGCCGTGATGCGCCTGACCCGCGAGCCGGCCGCCGGCATCGCCGCTCGCGCCGGTGTAGACCCCGACACGGCCTACCGCACGCTAAAGGGAATGGTCCGCAAGGGACTGATCCGCGCCAAGAAGGGCGAAGGCCAACTTACCTTCGGGCTGATGCCCTTCGTCGTCGGCATCTACGAGGAGCAGTTGCCCCGGATGGACGCAGAACTGGCGGCGCTGTTCGAGCAGTACTACCAGGAAACGCAGGGCGGCGGGATCACCCGCTATGCACCCCCTGTCCACCGCGTCATCCCTGTCGAGGAGACGATACCCTTCGATCTGGAGATCTTCCCTTACGAGCGGGCCACCGAACTGCTGGAAGGGGCCAAGTCGTGGGGCGTGCGCGATTGCATCTGCCGCGTCCAGCAGCGGCTCATCGGCAAGGGGTGTGACCACCCCGTCGAGAACTGCCTGGTCTTCGCACCGGTCGAGTCCGTTTTCGACCACAGCGAGGTGGACCGCGCCATCACCAAAGAGGAGGCCTTGCGCATCCTACACGAAGCAGAAGAGGTTGGGCTGGTGCACTGCCCCGGCAACTACCGGGACGGAGTCCACTACATCTGCAACTGCTGCACCTGCTGCTGTGGGATATTGCGCGGCGTGGCCGAGTTCGACATTCCCACCGCCATCGCCCGCTCCGACTTCCGGGCCGTCGTGGACGCTGAGGTGTGCGCTGGCTGTGGCGACTGCGTCGAGCGCTGCCAGTTCGGGGCGCTTGCGGTGCCGGAGGACGTCTGCATAGTGGACTACGGGCGCTGCGTGGGCTGCGGGCTGTGCGTCACCGTCTGCCCCACCGATGCGCTGCGCCTGGAGCGCAGGCCGGAGGGCGAGGTCCTACCACCGCCGGCCGACATCAAGGAGTGGATGGTCCAGCGGGGCCAGGAGCGGAACATCTCAATGGCCAGCATCGTGTAAAGGGCGGCAATCCCTTTTGCGATGGGCGAAGGTCTCCCGACCGAGCCCCTTTGCGATGGGCGAACGACGTTGGCTCGTCGGTTTGAGGCAAAGCCTCGCTAGAGAATTGAAGAGAATTTGTCATGATATCTACAACATCATCAGAAGCACCTGGTAGTTCTGAACTCCCTGTAAATCAGATCGTAAATGGTGACTGTATTAAGATACTGCAAAGTTTTCCCGAAAAAAGCATTGATCTGATTTTTGCGGACCCACCTTACAACCTCCAGCTCCGAAACAGGCTTCTGCGCCCCAATCAGACTGTCGTCAATGGCGTGGACGACGAATGGGATAAGTTCTCCAGTTTTTCCGAATATGATGATTTCACCCGCCAGTGGCTAACTGAGTGTCGCCGCGTTTTGAAAGACGATGGGACGATTTGGGTGATTGGCTCCTATCATAACATCTTTCGCGTCGGCAACATTCTTATGAATCTGGGCTATTGGATACTCAATGATGTGATTTGGCACAAGACGAACCCAATGCCGAATTTCCGTGGAACCCGCTTTACTAATGCCACCGAAACACTAATATGGGCACAGAAATCAGCCGACCAGAAGCGGTACACTTTCAACTATCATTCAATGAAGAATCTAAACGAAGAGAAACAGATGGCAAATGTTTGGCGCATACCACTTTGTAGAGGGGCAGAGCGAATAAAAATAAACGGCAAAAAGGCCCACCCAACACAGAAACCAGAGGCACTTCTGTATCGAATTATCCTCGCTTCGAGTAACAGCGGTGATATCGTCCTGGACCCGTTTTTTGGAAGCGGCACAACTGGCGCTGTGGCGAAGAAACTAAAGCGCAGATTTGTCGGGATCGAGATTGATCCTGCTTACGTGAGGGTTGCCCGGAAGCGGATTGAATCTATTCCAGAAGCACTTTTCCCAGATGACCTGCTGGTCACTAAGTCAAAGAGAGATCTTCCACGTGTTAGTTTCGGCAGTCTCATTGAGAGTGGATACATACAAATAGGTCAAAATTTGTACTCCAAGAAGCGCGAGTATGTAGCCGTAGTGAGAGCCGATTCGCACCTGACCTGCGAGGGGTTTGTAGGTTCTATCCACAAGGTGGCTGCCCACGTTCAAGGCAAAACCGCATACAACGGTTGGGAGTTCTGGTACTATGTAGATGAGGGGAACCTGGCCAGCATTGATGAACTGAGAGAACAATATCGCTCCGCTAACCACGAACAACCCCAGGCCCTTGCCGGTCTGTTCCCCACGATTTGAACGTGCCCCGTCCCCCTTGCGTCGGTTCACTACCGGACAATTTCCATCACGAATGCCACGAATGAACAAATGACACGAATTTGATCATGAATTGCCAGAGAACCAGCGGGTAGATTTGACATCTTCACCTCTTCCTCCCGTATGGGCACGCATAGACACACATACCACAAGCGCTGGCTTTCATCCTTCCCTCATGCCAGTTAAAATACTCACGGCACTTGAAGACGTCGAAGCGGGCCTCGCGGGGCTCGCCGGGCTGAAAGTTCCTGCCGGTGAAAGCGTGAGCAGGGCAGGCATCCACGCACTCCTCGCATTCCCCGCAGCGCTCCGCCAGCGGTTGGCCCGCCGTGAGGGGGGCATCGGTCAGAACGCTGGCCCAGCGCACTCTGGGCCCCACCTCCGGTGTCACCAGGAGACAACTCTTGCCAATCCAACCCAGGCCCGCCAGGTGCGCCGCCAGTTTGTGGGAGAACAGCCCATATAGCCCCTCCTCGTCCATTATCTGAGAAGCACGCACGGGGAAGGAGCGATATCCCTCCCGCTGTAGGGTGCTTGAAAGTCGCGAGGCAATCTCATCCAAACGGCGGTTTAGAATATCATAACCGTGACTGCGGTAGGCCATCGCCACCGCTTTGTCCATGTGGCGCGGAAGCAGGTCCACAATGGCGAAGGGCATCACCACACCAATGGAGACAGCGCGGGGGAATTGAGCCATCATCTGCCCTCCCTGCTCCCGAACCAGTGCCTGGGCCGGGGAGAGGTCCGCCAGACCGAAGTAATCGGCGCCCAATGCCATAGCCTCTTCGCGTAAGCGCTTTTCCAGAGCGTTTCTACTTGTCACGAATCCTCCTATTTAATACGGTTTCACTACCGGACACTTTTTCATCACGAATGTCACAAATGGACGAATGACACGAATTTTGTCAAAATTGATAAAAAACCATTCGTGACATTCGTATATTCGTGCAATTCGTGATAAAGGTTTGGTTGCTTGGCAAAAAGTGTCCGGTAGCAAATACCTGAATGTGCCCAATCCACTTGACAGTTTTCTCCACTTATGCTATTCTATAATCAGAGCGGTATCGTAAGACCTGGTGACCCTGACCGTTCGGAGAACGGGATAGGCCACGCTGAGATGCGTGAGCGGGGAAGGGCGGCTGAAATGCGCGCCCGGCAGACTGAAATCGGGGCCCAGGGTGAGCCGCTTTCTTTCATTTGGCCTCAATGATCTCCTCGATGACCAACCTGTTCTTAACGATCTGATAATAACTATCATCTCAATCCGACAATCCCGCGCATCCGTGTTCTACACCTCCCGCAGCGCCCGCCACACCCGCTCCGGCGTGAAAGGCACCTCCCGGATCCAGACCCCCGTCGCGTCGTGGATGGCGTCCGCCAGCGCCGGGGCGATGCCGTCCATCGGGAGCTCGGAAACGGACTTAGCCCCGAACGGCCCGGTCGGCTCCTCCGTCTGCACGAAGATGACCTCCAGTTTGGGCATCTCGTTGGACTTGTAGATGTGGTAGGGGCCAAGGCGCGGGTTGACCAAGCGCCCCTGCTCGTCGTAGACCATCTCCTCGCAGTGGGCGAAGCCGATAGCCTGCTGCAACCCACCCTCCACCTGCCCGGAGGCGGTGATCGGGTTGATCACCCGCCCCGCGTCCACCACCATCAGCACCCGCTCCACCGTGACCTGTCCCGTCTCGGTGTCCACGACCAACTCGACAAACTGGGCCCCGAAGGGCGGAGGGCATTCGTAACTCATGTGGGAGGCGCTGGCAATGATCTGGTGCTGGTCCTGCTGGTGCAGGCTGCTCAGCGCCACCGCCTCCAGCGTGAGCGAGCGGCCATCGGGGGCAAAGACCCGCCGGTCGCGCAGTTCCATCTCGCTAACTGCTGGCTGCTGACTGCTAACTGCGGACTCCTCCAGCCCCAGCATCCGCGCTCCATGCTCCTTGATCTGGCCGGCCACCTTCAAGGCCGCCTTGCGCACCGCCCCGCCGCTGATGTAGGTGGTGCTGCTGGCGTAGGCACCCTTGTCAAACGGGGTGAAGTCGGTGTCGGAGGAGTAGACGATCATATCATCCACCGGCACACCCAGCACCTCGGCGGCCATCTGGGCCAGGATCGTATCGGAACCGGTGCCCAGGTCGGTCGCGCCGATCAGGAGGTTGAAGGAGCCGTCGTCGTTCATCTTGATCGTGGCAGCGGCCATGTCCAGTCCGGCGATGCCGCTGCCGTGCAACATCACCGCCAGGCCGATGCCACGGCGGATCTGCTCCGAGAAACCGGGTTTTTCGGAAAAAACCCGGTTTCTTCTGCGCTTGTTGTACCAATCCATCGCCTCCAACCCCACCTGGACGCACTGTTCCAGGCCGTTGGAACGGATGACCTGCGCGAACCCCTCACGTCCCTCGCCCAAAGCCTTGGCGAGCAACAGTTCCTCCCCCTGCTTGATCCAGTTCTTGCGCTTAAACTCGACCACGTCCCAGCCCATGTGGTCGGCGATCTCGGACATGAGCATCTCAATGCCGAAGTGGCACTGCATCGAGCCGTAACCCCGGAAGGCCCCCGGCGTGGGTTTGTTGGTGTAGACCACGTCGCAGACAAATTTCGAGTAAGGCGCGTTGTAGAGCGTCAATCCCTTCTGTCCACCCACCATCTGCACCGTCAGGCCGTGGGTGCCGTAGGCACACGTGTCGCCGATGAGGTACAGTTCGGTGGCGACCACCTCCATCTCTTTGGTGACGCCGATCTTGTAGCGCATGATCTGCGGATGGCGGCTGCGGGAACTGGTGAACTCCTGCCGGCGCGTGTACTCCATGCGCACCGGCCGGCCCGTGACAATGGTCAGGTGGGCGCACAGGTCCTCCAGGATCATCTCCTGCTTGTTGCCGAAGCCTCCTCCGATGCGCGGCTTGATCACTCGAATCTGCTTGACCGGCAGGCCGATGAGGGGAGCGAGCATGCGCCGGATGTGGAAGGGCACCTGGGTGCTGGAGCGAACCACCAGCCGTCCGTCCTCGTCCCAGTAGGTGATGCAGACGTGAGGCTCCATGTGCGCATGCTGCTGCTGCGAGGTGCGGTACTCCCCCTCGAAGACGTGATCGGCCCTGGCCCACTGGGCCTCACCGTCGCCTACCTCGACATGGATGTGGTGGACAATGTTTCGCTGGCGATCATAGATGTCTTCTGTGTCCGGTTCGTCGTGGATCACCGGCGCGCCCTCCTGCATCGCCTCAAGAGGATCCAGGACGTGGGGCAGCACCTCGTACTCCACCTCGATCAGCCGCAATGCCCGCCGCGCCAATTCCGGCGTCTCGGCCGCGACGACCGCCACCCGGTCGCCGACGTGCCGCACCTTGTCGTCCAGGACGACCTGGTCGAAAGGGGGCGGCTGGGGGTAACTCTGACCGCCGGAGGCGTACTTGACGCGGCGGATGTCCTCGTGCGTCAGGACGGCGTGCACGCCGGGCATGGCGCGGGCGGGACGAGCGTCAATGCGCTTGATGCGGGCGTGGGCGTGCGGGCTGGTGAGCAACGCGCCGTAGAGCATCCCCTCCAGTTTGACGTCGTCGGTGTAGACCGGGCGGCCCGTCGCCAGTTTGACGCCGTCCACCTTGGGTTCGGGCTTGCCGACGACGCGCAGCGGCTCCATCTCCGGCGGGGATATAACCAACGTAGGGGCGGGGTGATCCCGCCCGTACCACCGGCCCAACAACTCAGCGGGCGACTCCCCTGGGGCCAGCGTCTCCTCGACAGGCACGAAAGGCTCCACCTCCTCGCCGCGCAAGATCGCCGCGGCCCGCTGCGCCGCCTGCACAATCTTGACGTGGCCGGTGCAACGACAGAGCACACCGCTAATCGCCTCGCGGATCTCCTCCTCGGTGGGATCGGGATTACGGTCGAGCAGCGCCTTGACCACCAGAACGTGGGCCGGGGTGCAGTAGCCACACTGGAGCGCGCCGACCTCAATGAACGCCTGCTGGATGGGATGCAACCCCCAGAAACCGGGTTTTTCGGAAAAAACCCGGTTTCTGGACAACCCCTCAACAGTCGTCACCTCGCGCCCTTCGGCCTGGGTAGCCCGCATCCGGCAACTGTACACAGGCTGCCCGTCTAGAAGAACAGTGCACACGCCGCAGTCGCCCGTCCCGCAGCCGTACTTGACACTGGTGTAGGAAGCGCGGCGCAGCGCGTCCAGCAAAGTCTCCGAACGACGCACGGCCAGGGTTTTCTCCTCGCCGTTGATCGTCAACGCAATGGTAAGGGTCTCTTCGCTACTCATCGCTTGCTCCCTCCTGATGCAGGCACTGTTCGAGGGCACGGCGGGCCAACACGCCCGCCATCGCCCGGCGGTACTCCTCACTGCCCCGGAAGTCTCCCTTGGGCGCGACCTCCTTTCCCACGGCCGCCGCAACTGTCCGAACGCGCTCCTCGTCCAGATGCCCACCCACGAGTTGGGCGGCCGCTTCGGCCAGGCGCACCGGCTCCGGGGCGACGCCGGTGAGCGCGAGACGGGCCTGGCGCACCACGTCGCCATCCATCTCCACCACAGCGACCGCCGCGACGATGGGCTCGTCGGCCGGGGTGCGAACTATGTGGGCCTCACCCCACCTTGCCCCCCCCACCCTGACGCGCAGGGCAGACATCTTCCCCTTTGCCTTACGTTGCAGCAATGCCTCCAGGGGGACATCCGCCGGCCCCGCCTCCCCCTCCACGGTGACCGTGGCTCCCAACGCCAGGAGCGCGGCCACCCACTGGAGGGCGACACGTGGCGACGTCAGCGCCCTCCGCACCGGCGTCTCATTCCGGGCCTGCCAGGAGATCGCGCCGGTGAGCGCCTGGTGCAGGAGCGGCGGGCACTCCGGGCTGTCGAATACCGATTGGAGCGGCGCGCCGGCGTCTATGCTCCAAACCTCCCCCAGGACTTGTTCATCGTTCATTTCGATTGCTCCTCTACGTATTGCTGCTGGCCTCTCACCACCTTCTGGACTTTGGCCAGCGCTGGACATGGGATGCGGAATGGCACACGAATATCCGCCATGTTACCATGATTCCGGATCTATATGCAAGCCGCGTTCACACCCAGCCGATTTGACTAGTTACCCTTGCCAGTCTATAATGACTTCATACCGATGTCCTGATTGTCTACGAACGGGAGGCATATTACAGCAAGAAGGACGTTGTGCCATGGACATATTCCAAGACTATCAAACCATAGCCGGCATTATTCAAGTTATCGGAGACTTAACTGCAGCATTGGTCTGCGGCCTTCTCGTTTCTCTTCTTTACCGTTGGACTCACAGAAGACCAAACTATTCCATCACATTAGTCAACTCCCTGCCCGCACTCTCAATGATAACGGCAGTCATCATCATGGTGATCGGGAACAATCTCGCCCGCGCCTTTGGCCTCGTTGGCGCACTGTCCATCGTTCGATTCCGCATGGCGGTCAAGGATATGAGGGATATCGTCTTTATTTTCTTTTCCCTGGCTGTGGGTATGGCAGCGGGAGTGGGCCTGCACTTGATCGCTATCACAGGAACAATATTCATTGGCGTCAGCATATTCATTCTCTCACGAATGAACCATGCCCATCTAAGGGGACGAGAGTTTCTACTTCGGTTTTCCTTCACGCTATCCGAGGAACAGGAATTGCCATACCTGCCAACTCTGGAAGAGTATTGCAAACGGCACAGGCTCATAAACGCGAAGTCGCTCAAGAAAAAAGACATGCTTGAGCTCTCTTACTATACCAACCTCAAAGACAGGGACAAGAGCGGGGAATTCGTTCGTGAGCTGGGGCGGATACAGGGCGTCACTCGCGTCAATCTCTCTACTTGACGAAGAGTAGTTTTGGGAGTAGGGGGCAGGACACTTCATCGGAGAACAACCGCTCCCTGGCGGTCCGTCCACCAGTACCAACGCCGCCCCTGGTTATTGACCAAACACCTCCGCGAATGTATCAGCGACGTTGCGCAGGTTGTCCAGCCACTCGGGCGCCAGCGGGCTGATGAGCAGTACCTCGCCACCGATCTCACTGGCGATGGTCTCCGCGTCCCTCGTGCTGAATTCCGGCTGCGCGAAGATCACCTTGATGCGCTCCCTCTGGGCCTCAGTGATCAGTTCCGCCATCTCCGCCGCGCTGGGCTCCTGCCCGCCGATCTCGATGGGGATCATCTCCAGCCCGAAATCGCGGGCGAAGTATCCCCAGGCGGGATGGAAGACTATAAACCTCCTGCTCTCCACTCCTTCCAGCGTCTCACGGATGTCTATCTCCAATGCGTCAATGTCCGCGATGAAGCCGTCCAGATTCGCCTCGTAGGCATCCTGATGCACGGGGTCGAGTTCCACCAACGCCTCATAGATCGTCTGCGACTGGACCCTGACTAACTCAGGCGAAAGCCAGATGTGCGGGTCGGGGTTCTCTGGCTCGTGTTCCTTTTCCCCGTGACGGTGGTGTGCCTCCATCGGCACCCGTTCAATGCCCTCCGTCGTGTCCACGATCAACATGTCTGGATTCGCTGAAGCGATTCGATCCATCCATGCGTTCTCGAAGGGCACCTTGATGCGCACGTACGCATCTGCATCGCTCAGGTCTTGAAACTGCTCTGGCTTAGGCTCATAGGTCGCCGGGCTGGCCCCGGGCAGCACCATGACATTCACGTCCACGTACTCGCCGCCGACCCGCTCCACGAAGTACTTCTGTGGCACGATGCTCACCGTGATATTCAGTTTGCCGGTAGATTCGGGTGTCGCACCCTGGTCACACCGGACCAGCAGCGCCGCGCTTAACAAAAGAGTCACAGCGGTGACATGTAACCACTTGTGCATGTTACTTCCTTCGCCTGCATCGCCGCCGGATCAGCTCCGTCGTCGCCGTCGCCAACCCGGCCACCAGCCAGAAGAGGGTGACGGAGTGATGAAAGTCCAGGTTGAAGAAGTAATGGTCGAAGATGCCGCCCCCCAGCGCCCCGACAATACCGGCGTGCAGCCCCCACCACAGCGGTTCCAGTTCTGGGTCGGCGGCCGCCAGGGCACGGGTGCGCCAAAAGCGGGCGAAGAGGACAGTCATCACGACGATGAAACTGGCCAGCCCCACCAGTCCCATCTCCTCGGCGATGAGCAGATAGACGTTGGCGACGCCGATGTAGGTATCAATGTCGGGCGAGCCGGCAAAACCAACGCCGAGCCAGGGGTAGCGCCTGATGAGTATCAGCGCGTCCTTGTACTCCCCGAAGCGCATCTGGGTCGCCAGGTCCTCCCCGCGCAACCCCGCCACGAAGTGCACGACGAGGTCCTGGGTCTGGGGCAGGACGAGCAGGAGCACCAACGCCACAAGCATGAGCGGCCACAATTTACGGTAGCGCAGGGTGGCGACGACAGCCAGCGCGATCCCCACCCCTACCAACGAGCCCCGGCTGATGGTCAGCCCCAGGCAGAGCGCCATCACGCCCAGTATCGGCACCAGGTGGCGGCGGCGGATGAGAGAACACTGAGCGAACAGTTGTGGCACACCGATGCACAGTGTCAGGTTGAGCAGACTACCCAGCACGTTGGGGTCTACTGAGGTGGAGGTAGCCCGCATCGGCAGTTCGGGGTCGTCGCGGATGTAGCGCAGGACTCCCGGCCCGGCGGGGTAGCCCAGCCGCCCCAGCACGGAGAGGATATGAATGACCAGGTCGTCGGAGATTTGGTCGGCGACGACGTAGAGGACAATGCCCAGAGCGGCTGCAGCGAAGGCGCACAGGATCAGCACGCGCACGACACGCTGTAGACGCCCCACATCGCGCACGGTGTTGACGACGAGGAACAACAGTGCTACGCTAAGCAGCACTTCCGCGAAGTGGCGCAGGACGTAGGAGGTCAGCGGGGCATGGGCCAACCCGAGGACAAAGGACCCCACCGCGAGGAGCGCGAAGACGGCGACAGGCAACCCCAACGATGTGCCGACGAATTCCTGCTGGCCACCGGTAGCGATCTGGAGCGCCCAGACGAGGAACAGCGCCCCCAGCGCGGCGTCGAGGAAGGTGGGAGTGAAGCCAATGCTGAAGGGGAAGGAGGCAAAGGGAAGCAGGCAGACGACGCCAATGACGGTCCAGTAGGCCACCTCGATGTCGCGCAGCATCCACAGGCCGAGGAACAGAGCCGCCAGCCCCGCCCCGGCGATGAGGGGACCGAACTCCGCCAGCAGGTAGCCGGCCGCCGCTGCCAGCGCTGCGCACAGCGCCACCGTCGCCATCACCGTCAGCCAGCGGTGGCGGGAGGTAAAGATGCGGTGGAGTAGGTCTTGGGAGGACATATACCGATGTCTTCAAATACTGAAGCGCCGCTCAAGAATCTCTGCGCCTCTGCGTCTCTGCGTTAAAAATCGCCCTCCAACATGGGTGACTCTCTTCTGTGCTATCTTTCGTGCATTTGCTTCCGCAGAGATTATGGTAGCACAGATTAGCAATCGTCACAAGTCTCCTTGCTCGGAGCCCTGTGGAAGGCGCCACGGGATTCTGAACAGGTCGCTCAGCGTACCTCTACGCCAGTAGGAATTTCAACGCTGTCCCCCGCCCCATCAAGCCGCGCCAGCCGCTCCATTGTCTCCAGATCGTACATCCCCACCAGCAGCCGGTACCGCCCCGGCCGGAGGTCCGCCGGCAGCGCGACCGGGTGCGAGTCGGCTACTACCTCGCCGGGGGCCCACATCGTCGTCGGGTAGTCGCCCATCAGCGGCGGCCCGTCCCCCTGCGCCACCGGCTCCGGCCCGTCGCCAAGCAGGTGGACGAAGACCTGATAGTCGGCCGAGGGTGCCTCCCGCGCCTCCCAGTAGAGGGTCAGCGTGATCACCTCCCCCGGCGTAGCGCCCACCGCCTGCTGTAGGGGCGGTGTTTCCCCGCCCGCTGGCGAGAGATCGTAGCCCCGCAGGGCTATCCCATCGGCCAGATCCACCGCCAGCGGGTAGGCCACCGGGGGCGCGGCCTCCGGCGGGGCTAGTTTGGCCTCCCCCACTCGAACCGCACCCAGCGTCTCGCCTGCCTCAGGATCGTACAGCCCTACCTCGACCCGCAGGCGGCTGGGGGCCAGCGCATCATCCGCGACCGGCACCTTGTAGGGGTCGCGCCAGACCTGGCCGGGTTCCCACAGGCTGGTGGGCACCATCCCACAGGCCGGGTAGCGGTTGATCTGCCCAACCAGCCGGTGACCGCGCCCCAGGAGGCGGGCGAAACTGATATAATCCTTCCCGTCGGGGGCGACCGCTTCCCAATATACCACAGCCTCAATATGGGTGGAAAGGTCGCCCGCCTGCACCGTCTGTGGCTCCAGTTCCCAGCCCACGAGACGGGCCCCACCGCCCACGTCCACCGGCTCAACGCGGGCTTCGGCAGGCACGTCGGACAGGGTGAGTGGCTCGGGGCGGACGTAGGCAGGGATGATGGAGACGAAGGGGATGAGGCAGGCGATGACCAGGAGGATCAGACCGAGTCCCAGCCCCAGCGCAGGCCGGTAGCGGCGCGGGACCCATTGTTGCAAGCCCACCACCAACAGCGTGCTGACACCCGCGATGTCGGGGAAGAGCAGGCGGCCCTGAAACGAGAAGTAGATCCAGGTCCAGCGTAGTATGGACATGAAGAGAATGCCTGCCCAGAGCGCCGGGATCCACCACAGTGCGTGTTGCGTATTGCGTGTTGCGTGAGGAGCGACGGGGGAGCCTTCCTGTCTACGCCGTATGGCCCAGACGGCGAGCCCGGCCAACCCGATCAGCGACAGGAGGTCGAAGAAGGTGTAGACCCAGCCGGGAGCCATCACGTCCACCGCGCCAAACAGCCCCCAGTAGGTCCAACGGAAGGTGACGAACTCGTCCATCCAGTCGCGGAGCGTGGGCGCTCCCGCCCGCTGCCCCTGGATAGCGACGAAAACGTTCAGCCCGATTGGGTCGCCGTACAGTTGCCAGTTGCGTAAGAACCACCAGCCCGAGAGCAGCGCGGCGACTCCTGCGATGATAGGCAGGCCTACCAACAGCGGGCGGAGACTGCGGCGGCGATAACTGAGCCAGGTCAGGAGGCAGGCAAGCAAGACCAGCGCACCTAGCCCACTCAACTTGGTCAGGAGGAAAAGCCCGACGGTCAGCCCCACCAGGCCGTAGCGCCAGAATGGCAGCGGCCCCTGCAGGCCGTCGCGCGCCAACCGTACGAACAGGAGCAGGTTGAGGCAGCCGGCGAAGGCCGCCAGCGCGTCGTTGTTGGCGGCACTGTTGACGAAGAGAAACATCGGGTTGAAGGCGGTAAGAGCAGCCGCGATCAGCGGTAGGCCGGGCCGGCCGGGGAACAGGTCGCGGGCCAGTAAATAGGTCAGCAGAACCGTCCCCGCTCCCAGCCCCAGGGTGAGGAAACGAATGATATGGATCGCCAACACAGAACCGCGCCAGGGGAATCGCTCCTGCTCTGGGAGGTGGACGACCAGGTTCTTGTTGCAGACCTGGGTCGGGTTGCCGATGAAGGCGTGCCAGTTCATCCAACGCACCTCGTGGATGTCGGATGTGTCTATCCAGGAGGTGGCGGCCGCCATCAGCGCGTAGTAGACGGGGGGCTGCCCGCCGTCCTGCAACCAGGGGCAGTCATCCGGCGACACCAGGCAGGTCTCCGGGTCAAGCACAGGCAGATCGTGGTGGGTCTGGACATACTGGGTGTACGGGTAATGCTTGAACTCGTCGGAGGCCTCCAGGATAGGAGTGGCCAGGCTGTAGACGACGCCCAACGCCAGGAAGACAAGAACGATTAATGACAAAATGTATCTTCTCAACAAACTGGGGTTTGACAGATGAGAAACCGGGTTTTTCAGAAAAAACCCGGTTTCTTTCCCCGAATTTTTGAGAAGATACGACAAAATGACCAATGACAAATGGGCGAATGAACAACGAATCGATGAACAATGAACGATATTCGGGATTCGGGATTCGGGATTCAGGACTGGGTGAGAGGTCATTTGACAGTTACTCCGCCGGCGACGATGGCGTCGTTTTCAAAGCGGACACCCAGGCCATCGTAGGCCGGCAATCGCATACCGGTCTCGGGGTCGTACATGCCCACCAGGAGCGTACAGGCACACGGCGGCACAGCATCGCCCACAGTGAGGCGGTAAGGGTCGCGCACGACGTCGCCAGGAGACCAGAAAGAGGTGGGGTACGCGCCCTCCAGCGGGGGATGGTCGGCCTGGGCCACGAGAGCGCCGCTTTCGTCCAGCAGGTGGACGAAGACAGTGTAGTCGGTGCCGGGGGTTGCCTCAGCGCGCCAGACGAGGGTGATGGTGAAGGTCTCGCCGGGCCGCAGCCCCCCCTCAGTCCCCCCCAATCCTGGGGGGGAATGGGGAAGGTCGAGGTCATACCCCACCAGCGTGATGGTCTCATCGAGGCGTGCACCCACGGGGAAGGCGACCGTGTCAGAAAGGGGGCCGGCCGGGCGAAGGGCCATCAGGTTCAGGAAAATCGTGTCGGGCGCTGGTTCGCCAGAGGGAAACGTGGCAGCCAGAGGACCATCATACTGGGGATGAAGCCCGGCGTGGAGCGCGGCGATGGTCGGCGCTTCGGCGTCAGAGGCCAAGGGGAGAAGGTAGCGGTCACGGTAGATGAGGCCCGGCTGCCAGAGGGTCGGCGGAAAATTACCCCGGCCCGGGTAGCAGTCCACGCCCGCGATTGGCTCTAAGTCTCGTCCCAGTACCTGGACGAAAGCGACGAAGTCCTCCTGCGGCGGTTCCAGCGCCCGCCAGTACAGACTCACCGGCACCACATCCCCCGGATGCGCTCCCTCCACCTCAATATTGCCACCCAGGAGTTGGATCGACGTCCCCTCGAAGGTCAGGTCGAAGCGCAGCATGTCATCCGGCAGTTCGCCTTCCTGCGCTGTCTCTGGCGCAGCATAGGCTGGCAGGATGAAGGCAAACAGGCAAAGCAACGCCAGCGCCAGGTGGCCCCCGCCCAGGAGCATCGCCAGTCCGGGCGTCCAGCGGCGTGGGAGAAGGCGGCTCAGGCCAAGCATCAAGAGAACGGAGACAGCGGCAACGACCGGCACCAGATAGCGCCCCTGGGAGCCTAACACGATCATGATGAAGCGCCAGACTGAGCCGAAGATGAGGAGGAAGGCGAAAGTCAGGACCAGCAGCCCTGCTTGCACCGGGGGCGAGAACCGGCGTGCTGTGCTCTCCTCTGTGTCCCCCGAAGGGCGGGGCAATCCCGAAGAGCGCGGTAACTGCGCCCCTACGTGAGGGGGAGCGAAGGGGAGTACCTTCCACTGGTCCACCAGGACGAGCACCAGCCCCAGGACGCCGGCACGCACCAACACCCACCAGAAGCGGTACATCCACTGGGCGGCGGGAACGTTGAACCAGCCGAACATCGCCCAGTAGGACATCTCAAGCCCGCGCAGTTCGGGGACAACGTCGAGGAAGCCAATGGACTCCGGGCGGACGGTAGCGGTGTGGCTCAGCCAGGCGTGGGTCCCCATCAGTTCGCCGTAGAGCAGCAGGTTGCGCCCGAACCACCAACCGCAGACCAGGGCAGTGACGCCAAACAGGATGGAGGCATCTATCAGCAGACGGGTGAGCCGCTCTCTGCGGAGCAAGTGACGAATTGCAAATGGTGAATCGCGTGTTGCGTCGAGGAGGAGAGCCAGGGCAACGGCCGGGGCGAGGACGACGCCGCTCAACTTGGACAGCGCCGTCAGGCCCAGGGCTGCACCCAAGAGCGCCAGACCCCGCCGGGAAAGGCCCCGCACTGCTAAGCGCACAGCGCCCCAGATGACGAGCGAGCCGAAGCCAGCCACGGCGACGTCGTTGCTCACCCGCGCGGCGACGAAGATGAACATCGGGTTGAAGGCGGTGAGGGCAGCCGCCCCCAAAGCCAGCCACCGGCGACCTGGGAACAGTTCCAGCGCGATTCCGTAGGTGGCCACGACGGCCAATGCGCCGAGCGCGGTCGAGACCAGGCGGGCGATGTGCATCGTGAGGGGGGTACCACGCCAGGGGAACCGTTCGGCTGGAGTGTGGATCAGGTAATTTTTGTTGGCGATCGAGCCAGGGTGTCCCATGGCGTGGTAGGGGTTCCGCCAGACCCAATCCCGGCGATTCACGTCCTCCTCGTTCCAGAAGGTCAGCGCGGCGCAGAGAGTGTAATAGAGCGGTGGATGGCTGGCGACGTACCCCGTGACCCGCTCGCCGGAGGGGGTACCCTGCACCGGCAAGCCACGTCCCTCGGTCAGTTCGTGTATGTAGGCGTAGTGGCCGTTGGCGTCGGGGGTCTCGAAGATGGGGATCATCACGCCATAGAGCACAGCCACGACCAGATAGGCCAGCAGGAGTAAGAACAATGAACAATGAACAATGAACAATGACCGACAGTCAAACGACCAATTGACCAATCGGCGCTTTGGGCCTTCGGCTCTCGGCTTTGGGAGCGGTCCCACTGATCCATTGATTTGCTGATTTGCCGATTTGCTGATTTGCCGATTTGCCGATTTGCCGATTTGCTGATTTGGGATTCGGAACATGCTCATTTCCTCTACCTCTTGCCTCCGGCTAACCGCTAACGGCTAACCGTGATGGTGGCCAACACGATGTATCGTTCGGGAACCGGCATGCCATCCACCAGGGTGACGGGCCGCTCACCAGTAGCCGCGTCGTACATCCCGACCCGCAGCGTATACTCCCCCGGAGGCGCGTCGGATGGCACCGCTATGGTGTAGTGATCCTCGACCACCTCGTTTGGCAGCCAGTAGAGGGTGGGGTACGCACCTCCCTGCGGCCAACTGTCCGCCTGGGCGATTACTGCCCCATCAAGACCGGCCAGGTGGTTGAAGACGGAGTACATACGGTCTATCCGGCGCAGCGCCTGCCAGTAGAGCGTCAGTTCGACCGCGCCACCTGGCTTGATGGACGTGGCGACCAGGTCGTACCCTAGCAGCCGCACATCGTCTCCCAGCACCGCATCCAGGTGGTGCTCCATCGCTGGAGGGCGATAGCGGCGCGGCCGGGCTTCTAGCTGCACCTCAAACAGCATCACATCTGTACCAGAAAGCGTCTGTTTCCGGGTCCACCAGTCGAGAATCTTGTACGAGCGCGTTCCACCTACCGGCAGCACTGATCCATCGGAGGTGCGGACGGTCAGGCGGACTTGGTAGCGTCCCGGTGGCGCATCCACCGGCAGGGGAACCGCGTAGCGGCCCAGCAGTACGTCACCGGCCTGCCAGCGGTTGGTGGGGAACCAGTCGGCAACTGGCTGGACGCGCTGCTCCACCAACACGGGTGCGGTTTCCGCGCCCCTACGGTCACCGCCCACCAGCCTGATCCACAACTCGTAGTCCTCCGGCGGGCGAGCCAGCGCCTGCCAGTAGAGGTTGAATAGAAGCGGGTTACCCTGCGTGAAGCGCAGCCCCCACGGCTCATACCCGATCAGCGCCAGACCATCGCCGAAAGTGGCATGCAATTCGTGGCCTGGCAGCGTCTCCAGCGCTCGGGTCGGCGCAGAACGGTTCACGTGGATTGAGCCGACCTCAAATGAGTCACCCCCCTCCGGCGACCACCCACCCTCCGGCGGGAAGACACACACGCGAAGGGTGTAGTCACCAGGGGGCGTGCCAATGGGAACGACCAACCCGCGCCGCTCGACGAAGGTCTCACCAGCGCTCCAGCCCTGAGTGGGGACATAGTCCGGGCCGGCGTGGAACTGGTACTCCTCCCAAACCTGACCGGCAGGGCCGACCAACTCCAGCCACATCACCAGGTCGTGCGGAATGTCCTGCAGGGCACGCCATTGGGTGAGGAGCAGTACCGCTTCCCCACTGACCGGCTCCAGGTTCGCTAGTGCCACGCCCTCCAGCCGCAGTTGCTCCCCAAAGCGGACGTTCACAGGCTCTACCCTCTCGTACGCGCCCGTCCAGCCGCGCGCCACCGCCGGCAGAAACACCTGGAGTGGCCAGGGTGGAAAGACAGCATCACGACTGGGGGGACTCTCAATCAATTCCAGTGGCAGTCCCTGAACCGGCGCAGCGTAGTAGAGCACCAGATCTCCCTCGGACCAGACCTCATGAGTGTGCTCGTGCAGCCAGCAGGCGACGACCCAGTCTGGGTCCACCGGTTCGACGGAACTGTAGGAGGCCCAGACACGGTCGTGAGCGTTGAATATCTCGGCCAATGCCTCCTCGGCCGGGCCGGCCTCTGTCCTGCGTCCACCTAAAGGGACGGTGTACCATCTCAACGGTCCGGGGTCGTAGTAAGTCAGTAACAATGCCTGCCAGGGTCCGTGGAGCAGCAGCCCGTCGTCGGGGTGGGCATGCACTCGCAGGTATTCCATGCGGGCGCTGAAACTCTCGCCTGGCGGGAAGTAGATTGAGGAGTAGGCGGTGACGTCCACGAAGACGATCCATAGCAGCAGCAGTAGAGACGACAAACGGCCAATGACAAATCGCTGACTCGCTAACCAATCCAGCGCCAGGGCCATCGCCAGGACGCAGGCCGGCAACACCGCCGTCAGATAGCGGCCGGTGACGCGCTCGGGCAGGGCCAGGACGGTGATCAGCGGCACGCCTAGCAGCAACCCCAGCAGCACCCCCCCGTGCCGGTGTCCCTGTGGCAGCCACAGATTCCGCCGCTGGGCCAGCCCGACGCCGAGCGCCGTCAGGAGCAGCGGCAGGCCCAGGTATAGCCAGTTGGGGCGGAGCGTGGCCCCCAGGTAGAGCCCGTTGAGGGCGCGAGATAGACCATCCCAGCGCACGTGGGATGCTGTCCCCCCGCGCCAGAAAGAGAGTATCGTGGCCCACAATCCTGGCGAGAGGACCGCCCAGAGAGCCACAGCTCCGCCTACCGCCGCGTGGATGGCCAGCCAGCGGGCCCAGAGGTGGCGATAGCGCCGCCAGTTGAGAAGCAAGAACAGGTCCTCGGTCAGGAGCACGAAAGCCATATAGTAATGCGTGAACATCCCCAGGCCGGTCACCAGCCAGAAAAGTCCCCACCAACGCGCCCGATCCTGGCTCAGTAGCCGGATGAAGATGAAGATTGAGAGCAGGCTAGATAGGGCCAGTAACCCGTACATCCGTGCGTCCTGCGAGACTCGAACGTGGAAAGGGGAAAGCACGAGCAAGAATGTCGTCAGCAGGGCCAGCGGCCGATTGGTGGCCTTCCACACCAGCCGGTACGTCGCCGCCACTGTTGCCATACCGATGATGACAGACAGGAAACGCACAGCAAACTCGCTCCGCCCGGCCAGTGGCATCCACGAGGCAAGCAATAGATAATACACAGGGGGATGTTCGCGAATGGCACTGCGCAGGTAGGCGAGCAGGCCCAGGGGGCCCCGGGCGGCGATGAAGACACTGCCGACCTCGTCAAAGCCTAACTCCCGCGCACCCAGCGCGTAGGTACGCAGCGCAAAGGCGACGAGCAACAGGCCGGCCGCCGCCCAGGGTACCAGGTTGCGCCATCCCCGTGCCCGGATCATGGCACCGCCCCCAGCGTCGTCAGCGGGATGGCATCAGCGGGCATCCGCGTACCATCGGTCTCGAAGGCTGGCAGCCGCTCCCCGCTCTCCAGCAGGTACACCCCCACGCGGAGGTCGTAGGCCCCCGGCGCCAGGCCGTCTGTGGGGACCAGCCGTTCGTCAGCAATAATCTCACCAGGAGTCCAGAGCGAGGTCGGGTAGTCTCCGCCCACTGGCGGGCCATCGGCCTGGGCCGCCAGCGTGCCGTCGGGGCCTACCAGGTGCACGAAAACGGTGTAATCCCGCTCCAGCGGGGCCAAACAAGCCCAGTGGAGGCCCAGGTGCAGCCCGTCCGGCCTCTCCTCCAGGTCGTAGCCGATCAAGACGATACCGTCGCCCAACCGGTAGTCGGTGAACACGAGAGGCGGGGACACTTCTCCGGCGCAGGTCAATTTCAGCCAGCCAGCCGTCGCCGTATCCACCGGGTTGCCCTCCCCATCCACCGCTGCCAGCCGCTGCCCACTCTCCCGCTCGTAAAGCCCCACGTCCAGCCGCAGCCGGCTGGGGCCGGCGGCGTCGGAGGCCACGGGGATGGACACCTCGTCGGCGATGACCTGTCCAGTCTGCCAGAAGGAGGTGGGGTAGTGGCCCAGGCCCGGGTAGGTGTCTCGCTGGCCTACCTTCGCCTCCCCCCGTCCGAACAGTTGCGCGAACAGGACGTAATCCGTCGCCGTCTCCCCCAGCACCTCCCAGTAGAGAATGACTCGCACCGTCTGCCCCGGCTCAATGGCCTCCTGACCCAGATCATATCCGCGCAGGCGGGCCAGAGGTTGGCTGCCTTCCAGGTAAACCCAGTCCAGCCGGTAGGTTGGCTCCGGGGAAGTGGGGGCACTGTAAATGGGAGGGCGGGCGTATGCAGGGGCCAGGAAACAGACCAATCCGGCCACCCCCAGCGCCAGCATCGCCGCCGCGATTCCCAGCGCCAGGTGGCGGTGGTAGCGGCGCGGGGGCCAGACGGCCAACCCGGCGAAGAGAAGCACTGCAATGGCGGGCAGCACCGGGAACAAGTAACGCCCGAAACTGGGCATCGGTCGCAGAAAACGGCGCACGACCATCGGACCGAGAGTGAGAAGAATTGAAACGGCCAGGATTGCAAGTTGCGATTGGCGAATGGAGGATGGAGAATGGAGGTTGGAGAATGGAGAATGGAGAATGGAGGATGAAGAACGGAGAGAGGAGGAACGGAGGTGGCGGATCGTGAGGCGCGCGAGGCCCAGGAGAGCAAGCAGTGATACAATGTCTAGCAAGGTGTAGATCCAACTGGAGAGGGGGATCTGGTTGTAGCCCAGGCGGCCCCAGAAGGAGGTGCGCAGCCAATAGAGATCGGGTCCCAGGTCGGCCAGTGTGACCGGCCGTTCTCGCAGCCCCCATTCCGTCATCTCCCGCGCCGTGCCGGTGGGATCACCGTAGAGGACGGTCTGGCGCACCAACCAGGGGACAATGAGAAGCGCGGCCACGCCGAAGACGATCAGCCCCCAGCGGAAGAGGTCCTTCCAGGAACAGTGGCAGGCCAGCAGCAGCGTCAGCCCGGCCGTGAGCACTAGCGACACGATCGTCAGTTTGGAGAGCCACCCCAGCCCCAACGCCAGCCCCAGGCCGACGCACCGGCGCCAGGTAGGTCCCTCCCGCAGGATACGCATCATCGCCCACAGCGCCAGCGCGCCCCAGAGGGCCGCCCCATTGTCGTCGTTGACCGCGCCGGAGATGAAGAGGAATCCGGGGATGAAGGCCGCCAGCCCCGCCGCGCCCAGCGGTATCTCAAGCCAGTCGGGGAAGACCTCCCGCCCCACGCGATAGACTACCCAGACAGTGATCGCGCCCAGGACGACCGAGGCCCAGCGCACGACGCGGATGCCCAGCCAGGTGTCGCTCCGGCCAAAGGTGTCGTCGTCAGGGTGGAGATAGAGGTTCTTGTTGTCCCGGCCCACATCGCCGAAGCGGTAGCCGAAGAAGGGGTTATGCCGCTCGGGCCACTCCTCCAGGTCGTTCTCCCCCACCCAGAAACTGGCCAGCGCGCCATAAACATAGTAGAGCGGCGCATGGTGCCCAAAGCCCCGCCCTCCTCCCTCCTCCAACACCGGCGGTTTGCCGGTGCTCACCAGACTGCGGATGTAGTCGTAGTGGTAGATCTCGTCGGGGGCCTCCAGCGTCGGCGTGACGTAGGCGTAACCGCTGCCGAGCAGGACAAAGGCCGCCAGGATGCCGATCAACCAGGTACGGGCAGTGTGCTCACTCATTACTTCTCCAACCATCGGGCCGTCGTAACTACTCAGCCTCAGCCTATGCTCAGAGAGGGTTTGCAACCCTCGTTCTTGCCGTGCAGAGCCTCGTTTTAGCCCAAGACGGCGGTTGCAAACCGCCTTGGAGCACATAGGTAGTTACGGGCCGTCATTGTAACCCAGGGGGACGATTCGGGCAAGGCGAGCTTGATGTCTAGGAAATTATAGCGGGTCTTGCAGGAGAAGGGGACCCGCCGCTCGTGGCCACAGCCAGGGCAGATGTAGCGAGCGTACCCAGCGCTGGGATCGCGGCAGAGCATCAACCGTTCGACGGTCTTGCGGACGTAGGCCCGTTGATCAAGCGGGACTTCGTCTTCGAGGCGCAGGTCGCACCAAGCCTCAGATTCGCTGGTTTGTGGTCTGTATCTCGACAGAAGGGGTTGCACGCGCTAGAGCCTGGTCAAGCGGGCTATGGACGGCCAGGGGGCCACGGTTGAGCACGTGGGTGTAGATCCTGGTCGTTTTGACGTCCTTGTGGCCGAGTAGCCCCTGGACTTTATGGATGTCGTAGCCGCTTTCCAATAAGTGCGTGGCAAAGCTATGGCGGAAGACGTGCGGGGTGACGCGATCCTTCTCGTCTTTGCCATCCCGAACCAGAATCTGTTGACGAGTGAAGTCAACATTCTTAACGCGCAGCCTGACGCATTCGGTCACACGCAGGCCACTGCCGTAGAGCAATTTGGCCATCAGTCTGTTCGTACCTGATAGAAAGCCAATGACCTTGAGGGCTTCCTCTTCTGTCAGGACGGTAGGCAACCGTTTGGGCTTCTTAGCACGAACAGCGTCAACCGACCCGACATCCTTCCTAAGAACCTCGCGATAGAGAAACAGCAAGGCGGCGAGGGCTTGATTCTGTGTGAAGGCGGCAACGTTCTCTTTGACTGCCAGATGGGTGAGGAAGGCTTCGATTTCGGGACTGCCCATATCGTTTGGATGCTCCAGGTTGTGGAAAAAGATGTAGCGTTTGATCCAGTGGACATAGGCCTGCTCGGTACGAATGGAATAATGTTTGAGCCGGATGGTGTCACGAACACTTCGGCAAAGCTCAGTGCAGGCCTGGTCGAGTAGTTTTTTCTCGGACTGCTTGCCCATTTCGCCCTCCACTGGCTATTGTGCTGTTGGGCTTGTTGATGTACAATACGTTCGAGTTGATGGACGCCTATTGTACCGCTACTACTTGATTGTGGCAAGCGAGTTAGGTGGAAGGACTCGCCGCCTAGTATGCCGGAATGGGGATGTTATATGGCAAAACGTCCGCATAGTACGACGAGATGGGTTATTAGATAGAACAATATCGGCCTAGTGCCCCAAACCAGAGGATTAGATGGAAAGATGTCCGTCTATTGACTAGTTATGCGGCCTCAACGGTCGCGGATTGAGAGGTTTGAGCGATGAAACGATTTTTGTCACTCCTAACCCTGACAAGTTTCTTGTTGGTTGCTTGCGGTAGTACCCCGACACCTGACTTGGAGACAACTGTACAGGCAGCAATTGCAACCACACTAGCCGCGCAGCCAACTGAGACGCCTACGCCGACACCGGCACCGACAACAACTCCCACTCCGACAGCGACAGCGACACCCACTCCAACGAAAACGGCTATACCAACCGAGACACCAGAACCAACAGATACGCCAACGCCTGTTCCCCCTACTTCTACACCTACGCTTACCCCACTACCGTTACCGACAAATACACCTGACCCTTGCTACGGTGCAACATCATCTGGGGCGAGGCAGAAATTCGCTTTTGAGGAAATAGTACCGTGCTTGAATACACCTCAACTAGTGAGCTCGTTTATGAGGAACAACGTAAGATGGGAAGGAGACTACGATAACAGAGTATGCGGTGCCAACCAATACGACCCTGCCTGGGCGGTTTATCAAAACGGTGTTGGTGACTGCGACGACCATGCCACTCTGCAATGCTACTTCTTAGAAGCACATGGGTGGGATGCCTGGCATGAAGCTATGAGTATCGAAGGTCCACCACCAAAACTAGGCCATAGTGTATGTGCATACAAAGCCGGAGATGGTTTAATCTATGTTCTCAACAATGCTGGTGAGATGCTTGGCCCATACGAGTCCTTTGAGGAAGTTGGTGATTATTTTGGGAGCATAAATTGGGCAGCTCCAAACCCAAGTATTAGGTTACTCAGAGCATCCCAAATAACAGAACCAACGATAAACGATGCTGTTCTCTGGCTTCCTTGGACAATTCTTCGGCAATAGCTGCGTTATACGCGTTCCTTGCCAAGCAGTAAGGGGTAGTTTGTATATCTGAGGAACAAGCCGCATAACAACCGCATGAACCCGACCGCCCTATCGGGCGCGTAAATCGGCGGCCTCACGCGCTTTCAGTTAGCTCTCTAGCGAGGGCACTTCCCCGCAGTCGGGCGGCGGGTTATGCGGATGCCGTTGGGCCGCCATGCCGCACTGAGTGTAGCACATCGGATTTGTGGTAAGGAGGATGAAATGGCGCAGAAGAGATTCATAGCGCGAGCGTGTTGTCTGAGCGTGGTCTTGGTGTCCACCGTAGTTTGCAATCTGGTCGAGGCAGGGCCGACAGCGACGCCCACGTTGGTTCCGACGCCCACGTTGGTTCCGACGCCGACCGCTGAGCCGGTGTCGGAGAACGATCTGGCGGTGTGTGATGCATACCAGCACCTGGTCGACGTTTGGCCTGCGGACTCTGAGGCAGTTCAGGCAGCAGGGTCGGCTCAAGAGATCTACCAGGCAATCGAGGATGCTGGCGTGGCGCTAGCGACCGCTAGCCAGTCGGCTGACAATCCTGAGTTGGCCCGGGTTGGCGAGGGGGTAGGGGAAGCCGCAGTGGAGTCCATCCAAATGGACGAGACTGCGCGGCAGATCGGGTTCGTACCTTTCTTCGAGGAGTCGCACATCGAAGGGGAAGCATTGAGCCAGCTTTGTGCAGAGATGGGAAGGCCAGTTTCCCTGCCCTGAGATTGGCGGCCCAACAACTCACTGCACCCGACCTGCTAACCGCGCGCCGATTTCGAGGCTGGTTCCGCTATTGTAGGTTACTCTAGGCAGAAAAGTGCGCTGCAAACCCGCAGGCGGGTGAGTTCGGTGCCGTTGGGCAGCCCTATAATAAGGAGCGAAAGATGAAATTGTTCGAGCAGGATGTTCAGGAAAAAGGCTATTCCGACGTAGAGATTGTTGTGCAAGGAAACACCGAATTCGCCCTTGCTCTTTACCAGAAACTAAGGACGGAGGAGGGTAATCTTTTCTGCTCCCCCTACAGCATATCTACGGCGCTGGCCATGACCTATGCTGGCGCTCGTGGAAATACTGAAGCCCAGATGGCGCAAGCCCTCCACTTTCTCTTGGATCAGGAGCAACTTCATCCGGCATTTGCGTTGCTGGAGGCAAAGTTGAGTGACATAGGGAGGAAGGGACATGTCCAGCTAAGGGTCGCCAACGCGCTATGGCCTCAGAAAGGGTACGCTTTGCTGGAAGAGTTCCTTGCTCTGACGAAGCAGTACTATGGAGTTCTGATTACCACAGTTGACTACGGAGATGAGGAAACGACGCGCCGCACGATCAATGCCTGGGTCGAAGAAAAGACAGAGAACAAGATCCAGAATCTGATACCACCCGGCATGCTTGATATCTCGACTTTCCTGGTCTTGGTCAACGCCATCTATTTCAAGGGAAACTGGGCCAGCCAATTCGACCAACGTCTTACCCACGATGCGCCATTCCGGGTCACGCCCGATGAGCAAGTCCAGGTGCCGATGATGACTCAGAAACACGAGTTCAGGTACGGAGAAGACGATGGGTTGCAGATCCTCGAGTTGCCCTATGCTGGGGATGATTTGTCAATGGTTGTGCTCTTGCCCAGAGAAATTGACGGACTGACAGAACTTGAAGAACGTCTGACTGTAGAGAATCTAGGCAGATGGACAAAGAATCTGCGGCAAAGAGAGGTTCAGGTATTGCTACCGAGGTTCGAGATAACCTTTCCGTTCAGGCTAGACGACACGTTGAAATCGATGGGAATGGTTGATGCATTTGGGAACGCCGATTTTTCTGGTATGGATGGCACGAAATCATTGTTCATAGGAGCGGTCTTACACAAGGCTTTCGTGGTTGTAAATGAGGAGGGCACAGAAGCGGCTGCTGCGACAGCAGTTATTATGGCAATGGGACTGTCCTCGCTTCCGCCTGTCTTTCGTGCTGATCATCCGTTTGTCTTTCTGATACGCGAGAATAGCACAGGGAGTATTCTATTTCTTGGTAGAGTGGTACGTCCAGTATGCAAGGCTGCCTAACCAGCGGTTCCAGCCGACTTGGCTAATGTGCGACCAGAAAAGGGTCGCTGATGGAGTACTACGAAAGGTAAGCCCTGTGGTGTTCAGGTGTCCCTACCCAGGCGTGCATCGCTGGTAACGGCTTTGTGCGAAGCCCTGGGGACAACAGCCCTAACCTGCCAGCCTCAAGGCGGGGGCGGCCTAGGGAAGCACCGGAAGGTTGAACATATGTGAAGGGTTGAACATCTCGTCAGTCGGAAGCGGCCAAAGAGGCTGATAGGCCGTAGCCAAAATGGCAACGTGGGGCGGACTGTCTGTAGATAGCCGCAGGCAGCAATACCCAAAGCCCCCACCGGGAGAGAGACCCCAACCTAACCGGAACGCATCTCCACGACAGTCAACTGGGTAAGCCCGATGTGCTCCACACTCAATAGAGGAGTGGTATCCCGACCGCAAGGAAGGGGGAAGGTGCAGCGGGTAGAGGATGTCGGAAAAAGCGAAGGCCGCCCTGTAATCGGGCGGATAGGGCCACCGAAAGGTGGAGATACCCAACTCGAAAGGGTGCAGACTTCCGACTGGTGTCTCGTCACGAGAGAACTTGGCAAACCACCCTCAAGAGGGAAAGCAGATGACGGCGGGCTAAGGCCTTAGCCGGTGCGCCCTCTAGTGCGAGGAAGAGTCCACACGGTGGCTCCAAGTGCGTATCGTGAAGTTGCGGCAGATAGTGTTGTCGCAGCGCGTCCCACCAGAGGGGCGTTTGAGATGCTTGAGCCGTGTGAAGGGAGACTTTCACGCACGGTCCTTAGGGGGCTGGGGGCCAGTAATGGCCCCTGGCTACCCGACCGGCGCTCTTTTCAACGATTCTATGCGCATTGTAGTTGGCTTTCTGGCGAAGGTACTCACCACACACCCGCCAAGCGGCTGAACCGCCAACCGTTAGCGCGCCAATCGCAGTTGTGAGATCCAACACATCAAAGGTATAAGGTGATTCGGCGAATTGGAGGTGACGTTCTTGGACAGAAGAAACGGGAGGGAGATAGGGGATCATCTCCTGCTTCTAGGTTTATCACTCATAGTTTGCTGTGCAGCCTGTGCCCCAAGCACGGCAACACCTAGCCCAAGAGCAGCCGATCCAAGAGTGCAGGAGGCTATCCAGACCACAGGAGACACAGCGGCTCCCTGCCAACAGCGCCTGCAAGCCATCTGGACTCTACAGGAAATCGGACCGACAGCAGTGGAGGGCGTCCCCGCTCTTATCCAGGCCCTGGGAGATGAGAATGCCCGCGTGCGCGAGGCTGCCGCCGTGGCGCTGGGCGAGATCGGGCCAGAAAAAGGCGTCGTCACCGCTCTCATTCAGGCCTTGGGGGATGAGAATGCTCTCGTGCGCAGGGGTGCTGCAGCAGCTCTAGGCGAGATCGGGCCAGAAGCAGCGGGGGCTGTGCCTGCTCTTATACAGATGCTGAGGGACGCCGAGGACGCCCGTGTGCGCTCGGAGATGGTCGGTGTACTGGGGCGAATTGGGGTGGAGGAAGGTGTCGCCCCGGCTCTCATACAAACTCTATTGGAAGACGAAGACGCTGGTGTGCGCGGACATGCCGCCTTTATGCTGGGACACATCGGACCGGAAGAAGGCGTCGTCCCAGCGCTCGTCCAGGCAATGGAAGATGATCCCGGAATGCGTTGGGCCGTCACGGAAGGATTGGTGAAAATCGGACCGGCAGCAGCGGAGGCTGTACCGGCTCTCATTCAGGCGCTTGAAGATGAATGTTCCTCTGAGATTGAGAATGTTTGCGGTATTGAACGCGACGCCATTGTCAGGGCTTTGCGAGCCATAACGGGTCAGGATTTCGCGGATAACGCATCTGCCTGGCGGGAGTGGTGGGAAGAGCAGCGGTAGAAGGGGGGGGGCGGTTGCGCCGTTGCAGTAAGGTCAGTGTATTGCCTTGAAGGAAAAGGTTTGCAGGCTATTGGAATGGCGCGCTAACACAGCATGAACCCGACCTGGCTAATCTCGCGCCTTTTCAACTGCTCCAACGCCTTAGAAGTTGCTGAGCCAGCAACGTTGCTCACGCCAGACCCACCAGGCGGGTTATGCAAACCGTTGGGCGGCCAATCCAAGGGGGTCAGAAATGAAGAGTTCTCAGTTGAACAAGTCTCGTTTCATCGTTGGCATAGTCTTGGTGGTCATAGCAGTTCTGATGTTTCTGTTTGCTAAGGGGGACTACTCTACTGCTGGTGCGATTGGGATTGGTGTGCTCGGTCTGATAAGTATTGCGATATCGAGAAGAAGGTAGATTGCGCATTTAGGCCGCCCAAGTTACGGTAGGGCGGGGCCTCCCGACCCCGCCCCCGCTACAGAACCCCGCGTGATGGTTTCCCTATCACGGGGCTCCTGAGCATAGGCAGGTTCTCCCTGACGACGCCTACACACTTTCACTTACGTTCGCAACGGCGGGATAAGCAAATCCGACGGCCGACGCAGACCAACATGGCTGGGCGCAGTGTCTGGACCTGTTAAGATTACGCGACGATGAAACCCATATGTTCGCAGACCTCGTCGCCAAGGTCATCTTATGTTAGGCACCGTCTTGGATAGAACGCCCCTGAGAGAGGCTGCGAGCGTGATACGCGAGCCGTGGCTGACGCGCACGCATAACTGGTCCGCCTCGAATCCCCCCCCCCCATCTGGTAGAAGAAGGGTTGCCTTCCACCCCGAACGTGATAAAATCAGAACATTATGACACCACCTATCACCACCCAACCACCCCACCGCTGGCTCTGGAGCGGGCTATCTAGCGACGACCCGGCTGCTGAGATCGGCGTTCTGGGCCTGCCGTTCGACAACGCTACCAGTTTCCGCAAGGGGGCCTCCTTTGCCCCGGCCAAGATCCGTGAGATCACGCCCCACATCGCGCCCGCCACCGAGGAGGGGCATCGCCTCGTCGGGTTGCGCGTCCGCGATTACGGCGACGTGAGCGGAGACCTCCACTGGGAGCGGTACTTTGCGACCGTCGAGGCACGGGCGGCCCAGGTGCTGCGTCATCCCGTGGCCCTCTTCCTGGGCGGCGACCACTCCGTCACTATCCCATTGACCGCCGCCTTCAGCCAGACCGTTACCGGCCAGTTCGGCGTCGTCCACTTCGATGCCCACCTCGACCTGGCGGACGAATACGAGGGTCACCGCTGGTCCCACGCCTGCACCGAACGCCGCGTGCTGGAATTGCCCAACATCGAACCGCGCCACCTGGCCTTCGTCGGCCTGCGCTCGTGGATGGACGATGAACTGGCGTTTCTGGCTGCCCACCCGGAGATCGGCGTCCACACTGCCCGCGACGTTTATCGCCGGTCCGTCGAGGCTGTGGCCGAAGACGTGACCGCCCAACTGCGAGACGTGGACGCGGTCTACATCACACTGGACATTGACTGTCTGGACCCGGCCTGCGCTCCTGGCACCGGCACGCCGGAGGCGGGTGGTCTTTCCACCCGCGAACTATTGGAGTTACTGCGCGTGGTCTTCACCCGGCTGCCCGTCCGCGCGCTGGATGTTGTGGAAGTCGCCCCACCGCTGGACTGTGCCGACGTCACGTCTTTTGCGGCGACCAAAGTGATCTACGAGGTCTTCGGGTGGGTGAAGGAGAAACTGGATAAGGAGTGAACTATGTCACTGGACAACACTGTCGTTTCCTCACTGCGCGCGGAGTTCCCGGCGCTGCAGCAGACCATAGGGGGTCGCCCGATCGTCTTCTTCGACGGCCCCGGCGGGACGCAGGTGCACGGTTCCGTCATCGAGGCCATGAGCCGTTACCTCACCGAGGCCAACAGCAACGCCCACGGCGCTTCCCTCTACAGCCGCCGCACTGACGAGACGACGACCGAAGCCCGCCGCGCTTTGGCCGACTTTCTCAACGCGGACCGGCCGGACGAAATCGTGTTCGGCCCTAACATGACCACGCTCACCTTCAATCTCAGCCGCGCCATCGGGCGGACCCTCGCTCCCGGCGACGAGATCGTCGTCACCCAGTTGGACCACGACGGCAACATCGCGCCCTGGCTGGCGCTGCAAGAGCGCGGCGTCGTCATTAGTTTCGCCGACTTCGACCCGGCCGACTGCACGCTGGACTTCGCGAGCCTGGAAACAGCCATCACCGCGCGCACAAAGTTGGTGGCCGTCGGCTACGCCTCCAACGCGGTGGGCACGATCAACGACGTGCAGCGGATCGCTGAGTTGGCCCATGGGGTCGGCGCATGGATCTACGTGGACAGTGTCCACTATACGCCCCACGGTCCCATTGACGTGCAGGCCATTGACTGCGACTTTCTGGTCTGTTCGGCCTACAAGTTCTTCGGCCCCCACTTCGGCGCGTTGTACGGGCGGTACGAGTTACTGGAAACGCTGCCCGCCTACAGAGTGCGCCCCGCCGAAGATGTGCCGCCCGCCAAGTTTGAGACCGGCACGCAGAGTTTCGAGGCGCAGGCCGGGACGACGGCCGCCGTGGACTACCTGGCTTCGGTGGGCCGGCGCTTCGGGGGAGAGTTTGCAGAGGAATTTCCCGGCTTTGAGGGCCGGCGGCGGGACCTGAAAGCAGGGCTGACCGCGATCCGCGCCTACGAGCGAGAACTGTGCCAGCGGTTGGTGGCCGGGCTGCAAGAGATCCCCGGCTTGCGCATCTATGGCATCACCGACCCGGCGCGTTTTGACCAGCGTGCCCCCACGGTGTCCTTTACGCTGGAAGGCCTCATGCCAAACGAGGTCGCCCGCCGATTGGACACAGCGAACATCTTCGTGTGGGATGGCAATTTCTACGCCCTGGCCGTCACCGAGCGGCTGGGCCTGGAAGATAGCGGCGGCCTGGTGCGCGTAGGTCTGGCCCATTACAGCACCGCCGAGGAAGTAGATATGCTGATCGGCGTGCTGGCGGACATGCCGCGCTAATGCGTATTGCGTAAGACTCAGAATGTGACAAGAAGGGCGCTCCCCCCGCGCGCATTGCTGTTCCCACACCATCGGCCCGCTCATGGAGGGCTGCCTTGTCCCACTGTCGTTGGTCGCGGTGGGGAAAGCGAGATGGCGGATATTGTTGCTTGTGCAAGTACTGCCGTTAGGATATAATGAGGATGTGCCACTAGCCACGGCAGCGCGAAAGGGCATCTGTTCTGACTGTGTTCCCTGAACCATATCGCTACTGTATCATACTCGCATTTGAATATCGCTAGAGGAACGCTAGAAGTTGATTAGATTCGATAGGGGCCTACCCCCCCTGAACGCTTACTAAGGAGATTGTGGACAATGGCGGCGCGAGTACTTGATAGGCAATCAAGACCAACCAGAAAATGGAGCATTGCGCACAAACTAACCGCTGCTTCCATACTGATGATCCTGCTGACACTGCTGGCCGGGGGAGTTGGCCTCTGGCAAGTGTACACCATTGGCCGGGCCATCGGTGACGTGCTCGAAACAGGGCAACAGCGGGCGCGGTCGCTGAAGTTGCTGGCCACGGGACACAGGCTCGTTGCAGCGCTAGACCACATGATTTTGACGCAGGACCCACTCCTAGCGAGTACGGAGCTCCCAGTATCTCTGGGTATTCTTAGCTTCTACATGGAGACACTGCAAGAGTCTAGTGGAGAGATCGAAACTTCGGCCCTTCTTGAGGAAATGCAGGTAACCTACGACGAGCTGCTCCAGGCGGTGAGTGAGGTGAACGTGCTAGTCCGACAGGAGCTCTGGACAGAAGCAAGCACAACGCTGGAGCAGGAGGTTAGGCCAGCCAACAAGTATATGGGTCTCCTCATCCGGCGACTGGTGCGCCAGACAGATCGAGATATGGAAGCAACGGCTTCACACGCTCAGGTTGTAGTCCGGCAGGCAACCCTGCTGCTGGCCACTCTGGCAGTTCTGACCACAGCCATCGCTCTGGGCTGGAGGCAGTTCGTGTTCCAGGGGATGAGCCTGTCCATCACCGAATTACGACGGGGGGTAGCGCGCATCAGCAATGGAGACCTCGAACACAAACTGGACATTCGGACCGGCGACGAGATTGAGGAACTGGGCGACGAATTCAACAAGATGGCGGACGAGATGGCCGGTCTGATCGGTAGCCTGGAGCAGCACGTGGCCGAGCGCACCCGTGACCTGGAGCGGCGATCCGTCCAACTGGAGACCGCCGCCCACGTGGCGCGAGAGGCAACAGCGATCCGGGACGTGGGCCAACTTCTGGACACCACCGTCCACCTTATCTCCGACCGCTTCGGCTTCTACCACGCCGGCATCTTCCTGTTGGATGATCCGGGGGAGTATGCGGTGTTGCACGCCGCCTCGTCTGAAGGTGGGCAGCGAATGCTGGACCGAGGGCACAGTCTGAAGGTCGGCGAGGCGGGTATCGTCGGCTGGGTCGCCGGCTCCAGCCAGCCTCGCGTCACCCTCGACGTGGGCGAGGACGCCGTTTTCTTCGACAACCCCGACCTCCCGCACACCCGGTCTGAGATGGCTCTACCACTCAAGGTCCGGGAGCATATCATCGGGGTGCTCGACGTACAGTCTACAGAGGCGGCGGCGTTCACCGACGAGGACGTGGCGATCCTGCAAACGATGGCCGACCAGGTGGCGATGGCTATTGAAAACGCCCGCTTGTTGGAGGAAAGCCAGCGGGCGCTGCGGGAACTGGAGGCTCTCTATGGGCAGCGGGTGCGCGACGTATGGCGAGAGCGAGCCGCCAGCCAGCCAACCGCCTACCGCTACACCCGCGTGGGGGTGGAACCCGTTCCTCCCTCTTCGCTGGAGATGGAGGCCCCACTGCCTCGCCGCTCGCAAGAGGAGGACAATCGTGGACTGGTCTCCCCCATCCGCCTGCGTGGGCAGACTCTGGGCTCCATCGTCCTACGGCGAGGCCCCGAAGAAGAACCCTGGTCGATGGAGGAGGTCGCGCTGGTGGAGGAGGTGAGCACCCAGATTGCCTTGGCGCTGGAGAACGCCCGCCTGCTGGAAGAGACCCGGCACCGGGCGGAGCGAGATCGACTTGTCTCCGACATCACCACCCGTGTCCGCTCCTCCATGGACATCGAAACCATCCTACGTACCGCCGTGCGCGAACTGGGCACGGCACTCGGCACCGACCGGGTATCCGTACGGCTGGGCGTAGGCACACAGCCACCAGAGGAACGACACCTGAAATGACACCTGAAAGGGCACCGCAGAGATAGCACACAGGAGTGGATACGCAATGGTCGAGAGGAAATTGCAACTGACAGTTGGACGAAGTATCCGGACGCAACTGCTGGTACTATTGTTGGGTTTGACCACCATCTCGGTGCTGACTGTTGGTTACCTGGGTGTTAACTCAGTCGAGAGCGTGGGAAAAAGCGCTCAACGAATCAGCGCCGAGGCATTGCGCACTCAGGCGGAGGACTATCTTCGCCAGGTAACTGCTGGGGACGCGCAGAGGACCGGCCTCATATTGAGGAATGTAGAAAACGATGCGGAGAGTGTGGCCCGGTATGCCGCTGGCGTCTTTGAGGGGCCGGATGTCTTCGCCGGTGGAACCTATTGGCAAGCCGAGAACCACATGTTCATCGGACCCGACGGGCAGTATGTGAATGGAGAGACCGATGTCACCAGTGTCTTTGTCCCCGACTTTGCGGAGATAGACGAAGAGTTGCTGACAGATCTTGAGTTGGGTGCACATCTGGACCCCGTTCTCGTCTCGACGTACGAGAGCGATCCCAACACGGTAGCTATTTACCTGGGGACGGAACAGGAGACGACCCGATACTACCCCAATGTCAACCTGGGGGCTGTTCTTCCGCCAGATTTTCAAGTTACCCAGCGTCCTTGGTACGTCAGCGCTGCCCCGGAGAGCAACCCGGAGCGGGCAGTGGTTTGGTCGCCCGTCTACGTTGACGCGACCGGTAAAGGTCTGATGGTGACAGCCGCCGCGCAGGTCTACACCGGCTGGGACGAGTTCGTAGGAGTCGTCGGCATTGACTTCACGCTGGAGAACATCAGTGCCAGCATCGAAGCAACCAGGTTGCTTGGCAGCGGTTACTCTTTCCTCATTGACAACGTAGGGCACGCCATTGCCCTACCGCAGCAAGGCTATCAGGACATCCTGGGACGTCCCCGTGAGCCAGACGAATTTTGGGCAGACCTGAGTGAGGCCCCGACAGAATTCGCCCCCGTATTGGCCAAAATGATGGCTGGAGCGACCAGCTTTGATACACTGGAGATAGGTGGGAGGGAGTTATTTGTTGCGTATGCGCCCTTGGAGAGCGCAGGATGGAGCCTGGCCAACGTCGTCGAGGCAGAAGTAGTTCTCAAGGCACTGACCACCTTGCAGGAGGACCTTGATACTTCAACGAGATCGCTGGTACTGGCACGCATCTTGCCCGTTGGTGGAGGCATTCTCGTCACAGTGGCGGTCATTGGTCTACTGTTAACCAATCGCGTGGCCGACCCTATTCGCAAAATGGCGGCAGCGGCTAAGCGAATTGGGGCTGGCCAGTGGGATGCCCCACTCCCGAGGTCTGGCGAAGACGAAATCGGCGTTCTGTCCCAGGCCTTCGCTACGATGATTGCACAGTTGCGCGAACTGATCGGGAGCCTGGAGCAGCGTGTGTCCGAGCGCACGGCGGATCTGGAACAGCGTTCTGTGCAGCTAAAGGCCGCGGCCGAGGTCGCCCGGGAGGCAGCGGCGATCCGCGATGTCGGCCAACTCCTGGACACTACCGCCCGCCTCATCTCCGACCGCTTCGACTTCTACCACGCCGGCATCTTCCTGGTGGACGAGGCCGGGAAGTACGCGGTGTTGCGTGCCGCTCCGTCTGAGGGCGGACAGCGAATGCTGGAGCGGGGCCACAGGCTTAAAATAGGCGAAGTGGGCATCGTCGGCTGGGTCGCCGGGTCCGGTCAGCCTCGGATTGCCCTCGACGTCGGCCAGGATGCTGTGTTCTTCGATAATCCCGACCTGCCGCTCACCCGGTCGGAAATGGCGCTACCCCTCAAGGTCCGGGATCAGGTCGTCGGCGTGCTGGACGTGCAGTCCACCGAGGCGGAGGCCTTCTCCGAAGAGGACGTTGAGGTTTTGCAGACGATGGCGGACCAGGTGGCACTGGCTATCGAGAACGCCCGCTTGCTGGAGGAGAGCCAGCGCGCCCTCCGAGAACTTCAAGCCACCTACGGTGAGTACACCCGCGCCGCCTGGGAGAGCCTGAAGAGACTCCCCGCCTTTGAGTACGACCAGGTAGACGTGACGCCTGTCGCTCTTGGACTCCACCCTGGCGTCGAACAAGCCCTGAGCGCCGAGGAGGTCGTCACGCTGACCGAGCCGGAGGATGGCCGATCGGTTCTGGTCGCCCCGCTGCGTCTGCGCGACCAGGTCATCGGAGCCATCACTCTGGAAGAGACAGGCGAGGGCCGGTCTTGGACAAAGGAAGAGATTGAACTGATCGAGGAGGTCAATGAACAGGTGGCGCTGGCACTGGAGAACGCCCGGCTGTTTGAGGAGACCCGTAGGCGCACCGTCCAGTTGGAGGCCGCCTCCGAAGTCGCCCGCGACACCACCGCCATCCTCGACGTAGACCAACTCCTCGACGAGACGGTGCATCTCATCTCCGAGCAGTTTGGCTTTTATCACGCCGGCATCTTCCTGGTGGATGAACGAGGTGAGTACGCTATGCTGCGGGCCGCATCCTCCGAGGGCGGCCGGCGTATGCTCGAGCAAGACCACAAACTGGCTGTCGGCAAGATCGGTATCGTCGGCTACGTCACAGCCACGGGAGAGCCGCGCATCGCTCTGGACGTGGGTAAGGATGCCATCCACTTCGTCAATCCCGATCTACCCAACACACGTTCCGAGATGGCATTACCTTTGATCAGTCGTGGCCGCGTCATCGGTGCCCTCGACGTCCAGTCCACCGATGAGGCCGCTTTCTCCGAAGATGACGTGGCGATTCTGCGGACGCTGGCCGACCAGTTGGCTACCGCTATCGAAAATGCCCGCCTGTACGAGCAGGCAGTGAATACAGCCGAGCAGTTGAAGGAGATGGACCGGCTCAAGAACCAGTTCCTGGCCAACATGTCCCACGAATTACGCACGCCGCTCAACTCCATCATTGGCTTCTCCCGTGTCATCCTCAAGGGCATTGACGGCCCACTCACGGATATGCAGCGTACCGACCTACAGGCCATCTATGATAGCGGGCAGTATCTGTTGCGCCTGATCAACGACATCCTGGATATATCGAAGATCCAAGCCGGCAAGATGGAACTCTCCTTCAAAGACACGGATCTGCGCGAGATCATCGAGGGGGTCATGTCCACCGCCATCGCCCTGATCAAGGACAAATCTGTCGAGTTGCAACAGTCTGTACCCCAGGATCTGCCAACCGTACACGCGGACGCACGGCGTATCCGTCAGGCGCTCCTCAATCTGGTCGGCAACGCTGCCAGGTTCACCGAGGAGGGCTTCATTTGTGTAGAGGCTGAGGCCAAGCCCGCCGAAGTAGTCATCTCGGTCACCGACAGCGGCAGAGGCATACCGGCGGAGAAGTTGGAGACCATTTTCGAGGAGTTCACTCAAGTGGACGGCTCCAGCACACGCCGCGCCGGCGGCACGGGGTTGGGCCTCGCCATCACCAGGCACTTCGTGGAACTGCACAGTGGCCGCATCTGGGTGGATAGCACACTTGGCGTGGGGTCCACCTTCCACATCGCGTTGCCCATTGAGTCACCCCCCAAGCCGCCTGAGGAAGAGAAGACAGATGCAGCAAAGACAGAGCAACCAGGGCCAGAACCGGAGTCCGACCAGAGAGTCGTACTCTGCGTGGACGACGACGAGGGCGTCATCACACTCTTCCGCCGTTATCTGAACAAACGGGGCTACCAGGTCGTCGGCCTCACCGACGGCACAGCAGTGGTGGAACAGGCTCGGCAATTGAAACCCTTTGCCATCACCCTGGACGTGATGATGCCCGACAAGGACGGCTGGCAGGTCATTCAGGAACTGCAGGCAGACCTGGAGACCCGTTTCATCCCGGTCATCATGTGCACCATTGTAAGCGATAAGGAACGTGGTCTCAACCTGGGCGCATCCGATTACCTGTTCAAACCGATTCTCGAACAAGACCTGCTGGCCGCGCTGGAGCGGTTGGACCGGGGAGGAGACCACTACCGGGTACTGGTGGTGGACGACCACCCGGAGGACCGGAACCTCCTGCGCCGGATGATCGAAGCCCGCGAGGGGTATGAGGTCGTGGAGGCGGCTGGTGGCCAGGAGGCCATCACGCTAGTTCGACAGGTACAGCCCCACGTCATCATCTTAGACCTCCTGATGCCAGAAGTGGATGGGTTTGCCGTCCTGGAGGCAGTGAAAGCGGACGAGGCCACCCGTTCCATACCCATCATCGTCGTGACCGCCAAAGACCTGAGCCAGGAAGAACGGGACACCCTCAACAACCGGGTGGAGGTATTGCTACAAAAAGGGCTCTGCCAGCAGCAAGAATTACTGGCGGAGGTAGCAGCAGCGCTGGAACAAATGACAACCGGTATCTTCTCAGTATTTCGGGGGATAAGTCTTCCGAAGTCTACGACAGACTGGTGAAGCAAGGCAATCCCGCCGGATGACAATCCGGCGGCGGGGAGCGGCGGATTGTCATCCCCCGCGAGCAGAGGGGCTATTTTTGGAGTAGGCAGCACAATGACCATTGAGCACAAAAGACGGATGAACAGCGAAGCCAGACCACATGGCACCAAGATTCTTTACGCAGAGGACGATCCATCCAGCGTCACGCTGGTGCATCGCGTGCTCGAAAGCGAAGGCTACCAGATTGTCGCTGTCGCGGATGGCCTCTCCGCCATCGAGGTCGCCCAACGCGAGATGCCCGACCTGATCCTGGTGGGTACCAATATCAGAGGTCTAAACGGCTACGAAGTGACCACCAAGATCCGCAACATCCCGAATCTGAGCACAATCCCCATCGTCGCCGTCACCTCCGCCACACTAAAGGGTGACCGGGAACGGGCACTCGCCGCCGGCTGCAACGGCTACATCCCCAAGCCGATTGACGTGGCCTGCTTCCCTCATCAGGTACGCGCCTTCCTGCTGGGGCTGAAGGAAGAGATCGAGTCGCCGGAGGAGAAAACTGAATACCTGGTCGAATACAGCCGTAGGTTGGTAGACCGGCTGGAGGAAAAGACCTATGAACTGGAAGCGGCTCACGCCGAACTCCAGCGAGTTGACAAGGTAAAGACAGACTTCGTCATCCTGGCTGGCCACGAGCTCCGCACTCCCCTCACTGCCATCTATGGCTACACTCAGATCCTGCTCTCTAACCCCAACATCCCCGGCCCCGCCGACGAGGTCGGTAGCCCGCGCTTCATCCTCGGGAAGATGGCCGAGGCCACTCAGCGTTTGAGTGGGGTGGTTGGGGACATCCTCAACGTCTCCCTGATTGACGCCGACCAACTGGAACTGACGATGAGACCGGTTTTTCTGGAAGCCCTGGCGAGCAGCGTGCTGCGGAACATAACCGGCGCGGGACCCGACCGGAATCTGACTTTCGAAGTTGAGGGGCTGGGAGACCTTCCACCGGTGGAGGGAGACTCGCAACGGCTCTACCAGGCGCTGTGGAACGTGGTCAGCAACGCGGTGAAGTTCACCCCCGACGGCGGGTACGTCCGCATCTTGGGAGACCAGATCAAGGACACGGTGCATATCGCTGTCCAAGATAGTGGGATGGGAATCCCACCAGAGGACCGGGAGCGCATCTTCGATCGCTTCTACGTGCTGGAGGACACGGCTCTGCACCGCTCGAGCAAAACCGCGTTCAGGGGCGGCGGACTGGGAGTGGGGCTCACCGTGGCTCGGGGCATTGTTGAGGCACACGGAGGCAGAATCTGGGTGGAAAGCGAGGGATACGACGAGGAACGCTTGCCAGGCAGCGCCTTCCATATTCTCCTGCCGCTGCACAGTAACGAACCGGACGACACTCACCCTGTAGAATCCGATACGTAACTATCCCTGTTGCCATTCCAGCGGCACGTTCCCCTCCGCCAGGCGCATACCCGGGTCGCGGGCCATCAGCACCAGGCCGGTCACCAGCAGGACGCCCCCGATCCACTGCACGAGTGTCAGTCGCTCGCCCAGCAGTATGAAAGCCAGCACCAGGCTGACCAGCAGCTCTAGCAGGCTGACCAAGGCTGTCTCGACTCCCCCCAGGCGCTGCAGCCCGCTGAACATCGCCAGCCGCGAGAGCGCGGTCGTCAATCCCAGCGCTAGGATGGCGTACAAACCGGTGCTCGTGACAGGCTCGACCGGTCGCGCCTGCATCACCCGCGCCAGGCCGACCACGCAGGCCATGGTCGTCAGAATGTAGAGCGTCGCCGTGCGCGCCGGGATGTCGGCCAGTACCCACTGTCCCAACACCAGGTGCCAGCCGTAGGTCGCCGCCGAGGCGATCATCAGCGTCACACCCAGCCAGTCCAATTCCCCTGGGCCCGCGTGCGTCAAGAGGTAGATTCCCACCATAGAGAGCGCCAGCCGTGCCAGCGTGAGGCGCGTCAGCGGCTGCCCGGCCGCGAAAAGAAACAATACCACCCACAGCGGGTAGAGTGTATTGAGCAGCGAGGCACGGGAGGCATCAAGGCGTGAGAGACCGGTGAAGTACAGCAACGAGCCAAAGCCGTTCACTGCACCCACGCCAATGCACCCGACCACTCCTTGCCAGGAGGTGATGATCTCACGACGCCGGAAAAGTACAAATGCCAACCACAGGAGTAGCGCCGCCATCAGCGTGCGAAAGGCAACCAGGGTGAACGGCGTGACGCCGCCTGCGTAGGCTAGTTTGCCCAGGATGGGTGCCCAGCCCAGGAAGAAACTAGCCGCAACCGTACTCATGACTCCCGTGCGCTGTTCGCGACTCAGACGTATCATCGTCTCCATCCTATTCATTTCTTTCGCTCTCTGCTGTTGCTTCGCGGCCCAGTAGGACAAGATGTCATCTTGTCTACAATTCTGGACATTGGCAATCTTGCTCGTAGTAACAACTTTAGTCGTTCAAAGTGAGGCCTGGGCGACTGAAGTCGCCACTACGATCCCCACAACTCCAGTACAATTGACATTCCGTCTGTCCACTGTTGCGCTACGGCCATATCTGTGCTACACTCTTGCCGATGACCCCAAGACAGAAACGCTTCATCGCCGCCCTGGCGATCGCTAACTCCGTCGTCATCCTGGCCCTGGTGGTGCTCGTGACGCATCCTTCCGGCACCAACCCCTCCCCCCTGCCCCACACCCCTATGCCCTCACTCCCCCACTCCCATACTTCCACGCCCCCACACACCACCCATACTCCCACACCTCCACACACCCATACTCCCACCCCTCCACAGGAGACCTGCCAGTGGCAAGCCACGCAACTGCTGGCCCAGGCTGGGATGGGCGGGACGGTGACGCTGACCCCCGACGGCCCGCTCCGCTTCGACATCGCCTACCCCCTCGCGCCGGGCCAGACGGCTGATGAGGCCGCTCAATTGGTATGGACAGCCTTCGACATCTCGCAGGCCCTGGTTGAAGATGAATGTAACCCCTTCACCCGGGTAGAGGTCACGGTCCTGACCCAGGGCAGCCTGACTGATACGCAGATCAGCGCAAGCGTGAGCGTGAGCGTGGCGGACCTGGTGGCCTTCGGCGCCGGTGAACTGAGCGAGGACGAGTTCATTGAGCGCGTGGCCTACAGCACCTGGTCACCTTGATCACGTATCAAACCTCAGAATCGCTTGCCTCCAGGAAGAGTATGCGTCAGTCAGCACGATTGTAGCCCGCACGGCGCAAAAGTCAACTCCGGGCCGACCCTGCCCCGGCATTGACACTGACAAAAAGATATGCTAACATAGAAATTATGAAAACACGACTGTTCACCATATTCGCTTTTCTCGTGGGCACGGTCCTGTCGGGCCTGCTCGTGCCCGGCGGAGCGCGACCCGACGGTCTGACCAACGCCTCTGCCGGAGACCACGCTTACGTCGCTGATTGGGATAGTGGCTTTCTCATCCCGCGATTCACAAGCGCCGAGCCTTCGACGTTCGAATACCACATTGACCTCTCGCCCGTGGCCAAAGCGCACATGGGTTGCACATCAATCTATACAGTGACCAGCCAATCCACCTTATCCGCAACGCACGAGTTCTTCGAGGCAGGGGTTTCCACCCCGGTCTTCGGCTTCACCGATACGATCGATCCCGCCGCTCCTACGCCTTACGACCTGGCAGACATTTCCGGCCTGTCCGATGGATTCACCGGCACGGTCACCATCGGCTCCAACCAGCCCATCACCGCCACCCTTGAGCCATGCCCCCAGCGCACCTACTACGTTTACCTTCCTATGGTGCTCCGCAACGAGGGGTATCCCGCGGAGCCGATAACACCAGATGATACCTACTACGCCGCCTACCAGTGGAATCTGCCCCAGATCCGGGCTCCCTATGCCTGGGCCGTCAGCACCAGCAGCAGCGATGTCATCGTCGCCGTGCTGGACACAGGCGTGGATTTGGCCCACCCTGACCTCCAGGGGAATCTCGTTGCCGGTTACGACTTTGTGCACGACAACGCCGACCCCTCGGACGACCATGGGCACGGCACCCACGTGGCTGGCATTGTCGCTGCCCGCACCAACAACGGTGTGGGGGTGGCCGGCGTCTCCTGGGCAGGCAGGATCATGCCGGTCAAGGTGATGGACTGGAGAGGGCAGGGAACCTATGCCCAGCTCGCTGAGGGAATCACCTGGGCTACCGACCACGGGGCGCAGATCATCAACCTGAGTTTGGGTGGGGAGACTGACAGTGCCACGTTGCAGAACGCCGTCAACTATGCTTATAACAAGGGGTGCCTCATCGTCGCCGCTGTCGGGAACTGCGGGGATGACAACGACTCTTATCCTAACGAGTATTGTTCCCAGTTGGACCCCATCTTCTACCCTGCTGCCTACGACCACGTCGTCGGCGTGGGGGCCAGCGGCGACCAGGACGAGCAGGCCGATTATTCTAACAGCGGCTACTATGTGGATGCGGTTGCTCCTGGAGGAAACCCCACCAACAGTTGGGATCCAAATCCTAACCACTGGATATTGAGCACCTACTGGCGGGGTGCCGGCTACGGGGATTACCTACAGGTTGCTGGCACCTCACAGGCCGCACCTCACGCTGCGGGATTGGCTGCACTTATCTGGTCTGCCAGCCCTTCCCTGAGCAACGACCAGGTAGAACAGATCATCGAGGAAACGGCGGTGGACCTGGGGATTCCGGGGCGAGATGACGCTTTCGGCCACGGGCGGATTGACGCCTACGGAGCCCTCGTCAGAGCCTCGTACGGGACCGCCGCTGGGTCAGGAATGGCTGTGCCGCCCTTACCGCCTGCGGACGCCATCATTTCCCCCACGTCTCACATACCCGTCATGGAAACAGGGCCGACAAAAGGCGAATTCGAAGCCGGGGTGGTTCTGATGAAGTTCAGGGCGTGGACGAGCGATGAAGGTATCTCATCCGTGCTAGGCAAGTACTCCATCCAGGTCACCGGCCAGATTTCCGCCCTGGGGGTGCTGCGCCTCAGCGTACCAGAAGGAATGGAGATAGACATAAGCGGACAACTGAGCCAGGACCCAGCGGTAGAGTATGCCGAGCCAAACTACCTTGTCCGCGCCTTCACCTATTGACTTCGACAACTCGTAAGTGAAATTACCACAAGGCCAGTCTGGGCTTAGAGATGAGAGATGAATAATCTGATTGGCCAACACCTGGGAGCGTATCGCGTTCTGGAACAGATCGGCACCGGCGGGATGGCGACGGTGTACAAGGCCTACCAGCCGGCGATGGACCGCTACGTGGCGGTCAAGGTGATCGCCTCCCACTTCGCGCAGGATCAAACGTTCCTCCGGCGGTTCCGCCGCGAGGCGCGGGCGGTGGCCCAACTGGAACACGCCCACATCCTCCCCGTCTACGACTCTGGCGAGGCCGAGGGACGGCCCTACCTGGTAATGCGCTACCTGAAGGCAGGCACGCTAAAGGACCGGCTGGCCGAGGGACTGCTGTCCTTGAGCGAGGTCAACCACATCATCGGGCAAGTGGGCAGCGCGCTGGACTACGCGCATCGTATGGGGGTCATCCACCGGGACGTGAAACCCACCAACGTCCTGCTGGACGCCGAGGGGGATACCTTTCTCACCGACTTCGGCCTGGCCAAGATGGTGGCATCGTCGGTGCAGTTGACAGGAACGGGGGTGGGAATCGGGACGCCGGCCTATATGAGCCCAGAACAGGGGAAGGGAGCGAAGATTGACTCCCGCACCGACGTCTACAGCCTGGGGGTGATGCTATACGAGATGGTGACCGGACGCATGCCCTACGAGGCGGAGACGCCGCTGGCGGTGGTGATCAAGCACATCACCGAGCCACTGCCGCTGCCCCGTTCAGTCCGACCCGATCTGCCGGAAGAGGTGGAGCGGGTGATCCTGCGAGCGATGGCGAAGGAACCCGACGACCGCTTCCAGACGGCGGGGGAGATGGTGCGGGCGCTGGACGCGGCAGTGCGGGCGTCGGAGGCAGCGGCGCGAACGGAGCCCGCCGTGGTAGAGATGGTAAGGGCAGAACCCGCCGTGGCGGAGGTGACAGCGGTGCCGGCTGAAGTGCCCCGGGCGCGGGCGGTGGTGGACGTGCGGGAGGCGATGCCGGTGGGATGGGGACGGACGGCGGCGTGGGTGGCCATAGGCATCGTTGCCCTGGTGGCGCTTTTCTTGATCCTGAACCTCGTGCCACTGCGGGTGCAGATCAGCGACGGGCAACTGGAGGTGGTGCGGGTGGTGGAGGAAACGGCGACATCCACACTCCAGCCTACGATCACGCCAGTGCCCCCATTAACCCCCGTTCCCGCGGAAATGCTAGCAACGGCTATATCTCCGCCGCCGCCGGCGTTGCAGTGGGAGCAACTGGCCGATGCTACCAGCTTCTTGCCAGCGGCCACCAACGCGCTGGCCGTGGACCCCAACGACCCTGACGTCGTCTTCGCCGGCACCTACGGGGCGGGTATCTACGTCTCGCGCGACGGTGGACACACCTGGACGCCCAGCAATCAAGGTCTGGGCAAAGGCACCGTCGGCAGCATCGTGATTGACCCCAACGGTTCCAACGTCGTGTATACGGCACTGTTCGATCAGGGAGGCGTGTACAGATCTACCGATGGCGGGCAGACGTGGCAGGCGGCCAATACAGGGATTGATCTGGACAGGGCATGGGACTGGGGAGCGCTGGTTTACATTGACCCGACCGATAGCCAACGGTTGTACTATACCGGAACCTCAGACGGTTTTTATCTCTCCACCAATGGGGGCCAAAGCTGGAGGCGGCAAAGCAGTCATTGCCCTCAGGTCATGGATTTTTTCGTGGACCCGGCTGACTTTGAGCACCTCTATGCAGCCAGCCACGAGGATGCCAACTTGGAGTGCCGGGCTGGTGTGTACGAAACGACCGATGGGGGACGGACCTGGGAATGGTTGACCCCGCCGGCAATAGTGACTCCCGACGAGTGGGGGGACGATGCATGGCACGTGACCGCCGACCCACGCGACTTTGATACAGTCTACGCCGGTGGTTGGACTTCTACATTCAAATCATCAGATGGCGGCCGGACGTGGACGCAAATTCTGGGAGAGAACTGCCAGTGGTTGGCGGTCAACCCGGAGAGTGGCGCGGTGTATTGCGTGCAGGGTGGGCAGATGCGGATTTCACGCGACGGCGGCGCGTCGTGGTCATCCGTCGGGCTGGGCGGTTGGAGCGGATGGAATAGCCGCCCCTTTGCGATCGCGCCCAGCGCCCCACAGACCCTTTACGCCGGGAGCGACGTGGTGTTGAAATCCACCGATGGGGGGGAGACCTGGCTGCGCGTCGGCTGGCTGGGGGCGGCCCGCATGCAACTCACGGTGGACCCCCGCGATGGGAAGCGGCTGTTTCTGGGCGGAAGGGACAGCCCGTGCGAAACCTATCGCTCCGAGAATGGCGGCGAAATCTGGCAGGTGATTGCCACAGACGACGGAGGCTGCCCTGTTATTATTGACCCGGTGCAGGACGTCCTCTATCGTCCCGGTCGTTCGCAGGGGTTGTATCGTTCCAGAGACGGCGGGCAGACGTGGGAGCAGTTCGGCAGCGGCTACCGTGACGCCTGGCAACTGGTGCCCGACCCGCAGGACAGCCTGAAGTTGTGGCTCACAGAGGGCTGCTCAAAGCGGCCACTGCTTTCCCAAGATGGAGGGGTGACGTTCGTCGAGGTGGAAAGCTTCCCTCAAACGATCTGCGGCGATCCAATCCTGCTGGCGCATCTGGACGGCAAACGGGTGTATGTAGAGAGCAATGGTTCCATCTATCGCTCAGACGATGGCGGGGAGACGTGGCGTCTGCTGGCCGAGTTGGGCGGTATGTACCGGGCGGCAGTCCTCGACCCATCTGACCCGAATGTGGTGTACTATGGCTCGACACACAAGGGGGTGCTCAAGACACTCAACGGAGGCCACACCTGGCATCAGATGAATGCGGGATTGACCGACTCTTCCATCAACGAACTGGTGATCGATCCTGGTGACCCACAGACTATCTACGCAGCCACCGACGGCGGGGCCTTCGTCTCCGTGGATGGTGGGGAAAACTGGTCGCCCATCCAGGAGGAGCTGGGGTCGAACCCGGTGGTCTACTCCATCGCCGTGAATCCCAACGATCCCTCCAGGGTCTACGCCGCTACGCCGGACGGTATCTTCCGGCTGGTGGGCGCGCCGCCGGAGGCCGCTGCTGCGCCGACGCCTGCCCCAGGCTCCCCCGCCGACCAAGCCCACGCCTTCGCCAAGCCCATCCTGGCCGCTATCGCCGACCGACCGCCAGACTACGAAGATGACTTCAGCGATCCGGGCAGCGGTTGGCCCAGCAGGTCAACCACCGATGGAGACCAATGGGGCTACGAAGACAATGCTTACTCCATCTTGGTCGCGCCAGGGTATCATGATGTTGGTGTCCTGCCAGATCGCCCCCTTGAACTCTCCGATCTTGTCCTGGAGGTGGATGTACAGTTCATCTCCGGCGAGTGGGGCCATTGGTATGTCAGTTTTCGACACTCGCCGGGATTCGTTGAACAGCCTGCCGGCGCTTACAGCGTTAAGTTTTATCCCGACGGCAGTTTTGATCTATGGAAGAACGTCGGTGGAATCAGTGGAGAGCTGATTGAAGAAGATGCTGTGTACGCTCCCAGTTTTGAACAAAGAACCGGAATAAACCGCCTGACCCTTATCGCTCAAGGCCCACAGATAGCAATCTATATGAACGGAGAACCACTCTGGTTTGTCCGTGATGAGTCGTTGGAAAAGGGTACAGTTATGCTGGCAGTTGGGAACGAGACTGACAGCAGCACGCTTCGGGTGCACTTCGATAACTTCAAGGTGTGGGACATCTCGGGCCTGCCGCTGTCCACACCTGCGCCGTGAGCGAAGGTGCGACGCACCTCCAAAGTGCGTCGCACCTGAGAGGGCTGCCGGTTGGTTTGCTGTCCCACGTGTTTGTGATGGGGAAAGTTCGCTAACTTTATCCAGCCCTAACCCTCCAACCGTTCCAGGTGCGCCAGGTTTGCCATCAGCCGCTTCAGCCCGACATCCTCGAAGATCACCGTCACGATTTCGCCATCCCCTTCAACGCGGCTCTGCACCACCAGCCCCTCGCCGAAGGTCGCGTGCTGCACCCGCTGCCCAGCACGGAACCGGGGCCCGGCAGGGCGGGAGGGCACAGGCGTCGGTCGCCACGTCGTCGCGCGCCGGGACGCGCCGCGCTGTTTCTGTCCCCACGAGCCACTGACCAACTCCGGCGGAATGTCGCCCAGAAAACAACTGGGAACCGAGGGCTCACTGTCGCCGTAGCGCGTACGAACAAAGGCGTAGGTCAAAAAGAGCCGGTCCTTTGCCCGCGTCAGGCCGACGTACATCAGTCGTCGCTCCTCGGCCATCTGTTTCGGGTCGTCGAAGGAGCGGCTGTGAGGGAGCATCCCCTCCTCCAACCCAGTGATGAAGACGATGGGAAACTCCAGCCCCTTGGCGCTGTGAAGCGTGAGCAACGTCGGTGCGTCTGCCGCATCGTTCAGGTTGTCCACGTCGGAGACGAGCGCGACGTCGGCCAGGAAGTCGGTCAAGGTCAGAGCCTCGTACTCGGCGGCCACATTGCGCAACTCCAGCACATTGGCCCAGCGCTCCTCCCCCTCATCGGTGCCGTCACGGAGATAGCCGGCGTAGCGAGTGTCCTCCAACACGCGGTCTATCAACTGCGCCACCGTCAGGTGCGCACGCGCCGCGATCCAGCCCTCCAACAGTTCCAGGAACGATGACAGCACCCGGCGTGCCCGTGTCCCCAGATTTGGGACTTGGGATTTGGGATCTGGGATTCCCTTGAACACCTGGTAGACGGAGATACCCCGTTCCTGCGCTGCGTTCTCCAGCACTGCCACTGTCTTTCGTCCGATGCCTCGAGGAGGGACGTTGATCACACGGCCCATACTCACGCCGTCGATGGGATTGTGGATCAACCGCAGGAACGCGATCAGGTCCTTGATCTCGCGGCGGGCGTAGAAGCGGGTGGCGCCGACCAGCCTGTAGGGTAGACCAGCGCGGATGAAGGCTTCCTCGAAGGCGCGGGACTGGGCGTTGGTGCGGTACATCACGGCGCAGTCACCGGGGCGCACCTCCCCCTGCCCCACCTCGTTGGGGGAGGAGACCAGTTGGGCGATGGTGTCCACAACAAACCGGGCCTCGTCGTCCTGGTCGTACGCTTCGTGGACGGTGATCTTAGGCCCGCACCCCCGTCGCGTGAAGAGCGACTTATCGGTGCGGTCGGGGTTATGACGGATGAGGGCGTGCGCAGCGTCCAGGATGGTCTGGGTGGAGCGGTAGTTCTGCTCCAGGAGAATGGTCACGAGATCGGAGTGATCATCCCGCAGACGGCGGATGTTGCGATAGTCGGCGCCACGCCATGCATAGATTGACTGATCTTCGTCGGCGACGCAAAAGAGATTGTGATGCCGTCCCGAAAGTTGCCGCAACAGCACGTATTGCGCCTGGTTGGTGTCCTGGAACTCGTCCACCAGGACATGCCGGTAGCGCTCCTGGTACTTCGCCAGCACGTCCGGGTCCTGGCCAAACAGGCGCACCATCACCACCAGCAGGTCATCGAAGTCGAGCCCGTCATTAGACGCCAGCAACGCCTGGTAGCGCTCGTAGACCCGTTTGACGACTTCACCATAGTAGGAGCCGGTGGAATACGCCTCTGGTGAGACCAGTTCATTCTTGGCGCGGGAGATGGCGCCGTGCACCGCTCGGGGACGGTAGCGCTTGTCATCCAGGTTCAGGTCACGGAGCGCCTGCTTGACCAAACGGAGTTGGTCGTCGGCGTCGAAGATGGCGTAGTCGCGAGAGATGCCGGCCGCTTCGGCCTCACGGCGCAAGATGCGGGCACAAGTGGCATGGAAGGTGCCTAGCGTGAGGCTGCGGGCGCGGGAAGGGCCAAGAAGCCGCTCCAGCCGCTCCCGCATCTCGCGGGCGGCCTTGTTGGTGAAGGTGACCGCCATGATACGCCAGGGGGCGACGTCCCGTTCCAGCACCAGCCAGGCGACGCGGTGGGTGAGCACGCGGGTCTTGCCGCTCCCCGGCCCGGCCAGCACCAGCACTGGGCCATCGGATGCAGCGACGGCTTTCTGCTGTTGGGGGTTGAGCCCTTTGAGAAGTTCCATAGTGGTGCATTGTAACACAGTCAAGCGCGGCGCGCCAGTTTTGTCGTTTGGGCAGCCATGAGTTATAATGAAATGAAATGAATGAGAAGAGGAGATAGGCGAATGGTCATCACTCAAGAACTACACCTGCACACCCAGGGCCATTGTGACATCCAGGACATCACTTCCCAGGTCGCGGGAGCGGTGAGAGATTCAGGCCTACAGGCGGGCATCGTCACCGTATTTTGCCCCGGTTCGACCGGGGGCCTGACCACCATCGAGTACGAAAGCGGCGCACTTTCGGACCTCCAGCAGGTGCTCGACGAGATCGCGCCGCCCGATCGGGATTACCGCCACCACCTGCGCTGGGGGGACGATAATGGCCACTCCCATATCCGCTCCGCCCTCATCCGCCCCTCGCTGACGGTGCCCTTCGTCGAGAGCCATCTCACGCTGGGCACGTGGCAACAAATCGTGTTTCTCGATTTTGACACCCGCCCCAGGTCACGGCGGCTGGTAGTGCAGGTGATGGGAGAATAGCAGATTCTTGTTTCATGTCGTGCAAGGAGTAACACATAGATACGCCGACTTCCCCACCTCCCAACAAACATCGCGGGCCGGCCTTCCCATTGCCGTGGCTCATCGTAGCGCTGGCGATGGCGACATCCCTGGTTTTCCTCATCGCCACGCCAGGCGGGCTACTGACCAAGGCGGATATGATCGGCTATGCCGTCTGCCACCGCATAGAATCGCACTCCTTCACCATCGCCGGGCGCCAACTCCCGCTCTGTGCACGCTGTAGCGGCACTTTCATCGGCGCGTTGACCGGGTTCTTCGGACAGGCTGTGGTGCTGCGCCGCCGCCGCACCGCCGAGTTTCCTCCCCCGCTCATCATCGTCATCCTCGTCGGCCTCACGCTGCTGTGGGCAACCGATGGCCTCAACTCCTACATGACCCTCCTCAACGGTCCGCACCTCTACGAGCCCCAGAACTGGCTGAGGCTGACCACCGGTGCGTTAAACGGATTGACGATGAGCGCGCTCGTCTACCCCATCTTTAACTTCACCTTGTGGCAACGGCCCGTCCCTGAGAGCGCCATACGGAACCCGCGCGACCTGGGCGTGCTGCTCCTGCTCGAAGCCGGCATGGTCGGCCTGGTGCTCACCCGGTGGTCTTTCCTACTCTATCCACTGGCACTACTGAGCGCACTGGGTGTGCTGGCCCTGCTCACCTGCGTCAATAGCATGCTGGTGGTGATGATCGTGCGGCGGGAGAACGTGGTGGACACCTGGCACGAGGCCACCATCCCTATGCTGGCTGGCTTCACAGTGAGCCTCATCCAGGTTGGCGTGATTGACCTCGTCCGGTACGCCCTCACTGGCACACTCTCAGGCATCCCACCGCTGGGGTAGCAGTTGCCTTGTGCGCAAACCTGGGCTATAATTCAAGCACCTGAGTTGAACAGGTACCAGTGCAAAGTGCACAAGGAGGAAGCACCATGGACATTGGCAAAGCCTTCGGCTTCGTGTTCGAAGACGAGCAGTGGGTGAGCAAAATCTTATTGGGAGCAGCGATCATGCTGATCCCCATCTTTGGCCTGTTCGCGCTCATGGGGTATGCCATCGCCGTCATCCGCAACGTTATGGCTGATCAGCCCCGGCCCTTGCCCGCCTGGGACAACCTGGGGCGCTACTTCATGGACGGGCTGATGTTCTGGATCGCTTACTTGCTCTACACGCTGCCCCTTTTGATTCTCGTCTGCCCAGCCACGATGGTCTGGTTTCTGCCGATGCTCGCTGGTGAGCAAGAGGACTTGATGGCCATCCTGGCCGGTGTATCAGGGCTTGTGAGCCTGGGAGTTGGCTGTCTGGCGGTCCTGTACGGCATCCTGTTGACATTCCTGGCGCCTGTGTTGCAGATACGGTACGCGGAGACCGGTGAGATCGGGGCCTGCCTGCGCCTTGGGGAGATCTTCCGCTTCCTGTTCGCCAACATCGGGAGCATCATCAGCAGCCAGGTGCTGGTGTGGGCAGCGAGCATGGTCATTGGTGTCGTGCTGAGTGTGCTGATCGGCGTTCTGAGCATCATCCCCATCTGCGGGTGGATTCTGGGCCTCGTACTCAGCCTGCTGATGCTGCCCGTCAGTGCCTGGTTGGTGATCTTCTCCGGGCATCTATACGGTCAGATCGGGCGTAAGGCCAAAGCGGCGACTCTCGCGGTTTGAGAAATGGTAGGACAAGCCTTTCTAAGTCTGGCGACGGCCTTCGGTCTCTCGACCTCAGCCGGGTTGAACGCCTATATTCCGCTTATGGTCGTCGCCCTCCTGGCCCGGTTTACGCCGCTGGTCACACTCAACGAACCGTATGACGCGCTGAGCAGTTGGTGGGTCATCGGCACATTGGCTGTGCTGTTGATCGTTGAAATCCTGGTGGACAAGGTGCCCGCCGCCGACACTGTCAATGACATCATCCAGACGTAACCGTTCAGTTGTGGCGCGATTGAACTCTGTCAAGTACCATACATCCTGGAAAACGAGGAGCAATGCCAGTAGACATAACCAGTTTTTGGGTGTATCATTATTGCTGAGTGGGC
>Ga0208279_1000010_pt1 | contig 170583 bp, 158 predicted proteins | sample AntAceMetag02UKM_FD_184766 | JGI IMG/M metagenome (GOLD analysis project Ga0208279, IMG submission 184766) | Saline lake microbial communities from Ace Lake, Antarctica - Antarctic Ace Lake Metagenome 02UKM (SPAdes) (version 2) | ecosystem: Environmental > Aquatic > Non-marine Saline and... | reverse complement strand
TCTGTTTTTTCGAGCAAGGCGAACGACACGCCCAACTCCGCCAAGGCGCGTGTCTTTTCGGCCAACTCTTGTTCGAGTTGCTGGACCCGTTCCGGCGTGACGTCCGTCGGCTGGCGTCCGTGGCGGGATTGGGCTTTCAGTCCGGCCAAGGCGGAACTCTCCACCACGCGCTCGATGGCTCGCAGATCATCCAGGTGCACCCCGTATTGGCGCAAGATCTCGCCCAGCGGTGCATCGGCTGAGCGTGTCGCCAAATACAACTCGAGCTTGCGGGCAGCGGTCAAACGTGGACGACGTTCAGTTTTCGACATGGTTAGATTTCCTTTCGGGTACCATTTGAAGCCAGTGTGGTCGGGGGCTGCGCTGTCGAAAGTGCCGCCTCGTGGACAGCCTACGGCTGCCCACAAGCTTGGACAACGCTCCGCGTTGCCCACACTTCCCACAGCGCCTACTACTACGGCTGCCATCCCTAGTCTACCACACTTCTCAAATAGTACTCCAAAAGGCGACACCTTTTAGCTTAACACAGGGGCGTTGACCAGACGTGGATACAGTCGCCGCCTGACGAACTCCACCAACTCTACGACACATTGATTGACGGCGGCAAGCTGGTTGACCTACTCATCGAGCACGAGTTGGGCGTGCGCAAAAAGAGTATTGAGATACTGGAGTTGGATGAGACGTGGGTGCTGAAGCCAGAGATGGCTACCGCTTGATGCTGCACTGCTCATGAATAGGGGAGAAAGATGTCTACCAGGGAACAGAGAGCAGGAGCACAAATCAGCAAGAAAGCGTTCGTCCAATCCTTACTCATTTTGCTGGTCTTGATGACGGCGGCGGGGATCCTCACCCGGGTCATCCAGGCGGGACGCTACGCGAGGACGGTCCAGGAGGGGCGGGAGATCATCGATGCTCAATCGTTCCAGTATGTAGAGCGGCCGAACTACCCCGTCTGGCGCTGGTTCACAGCCCCGGTGGAGGTTCTCTGGGGACCCGACGGGATCACCGTTATCACGATCATCTTCTTCCTCCTGATGGTGGGGGTCTCCTTCGCTGTGCTGGACAAAAGCGGCATCCTCCAGGCGGCCATCGCCCGCGTCGTGAGGGCCTTCGGGGGACGGAAGTACCCCCTTCTTCTCGTCATCTCTCTCCTCTTTATGTCAATGGGGGCCTTCTTCGGCATCTTTGAGGAAGTCGTGCCCCTCGTCCCCGTGATGATTGCCCTCTCCTATTTCCTGGGCTGGGATTCTCTCGTCGGCCTGGGTATGAGCATTTTGGCCACGAACATGGGGTTCTCCGCTGCCATCACGAACCCCTTCACCATCGGCGTGGCGCAGAAGATTGCGGGCCTTCCCCTTTTCTCCGGCGCCTGGCTGCGTGTCCCGATCTTTCTCGTCACCTACGCCGTCTTCGCTGTTTTCCTCGTTCGCTATGCGCGGAGCGTGGAGCGAAACCCACAGGCCTCTCCCGTGTTTGAGGAGGATCGCGCCGAGCGCGCCAGGTACCAGGCGCTCCAGCTGGATTCCCTCTCAGAGGGAAGCCCTCGGCTGGGGAAGGCTATCGGTTGGTTTCTTGTTTTCTTCCTCCTGATCCTCCTCGTGCTCGTGGGAGGGGCGTTTCTCCCGGCGATCTCCCAGCTTGCCCTCCCTCTCGTGGGCCTCTTGTTCCTGTTGGGGGGAGTGGGAGCGGGTCTGGTTTCTGGAACCGGAGGGAGGGCAGTGCGTAAATCCATATGGGAGGGCGTGTCCGGCATCGCCCCTGGGATTCCGCTGATTCTCATGGCCGCGAGCATCAAGCACATCGCTGCCCAGGGAGGCATCATGGACACCATCCTGCATAGCGCTTCCATCTCCTTCTCCCAGGCCGGTCCTTTCCTCGCCGCGCTGATAGTGTACGGGCTGGCCCTGTTCATTGAGTTCTTCATCGGCTCCGGCTCCGCCAAGGCGTTTCTCATGATGCCCATCCTCCTGCCTCTGGCCGACCTGGTCGGCGTGACCCGCCAGGTCGCGGTGACGGCCTACTGCTTCGGCGACGGGTTTTCGAACATGGTGTATCCAACAAACCCGGTGCTCCTGATTTGCCTGGGGCTCACCGTGGTGAGTTATCCCAAGTGGCTCAAGTGGTCGTTGAAGTTGTGGCTGTGGGTGTTCCTCGTCACTGTCGCTTTCCTGGGGCTTGGGGTGGCGATCCGTTTCGGGCCGTTCTGAGGGGGGTTTTCATGGCAGAAGTTTCCACCTTGTTTCCCCAGACCTATGAGGAATCGAGGGCCAGGTTCCGCCAGGACATTGATCTGGTCCAGAGGTTCTGGCCCGACGCCCGACTGGGGTCCCACTGCCTCGTTCGCACAGGGGACGAACCGCTCACCATCGACTGGATCCAGGCGGAGGGCTTGCAGAGCAAGGAAAGGCTCCTGCTCTTCACCACAGGGGAGCACGGCGTGGAGGGGTACGTGGGATCGGCCATGCTCCAACTCTTCCTCGATGAGTTCCTCCCCCGGCTGGAGCCAGTGAGAACCGGCACCGGGCTGCTCCTCGTCCATGCCATCAACCCCTGGGGCATGAAGCACAGACGGCGGACGAACGAGGGGAACGTGGACTTAAACCGCAACTTCGTCTGGCCCACGCACTCTTTGGGGGAATCCTTCAACCCTGATTACGGGAGGCTGGATTCTTTTCTGAACCCGGCTGTGCCGGTCGACAGTCTATTCTGGGGCAACATTTCTTTCCTTCTCAGGCTGCTTCGGCTCGCGGTTTCCCTGGGGCCGCAGAGGTTTCGCCACACCATGCTCCTGGGACAGGTTCGTTTTCCCAGGGGAACCTACTACGGCGGGGAATCCCTCCAGGAAGAGACGCGGGTGCTCATGGACCTGTACCGGAATCACATCCGGGATTACGAGCAAATCGTGCATTTGGACATGCACACCGGGTACGGACCGCGCTACCAGATGAGCATGGTCAACTCGTGGATGGAGCCGAGGGAATCCAAAGAACTCGAGCGGCAGTTCTCATACCCTCTGGTGGTGAAGACCAACCAGTCGGAGTTCTATAGCATCCGGGGGGACATGATCGACTACGTCTACACGCTCGTGCACAACGAATTTCCCGACAAGCGTCTCTACGCCACCAGTTTCGAGTTTGGCACCATGGGGGACTCCTTGTTCGCCACCCTCCGCAGCCTGCGTACCATGATCCTCGAGAACCAAATGTACTGGTTCGGCGCAAGAAACCGGAAAGCGCGGAAGCGCATCGAGCGCGACTTCCAGGAGTTGTTCGCCCCTCGAGAGGAGCGATGGCGTGCGAAGGCACTTGCGGACGCACGCCAGGCGTTCCAGGGGATTCTCCGCGCGGAGGGATTTCTCTCTTGATGAGCACTCACGTTGGATTGCGTGATCTCTTTCTTCTGCGCCCCGGTGTGGTTTTTCTCAATCACGGATCGTTCGGCGCGTGTCCCCGCCCCGTCTTTGAGGCCTACCAGGCCTGGCAACTGGAACTCGAGCGCCAGCCAGTTGAGTTCCTGGGTAGGTGCTTCGAGCACCTGATGCGTGAGGCCCGCGCATCGCTGGGGGTCTTTGTCGGCGCAGAGACGGACGACCTGGTCTATGTCCCCAACGCCACCACCGGGTTGAACATCGTGGCACGTTCCCTGCCGTTGGCCCCCGACGATGAGGTGCTGTCCACCGACCATGAATATGGCGCGTTAGACCGCACCTGGCGCTTCATGTGCCAGAAGCGCGGCGCGCGCTATATTCGCCAGCCGGTGACCTTGCCGGTGACCTCCGCAGAGCAGGTCGTAGAGGCGGTATGGGCGGGCGTGACGCCGCGCACCCGGGTGTTCTTCATGAGCCACATCACGTCACCCACCGCTATCATCCTCCCCGTCGCCGATCTGGTCCACCGGGCGCGGCGGGCGGGGATCATCACTGTTGTAGATGGCGCTCACGCGCCGGGGCAGGTTCCACTGGACCTGGAGACGCTGGGCGCTGATTTTTATACTGGCAACTGCCATAAGTGGATGATGGCCCCCAAGGGGTCCGCCTTCCTCTACGCCCGCCGCGAGATGCAACCACTGCTGGAACCGCTGGTGGTGAGCTGGGGTTGGGAAAACGAAAGGCCCGTTCGACAGGCTCAGGGCAGGCCCGTTCGGCAGGCTCAGGGCAGGCCCGGCCTGTCCCGCTTTGTGGACCACCACGAGTGGCAGGGGACGCGGGACATGGCCCCGTTTCTGGCTGTGCCTGCGGCGATTCGATTTATGGAAGAGCACCATTGGTCGCAGGTGCGATGTGCGTGCCACGAACTGGTCCGCTATGCGCGGCAGGCTATCACGGAGTTAACAGGGCTCCCGCCCATCACGCCGGACGCACCTAGGTGGTTTGCGCAGATGGCGGCTTTCCCCCTGCCCCCGTGTGACGCAGAACCCCTGCGGCGGCGGCTGTACGATGATTTCGGCATCGAGGTCCCCATCATCACCTGGAACGGGCGGGAGTTTGTGCGCATCTCCGTCCAGGGATATAACACGCGGGCCGACGTGGACGCGCTGGTAGAAGCGCTCCGGGTGTCGCTGTCCCACGCCGGTTGTTTGACCAACTCCACACGAGGGCCGCAGAATTGTACGTTGACTACCTGACCCTGGCCTGTCTACGGGACCGTCTTGACGGCCTGCGGATAGACGAGGTGCGTGACGGCTTGGCCGACTCCGGTGGGCGTGGATGTGACGGAACGGCGCTTTATGCGGCGCGTGCGCGGTGGTCACCCTGGACAAGTCACCTATCGAAACGAGCGAACGGTCTGGGTGGAGGGGAAAACGTGAGGCTGCCTTCTGTACCTATCTCCTTACTCTTTCTCGACCTCTGCGGCTGTCTCCTGAATCTGCTGCCAGGCCTGACGCACGTGGCGCGCCTCGGTATGGGTCTGACCGACACATAGCCGAAGCGTATATTGCCTGTTTAGCTTCGTATGGGTTAAGTACAAATTGCCGCTTCGATTAAGACGCTCTAATAACCGCTGGTTGATTGCATCTCCGCCCACGTGCCGGAAACAGACCAGGTTCAATGGTGGGGGAACAGCAAGTTCGAATCGATCATTCTCATCAATCCACCTGGCGAATTCTTGGGCTAGTTCAACATGGCGTCTGATGTGGTAACGTAGGCCTTCTATACCGTAATGGCGAATGACAAACCAGAGCTTCAGCGAGCGAAAGCGCCTACCAAGAGAGATTTGCCAGTCCCGGTAGTCAATCACAGCCCCGGACTCGGTGGCCTTGTTGCGCAGGTATTCCGGCAGCACACTCAGAGTCTTGATCAAGGCCGCCCGGTCGGCTACGTAGAAGCAATCGCAATCGAAATTGGTGAACATCCATTTATGGGGGTTGAAGCAGTAACTGTCAGCCAACTCCACCCCGGCATGAATATGGCGGTACTCGGGGCAGAGGGCTGCAGTGCCGCACATTGCTGCGTCAACGTGAAGCCAGATCCCCTCCTCACGGCAGATCCGGCCGATCTCCGGCAATGGGTCTATACCGTTTGAAGAAGTAGTCCCCACGGTTGCACACACGAAACAGGGAACCAGGCCAGCCTGGCGGTCCTGCTTGATCTGCCTGGCCAGCGCGTCCGGGCGGAGAGCAAAGCGATCATCTACCTCGATCAGCCGGAGGTTCTGGCGGCCAAGTCCGGCGATCTTGACCGCTTTCTCTATGGAGGAGTGTGTCTGGGTGGAGGCATAGGCGATGAGACGCCCATCGCAACCGCGTTGGTTGCTCTTGTAGTCGGTGATGCGCTCGCGGCTCGCCAGAAGGGCACACAGGGATGCGCTGGAAGCGGAGTCCTGGATAACCCCACCGCCGGTCTCCTCAGACTTGAACTTTGCAGGCAGGCCAAGCATATCCACTAGCCAGTCCAACACATGCGTCTCCAGCTCTGTGCAAGCCGGGCTCGTCGCCCACAACATCCCTTGAATCCCAAGGCCAGCCGAGAGCAATTCCCCCAGTATGGCAGGCCCTGAACTGTTTGCTGGAAAGAAGGCAAAGAAATTGGGCGACTGCCAATGGGTGATCCCAGGGATAATCAGCCTATCCACATCCCTGAGAATGGTTTCAAAGGGTTCGCCGTGTAGAGGTGGTTCGGAAGGAAGTGAAGCACGAATTTGCCCCGGCTGAACCTGGGATAGAACCGGAAACGACTCGATCCTCTGATAGTAATCAGCGATCCAATCTACTACGGCTCGGCCATACTGGCGGAACTCTTCTGGGGTCATGTGGAAACTCTTCTCTTCGGACATATCCCTCCCCTTTTTTATCGAGTGGTTATGAGATCCGGTCTTGTCCGGCAACAAAACACCCGCCCCAACCTTGACGACAGGTAGCTCTCGCTACCCTGGCTGTCGCCTCGGGCTCGCGCAAAGCGCCGAGGCTTCTCTCACATTGTATCACAATCGACCGGGCGGGACAAGCTACCCGCCCGTGATGATGGTATTTTACCATGCTGTCAAGCGTTTCTGCCGACCAGGCGATTTGAACTTGACAGGCGCGACCATTTTGTGATATACTCACGTGCTGCCGGGGAATGATCCCCGCAGTGCTTTGTACGACACCCGCCTGAGCATCTTACCGGCGCTTCGTCCGATCGACGCGATGTGCCTGTAACCGGTGATAAGGTGGTGAAGCGATTGCCTCCAATACCACGAGAGGTGTTGCTGAGTATGATCAACATCGTCCTGGTCTCTCACGGTGACCTCGGAGACGCGCTGATCCAGGCGACCGAGATGATCACGGGTCCGATAGAGCATCTTTTCTCCGTTCCACTCTTGCCCGATGAGAGCCCTGAGGGCTTTGAGAAAAAACTGGCCACAACGTTGCGAGAGATTGAGGGACAGGAGATGCTGGTGTTGATTGATTTGTTGGGCGGGACACCGTATAACGTCGCGGCTCGCTACGTGCTCAAAGGTAACGTCGAGTGCGTGACCGGGGTGAACCTCCCGATGCTGTTGGAACTGGTCACGTCACGTGACAACGTTTCGCTGCCAGAGCTGGCCGGGGTCATCGCCCAGGTGGGGCGGGAGGCGATCGAGAATCTGGGGGCGATGTTGAACGAGCAGTAAGTATGCAAGTGCGCGAGTGTGCAGATCATGATGGCGGCGTCTTACTTCAGGCAGGCTGTGCGACGGCCTCACCGGACTGAAGGAAAGGGAGTGAACGACATCGAGGAATTGGGGCTGGTGCGGGTTGACGACCGTCTGATTCACGGACAGGTGATCGCAGTGTGGTGCAAGCACCACCGGTTCACCCGGATTGTCATCGTGGACGACGGTGTGGCGGCGGACCCGTTCATGCAGGAGGTGTTGAAACTGGCTGCGCCTCCGGATCTCCAGGTGGACGTGTTCTCAATCGAGGAGAGCATCAAGGCGCTGAGCCAGGACACGCCGGACCGGGGGACGATGATGGTGCTGCTGAAGTCGCCTCTGGCGGCGAAGCGGCTCTACGATGGTGGGCTGAAATACAGTGCGCTCAACGTCGGCGGGATCGGCAGCGGGCCTGGGCGCAAGAACGTGTTCAAGAATATCTCTGCCTCGGGAGAAGAGATCGCGATTCTCAGGTACCTGATGGACAAGGGGGTGAAGATCACTCTCCTGACTGTGCCGGGCGAGAGGTCGAAAGCGTTCTCGGATCTGGTGGGCAAAGGCCATTAAGTTGACGAAGGAAAAACGACAATGAAGGTGCATAAGAAGCATATTAGCATCGCCATGGGTGTCAGCCTGATGCTGATGTTGGCTAGTTTTGCCATAGTCGAGGCCGCACCGGTGGTGCAGGAAGAGCCTGTGCGCATGAATTTCCTGATGGCTGCCGTTGTCGGCCTTCTGTACTATCTGGCCCTCTCGCCCTGGCTTGCCAACCTTGGTTTCACTGTGCTGTACCGGCCGCTCATCGCTGGCACGCTGGTCGGCCTGGTGATGGGGCGGCTCGGCGAGGGCATCGCCATCGGCGCCAACATCAACGTGTTGTATCTGGGGTGGATCGGAGCGGGAGGCTCGTTGCCCGGCGACCCCGGACTGGCCGGCTACCTGGGTACGGCACTGGTGCTAGGTGGTGGGTTGGACGTGGAGGCCGCGCTGGCGCTGGCCGCGCCACTGGGCTTGTTGGGCGGGCTGACTTTCTCGTTGCGCATGTCCCTGTGTTCGATCATCCCGCACTGGGCAGATAGGTTTGCCGAGGAGGGGAACATCAAGGCAGTGGCGCGAAGCAACTATATCTACTCCCAGCCGTTCCTATTTGTCATCTACGCTGTACCGGTCGCGCTGGCAGCGTGGCTGGGTTCAGCGGCAGTAGCAGGGGCGCTTAACTGGATCGCATTGCATGCCGTCTGGGTGATGTCGGGGCTGTTCGCGGCCAGCGGTATGCTGTCCGCCTTGGGCCTCGCTCTCAACCTCAAGTTCCTCTTGCGGGGCAACGTCTGGCCTTACTTTTTCATTGGCTTCATCGTCGCCCTGCTGATAGGAGGTGACGTCAACCTGCTGATGCTGGCAATTATCGGTGCTTGCGTGGCGTTCATACACGTGCTGTTCACCGAGGGGGACACCAGTGCGCAGTCCATCGGGGCTGTGACAGAACGCAGATCCCCTGGGCTGCTCACGCGCCAGGACGTCTTCAAGGCGTGGCTCCGCTGGCTCTTTTTCTCACACTCGACCTGGAACTGGGAGCGCATGCAGGGAATAGGCTTTGCGCACAGCATGACGCCCATCATTGAGAAGTTGTACAAGAGTAGGGAGGACATCAGCGCAGCCCTGAAGCGCCACCTGGTCTTTTTCAATACCCAGCCGGACATCGGTGGCGTGATCCACGGAGCGGTCATCGCGATGGAGGAGGAGCGCGCGGTTGGGGCTAACATCAGCGATGATGCTATCAATGCCATCAAGACTGGCCTGATGGGCCCAATGGCAGGCATCGGCGACACGATCCAGCAAGGCATCGTGATCCCTACTGTGCTGGCCATCGGCATGAGTATCGCGACGGGCGGGGCCATTGGCACTGCGACTCGTGGTAACATTCTTGGTCCCCTGTTCGTCTTCGTCGCGGTGGCCGCCTTTGTCTGGGGTGTCGGTTGGCTGGTCTGGTGGCAGGGATATCAGCGAGGGCGGGCTGTTGTGACCAATGTCCTGAGGAGCGGCACGCTGAACCGTGCCATCGTCGGCGCGGGTGTACTGGGCAACTTCATTATGGGTGCGCTGGTCGTGCAGTTCGTCAGCATCTCGACCCCGGTGGCCTTTATGATTGGCGGCACCAAGTTGGAAGTTCAGGCAATCCTGGACAGTTTCATGCCCAACCTGCTGCCTCTGTTGCTGGTTCTGTTCTTCTGGTGGCTGCTGGCGAGAAAGAACGTATCGCCCACGATGATCATGGTCATAGTGATCCTGGTCGGTGTGTTGGGTTCCTACCCCTTATGGCCGGGCATTGATGTGGAGACGGGGGAAGGCATCAAGGTTGGGCTCTTTGGGTGACGACTGGGTCACGTGAAACGTGAAACGTGATGGCCACGTTTCACGTCACGTTTTACGCCCCGCAAGTTGGAACGGGACACAGAAGGAGAGAGACGATGACCGGACTTAAAACGCATCGTTGGAGCCACATCTTTCGCGAGGATAGTAGGACATTTATTTTCGCGATGGACCATGCCAGCGTGTTTGGCATAGTGGAAGGGCTGGAGAAGCCGGGCGAAGTCATCCGTAAGGTGCGCGCCGGTGGTGCGGACGCTATCCTAACCACCTATGGCGTTTGCGCGAGGTTTGCCGAGGACATCGGGGCACTGGGTCTAATCCTGCGTGTGGACGGCGGCCGCACGCTGCTGGCCAGGGAGCGCGGTCCTATGCAACTGGTATACGATGTCTACGATGCTCTGCGCATTGGAGCAGATGCTGTCGGGGCGATGGGCATGCCGGGTTCCCGGTTTGAGGCGGAGATGTTGCCGTATCTATCCGAGTTGGTGGCTGAGTGCGCAGAGTGGAACGTGCCCGTGATGGCCGAGATGCTGCCAGCGGGGTTCGAAAACCCGGATGAGTGGTGGACACCGGAGAACATCGGTCACGCATGTCGCATCGGTGCGGAGTTGGGGGTGGATTTCATCAAAACCGCCTATACCGGCGACGTGGAGAGTTTCCGCAGCATTGTCGAGCGGGTGTATGTGCCCGTCGTCGTCTTGGGTGGTGGCAAGTCCGAAAACCCCCGCGATCTATTGGACGGTATCTATGGTGCGATGCAGGCTGGTGCGGTCGGCGTCGCGGTCGGCCGGAATATCTACCAGTATCCCGAACCGGACAAGATAGCAGCAGCCATCGCTGCTATCATCCACGAGGACGCGACGGTGGATGTTGCGCTGGAGTATCTGAGGTAGATTGCGGGTCGCAAACTGTAAATGGCAGATTACGCGCTGTAGGAGGAGCCGTCAGTGGCGAGAACATACAAGCGAGCGGTCTTCATTCGACCCGGGCAGATCCGTTTTGACGATGTGCCCATCCCTGAGCCTGGTCCCTGCCAGGCGCTGGTCAGAGTGAGGACGTGTGCGCTCTGCACCTGGGAGCAACGGATGTATACCGGCGAGGAGTCTCATTATCCCTTAGCCGGTGGGCACGAGGTCTCGGGCGAATTGGTTAAACTTGGCAGCCGGGTCCACACCGATGCGCGGATTGGTGACCGGATGGTGGCCGCGCTGTTGACTCGCTGTGGCTACTGCGAGTCGTGCCGGCGTGGCCTGGACAACATCTGCGACAACATGCGCAAGCCTTTTCGCGAAGCGGACGTGCCCGGCCCTGCTGGCCTGGCAGAGTATGTGCTGCTTGACGATTACCAACTCTACAAGGCGGACAACGCGGTGTCGTTCGAGGAAATCTGCCTGACCGAACCGCTGGCGTGCGTGGTCCATAGCGTGCGAAAGGCTCGCGTCGAACGAGCTGACAACGTTGTTGTCGTCGGGACAGGCATCATGGGCATGCTTCACCTCGTGCTGGCCAAGCAGATGGGCACCCGGGTGATTGTCAGTGAGCTCAACGAAGAACGGGCTGCCTTTGCTGAAGAGGTAGGGGCCGACGTCGTCATTGACCCAACCCAGGGTTCCTTCACTGATCAAGTGCAGGCGCTGACCGGAGGGCGCGGCGCGGATGTGATCTTCTGTACGGTGAGCGCTGCCTCAGCTGTGGAGCAATCGCTGGAGGCGGTCGCCAAGGGTGGACGTGTCCACGTCTACGCCAGCATCCACCCACGCGGCACGAAGATCTCCATTGACCCCAACCTGTTTCACGCCAAGGAGATTGTGCTAACTGGCACGATGAGCCAGAGTAAAGAGGACGTGCTCCAGGCTGTGCGGATGATCTCCAGGGGGCTGGTTGACCTCAAACCGTTCATCTCGCTGGTGTTGCCCTTTGACAGACTGGAGGAGGGCCTACAATCGGCCCTGCGCCTCAATACGTATCGCGTCGTCATGACGATGTAGCCCTTCGCTAACGTGCCGGGCTGGGGAAGGTTTTTTTCCCCCATCGCTTTGATTACGTGTTCATCATCAACTCGCTGAGCGTTGGATCTGCTGCCTTACGTGTGTCACCTCTTGTTCCCCTCCAAGACCGATGTGTGGTATAATTCTTGTGACATAATGCCGTGGGGTGGTACTATACTATTATGTCCTTCCTGCGAGATACTGTTAAATTAATCACTGTCCCGCCCGGTGACCTGGTCTACCACCTGGTGACGCTGTTCGCGATACAGCTTGTCCTGGGAGTAGCGTTCGGGCACTGGAATCGCCACCGTCGTGAGCGGGCTGCAGTACGGTTGCTCGTGACCGGCATAGGCTTTGTTCTCGCACGCGTGGTGCTGATGCTCATCGCTGTGCTTGATCGCGTGGGAGTGCTATCGCCCAACGTCGTTTTGCCTCCGCTTGAGCGTTTCCTCGACTTCGTCGCATTGCTGCTGGTTGCCTGGGCGTTCCTGCCGGTCTTGGAGCGACATTCACGTCTGGGCGTGATGCTGTTGCTCCTTATGCTCTTGATAGCCGTGGGCGTCTATGCCGCCTTCGCTACTTTCTGGCCGCAGGCCGAGGCCCAAGGCATCACCTACAACGGCTATTGGCAGGAGACAGTGTGGGAGTGCTCCACCATAGCAGTGCTCGCACTGGCGCTCAGCGCCGGTGTGGCGTGGCGCAAGGATGATTGGGGTTTGATCACTTGCCTGTTTGCTCTTTGGCTCACCGGTCACATCCTGCAGTTCATAGTTCCAGTCACTGGTTCCAACACCGCCGGGTGGGTACGGCTGGCCAACCTGGCCGCGTTGCCCCTGCTGGCTGGCCTCGTGTACCGCCGTGCGCTGGGCGTGTCCTCGGCCGCTACCGGAGATACTGCGCTGGAATTGGTCAGCCTCCTCGGTGCTGTCCGACATATTGAGACGGCTCGCGATATCGAGGCGGCCCTGGGACTGACTGCTTCATCTGTCGTTCGCGCGCTGGAGGCCGACATGGTCGCCATTGGCCTTCCGGTTTCTGAACCGCGCAAGGGAATACGTATCGTCGCTCTTCATCCTCCGACCGGCGTGATGCTCGCACCTCAGGAACCGATGCTGCTTGTATCCGGCCATCCCCTGTTGGCAACTGCTCTGCAGACCGGCAGCCAGCAGCGTGCGCATACTCCACGTAAGGGCCATACCGTCACTGCTCTGTACCGCCGTCTGGGCTTCGAGCGTCCAGGCCCCCTGCTGTTGCAGCCTCTGATTGACGGACAAACCTTGCTGGGCGTTATGCTGGTCGGGAACCCAGTCTCCCTACAGCGTTGGACCGTGCGCGACGAGCAGGTTGTCCAGGCGATGGGCACGGCGATCACGGCGTCGCTAGCCAGAGCGCATCGCCGGGAAACTCCCGGACGTAGCGCCGAATTGCAGAAGACTCTCGGCGAAGCACACCGCCTGGTCCAGCGAGCGGCTGAATTGGAGGCCGAACTGGAGCGTCAGCGCCAACGAGTCGAGGAACTGACCACTAAACTGCGCCTGCAGGAGCACGATGCCACAACTCAGAGCCAGGGCCAGGCGGCAGCCGAGGCCACCATCTGGCAGGGGGAGATACGCGAGTTGGCTGAGGCTCGCGCCGCGCTGGAAGCCAAGTTGGCTGCCTGGAAAGAGAAGGCAGTGCGACTCGTCCGCTCGCAGGCCGATTTGAAAAACCAACTGTCACGGGTGCAGGCCGCGCTTCAGGAAGCGCAGAGCCAGGCAGTGGCATCGGCCTCGGCTACACGGCCAACCGATGGTGGCCTGGGTGGCGTCCTGGTGAGTGATGAGCAGGGTAACGTCACCCTGGTCAGCCAAGGGGCCCGGCATCTTATCGGCCGACCTCTCTCTGCACTGGTGGGCACGCCTCTCCAGTCCTTGTTTGCTGAGCCATTGTGGGCCCAGGCAGTCAGCAGGGTCTCGCGCGAGGATGCTCAGGCTGGAGATATAGCCACGGTGACCCTCAACCTGGACGGGCGGATGGTGTGGGCAGAATTGACGCGCTTGCCGGATATTGCGGATTGTTCGGGAACGTTGATCGTTATGCTCTATCCAGAGGAAGGAGCGACGCCCCAAAGCGAGATGGTGGTCTCGTTGATTCATGAACTTCGCACACCAATGACCTCCATCACCGGCTATACGGACCTGCTGTTGGGTGAGGCTGTGGGCATTCTCGGCGAGACGCAGCGCCAGTTCCTGCAGCGGGTCAATGCCAACATCGAACGTATGGGGAGGTTACTCAATGACTTGATCAACGTCACCGCCATAGACACCGGGCAGATCTCCCTTTCACCGGAACCGGTCAGTATCGTTGGTGTCATTGAGGATGTGATTATGTCACTGGCTGCCCAGTTCAGTGAGCGCAAACTGGCGGTGCAACTCGACATGCCACCTGAACTGCCACCTGTGCGCGCTGATCGAGACAGCCTCTATCAGATTGCTCTGAACCTTCTATCCAATGCTAGTCAGTGTTCAGAACCGGGCGCCAAAATCCTGATTCGAGCCCGGCTCGAAGAGCGTAATGGCCAAATTGGGGGCCTGCCTGCCTATCTGCTTGTGTCTGTGACCGATGCGGGCGGTGGCATAGCCCCGGAGGACCAACGTCGGGTCTTCCAGCGTCTCTACCGCGCCGACAATCCTCTCATCGCTGGTTTGGGTGAGACCGGGGTCGGTCTGTCTATTGTCAGAACGCTAGTCGAGGCGCATGGAGGGCGCATCTGGGTGGAAAGCGAAATGGGGGTGGGTAGCACGTTCAGTTTGATCCTGCCGCTGGCATCCTCCGATGACGGTGACTGGCCGCCCGAGTATCCCCCTCCCGGTCCTTCCCGGCCTTTCCCTGGCTCTCATCCACAGGAGGAGGGAGAAGAGAGGGCGGCAGGATCGGAGGGAGAACGGTGAGCGAGCAACCAGGCTCCAGGGCGGTCCGGGCCACTGATATAGGTCAACTGCTTGGGGGTTTCGTCGTCACGCTCGTCAGCGTGGGCATGCTGTTGGGCGGTTTCCTGTTGAGCCAGCTCGACATGTCAGGTGTGCGCCCGTCTCCTACCCAGGCGATTGCCGCGCCCCTGCTATCACCCACGCTGTTCCTGCCCACGGTCATTCCCTCATCTTCTCCCACGGCCTCTCCTTCTCCTCTACCGCCTATAACAGGAACGGTCATCCCGTTGACGCCCACCCCTTCCGCGCTTCCCACCCTACCTACACCCCTGATGCCCAGTTGCCCGCAGCCTCTGGGCTGGATTGTCTACACTGTACAGCAGGGCGACACGCTCGTTGGCCTGGCCTGGCGGGCTGGCACCACCACCTATGCATTGATGCATGCCAACTGCTTGGACACGTCGGCCGTTCATCCTGGACAGCAGGTCTACCTGCCTCCCACCTTCTATGCCAGCCCTACTCCCTCCATCATCCCTTGCGGCCCACCCCTTGACTGGGTCAAGTACTTTGTGCGCCCGGGCGACACTCTATACTCTCTCTCGCGTCGCTCCGGCACGGGCATTGAGTCCATTCGACGGGCTAATTGCTTGCCCGATTACACGATCTACATTGGGCAGCCGTTGTACCTTCCCTCACTGCCTCCGCTACCGCCCACACCTACCCTCTGGCCAACTGTTCCCCCGACACCATCGCCTTTCCCGTCCCCCATCCCGACGATGTCACCGACGCCGTTCTCGCCGACACCCGCTGTGACGGAATATCCCACTTTTACTCCAATTCCTACTCCTACTTCGCCGCCTACCCTCACGGCTACCCCTACTTATACACCCACGCCCACTGAGTCCCCTGGTCTCACTCTGACGCCCACCCTCACGCCGATTCCCACTCCGGCGGAGTCACCTACGTCCACGTACACGCCGACTCCCACTCCGGCGGAGTCACCTACGTCCACGTACACGCCGACTTCCACCCCAACAGAGCCTCCCACGTCCACGTGCACGCCGACCCCCACCTCAACTACCTCTGGCTAGATATTTCGTCGCCTGCCTCAGGCGTTTCCTTCCCGCAATTTGCTTTTATGGTATAATGTGCTAATTCTGATTGGACAGACTGGAGGGAAGGAACACGGGCGACACACAACGTTCCCTGGGCCATTTGTTGGAAGGGCTGACCTTGGTCATCATCCTGGCACTGGTAACCGTGGTCAGCCGTTGGATCATCACTACCGCCCCGGGAGTCGTTCAAGCACTTGCCACAGAGACCCTTACTATCCCACCCACGGAAACACTTACGCCGACGGCTACCCCCACCCACACTCCCACTCCTACCCCCACCCACACTCCCACTCCTACCTTCACCCCTACGCCTGTACCTACCCCTACACCCACCTCCACCCCCACGCCTTACTCACCCATCGTACTGCCTGCCCCACCTGTCATTCTGCCCAACTCCAATCCTGATGCGATGGCCCAGCCATTGCCCATCCCGGAGCGGATGCCGTTGGTAGAGCAGCCCGGCAACGTGGTCAATATTCTCTTGCTGGGCTCTGATCGGGTTTCTAACGAGAGCGCGGGATGTACCGATACCATCGTCGTTGCCAGCATCAATCCTGACCTGCCCTCAGTCGCGCTTCTCTCCATCCCCCGCGATTTCTATGCCTGGATGCCTGGCCACGGCTTCGACAAGATCAATACAGCCTACAGCCGTGGAGAACGCAATGGCTATCCCGGCGGCGGCCCTGGCCTGATCAAGGCCACCATTGAGTACAACTTTGGAATACGCATTCATTACTACGTGCGGGTAGGGTTTACCGGCTTCATCAGGATTACGGACGCGCTGGGGGGCGTTGACGTGGCCGTGGAATGCCCCTTGTCCGACACCTTCCCTGATCCAGATTCGTCCACTGGCCAGACCGATGTGGACTGGCTGCCGGGTATCCATCACCTCGACGGCAAACACGCGCTCTGGTACGCCCGCTCCCGCTGGAGCACCCACGACTTTGACCGCAACCGTCGCCAGCAGCAGGTGCTTCGGGGCCTGTATAATCAAATTATGACACTCGACATCGTTCCCAGGATTCCCGAGCTATGGGGGGTGCTGAATGAGAACGTCTCCACCGACCTGGGGTTGGACGAGTTACTCTACCTGGGGACTATCGGTTCGCGGCTGGATATGCTGAACGTGAAGAGCCGTTTCGTGGGAAGGGACGTCGTGCGGTCGTGGACCGCTCCGAATGGGGCATACGTGTTGGTTCCCAACTACGAGGCCATCGGCCCGCTGGTCAGCGAAGCATTGGCGCCGCCAGCCAGCGCACGGGCGCTGCAGAGCGCCTTCCGGGTCGAGGTATGGAACGCTACCCCATACGAGGGACTGGGCCACGTGGCCGCCGAGAGGTTACGCTGGGAAGGCTTTGAGGTCGTGAGCGTCGAGCGAACTGATGGTGCTTATCCGCGCACACAGATCGTGGACTTCACCACTACCACCAAAGGCTCGCCTATCTCTCGGTTGATGAGCCTCTACGAGCGCGACGCCAGCGATGTTATCTCCCAGCCGACTGAAGGCAGAGCAGTGGACTTCCGGGTGATACTCGGCTACGACTACAACCCGTGCGTCGCGGCCAATCTCCGCTAGTACGTTGAATCTACGCCCTCGTTAATGCAACCGCTGGACGGCATCAATGTGACCAGCGTCGGTACCGCCCGCCGGATAGGAAATGCGCACCAGGTGGAACGAATAGCCAGCAGGCGTCCAAACACCTATGTCTATGACGATACCGGTGCCAGGGTATGGGTATAGGCGATCGGCAGGGATATGCTCGTTTTCTGATTCGCCATCGGCATCGGTGGCATAGTCATCAACGTTTGTCCCGGCTACATCCGTTGTGTCCGGGCCGTCACCATTCCACTCAAACACTGTGTACCAGTTCGTGCCATCCCACGAGAGTTCGATGGTGACGTAGTCGAGATAGATACCTCCTGGTGGAGCTGGAATGGCTGGGTTCGGCCACTCGTAGAAGACCATATCGTAGCCAGGGCCGTTAATGATGCCTGTGCCTACGCCAAAGTTGAGGGTGATTACTTGTGTGCCGGTGATGTCGAGTGACTCACCATCCGGTGGTCCCGCAGCGTCGAGACAATCGGTGGTGGGTATTGTGCTGAGGCAATCCACGTCCGTGGTATACGTGTAGGGAGTGATGTCATCCGGCCGCTCCCAGGCGATGTTACTGGGACCCGACACGTTGCTCGCGGCGTCGAAGGCTGTGACATAGTAGTAATAGGTTGTCGCGTTCGTCACCGACAGGTCCAGGTAGTGCGTGTCCGTGGTGGCGGTGACGAGAGCATAGGGTGCAATATCCACTGTGCTGGAGTACACCCGGTATCCGGCCAGGTCAGGTTCTGAATTGGGGTCCCAGCCCAGGATGATTTGGCTGTCACCAGCAGCGGCACGCAGATTGGTCGGGGGGACTGGCGGATCGTCCAGGGTAGGCGTTGGTGAGGGAATGTCAGTGGGCGTCGGGGTATTGGTAGGTGTGGAAGTGTCCGTAGGAGTAGGTGTAGGAGTAGGTGTAGGCGGTACAGGTGTGTCCGTAGGTGTAGGCGGTATGGGCGTGTCCGTAGGTGTAGGCGGTATGGGCGTGTCCGTAGGTGGAGGTGGTATGGGCGTGTCCGTAGGTGGAGGTGGTATGGGCGTGTCCGTAGGTGGAGGTGGTACGGACGTGGGTGTGGGCATAGGCGGTATGGACGTAGGCGGTACGGATGTGCCTGTAGGCGTAGGTGGTATGTGCGTGCCCGTAGGTGTGGACGGTATGGGTGTGTCCGTGGGCGGAGGCGGTCTGGACGTGGGCGTGCGGGCCGGCGCGCGCGTGGGTGGACGGGAGGTTGGGGTTGGGCTGGGGTAGGGCGTCGGCACTATGGCCACTGCCCCAGGTGTGGCTGTGCCCGTCGGGGCTGGGATGAAGACCACTGGTGGAACAATGACTATGTCTCCTATGGGTGTCAGGATGAGGCTCGGGTCCCATGGCTGGCGAGTCATCACCTCTGGACGGAGTGGCTCGACGTACACTTCCCAGACCGCGAGACCAGCGTCTGGGTTTAGCTCAGAGAGCATATTGGCTTGCACCTGCCACACACCGGTTGGTCTGACTGCTATCTGTGCTGTGATCAGGAGACAGGCGAATCCCAGCAGTAGCATCAGGAGGAACATCAGCAAGTCGCGCCGCCGTCGGTCCCTGTCACGGTCGTCCTGAGACTCACTCGTGGCCATATCACTCGTTCTCTGGCGCGATGTTTCTGGCCGTGCCCTTTTTGTCCTTGCGGGTCTGCATTACTGGGAGAATCACGCTGAACGTGCTCCCGACTCCCTCCTTGCTGACAACGCGGATCCTTCCTCCGTGCGCCTCCACGATTGCCTTGGTCACGTACAGCCCCAGGCCAAGGCCCCGCACGGCGTCTTCCGGCATACTTGTGACCCGGTAGAAGCGACTGAAGAGCCTCTCCTGGTTTTCAGGTGAGATGCCCTCCCCAGTGTCTATGACGTCGAGGATGACTTGGCCGTCGTGCGCAGACAATCGCAGTGTCACGCTGCCACCGGTCGGTGTGTACTGCCAGGCATTGCGCACCAGGTTGATGACTGCCCAGCGCAGCCGCCTGGTGTCCGCACCCACCGCAGGCAGATTGGCAGTGGCTTCCACCTGAAACGTCAGGCCCTTCTCATCCATTCGTGGGCGCCACTCCTCGGCCACCCCTTCCACAAGGTTGGATAATAATACGGATCGCCGCTGTAATCCCAGTAGTTCCCCTGCTTCCATCTCCGAGAAGTTCAAAAGTTCATTGATCATTGTGATCAGGTTGTCGGTTTGACGGCCGATCGTCTCCAGGAAACTGCGTTGTTCTGTGTCGAGTGCCCCGCCGTCATCAGAGAGCAGAAGTTCACTGTACCCCTTGATCGCCGTCAGCGGCGTGCGCAGTTCGTGTGAGACGTGTGTGATGAAGGCATCCTTGAGCCGGTCTGCCTCGGCTTCGGCTGTCACGTCTCGCAGCACAATCACGGTGCCCAGATGCTCACCGTCATCCGTCCGCACGGCTGCGGAGTGGACGCTGACTACTTTCTTGCCCACCTGGAAACGCCGATGCTCCAAGAGCCACGGGTTCAGTTGAACGTCCGAGATCTGGTCATAATCTCCTACAGGCATTTCACGCAGCGGGCCGAGCAGGAAACTGGTTGCCATTTCCTCCAACATAGTCTCGGCTGCTGTGTTCAGTGGGATAAAGTTTCCGTCCAGATCCTCCAGCAGCACGCCATCGCCGATGCTGGAGAGAATCGCCCGCATGCGACTGGCTTCCTCTTTTTGGGTCTGCAGTAGTACCTCTAGCGCACGGGTTCGCTCTGCCAGTCGCTCCGCCATATTGTCGAAGGTTGTGGCTAGCGTCCCGATCTCGTCCGTGCTCGTGATGCCGGTGCGCTGATCGAGATCACCTTCTGCCACAGCCTGTGTTGTGCGTACCAGAAGACCGAGGGGGCGCGTGATACGCTGGGAGATCAGGTATCCGATCACTATGACGCACGCCATCATGGCGGTGAAGAGCAACGAGTAGGTGTTACGGCTGGTGGCGCCGGCCTGGATAATGAAGTTCAAGGGCAGGGCAACGGCAAAGACCCCTAACCTTTCGTTGCCCACGCGCAGGGGTCCGCGGGCGAGACGGTACCACCGGCCGCGGATGCGAATTCTCTCACCGACCGTCGACTCGGTATCGTACAGAGCCATGTCGTAGAGTTGCGGCCCGATCGAGAGACCATCCAGCAGCGCGGGCTCGTCGGCGAGTTGCTCGAGCGCGAAGGTGGTGGCGACGGCACGGCCGCTGTCGAGGTAGATGATCACGTCAACCAATGCGGTGGTTTTGAAGCGTGGTAACAACGTGTCGAGCGAGGTGCCGACGATAACTACGCCGACTACGTTGCCCTCCAGCCCGACGGGGATAGCCGTGAAGTGGTAGTAGCGCTGATTCGCCAGGTGTAACCCCAGGGCGCGCCTTGGTAGCGCGTTGGGGTCGTTGGCCTTGATCAGTGCCTGCACCATCCGTATCCCCGGTGGATCGAACTGTCCCTCTATGATCTCGAACGAGCCGTCATCTTGCTGCAGCACGTGTAGCATCTCTTGGCCGTGTGCGTCAACGACGATGAGAAGTTCCAAGCCCTGGACAATGGCTACCGGCCGAGCCAGCGCGGCCACGCGATTCTGATCGCCAGCCTGCAGCGCCTCGGCCAGCCCTACTGTGAAGGCCACTGCTCGTGCCGACTCTATGTGGTCCATTTCCTGGTGCGCCAGGCTATCTGAAAACGCGCGCCCGGCCTCGAGCAAGTGATTGGTCAACCGCTCGTCGAGGGAACTGGCGACCAGACTGGTTACCACGTAGGTGCCGATAGTCGCCACTACCATCGTGAGGAGCAGATAGGGCAGGACGATCTTGCCTCGGATACTGGAGGCGAAGAGTCGTAGTCGTTGAAGCCACCCAGCCCGTTTCTTTGGTAGTTGCTCTTGGGTCACTGGCGTCTCCGTGATCGGGGCGCGGCCAGGTATGCCAACGCCTGGCGCACCCGTTCCTCGAGCGCTAAGTCCTCATCTCGCGGCAGGCTCTGAAGCGCCGTCTGTGCCTCGACCAGGCTGAAGCCCAGGCTGGTCAGCGCGGCGATGATCTCCGCGTCGGTATCGCTCAGCAGGGGCGCTACCTCCACGCCGGTGGGGATCAGTTTGTCCTTCAGGTGGAAGATGATGGACTTGGCGGTCTTCGGCCCGATACCTGGCACCCGGGATAGCAGGCCCGGTTCTTCCTGTACCACGGCCTGGCGGAGCGTATCCGGCGAAACAGTGCTCAGCAGCGCCAGAGCGACTTTCGGGCCGACCCCAGAGATACTTAGCAGCAGCTTGAACAGCGCCAGTTCATCCTCTGTGAGGAAACCATAGAGCGCCAGTTCGTTTTCGCGCACGTGCAAGTGGGTGAATAAATCCACCGGTTGGCCCACATCGTTTAGTTGCTGGAGTATGCTAGAGGGCACGTACACCCGGAGACCCACCCCTCCGGCACGGACCACCACGTGGCCGTCTCCGATACCCCACACTGTCCCGCTGAGCCTGGCGATCATCTCACCTCATATTCCTCTGACGTCGTGCTCGTAGTAACGACTTCAGTCGTTCTGATCCCGCCGATACCTGTAATTGACGACTGGAGTTGTCACTACAAACACTCTTCGGAAAGTGCGGCCAGGCGGGCTGAGTGAAAGTGGCAGATAGCAACCGCGAGCGCGTCGGCTGCGTCGTCGGGACGCGGCACCTCCGCCAGCCCCAACAACAGCCGCACCATTTCTTGCATCTGTTTCTTATCCGCATTTCCATACCCGGTCACCGCTTGTTTGACTGTCAGCGGCGTATATTCGGCCGCGGTGAGGCCAGCGTCGGCCAGGGCCAGGAGTATCACCCCACGTGCTTGCCCCACACTCATCGCCGTGCGCACATTGCTGCTAAAAAAGAGTTCCTCCACTGCAGCCGCAGATGGCTCCCACTCTGTCGCCAAGGCGCTCACCGCCCGATAGATCAACTGTAGGCGGGCAGGGAGGGGTTGGTCGGCTGGCGTCCTGATCACTCCGAACGCCAGTGGTTTCAAGTCTCCTCCTATCTCCTCCACCACGCCATAGCCTGTGATGGCGGTACCGGGGTCAATGCCGAGTACGCGCATCTCGCGTCGTTCGATTGGGCTCATGACGAAGTCAGTCCGTCTCGTATTTGGCCATCACCTCGTCGCTGATGTCCAGGTTGGAGTAGACTTGCTGGATGTCGTCCAGTTCCTCCAACGCCTCAATGACTGCCATCACCTGAAGGGTCCCTTTCTCCTCCAGTTGCATCGTTGTTCTGGGGAGCATCGCCAACTCGGCCGTCTCAAAGTGAAAGCCTGCGTCCTGCAACGCCTGCCGCACTGCCTGGAAGTCTTCCAGTTCGGCGTAGACCTCGATCATGTCGTCGCTAAATACGACATCATCGGCCCCTGCCTCCACCGCGATCTCAAAGAGGGTCTCCTGATCTGCACCGTCAGGCGCAATCGCGATGTATCCCTTGCGGTCAAACTGCCAGGCGACGGCACCTGCCTCGGCCAACGTTCCACCTTGCCGGGTGAGGATGCGGCGGACATTGGAGACGGTGCGGTTTTTGTTGTCGGTAAGTACTTGTAGCAACAGGGCGACTCCGTTAGGAGCGTACCCCTCGTACATCACCTCCACCAGGTCTTCACCCTTGAGCTCCCCCGTGCCGCGCTTAATGGCCCGCTCAATGTTGTCCTTGGGCATATTGGCGGTCTTGGCCTTGTCCACAGCCAGACGCAGGCTGAAGTTGACGTCGGGGTCGCCGCCCCCCTCGTGCGCCGCAATGGTGATCTCCCGTGCCAGCCGAGTGAAGATCTTACCCCGCCGGGCGTCCGTAATGGCTTTTTTGTGTTTGATGGTTTTCCACTTACTGTGACCGGACATACGCTACTCTCCTTACTGTACTAAACGCGCTCGGAAGTGATGGCAATGGGTTGCCGATGCATCCGAACGTGAAACGTGATGTGTAAGACGTGAGCCTGCCTGATCTATGAGATTATACCACTGTGCGCCCTGGTTATGCAAGTGTTCGTATGGAGTGGGGATTTGTTATTGGTTCACTGGCCCAACCGGCTACCCACGCAATCACGCTGGCCGCAGAGGAAGGCTGAAATGTCCATTCGCCGCTTGCCAGCCAGTTGCACTTCCTCCAGACGCAACGCTCCCTCGCCCGTGGCAACCGCCACTCCGTCGTCTGCCAGGGCGATCACTGTGCCCGGTGGCGTGTCCCCCTGCCAGGTGGGCAGTGGTGCAGCATATAGCACATTAAACCGGCGCCCACGCCACGTCGTGAACGCGCCCGGCCAGGGGTTGAACGCTCGCACCTGCCGACCCAACTCGACGGCCGGACGTGACCAATCGAGTCTGCCATCCTCTTTGCGCAGTCGCCTGGCGTAGGTTGTCCCCTCCTCAGACTGAGGCCGGGGCGGCAGGTCGCCCGTCAGATACGCCGGCAATGTCTCCACCAGTAACGCTGCCCCCAACCGCGCCAACCGCTTCTCCAACGCCGCCTGCGTGTCGTTGGGCCGGATCGGCTCCTCCCGCTGGGCCAGGATGGGCCCCGTGTCCAGTCCCGCGTCCATTTGCATAATCGTCACGCCGGTGACCTCATCGCCGGCCAGTATAGCCGCTGATATCGGGGCGGCGCCTCGCCAGCGGGGGAGCAGCGAGGCGTGGACATTGAGGCAGCCATAAGTCGGAAGGTCAAGCACATCCTGTCGCAGGATCTGCCCGAAAGCCGCCACGACGATGACGTCGGGCTTCCAGGTCGCTAGTTGGACCATCGCCTCCGGTGTGCGCAGTGATTGTGGCTGGGCTAGCGGCAGGCCGCGCTCCAGCGCTACCTGCTTCACCGGTGATGGTGCCGGCCGCCGCCCGCGCCCGCTCGGCCGGTCCGGCTGCGTGACGACGCCGATTACCTGGTACGTTTCAGCCAACGCTGTCAGCACCGGTACGGCGAAATCTGGCGTGCCCATAAAGACGACCTGTGCCACAATGAGCCAATTTTAGCACGAATCGGCGCCAGCGACAAATTGGGATCGATTGGGCTACGAGGATTCGCCGCTGCCCGCAATTGACATCATTCCCATAGTCTGCTAAAATAGCGGGTAAGTACCGGCCGTGGAGCACGGCACGTAGGGGCTTCACCAAATCGAGTGTGCGCTAAAGCAAAAAGGAGGCAAGACAAAGTGGCAGAGCAAATAGGTAACACGCCAATGGGTGGCGAGGAAATCACACAGGATGACAAGTTGTGGGCACTCCTGAGTTACATTTTTTGTCCCCTGATCGGCATTATTGTGCTGCTGATCGAGGACAAGAAGAATCGCCCATTCCTCAAGTATAACGCAGTCGTGTCCATCGTCCTGGGCATTCTGTTCATCATCCTCAGCACTTTCTGTATCGGCATCCTGGTGTGGTTCTACGCCATCTACCTGGGCTTCAAGTCCTACCAGGGTGAATGGGTCGAGGTGCCAGTCATTTCCGACTTCGTGAGGAATCAGGGCTGGGCATAGGTTCATCCAGAGGCATGAGCAGGGAAGCCCTTCCCTTTGAGGGGAGGGGCATCTCTTTTGTGTATAATCGGTTAGCGGCGTGTCTCCGGCGGTGCCGCGCGATGGGTGTATACAGAACTAGGGGGACAAGACCTGACAGGTCTTCGAACGGCCTGAATTTAGGCCCAAGAACTGCTTAAAGTACACGCTTGGGGCTGCAGGATGTTGTCAGAAACCTGTCAGGTCTGCTTCTCCCCCAGGTGACAGATGCGCTTGCGTGCGATACGTGGGTTCTTCATCAGATACGAAACAACTAGATTAAGGAGGTAAGACAAAGTGGCAGAGGAAATGGCTGGTGTGCCAACGGGTGGAGGGGAGATCACACAGGATGACAAATTGTGGGCACTTCTGAGCTGGCTTTTCTGGCCTATCGCGATCGTGGTCCTTCTACTGGAGGACAAGAAGCAGCGTCTCTTCATCAAGTATCACGCTGTTCAGTCCCTCGCGCTGACAGCGATAGGCTGGATTATCAGCTTCGCGCTCAGTTTCATCGGCATCGGTTGCGTCCTCGGCATCGCCTGGCTTGTCTACGTGATCTATCTGGCCATCAAGGCATACCAGGGCGAGTGGATCGAGATACCTTGGCTGACCGACTTCTGCAAGAACCAGGGGTGGGTATAGGCCCATCTGGTCAAGGTATAAGGAGGCCCTTTCCTGTTGAGGGGAAGGGCTTTTCCTTTTGTTCTTTTGTCCACGTTGTGGTAAGATAACAATCCAATGTCCCTGAACCCTAAACGCTGGCAAGTCGCACCGCCTGTCCTGCCCAGCCACATCGCCCGCTTTCCCCACCTGTCCCCTATCACAGTACAGGTGCTCTGTAACCGTGGCGTCATCGACCCGGCTGATGCGGCCGCTTTTCTGGGGGATGAGAGCGATGAGGCCAACCCTTTTTCCTTAGAGGGGATGTCCGTTGCTGTCACCCGGTTGCGACAGGCGTTGCGTGCCGACGAGCCCATCGTCGTATATGGCGACTTCGACGCCGATGGTGTCACTGCTACGGCACTCCTGGTGCAGACCTTGCGGGCGCTTGGGGGTCGCGTGCGCCCATACATCCCCCACCGCGTGGACGAGGGGTATGGCTTGCACAAGGAGGCGTTGACCCAACTGGCGCGCGATGGCTCCCGTGTCCTCGTCACAGTTGACTGCGGCGTCCGCTCGCTGGACGAGGTCGCCCACGCCAACCGACTCGGCCTCGAGGTCATCGTCACCGATCACCACTCTGTCGGCCGTACATTGCCTGAGGCTGTGGCTGTGATTGATCCCAAGCGGGTCGACAGTCGCTACCCATTTGACAAACTGGCTGGGGTGGGTGTCGCCTATAGATTGGCCCAAGCCCTGCTGCGCAGCCACCGCCAGATCCCGGTGACTGCTCAGGAGGTGCGTCTGGAGGAGGAAGACCTGATGGACCTGGTCGCACTGGGGACTGTGGTTGATATGGTCTCTCTCATGGGCGAGAACCGCACGCTGGTACGCCGGGGGCTGGCGCGCCTCAACCGTATGGAGCGGCCGGGTGTCGAGGCACTCTGTCGGCAGGCAGGCATTAAGCCTGGGCAGGTAGACGCCACCGCCATCGGCTACGCACTGGGGCCACGGCTCAACGCCGCCGGAAGGCTGGCCCATGCCAAGGCTGCCTATCAACTCCTGGAGACCGAATACTCCGCTGAGGCCGAACGACTGGCTGAAGAACTGGACCGGCTGAACCGCGAGCGTCAGCGACTCACACGCGAAGCTCAAGGACGGGCCTGTCAACTGGCCCTGGCCACGGCGGGTGAAGCGCCCCTTCTTTTCGCCGCTGCCCCCGACTTCCGGGCCGGCATCGTGGGCCTGGTCGCCAGCCGCTTGGTTGATGAGTTCTACCGCCCTGCTGTCGTCGTCGAGGTGGGCGAAGAAGTCAGCCGGGGCTCCTGCCGTTCCGTCCCAGAGTTCCATATTACCAACGCGCTCGACGAGTGCTCTGACTTGCTGGTCCGCCATGGGGGACACGCTGCTGCCGCGGGCTTCACCGTCTCCAATGAACATCTGGACGGACTGGCTGACCGACTGCGGAGGCTGGCTGCCGAGCAACTGGCCGACGTTGAGCTGACTCCTGTCTTGGCTGTGGATGCGGAGGTCGAATTATCCCGGATGTCGTGGGGACTGCAGGGGGAGTTGGCTCAATTGGAACCGTGTGGCCGCGCTAATCCGTGTCCTCTCTTCCTCAGCCGGAACGTCTGTGTCCTGGGCCAGCGGGCCGTGGGGAAAAAAGAGGTTAGACACCTTAAACTCGCGCTGTCCGATGGTCGGACCACCTGGGATGGTATTGCCTTCCGGCAAGGGGAGTGGGCTGGCAAACTGCCCGACCGGGTGGACATTGTCTATCATCTTGAGGTCAACGAGTGGAACGACCAGCGACGGCTCCAACTGAACGTGCAGGACATCCGTCCGGCCGGGTTGGATGATGCCGTTGCCCGCCTGTGGCTCGACCAGGACGGGCCGAAATCAAAGGAGGCCTGAGGTGGCCATAGAACAACAGGTACTCGTCGCTCCCACCAGGTTTACGCCGGTGACAGAGGAACAGTTGGGGCAAGTAGTGCAGCACATCGTCAAGGCATTTAATCCAGAACGCATCATTCTATTCGGCTCTTACGCTTCGGGCGAACCCACGCCTGATAGCGACGTAGACCTGCTCATCGTGATGGAGGACGGAGAGCGCCCCGCTCATCGTAGCGCCTGCGTCGCCCGTGTCCTGCTTGACGTTCCCTTCCCAATAGACATCCTGGTACGCACCCCGACGGAGTTACAGCACCGCCTACGTATCGGCGACTACTTTATCCACGAGATTCTGGAACAAGGACAAGTGCTTTATGAGCGAGACTAACGAGTACCTGATGGAGTGGGTGCGCAAGGCAGAGGAAGATTACGAGACCGCCGTCACACTAATCCGCAAGCGGAAGCGGCCAACACCCAATGCTGTTTGCTTCCACTGCCAGCAATGTGCTGAAAAGTATCTCAAAGCCTTCCTCGTGCAACAGAGAGTGGTGTTCTCCAAGACCCACGACCTGCGTGAGTTGCGTCGTCTAGTTATGACAACCGATTCTACCTGCGACTTGATTACAGACTTACTGCTTCGCCTGAATCCCTACGCAGTTGAGTTCCGCTATCCTGGTGAGGAAGCAACCATCGAGGAAGCCCGCGAAGCAGTGACAGCGATGAAAGCCGTACGCCGCTTCGTGCGCGGTAAGTTAGGACTACCGGAGTAGGAGAATGAATATTCTGATCACCGGCGCAGCCGGCTTTATTGGCAGCCACGTTGCAGAGGCGCTTCTGGCACGTGGCGACACTGTCACGGGCCTGGACAACTTCAACGACTACTATGACCCTGCCCGCAAACGGGCCAACGTCAAGCCCGTCCTCTCGTACCCCCACTATCGTCTGGTGGAGGGGGACGTGCGCGACGAGCGATTGCTGGCCGACCTTTTCGCCCATGGGTGTTTCGACAAGGTCTGTCACATCGCTGCCATGGCCGGGGTGCGTTACTCCATCCAACACCCCGGACTCTACGAATCGGTCAACGTGCGTGGCACGCTGAACCTCCTGGAGCAGTCACGTCGGCATGGCATCCAGAATTTCGTTTTCGCCTCCTCCTCATCGGTCTACGGGGTCGATACGCCTATTCCCTTTCGCGAAGACACTCCTGTCAGCCGCCCCATCTCCCCCTATGCCGCCACCAAGGTCGCGAAGGAGGTGCTGGCCTACACCTACCACTACTTGTATGGTCTGCACTGCACAGGGCTACGTTTCTTCACCGTCTACGGCCCGCGGGGTCGCCCCGATATGGCACCCTATCTGTTCACTAAGTGGATCGCTGAGGGGCAACCGGTGCGGCGGTTTGGCGACGGGAGTTCGCAGCGTGACTATACCTTCATCGCTGACATCGTGGCTGGCGTGCTGGGCGCGCTCGACGCTGATCTGCCCTACGAGCTCATCAACCTGGGGCGGGGGGAGACTATCACGCTGGCTGACTTCATCCAGGTGGTCGAGGAGATTGTGGGCCGGCAGGCGATCATCGTGCCGGAACCGCCTCAGCCGGGTGATGTTCCCCTTACCTGCGCCGACATCACCAAGGCCCGCGACCTCCTTGGCTACAATCCGACCACCTCAGTCGTTGACGGCATGCATCGCTTCTGGGAGTGGTACCAGTTAGGGATTCTCAAGTCCCAATGACTAAATCTCAAATCTCAAATCTTAAATCTCAAATCGCCAAATCTATTCATTTGATATTGGCCGTCTGTCATGTGCTGTTGGTCATGTGTCATTGGTCGTTTGCACGGGCGCAGGACCCTCCGCCAGATGTGCGCTTCGGCGCGGTGGAGGCGTTCCGCGATCCCGTCGCCGCGGCCGATGCGGATGTGGGCTGGGATCGCATTTTGTTCTATTGGTCGGAACTGCAGCCGAGCGGCCCCGACGACTGGAACGGCTACCATGTGCCAGGCGACTGGCTGGACCTGGCTGCCGGCGCCAGGCGAGAGGTGGTGGGGCTTCTCAAGCATACCCCTGCCTGGGCCACCGATGGCCCAGGCGGCTGCGGCGTTCCACGGGGGTTGAATCTGCCGGTGGATGACCCCGGCAACCTGTGGGCGACGTTCGTACGCCGCGTCGTCGGAACATACGCCGGGCGGATCAATCGTTGGATCATCTGGAACGAACCAGACATCGTCCCCGGCATCTACGGGGCTGAGTGGTGCGGCTCAATAGAGGAGTACTACCAACTGCTCAAGGTCGCCTACCTGGCCGCCTACCAGGCCAACCCCGACGTCACCATACACTTGGCAGGCATGACTACCTGGCACGATAAGACCTACCTGCGCCGCTTCCTGGCCTTCGCCGCGCAGGACTCCACGGGCCCAGAGCACGGCTACTATTTTGATGTTGTCTCCTTGCATATCTACTTCCGGCCCGAAACTATCCCCGGGATCTTCGGCGAGACCCGCGCGGCGCTGGCTGCCTATGGCCTCCAGAAATCCATCTGGCTCAACGAGACGAACGCCCCTCCCAACTCCGACCCTCAGTGGCCCATGGCGGCGGCCAACTATGAGGTCAGTCTGGAGGAGCAGTCCAGTTTCTTGCTGCAATCCTTCGCTCTGGCGCTCAGCCAGGGGGCGGAACGCATCGCTGTCTACAAATGGCTCGATAACGACCTGCTGCCGAATTTCGAACCCTTCGGCATCATACGCCCCAACTTCAGTCACCGTCCGGCCTACGACGCCTACCGGCTGGTCACGACGCACTACGCCGGCACCATCTCCGCTCGCGAGGACCGCCACTCGCTCTACACAGTGGTCACCCTCGACCGGGGCGGTCTCACCACGCGCGTCCTTTGGGCACGCACGGAGGCTGATGTAACTGTGTCGCTGCCCGCCCTGGCTGCCCAGGCGCGGCTGGTTGACCAGACCGGTGCCGAACAATTCATCGAACCGGTGGATGGGCAATATACGCTCACGTTGCCTCATGCCCGCTGTGCCGATAAGAGGGGTTGTATCATCGGTGGCACCACTTACTTGCTCGTTGAAGAGAGCGGCGGTGCCCCGCTCCCGGCAGGGACCGTCACGCCCGCGCCAACTGAGTTCCCGGCAGAGACCATCACTCCCACTCTAACGGAGACTGCTACAATCACTACCCCCTTGGACACTTCCACCCCTCTCTCTACCACCACGCCTGTGCCCACTCCCACCTATACACCCACACCCACCCTCTCCCCGACCCCTGTGCCCTCTTCTACTCCTAATCCCACGTCATTCCCCACGCCCATCCCCACACCTCCACCCACCCATACTCCCGCACCCTCTCTCTCCCCTACCCCCATATCTTCTCCCACCCCCACTCCCTGGCCATCCGTCCCTGCGACGCCTGGCCCGCCCGTCTTGCCGGTACTGGTTGGGCTGGGGACAGTGACATTGCTTGCGACTCTGGCCGGCACACTGTTCAAGCGCCAGGGCAGGTAGTATGAGCGACATAGCAGAATCTCTAAAGATTCGATATCTGTCCCTACGCTGACGGCTCCCCGCTCGACGCCAGTCGCAGCCGCCGGAACAGCCACGGCGCGCCCAGCCCGACCCATAGCCCTACCAGCGCGTAGCGCACGACGCGCATGGCGAAGTAGAGCGACTCGCCCTCGCCGGGAAAGACGAGTTTGAGACCGAAGTAGAGGGTGAGCAGTCCGATAGCGCCGACCAGAAAGCGCACAACGCGTTGCCAGAGCGGGCCGGCCGCGCTGAAGGGGGACACCCGCTTGGTCAGCGTCATCCCTGCGCCCATTCCCATCAGCACCGCCATCGAACTGGCTGTATCGTTGGCAGGGTGGAGCAGCAGCAGGCCCAATGGCACGGCCACGGCCAGCGCCAGTTGCACGGTCAGGCTGGTCTGTCTCAGCCAGGTTTCGACGCGTGGCTCCAGCGCCAGGTAGGCCGCCAAGGAGACAGCGCCGACCGCCCAACCGCCCAGCACGTCGGTGGGGAAGTGTACCCCCAGGTAGACGCGGGAGAAGCCGATCAGCACCATCAGCAGGATGGCGGCGACCCACAGCCAGGTTTTGCGGAACCCGGCCGCGATGGTGCCCCACACAACGACCGCCGACTGGGAGTGACCGCTGGGCAGCCCGTATCCCTCAGCGTCGTGCAGTTGCACCGCTGGGTCGAGTTCGAACGGGCGCGGGTGCGCAAACAGGTCCTTGATCCCGGTGTTGAGGTAGGTTGAGAGGAGAAAGGCAAAGGCCAGGCGTGCCCCTACTGCAAAATCCACACACCAGAAGATCAGTGGGAGGAAGATGAGAAAAGACATCTCCTCGCCCAAGAAGGTGATGGCCTTAAAAATGGTGTCCAGCGCGGGTCCGTGCACCAGTTGGATGGTGCGGATGAGGTCAAGTCCCCACTGCCATATCGTTTCCATTGTTGCTCCTTTACGCGTTACGATTTGGGCGTGTTTCAAATCAGTTGAGGAGCAGGCATCCCCAGATGGTGCCCCGGTCGCATCTGGGGATGCTCCCTCCTCTGTCAACCGAAATGAAATTACGATTCACGCATTACGAATAGATGTCCAGTATATCCCGCAGCATCGTCGCCGCGGAGGGGACTGGGTCGGGCTCGTCTATGATAGCGGTGATCGTCCCGTAGATGTCAGTACTGAATACGACACCCATCTGCTTGCGGCCCAGGTGGCCCAGGGGATGGTCTGGCGGCAGGGGCACAGGGGCCACAGAGAGATGGTAGGTCCCGTCAGAGCGGCGCTCTGCCCGTGCCAGCAACCGGTAACGATTGCCTCGCTCCCGCGCGGCCCGCAGCACGTCACTGCTGAGGGCAGTGATACCAGTCAGTGTCACTTCCTCCAGCCGCGCTGGGTACTCCAGGACTGCGTTGGCCAGAATGACCAGCTTGGCCGCAGCGTCCCACCCTTCCAGGTCCCACGAACCATCCGCTTCCAGTGCACCCTCTTGGCGGGCGCGGGCCAGGACCTCCTCCCGGGGCAGGCCATCGGCCAGCAGGTCCATAATATAGCTGGTGACCAGGTTAGGTACTGCCTCCAGCCGATGAATTTCTGCCCCGCGCAGATCACGCTGGCCCAAGTAGAGCGCGGGGAGGCCGCCGGCCACCGTCCCGTCAAAGCGCAACTGCACGCCCTGCGCTGCTGCCATGTCGTGCAGTTCCTGGTAGGCTACGACCAGCGGACCCTTATTGGGCGTCACGATATGCATTCCCCGCTGCAGAGCAGTGCGGATGCAGGTCAGCCCAGGCTCAGCTCCCTGCTTCAGGTTGACCGGGGAGGCCTCCAGCAGCAGGTCGGCCTTGGCAGTGGCGACCAGTTCTGGAGCCTGCCAGCCCGGCCGTCCTGCGCCGGGGTAGTCGGCGATGGTTCCCCCTGCTTGCTTGAGGTGCACCACCATCTCTGGATCCAATCCGATCACCGGGTCGTAAGCCGCTCCCCGGCTGTCGGCGGCCCCCACCAGGCACAGTTCCAGCCCGTAGCGACGGCGCAGTAGGGTGTCCTTCTTCAGCAGGGTCTCACAGAAACGACGGCCCATGTTTCCCAGGCCGATGAGTAGAAATTGGATGGTGTGCATATTGTTCTCGGGGCTTATGTAAGATGTCCTTGTCTATTGCGGCGCTATTGGCAACGTGAAGTGGAAGTGGCTACCGCGGTCTCCTTCGCTTTCGACCCAGATACGCCCTCCGTGTGCTTCCACCGCCAGCTTACAAAATGCCAGTCCCAGCCCAATGCCTCGCCGCCGGCTATCCCGGTCCGGTATCTGTACGAAGCGCTCAAATATGCGATCCAGATACTCGTATGGGATGCCCGGCCCGGTGTCGTGTACCGAGCAGCGCACGAAGTCTCCGTTCTCCAGTTGCACGCTGACGGTGATCCGCCCGCCCAGCGGCGTGAATTTAACCGCGTTGTCGAGCAAGTTGATGATTGCCCGCTCGACCAGTTCCTTGTCCACATCCACACGAGGGAGATCGTCAGGGACTTCGATCTTAAGCCGCAAGCCTGATTCCTCTGCCAACGGCGACACCAGAGATGTAGCCGAACGTACCAGCGGGGCCAGCGCGTGGGGCCGCCGGTAAATTTTGGTCTCACCTGCCTCCAGGCGGCTTATATCGAGCAACGAATCTACCATGTTACGCATGCGCTGTGTGCTATGGGCCGCTATGTCCAGTGCCTGAACCAGCAGGCTGTCCTGGGGTTCCTCCTGTACCACGTCCTGTATCAGTTCCAGGCTGCCCAGGATCGCGGCCAGCGGGCTGCGGAGGTCGTGTACGATCATACGCGTCACGTCCTCTTGCACCTGCTCCAATTCTCTCTCCTCGGTAACATCGCGCAACACGAGCATCCAGCCCCATACGCGCCCGCTCTCGTCCAGCACCGGCGCCCCCATCCGCTCGATGACGCGCTGGCGCGGAGCATTGAGCACGTAAGTATCTTTCACCAATTCGGTCGGGCTGGTTGGCAGTTGGGCCAGGAGGCGCAGGAGTTCTGCCCGTGTGTAACCCAGTCGCGCCGCCAGCCGTCTGCCAGAGCCGCGCAGTAGATCTCGCAGGTTGCGTCCTTCTAATTCTGCCCGGTTCGTGTCCCACAAATCTTCGATCATCGGATTCGCCAGCACCACGTGCCCGGTGGCGTCCAACATCAGGATACCCTCGCGCGTGGAGTTCAGGACCGCCTGCAGTCGGTCGCGCCCCTCGGCCGCCTGCTGGAAAAGCCGCGCATTCTGAATCGCGATCGCCGCCTGGACAGCCAGTTGTCTGACAAAGGCGGCGTGCTGTTCGTCGAAAGCCGCCGGGTGTGTGCTTTCCAGGTTGATCACCCCCAACACGCCTCCTTCGTGTAAAACGGGGACGACCAGCTTTGAGCGTATACTTTGCCCATTCTTGCTCCCCAGACTCAAGTGTGGCACGTAGCCCGGGGCTTGGCTCACATCCTCTACCAGCACGGGCTGCTGCGTGGATACAGCCCGCCCGATGAGCCCTGTGTTTATATCTGTAAGCCATTCATCCGCTGTCAGCGCGCAGCCTCGGCACGAAACAACGTGCCCCTTTCCCTTGTCCGGTGTGATCATCACAACGGATCCCGGCGTAGCGCCTGTTGCCTGCATAGCGCAATCCAACACCAGGTCGATGACCCGGTCCAGGTCCAGCGTGCTGACCAGTTCGCGGCTGATCACTTCAAGCGCCGAAAATTCCTCCACGCGACGCACCAGGGCGCGCTGGGTTCTCACGTACAGGCGGGCGTTCGCTACGGCGGCTGCGGCCTGGTTGGCGAAGGTGGTCAACAGGTCCACCTCGGCGAGGCCGAAGTGATGTACCCTGGGAAAGTAAATCGTCAGCGTGCCGATTATCTCGTCTTGTGCGATCAGCGGCACGTCGGCGAAGGCCCGGAATCCTTCCTGTACCGCCAATTCGTGAAGATGGGCAAAGCGTGAGTCGGAGTGGATATCGGCGACGAGGATCGGCTTCTTCTCTTCCGCACCCGTAGCCTGGTCTCCTTCCAATGCCATCCCATTGGATGCTCGCGCATATTCCTCGCTCAGTCCTTTGGAGGCCACCAGTCTCAGCGCTCCCTGCGTCTTATCCAGCAGGAAGATGGCAGACTTCTGGCTGCCCACCAACGACATTACAGAGGAGACGATCAGTTCCAGCACGCGGTCCAGGTCGAGAGTCGAACTGACGGCTGTGGAGATGGTGTTCAGCATCGCCAGTTCCGCGGCCCGTTGGCGGGCTTGGCCGTAGAGTTGGGCGTTGCTCATGGCCATCGCAGCCTGCGCTGCTATGGTCGAGAGTATCTCCACGTGGCGCTCGTCGTACGCGTGGGCCTTCTCGTAACTTTGTATGCTAATCACGCCCAACACCCGGTTTCCCGCGATCATCGGCACGCCGAGCCATGATTGGGCATCTTCGTCAGTCGGCTCTATCCCCAGTCGGTCTGCCTCTTCGGCCACGTTCGATTGGATGAGGAGCGGAGTACGGTGGCGGATGACATACTCGGCCAGCCCATTGCCGAATGGCCGGCCGGGGCGGAAAACGCGCTCGCCGTTCTCGACGGTGAATGCAAAATCAATGAACTCTCGCTCCGGATCGTAGAGCGCGATATAGAAGTTATCGCACGGCATCAGATGGGCGACCTGGGTGTGAATGACGCCGAGCAACTCCAGCAGATCGAGATTGGTGAGTGCCTGGCTGACCGCATTCAGTGTGAAGAGTTCCTGAACCCGTTGCTGTACCCGCGTCCGCGCCTGCCCGGACTGCCAGATAACGAGTGCACCGCCCAGAAGCGCAACCGAGGAGAGCAAGAAGACCCCGATTCCCAGGCCGTTGTAGATGCTGGCAACGAGGATGGACAGAGGCAGGGGCGCGAGTTCCAGGGTGATCACATTCCGCCACTCGGCCCGCCCCCGGGAGAGCAAAAGCTGCCGCTGTGCCCACAATAAGGCGGCCAAGCATAGCGAGTTGGTGACGAAGTAAAGCACGAACAGCGCCAGCAGCGGCAGGGAATCTGACACGCTCAGATCAAGAAGTGGAGCGGAGCCACCGAGCAGGCGGAAGCCGCCCACACCTGCCAACAGGCTACAAGTCTGCATGCCGACGTTGCCAGCCATGGTGAACAGAGTGCGGCGGAGTGTTCGCGGCTGGTGCCCCAACGGCCGCGCCCAAACTGTTCTGACGATGTTGGCGAGGAGGGCACCTACTGCGGAGGCGATCAACCCCGGCACGAGACCCAGCGCCAGGAAGCCGGACACGATCACCGTATGGGCAATCGTGACGACGCCGGACGAGGCGGGCAGCCCGAGAGCCATCGTCGCCGCGATCAGCACAGCGAACAGCAATACCCCCCCACACGTTTCCCAGCTCAGAGACCTTTCGAAGAGGGCAAGAACCGCGACAGCCGCCCCGGCCAGTATTCCGCCTGACAACATAAGTAGTTCATCTCGTTTAAGTGACCCATTCATGATACTTCTCTTCCCCTGGTGAATAGGTGGGACGAAGCAGAACGCGCTGTTGCCCTCATATTCCTTTCACCCTGCGTCACTGCTAGCGCCGGCTCTTTCTCTCTTGAGTATGCTCTTGGGATGTCGCAGCAATTGCCTGTACCGCTGGCGCAACTGTTGGGGCGTCAACCGCTTGCCGCCCTCGAAGTGGACCACGGCTACTCGGCCTATCGCCCAGGTACCCAGTCCGTTCACGACAGCCGCGACCAACCATCCAGGCCCTGGAATGATCTTGGCCAACTCGCCGGCCAGGTAGCGTAGGCCAACGCCGCCAGCCATAGTTGTCAGTAGCTCGCGCGCGTGGCGTACGCTCAACGCCTCGCCGTATACGGCCGCAATGCGCAATACCAGGCGCACCTGTGATGCCAGCAGCAGTGGGATGGCGAGCCCGGGTATCGGTTCGGCGGCGATGATCGCGTTGAGCGTGGCCGCGCTGCGGATGAGCCGGTGGCTGAGTTGACGGCGGTAAGCGGGCAGTGCTCGTCCCAACGCGATTGCCATCCAGGGATGTGCCTCTACGATCGCTGGCAAGAGCCGTTCCCCTACGCCTGCACCAGTCTTAGCCGAAATCGGGATCACCGTCGCACCTAGCTTTCGCTCGACGTCGTCCAGTACGGCCGGAAGGTCGCGCTTGATCAGGTCAATCTTGTTCAGCGCGACGACCAGCGGCCTCTGGGCCATCCGCAACGCCTCGTAGAGATCATAGTCCGATTGATGCAGTCCGGCAGATCCGTCCAGCACCAGCACGACCAGGTCGGCTTCCTTGGCGGCGGCTTGAGCGACTGCGGCTCGGTCTACCCCGCCCACCTCCCCGAAGCCTGGCGTGTCCACGAGTGTGAAGGGGCCAATCTCTTCCGTCACAAGCCCTTTGGTGGTGCCAGGCACCGCCTTGACAGCCGATACCCTGCGTCCCTTGATCAGGTTGAAGAGAGTAGATTTGCCGGAGTTGACCGGCCCGACGATGGCGAGGCGAGCGTGTGCTTCTTCCTCCACCTGAAACGAAAGCCTGTCCCAATCTAATGCCTGGAACAGATTTCGAATGTCGGCCAACCGGGTTGGAAGTGATGGCATCGTGGGTATTGCCTCTACTATGGCTTGGTACTGAGTTTAGCACAAAAGGCCCGGTAAGGCAACTGGGGAATGGACAATGGACGATGACCAATGACATAATATGACAATATGACAAATGAATGATGATTTGGTCATTGGCCATTGGCCGTTGGTCATTCGTCATTGGTCATTTCTCATGCAGCCTTTCCCTTGAACTGGCTCATGTACAAATTGTGATAGAACCCGCCTTGTGCCAGTAGTTCGTCGTGGGTGCCTTGCTCGATGATGCGACCGTCGTTGATGACGAGCAGATTGTCGGCGTCGCGGATGGTGCTGAGCCGATGGGCGATGACGAAACTGGTGCGGCTTTCCATCAATCGGAGCAGGGCTTCCTGGATGCGAACCTCGGTGCGAGTGTCCACGCTGCTGGTGGCCTCGTCGAGAATCAAAATACCCGGATTGGCCAGGATGGCGCGGGCGATGGCCAATAACTGCCGCTGTCCCTGGCTCAAGTTGCTTGCACGCTCCGAGAGTTCAGTGTCATATCCTTTCGGAAGTCGGCGGACAAACTGATCGGCGTTCGCCAGTTTGGCCGCCGCGATGCACTCCTCGTCGGTGGCGTCTAAGCGACCGTAGCGGATGTTCTCCATCACTGTCTCCGAGAAGAGAAATGTGTCTTGCAGCACGATCCCCAGTTGGTGGCGCAGGCTTTCCTTCTGTACCTCGCGGATGTCCTGACCATCAATGAGGACGGCTCCCCTGTCAATATCGTAGAAGCGCGTGAGCAGGTTGACGATGGTCGTCTTGCCTGCACCCGTCGGCCCGACCAGCGCGATGGTCTGTCCGGGCTGTACTTGCATACTCATGTCCTTGATGACGGGCACGCCGGGCACGTAGCTGAAGTCCACGTGGTCGAAGACCACCTCGCCGGCGACGTCGTCGAGCGCGACTGCGTGGGGCGCGTCGGTGAGTTCCGGCTGTTCGTCAATGGTCTCAAAGACCCGCTCGGCCCCGGCTAACGCGGCCTGCACCTGGTTGTAGAGGTTGCCCAACTGGCGCAGCGGCGCGGCGAACTTGCGCGAATAGTTGTAAAAGGCGGCGATGGTGCCGACCGTGGCCCAGCCCTGGAGCGTCATCCAGCCACCCAGCCCGGCAAGTACGGCGATGTTGGCATTGCTCAGGATCCCCATCAGCGGCGGGACTAACATCGCGTAGGTCTGCGCGTGGATGCCGACCTGACGCACCATCTCGTTAGCCGCATCAAAATCTGCCAGTGTGCTAGCCTCCTGTCCAAACGCCATAATGACCCGCTGCCCGCTGAACATCTCCTCCAACTTTCCGTTCAACTGGCCGATCCGCATCTGGTATTCGCGGAAGCCTCTACGGGTGCGTTTCCCCACGAAGCCCACCAGCCCTATCATCAACGGGAAGACAATCATTGAGCCTAAGGCCAGCCAGAAATTGAGCGCAAACATCATCACCAGGATGCCGACCAACGTGAGCAGCCCGGTGAACAACTCCGTCACGTTTTGAGCAAGCACGCGACTGATAGCGTCCATATCGTTGGTCAGGCGGCTCATTAATTCGCCGTGGGGATGCCGGTCGAAGAAACTGAGCGAGAGCGTCTGCAAATGCTCGAAGAGATCGCGGCGCAGGCTGCGCATTGATTCCTGAGAGACCCTGGCCATAATCACACCCTGGCCGACCTTCGCCAGCCATGCGCCTGCATACGCGCCCAACATCAGCAAGACGATGCGCTGTAGACCCGTTAAACCGCCGGCAGTGATGAACTCGTCAATCGCGACCCCCATCAGGAAAGGCGTTAGCAGATCCAGGATCGTATTCACCACTACCAGGATGAACACGGTCACCAGCGCCCATCTGTAGGGCTGCATGGTGGCGAGCATCCGACGTAGAGTGCCGTGCACGTCGTAGGCCTTTTCGATTTTCGCGCCTCTGCCTCTTCCGCCAGGGCCGGGCATACCGGTGGTGGCGGGTCGTGATTGTTGTTTAGTCATCGAGCGATCCTTCCTTGACGAAATAAGAAACGTGACCGTGAACCGTGAACCGTGATGCGTGATTTTCTTACGTTTCACGCCTCACTCATCACGCATGATTGTTTCCCAACTGCGATTCATAGATTTCCCGATAGATGGGACTGGACGCCACCAGTTCCGTGTGTGTTCCCGTAGCGGCAATTTGTCCCCGATCCAGCACTACAATCTTGTCGGCGTTGAGCACCGTGCTGATGCGCTGTGCGATGACGAAACAGGTACGCCCAACCATCAGGTCTTCCAGCGCAGCCTGGATTTTGGTCTCTGTCTCCACGTCTACGGCGCTGGTGCTATCGTCCAGGATGAGGACTTTCGGCTGCACCAGCAGCGCGCGGGCGATGGCGATCCGCTGCTTCTGGCCACCCGATAGATTCGCTCCCCGCTGGCCGACGAACGTGTCGTAGCCGTCGGGGAAGGCGGAGACAAACCCGTGGGCCTGGGCGGCCTTGGCCGCGGCGACGATCTCTTCCTCTGTCGCGTCGGCCCGCCCGTAGCGGATGTTGTCGCGGACAGTGCCGCTGAACAGCACTGTCTCCTGTAGCGCGATGCCCACCTGGGTGCGCAGCGCGTCCAGCGGCAGGTCGCGCACGTCCACACCGTCCAATGTCACCCGGCCTTCCGACACGTCGTAAAAGCGGGGAACCAGGTGGATGAGGCTAGATTTGCCTGAACCGGTTGCGCCCAAGATCGCCACCGTCTGCCCCGGCTCGGCCACCAGACTGATGTTCTTGAGCACTGGTTCGTCGGGCGTAGTGGCGACTTCAGTCGCTCTTGCACCACCAGAATGACTAAAGTCGTTACTACTGTCGTAACTGAATGTGACGTCTTCAAAGGCCACGCGCCCCGCGACGTCGGGCAGGGCCCGTGCTTGCAGGCGGTTTTGTACGTCGGCGGCACTATCCAACACTTCCCAGATGCGCCCGGCGGAGGCATCGGCGGCGGAGAGTGGCCCAACCATGCCTCCCAGCATCATCATCGGGAAAAGTGAAAAGGCCATATAGTTGATTGAGGCCACGATCTCGCCCACAGTAAAATCCCCGGCGACGGTCAACTTGCCGCCAAACCAGATGACGCCCACTACACCTAGATTGACGAGGAACAGCATAGCGGGAATCAGCGTGGCGATGAGTTGCATCACCTTGACGTTCTCGACCGTTAAGTCACGATTGGCCTGATCGAAGCGACCGTTTTCGTGCTCGACGCGCACGAACGCTTTGACCACGCGCACGCCTGCCATATTCTCCTGCAGAACCTGGTTCAACCGATCCAGTTTTTCCTGCACCGACAAAAAGAGCGGGCGTGCCCTGGTAAGGAAAAACCAGATTATCCCCAAAATCACCGGTAGCAGCGCCAGCATCAGCAATGCCAACCGCGTGCTGGTCGTGATCAACATGACCACACTGCCGATCATCCACAACGGCGCGCGGGTCAGCATGCGCAGGGACATCTGCACGATCATCTGCACCTGGCTCACATCGCTCGTCGCGCGCACCAACAGTTGCCCCGTCTGGATACGGTCCAGGTTGCCAAACGAGAACGTCTGGACCTTTCTGACGATTACGCTGCGCAAGTCTGCCCCCACATCCTGTGCCACCCGTACCGAGAGCAGCGTGTTGCCGACAGCAAATAGGGCGCTGAGGATGGCTGCCCCAAGCATCAGCAGAGCGGTGCTCACGATCATCCCCATGTCTTGCTTAGCAATGCCATCATCTATGACCCGTTGGGTCAAGCGTGGGATCAGTAGGTCCGCAATGACCACGCCAAGCAACAGCGTCATTGACAGGATGGCTTGCATCCTATAGGGTCTGACAAAGTGCACCATACGTCGCAGTGATCTCATTCTTGCTTCCTTTCGAGATTAGAAACCGGGTTTTTTCCGAAAAACCCGGTTTCTCAATTCGTAGGCAACGTAAACTTAAACTTCGATCCCTCACCAGGCGCGCTTTCCACGCGAATCATCCCCCCGTGCATCTCCACGAGTTGCCTGGCAATCGCTAGCCCCAGCCCGGTCTCGCCGCCAGCCCGCGAACGGGACTTTTCTCCGCGCCAGAATCGCTCGAAGATGTAGGGCAGGTCATCGGGAGGGATGCCTGTCCCGGTATCGGCCACCGTCACCTCTACCATACCCCCCCCAGCCACCCCTTCGGCTGCGGACAGAGTCACGCAACCCCCTTCTGGCGTGTGGCGCAGCGCGTTGGTCAGCAGGTTGCCTAGCACCTGGGCGACGCGGCGCCAGTCGGCCATCACTCGTGGGAGTTCTGAGGGCAGGTCGAGCGACAGCGTCACGCCCCGGTCGGCTGCCTGGGGGCCAAAGTTGACCTGGGCATCCCGTAGCAAGTCGCCCACGTCCATGGCCCGCTTTTCCAGGGATAGTTGACCCGCCTCGGCCAGGGCCAGCAAGCGCAGGTCCTCCACCAGGTGGGTCAGCAACTCGGTCTCCTCCAAGATGGGCTCCAGATGCTCGGGAGTGGCGGGGTACACCCCATCCAGCACGCCCTCCAGCTTGCCCCGGATGACACTGAGGGGTGTACGCAACTCGTGGGCCACGTCGGCCGTCATATTGCGACGCAACTCGTCGGCGTGGGCCAGATCCTCGGCCATAGCGTTGAAGGCGACGGCCAACTCTCTCATCTCTCCATCATGGTAGTGAACGGGAACACGCACGCTGAGATCGCCAGAAGCCACGGCCCGGGTTGCCTCCGTCAGATTCACCAACGGCCGGCTTATGCCACGCGAGAGGACCAGTCCAACGATCAAAGTAAAGACCCCGATGACCAGTCCAGCCTTCAGGAAGCGCTGCAAAGCGTGCTTGACTACACCCGGAGGTTCCGCCCCAAAGTAGGTGAATGGAGGCAGGAGCAGTAGACCGACCTGTTGGTTGTTTGTCGTAATGGGGGCGGCCAGAGCCAAATCCGCAGGTCTCAGGGACTGGCCCACTCGCTCACCATCGCTGGCAGACACTATCGTGCCGTCAACTGTGGCCAGGACGTAGTCCATCTGCCAACCCTGGTCCCAGGGACCCCAACCGGGGCCACAAGGATAGCCAGCGATCAGGGTATCAACCCCCTCCCAACTGGATTGCTGGTCGTAGTAGTCGGCCAGACGATCGGTCCAGAGGTGCGTCGTAACTGAGGGATGGTCACGGGCAAAGGATTCCACACTGCTCAAAATAGCACGGCCGGCCAGGAACATCCCACCTCCGACCAGTATAGTGACCAGGGTGAAAGCAATGATGAGTTGCCAGAAAAGCCGGACGTGGAACCTTTTGATTTTGGATTTGGTGATGTCAGATTTGCGGATTTGTCGAGCCATTGTGCCAGCCTCCCCAGAATCTTGAATCCTCAATCCGCCAGCTTGTAGCCCACGCCGTAGACGGTGAGGACGTAGCGCGGCTCACGGGGGTCGGGCTCGATCTTGCGGCGCAGGTTCTTGATGTGTGAGTCGATGGCCCGGTCGTAGCCAGCATAAGCCACGTTATAGACCAGATCCATGAGTTGAGCCCGAGTGAAAGGACGGCCGGGGTTACGGGCCATAACGGCCAGCAGATCGAACTCGGTGGGTGTGAGAGAGATCGACTGCTCACCGATGGTCACACTGCGATTGGTCAAATCCACCGCCAGTTCCCCGACGCGGACGATGCCTGGTGGCGGGCCGTTGCGCCTGGCACGGCGCAGCACTGTCCGTACGCGGGCCACCACTTCGCGGGGGCTGAAGGGCTTGGTCACGTAGTCGTCGGCCCCCAACTCCAGGCCGATGAGCCGGTCCGTCTCTTCGATGCGGGCGGTCAGCATGATGATGGGCACGTCGGCCAGACCTGGGTCCTGGCGCACGTGACGGCAGACGTCCAGGCCATCCAGCCCTCCCGGCAACATAAGGTCGAGGACGATCAAATCAGGGTGTTCGTGACGGGCCAGGGTCAGGGCCGTCTGGCCGTCGCGGGCAGTAAGCACCCGGTAGCCAGCCTGCTTCAAGTAGTCCTGTACGACCTCAACGATGTGAGGTTCGTCGTCTACGACGAGGATCGTTTGGAAAGCCATTGTGTGCGTCCCCTCTCCTGCTGTTCAGACTCAAGAATCTTCTGATACGGCCTGATCATCCCCGACTTTATCCTCCTGGCAAATTCCTTCCTGAACCCCGGTATTCTCAGTAGCAATGGGACGACAGCGTTGATCATTCTCGTCCTGACGTCTTTTTGGGGAAAGTCATAGCAGATTCGTTTGGCCTGCTTCGGCGTCTGTGACGATCAGTATCTTTTTGCCGCCCGCGTCAACTTTGGTCTCCGCAGCGCCGGGATTGTACTCGAACTCTCTCAAAGTCACCGGTTCGAGCCTTTTGATTCTCTGCGCGACGTTGAGGATTTTCAGTTAGTGCTGGGGAAACTTTTTCTGGATATAGTGGACGTATTGCATGGTGACGCTCAATGTCACCCTTGGGGCTTCCGTTCAAGACGGTGATTCTCATTTTCTATCTCCCCGTATAATTGATGATCTTTCTCGGAAAGTCTGTCTTGCGCCCACAGCACTACAGCGGATTGGGAAAGGAACTGATTTTCGTCCGTATTATACCACTAATCAGCCCAGCCAGGCCATCTGTGGCTATACTTATGTAGCAATCTACCAATTTCCTGCGATCATCTCGCCGACCAACTGACTATTAGACTACCAGACTAACCGACTACTTCACTCGTACCGCAGGGCCGCCACCGGATCCAGCCGGGCGGCCCGGGAAGCCGGGTAGACCCCGGCTGCCAACCCGACCAGTGTCCCGAAGGAGACCGCGCCCAGGGCCAGCCACCAGGGCACCACGGACAGGGAGCCGATGCCCTGCACCCCCTCGGACTCCAGATACCAGTGGGCGGCCCAGTTCACCCCGCGCCCCAGCAGCGTTCCCAGCGCCAGGCCCAGGACGCCTCCCAGAAAGCCGATCAGTGCCGCCTCGACGATGAAGAGCCGCAGCACGTCCCATCGTGATGCACCGATGGCCTTCATGATGCCGATCTCGCGCGTCCGTTCGTAGACGGCCATGATCATCGTGTTGGTGACACCCAGGGCAGCCACGAACAGGGCCAGGCCGCCCACCGACCCCAGCAGGGTGTTGAGCACGGCGAAGATCCGGTTCGCCAGGTCGAGGAAGGTGCGCAGGGAGCGGGCCTGGAAGCCCATAGCCTTGACCTGGTCCTCCACCGCCGGCACCGCCGCCAGGCTCTTGGCCTTGACCACCAGGCCGTCGTAGCCCCGCGTTTCCAGCAGGTCGGGTTGCCCGTACCACCAGCGTTTGATATCCGCAGCATCCTCTACGCCCAGTTCGATGGCGCTCCGACGTCCCTCCTCCACGCCCAGCACCGTCACGGGGAACTCCCCGGTCTCGCCGCGAGGCAGGCGCACGGTGAGCGTCACCACCTGCCCCACCAGCGCACCGTAGTCGCCGATGCCCAGGTCGCGGGCCAGTCGTGCAGAGAGGACGACGCCTCGCGCCTCGCCGGGGTCCAGTTGCCTTCCAGCCAGCACCTGCGATGATCCCTCAAAGGGGCCGAGCTGTTCCGTGCTGCTTTGCACCCGGGCCGGGGCTGCCCGCTCGCCCCACTTCACGCGCAAGTCCAGGTACGAGGGCAAATCCACCAGCGGGGCGACGCTGGCCACCTCGGGCATCCGGCGCAGCGTTTCTACCGTCGCCGGGGTGATGGGCACTTCCGGTCGGGAATCCGCGTAAGAGTCGAAACCGCCGGCCTCCATGTGTTGTGGCGAGACGATGGACGCACCTGGTCGGGTCTCAGCGTAGGGGGCAAAACCGCCGGTTTCGGCGCGGGGCGGCGTGACGAAGACCGATTCCAGCCCCATCGCCTCGATGTTGCGCTGCACTTCCCATCTCCACGCCTACCGCACCGAGAGCATAGCCACGATGGTGATGATGCCGACGAAAACGCCGGTGACGGTCAGACCGCTGCGCACGATACGTCGGCTAAAGTTGGCGAAGGCGCTGCGCAGCAGATCGGCCAGGCGCAACCTAGTGTGCCGGGGTGCTGGGGTGCTGGGGTGCAGAGGAGATCTCCTAAGCTCCTCGGCTCCCCCACCCCCCTGCCCCCTTGCCCCCTTGCTCCTCTGCTCGCTTTCCTCGACGCGCTCGACACGGCCGTCGCGCAGGTGGATCACCCGGTCGGCGACACCGGCCGCGGCGGGGTCATGGGTGACCAGGAGCACCGTCACGCCGCGCTCCCGGTTCAGCTGGCGCAGGAGGGTCAGGATCCCCGCGCCCGTTTGGGTGTCCAGGTTGCCCGTGGGCTCGTCGGCCAGGATGACGGCCGGGTCGTGCACCAGTGCCCGGGCGATAGCCACGCGCTGCTGCTCTCCCCCCGAAAGTTGTGTCGGGTAGTGATCCAGCCGGTGGCCCAGGCCCACCTGTTCCAGCAGAGCGCGGGCCTGGGCCTCTCGCTCCCGGCGCGGGACGCCGGCGAACATGAGGGGCAGGGTGGCGTTCTCCAGGGCGGTCAGGCGCGGCAGCAGGTTGAAGGTCTGGAAGATGAAGCCGACGCGCCGACGGCGGTGGTGGGTCAGTTCGGCCTCCCCGGCCGACCCTAACTCGACCCCGTCCACCCACACCTGGCCGTCCGTGGGCCGGTCCAGGCCACCCACCAGGTGCAGCAGCGTGGACTTTCCCGAGCCGGAGACGCCGGCCACGGCCACGAACTCACCATGGCGCACCCTCAGGTCCACACCGGCCAGCGCCTCCACCGTACCCTCGCCGATGCGGTAGTGGCGGGTGAGTCCCTGGGTGAGGACGGCCAGGTCCGTCATCGCAGGGACTCGGCGACCCGCAGCGCCTCCTCGCCGGAGATGGCCCCACTCACGGTGAAGGTCCGCCTGTCCTCGGTCCACGCCAGAAAGACTTTGGTGCCCTCCTCATCGGCGAAGAGCGTCCCCGTGGTGCCCCGCAGCGAGACGGGCTCGCCGGAAGCGGGAGGGGGCTCCACGGCCCGCCCATCGGTACCCTGACCGACGGCGAAGGACCCTTGGGCCGACTCATAGCGGAGCACGATGGCGTCGCCCATCTTCATCACGTCAACGAGCGCGGCGCCCTCGGGGAGGTGGGACGGCGTCAGTAGATCGAAGTCAGCCTCGGCCTCGTCCAGGCTCAGGTGCTGAGGCACCTGGTCCTCCACCGGCACTACCTCGGCTCCGTCTGGGATCTGGAACGTGAACAGGTCGTCGGACAGGCCCACGTCCAGTTCCACCAGTTCAGCCGTCACCTGGCCCTGGCCCATAGAGCCGCCGTCGAAAGCCGCCTGCAAGGGCACCCAGCGGGCCTGGTCTACCCACGCCGTCCCCGTGCCTCCGGTCGCCGCCACCTCGGGCAGCTCCTCGGGGCGGGGCACGAACTGGAGTGTGTATGCCTCACGGCCCCCTATCTCCTCGGTGCCCAGGAGCGTCACCTCGCTGACCTGCAGCAACCAGTCCACGAATGTCTGAGGGGAGTCGAAAGGCAACTCGCCTTCATAGGCGGGCATCTCTTCGACGTCGCGCATCTCTTCGACCGCGCCCGTCCAGACGGTGTTGCGGGCCGGGACGTAGAGCCAGAACTGTGCCCCATCGCTGACGGCCACCGCACCCTGGGCCTCTGCCTCGCTCGCCTCCCGCACCTCGGCCCGGAACTTCGGATGGGCATCGGGATCCCCCTCGGGCGGCTTCTTGCCCCAGACCTCGAGGGTGGCCCAACCGCTCTTTTCGGGAGTATCGGCCTCGATGTGCAACACGGCGTGGCCGTCCTGGGCAGCGTCCAGGGTTTCGACGACGTTGGTCAGGATATCCTCGGGCGTGGGGTCGCCGTTAAAGGCGGCCAACGCCAGCCCGCCGACTCCCAAAGCCAGGATGGCTACCAGAAGTACCAACAGTCTTTTACCTTTTCTACTCATCGTTTTCCTCCTTCGTGAGATTTCGCTTGTCAAGCCTTCGTGGCTTCACGCCACATCCATTGTACACCGCCTGGCCAACCTTCGCACGTCTTGCAAGTGAACCACCCCGCACCCCGAACCGTCCTCCTTGTCCCTCAAGGCGGTTAGCAAAACCGCCCTACGTTAGTAGCGAACGCCCTGGACGTACAATTCGTAGCGGGCATAGGGTTCATACTCGATGCGCAGATCAAACGAGGCGCTGGCCCCTGGCTCAACGCCTCCGAGCACCACGGTAGACCCTTCGCTCACGACTCGTCCATTGCCGTCCAACAGCACCCCGGCAATGGTCGCGCTCTTGACAGTGAAGTCATTCTTGTTGGTCAACACCCCCGTGATGCGGACATTGCCGATACCGTCGTTGGATACATTGAGATTGCTCACGGTCACAGACGCCGCTTCGTGCCACATGTGAAAGGCAACGGGTTGACCATAAGGATGCAATCCATAAGCCGCGTAATTCCGCTCGTAGATTTCGATGCTGAAAGGACATTCCGCGCCCGGCTCCAGGAACGGACATGGGCAGTATGCGTCAACCGGACCATGCGGATACAGCCCATCCTTGTCGGACCCCTGACCGGACGGCCCCAGAGTGTAGAAAGTAGCATGGATCCCTACGCCTTCATACGTTTCAGACCCCTCGTTGCGCACCACTCCCGTTACCTTGTATCTACCGTCTTCGATGCGGATAGCGTCGACCTGGACGGTAAACGGCGGACCAGGGCTCGTCTCCTCAAGCCGGGTGATTCCCAACGATGATGCATCGGTCGTTGTGGTCGCGCCCGCTGAGGCAGACTGGGGCAGTAAAGAGGCTGGCGCTTCGGTCGGTATCCCGGTCGGCACGTTGGTCGGCGCGACGGTCGCCGTCGCGGATGGGGCAACTGTAGGCGTCGGTGTCGGCGTGCGCGTAGGAGCCACCGTGGGTAACGGGGTATAAGTAGGATAGGGCGTATAGGTAGGGTAAGGCGTATAGGTAGCTGCTGGCTGGTCAGCGTTTTGCGCTTCCCTGACCACTGGAGCTGAGGTGGCCGTCCCTGGTGCGCCACAGGCTGTTAGCAAGACAGCGGTCAAAAGCATCGGAATCACGTAATGTCCTGTTTTCAAGAGTTGGTATCGCACTTCAATCCTCCCAATTTACCGATCTGCCAGTTTCCCAATCCACCACTCTACTCGTACCGCAGCGCCTCAATGGGATTCATGCCCGCCGCCTGGTTGGCGGGATAGATACCAAAGAACAACCCAATGGCGAACGAAAAACCCACAGCCAGCAATACCGAATCGAGCGTGACCAGCGACTCTAACAACCCCGTCAAAGACACCAGTTGGGCCAGGCCCACACCCAGCAGGATACCCAGCAACCCACCCAGCAGGCTCAGGACCACCGCCTCCATCAGGAACTGGGTCAAGATATCAGCCTTCCGGGCGCCCACCGCCTTGCGGATGCCGATCTCTCGCGTCCGCTCCGTCACCGAGACCAGCATGATGTTCATGATGCCGATGCCCCCCACCAGGAGCGAGATACCAGCGATGGCCCCCAGGAAGACTGTCATGATGCCTGTTATCTCGCTGGCCATCTCCAGCATATCGGCCTGGTTCATCACGCTGAAGTCCGCCTCCTCGTCTGGGTTGAGGTCGTGGCGACTCCACAATAGCGCATTTATCTGGTCTTCGACCGCCGCCGTCTGATCATCCGACACCGCCACCACACTGACCTGCGACACCACGAGTTCCCCCTGGGCGTTGCGCCCACTAAAGATCTTGGTCTGGGCCGTCGAGATGGGCACAAACACGGCGTCATCCGTGCTGCTCATCATCGAGTCGCCTTCCTCTTCCAGGACACCGATCACAGTCAAGGGAACCCGTCCGCCGTTCTCGCCGGAGAGGGCGACCTTGATCTTTTGTCCTATGGGATCAAAGCCGCCGAAGAGATCTTGTGCCGCCTGATACCCCAGCACAGCCACGTTGGCCCGTTTGTCCACGTCCTTCTCCGCGATGAAACTGCCGCTCGCCACCTCCAACTCGAAGGCCTCTTGATACTCGGCCGTCACTCCCGTCACCGAACCGTTGATGTTAGTGTCGCCAAAGATGACCTGGGTGCTCTGTCCATACTGCGGAGCGACGACCGACGCATCAGGCACGTTACGGGGATCGGCGATGGCCTCGGCGTCGGCGTAAGTGAGCGTGGTGGCGCTGCCACTCGCGCCCCTCACGCCGCCCATACTGGCAGCGCCAGGAGACACGAAGAGTAGGTTGGTGCCGACGCTGTTGATCTGATCGGTGATAGAAGCCTGTGCCCCCTCGCCGACGGAGAGCAGGGCGATGACCGCCGCCACGCCGATGATTATGCCCAGCATCGTCAGCGCCGAGCGCATCTTGTTGACCAGCAGCCCGTCCAGGGCCACCCGTACATTCTCCAATAAGTCTGCTATAGTCGCTATCATCATCGCACCTCATCCACGACCAGTCCATCCCGCAACCGCACAATCCGCTCCGCCTGAACACCGAGTTCCTCGTCGTGCGTGACCATCACCACCGTGATTCCACGCTCCTCATGCAGGCGCTGGAGAATCTCCATGATCTCAGCGCCCGACCTGGAGTCCAGATTCCCCGTGGGTTCATCCGCCATGATGATGGCCGGGCTGTTGACCAGAGCACGAGCGATGGCCACCCGCTGCTGTTGCCCGCCGGAGAGTTCGGTCGGGTGATGGTCCATTCGGTCGCCCAAGCCTACCATCTCCAGCGATTCTCGCGCCCGTCGCTCCCGCTCGGCCAGTGGGATCCGCTGCCCATCCCGGGTGTATTGCATCGGCAGCATCACCTGCTTCAACGCACTGGTGCGGGCCAGCAGATTGAAGGTCTGGAAGACGAAGCCGATCTGCTGATTGCGAATAGCCGCCAGTTGGTTCTCGTCCATGCCGCCCACCTCTACCCCATCCAGCCGGTAGACACCCGAGGTCGGTATATCCAGGCAGCCGATGATGTGCATCAGCGTGGATTTGCCGGAGCCGGAAGGCCCCATAATCGCCACCCACTCGCCTTGCTCGATCTTGAGCGACATCCCGCGTAGGGCGTGGACCTCTACTTCGCCCATCTGGTAGACCTTGGTGACGTTCTCGATCGCGATCATATGCTAGTCTCCTCCACCAAACATGCCCCCCGGGCCGAATCCCCTCTCGGAGCCTTGGGTGGGCGCAGCGACCACGCTCACCTCGTCCCCCTCGGCCAGGCCGCTGGTGATCTCCACCTCGGTGTCGGTCATCATCCCCAACGTCACTTCCACCTGCTCGGTCTGGCCGCCGACCAGCCGGTACACGTAGGCCCGCTCTCCCTCCGTGTGAACAGCCCGCAGCGGGACGATCAGCGCACCCTCCTGACTGGCAGAGATGATCTCCACGTCGGCCGTCATCCCGGCGCGCACCGGTATGTCGGTCGGCGACAAGCGAATGGTGACGGGGTAGAGCACCACGCCGGACTCAACCTGGGCCACCGGTGCGATGAACGTCACCTCGCCGATCAGTTCGGAGTCGGGAAAGGCATCCAGAGTGATCTGCGCCTCCTGGCCGACGCTCACGTGAGGCACATCGGTCTCGTCCAAATTGATCTCCGCCTCCAGGGTTGTCAGACCGCTCAGCACGACGGCCGCCTGCCCCGCGCTGGCCATCTCACCGACCTCTACGTCCAGAGAGGTGACGGTGCTATCCACGGGCGCGGTCAGGACTGTTTCCTCCAGCGCCCGCTGCGCCGATTCTAACTGAAGCCGCACCTGCTCAAGCGCGTTTTCTAATTGCTCCAGTTGGAGAGGCTCGCTTTCCAGTGCCACTTGTGCGTTGAGCAGCTTCTCCTGGGCGTTCTTCACCTCAGACTCACTGATGTCGGCCACCGCCAGGTTGTAGTCTGACTGCGCTTCTTCTAGATCGAGTTGGGCATCTCTCAAGGCCTGCTCAGTCGACTCCCGCTCGGCCTCCAGGGCATCTTTCATCCTCCCCATGTAGAGTTCCCAGTCCCGGGCCGGGTCCCACGCCTCGTTGTAGTTCTCCTGGGCATCGGCGAGTGCATCCTGAGCCCGTTCTAGATTAATGCGGGCCGACGCCAATTGATCGCCGACGCGGGCGGAAAGAGCGGCCGTCTCGTCATATTCGGCCTGCGCGGCATCCAGGTCAGCCTGCGCCACGCCGGCCTCTGCCTCAATCTGCGCCAGCGCCAGGTCACTCTCCGCCTGGGCCACCTGAAGCTCCGCCTCGGCGACCGCTTCGTGGGCATCGGCGTCATCCAAGCGGATCAGCACATCGCCCGCCTGCACCACGTCCCCAACCTCCACCGGCACCTCGACCACGCGCCCACTCGAAAGGAACGCCAGTGCCACCTCATCGTTCGGCGCCAGGCTGCCGCTGGCGTCAATCGTCACCCGCAGAGTGCCCCGTTCCACGACGGCCGTCTCCGTTGATGCCTGGGCCTCAGCTGTGGCCTGCTGCTGACCAACGACGTACCGGTAGCCGGCAAAACCCAACCCTCCGACCACGACGACGACTGCTATGACGATCCACCATTTCTTGTTCATACGTTTCCTCCTGTAAAATTTCCAGTAGTTTACCGAAACATTGTGGAGGAATTATGGAGATTCGGTGGAGGAATAGTGGAGATTGGAGGTTGGAGATTAGAGATTGGAGCAAGCCGCAAAAAGCGAGCATAATGACGAACGCGGAACTGGCCATTCTGAGCCTCGTTGCCGAACAACCCCGGTATGGCTACGAGATCGAGCAGGTGATCGAGGAACGCGGGATGCGCGAGTGGACCGATGTCGGGTTCTCCTCCATCTACTACCTGCTCAAGAAACTGGAGCGGGAGGGGCTCGTCGTCGGGCAGTTGGAGGAGGCCGAGCGCGGCCCGGCGCGCAAGGTCTACCACATCACGCAGGCCGGGAGGGAAGCGCAGCGCGCTGGCGTGCTCGACGCGCTCTCGGTGCCCCGCCAACAACAGGTCGAGCTCGGCCTGCGTTGCGTTCCGTTGCGCCGCCACGGTCAACACGTTGGCCTGTGCTGCGCGTATCTCGTAGGCGTCAGTGCCGTCCAGTAACTCGTTGAGTTGAGCCTGGGCCGCAACCAGCGCCGCCTCGGCGGTCTCCATGTTGTAGCGTGTCTGTTCCTCCGGCGGGCCCAGACCGGGGCATATCGTCACTTCCGTGTCGTCGGGCTTCGTGCCGTCGGGCAGGGTGAATGTCTTGCATATCATCGTCCGGTCGTGTGTGTCCCGGGCGGTTTTGTACTGCGCCTGGGCCGAGGCAGCCTGGGCCTCAGCGTCGGCGATCTGGGTCGCGTCGGGACCGGCGGTGACTTGGTCCCGGTTGGCGGCGGCCGCGCTCACCTGGGCTTGCATCGCCTGCAGGTTGGCCTCATAAACGGCGATTTCCTCCGGCTGCGGGGGGGGGGCAGTAACTGGGCCAGTTGGGCCTCGGCCGCGGCCAGCCCCACTTCCGTCTGGGCCATCTGCAACGCCAGGTCATCCGTCTCCAAGCGGGCCAGGGGTTGCCCGGTCTCCACCACCTGACCTTCCTCGACGAGCACCTCGTCCACTCGCCCGCCCGACGAGAACGACAGCGAGACCTCGGCCTGGGGGGCCAGGCTGCCGGTGGCATCGGCTGTGACCAGCAGCGTGCCTCGCCGGACGACGGCCGTCTCTGTCGGTTCTCCGTCTGTGGCCTGCTGGGCCGCGATGCGCTGATAACCGACGACACCTAGCCCAGCGATCAAGACGACAGCCGCAGCGACGATCCACCTTTTTTGTTCACGTGTTTGCTCCTCCTATGAAGATCTCCATGCATTCTTTATCCTGTTCCTGGGTTTGTCCCCCAGTTTACAGGGACTTTGTGGAGAAATTATGGAGATTTGGTGTAGGAATAGTGGAAATCGGGGGAACGGATGATCACTTGTTCTCTTGAGTGCCCTTGAGATTGACGAACGAGATTGACAAACCATCCGAAATGTGGTACTTTGACGATGACACATTCGGGGGGCGGAATCGCCTGGGCTAACACCTCGGACGCCAGGGGTTCCTCAACTGATTTGAAACATATCCCAATCACCAGGTGGGTAACGGGCCAGCGGTCCCCATGCCATACATATTATACGGGTGTGTTTCATTTCAGTTGGGAAGAAAAACCTTGCGAAGGTTAGCGTATACGTTTCAGCCCAAAAGTGCTTACTCTGGCAGGGAACCGTCATGTCAGAAAGGCCATTTGTAACCTTCGCAAGGTTGCTCTAACCCATTTGAAACACACCCATATCATACAAGGAGTAGATGTCATGAATAGCGGCTTCAAGACTCAGTGTGTGCCTGCTTACAGGCTCCTGACAGTGGATCAGATCAAAGAGATCCATCGGGCGAGTTTGGAAATCCTGGAAACTGTCGGCGTCCGAGTGCCTCACGAGGAAGGTCTTCAACTCCTGAGAGATGCTGGATGCCGGGTGACCAAGGACAACATTGCCCATATCCCCAACTGGCTGGTCGAAGAGTGTATCCGCAGTGCCCCTTCCCGCATCACTATGTACAACCGGAAAGGGGAAGAATCAATGCGTCTGGAGGGACGTAATATCTACTTCGGGTTGGGAACGGATTTGATCAGCACGTGTGACTTGAAGACGGGTGAGACACGGCCTTCGCGCCTGCAGGACGTGGTCAATGCGGCCACGGTCGCGGACTATTGCGAGGAGGTTGACTTTATCGCCTCTTTCGCCCTGCCGAGCGACGTTCCGATCAACACAATGTACATCGAGTGCTTCAAGGCCATGATGGAGAACTCGGTCAAGCCGATCTTTTTCACCGCGGCGGGGCGGGAGGACCTGGTGCTTATCATCGAGATGGCTGCGGCCGTGGCCGGTGGGGAGGGCGCTCTGAGAGAGAAACCTTTTCTCATCCACTATTCCGAACCTACAGCCCCGCTGACACACTCGTATGGTGCGGTGCGTAAACTCTTCCTCTGCGCCGAGAAGGGAATCCCGATTTGTTATACCCCCGGGGATAGTCTTGGGGCCAGCACTCCTGTGACCCTGGCCGGCGGTATCGTGCAGGCCAACGCCGAAGCCCTGAGTGGAATCGTCCTGCACCAGGTCAAGAGCAAAGGGGCGCCAATTATCTCTGGCTTCGTGGTCGTCCCACTGGATATGAAAACAGGCATCTTCTCTTATGGCGCGCCCGACTTTCGATTGACCAATTCGGCCTTTGCCGACCTCTTTCACTACTATGGGATTCCCATGTGGTCAACGGTTGGCAGCGACGCCCACTGTCTCGACGCGCAGGCGGCCATGGAGCACGCCTTCGGGACCCTACTGGCTGCACTGGACGGGGCCAATCTGATTCACGACATCGGCTACCTGGGGCAGGGACTGCTCAGCAACCCCGCCGCTATTGTCATGTGCGATGAGATCATAAGTTACGTGAAACGGATCATCCGAGGTTTTGATGTCAGCCGAGAGATGATGGGGGTTGATGTGATCCGGCAGGTCGGGCCGGGCGGCAATTTCCTGACCCAGAGACACACTGCGGATCACTTTCGGCAAGAGCTCTGGCGGCCCAAGTTCTTGAACCGCGATACTCCAAAGACGTGGATGAAGAAGGGGGGCCAGAGCTACGAGGAAATCGTGACCCAGAAGGCTATCGAAATTCTCGCAACGCACCGGCCTGAGCCGCTGCCGGAGGACGTTCGTCAGAAGATCAACGAAATCGCCAGAGAGGCCGAAAGGGAGCTGGCAGATATGCAGTTCGTGGCATAATGCAAACTGGAGGATCAGACGGGCGAGTAATCGCCCAGCCACTTCACCCAGGATAGCTCATGTTTGACTACATTGTACAGACGCTCGTCAGCCGTCCAGAGTTCGAGGCCGAGGATTTCTGCCAGGGCCAGGTAGTGGCTATCGTAGGCCTGCGGGCGATTGAACCGCCTGGCCAGTTCCCAGGCTTTCTCGTGCAGACCATCAGGGTAAAGCAGTCTCACACCGAGGAGGTGAAAGGTTTTGAACATCAGTTCAGCCTCCTCAGGCGGTGCCAGTCCGCGATGCATCTTGTTGCAGATCACCGAGGTTCCTTCAAAGGCGAGCAGGGGGGGAGCGACGATTTCTGTGGCTGTATCTACCCACGTGTCCCACAGATGTTGAGCCTTTGGGCTGTCCTTCTCAACGAGCACCAGTTTGAGGGCCAGATTGGCGTCAATGCAAACCTGCGAGTTCAAGGTCTCTCTCCTCTCTCAGCCTATGCAGATCTTCGGCAATGTCGGAAAAGGGGACTCCGCCCCGACGAGCGAGGGTCATTTCCCGCACGGCCTGAGCCATGGCCAGGGCCGCTTTCTGCTGGGCGCGGGAGGGAGGAGAGGTCGTCTTTTCCAATGATTCCAACTTCTGCAGGTCTTCGATGCTCACCAGGGCGGCCTTCGGTTTGCCCCTCGAAGTCAGGACGATCCGTTCCCGACCGAAGGCCACACGGTTAACGATGGTTGAGATGCTGCGCTTGATCTCGGCGATACCTACTGTGTTCATGTTTCTACCTCCAGAGGTTATAATGGTGACAATGGGTATTATACCCTCATTATCAATGCTCGTCAATGCCTCACACCTTGACATATCAGACCATTCTGTTTTTGCCGAGAATAACCTCATCGTTCGCCGGGGTCTCCCCGTCGTTTGCCGAAGGTTTCCCCATCGTTCGCCGAAGGTCTCCCCATCGTTCGCCGAAGGTCTCCTGACCGAGGCGCAGAGGGCTCGGTCGGGAGACCCTCGCCCATCGTAGTTTACCAGGTAAATGGAGGAAGGAAATGTCTAAAACCGATTTCAAAAAAGAACTGAAGCACCTGTACCGGCCTTCGGCCAAGGAGTTTGCGGTAGTCGATGTGCCGCCGATGAACTTCCTGATGATTGACGGCCACGGTGACCCCAACACGGCGCAGGAGTATCAGGACGCCGTTGAGGCACTATATGCCGTGGCCTACAGGCTCAAGTTTATGAGCAAGAAGGAAAAGGGGATGGATTACGTCGTCCCGCCGATGGAGGGGCTGTGGTGGGTGGAGAACATGGAGGAGTTCACCGCAGAGGATAAGAGCGCATGGGACTGGACGATGATGATTATGCAGCCGGAGTGGATCACCCAGGAGATGTTTGCGGAAGCACTCAAGCAGGTGGAAAAGAAGAAGAACCCGCCTGCGCTGACCAGGCTCAGGCTGGAAACTTATCACGAGGGGCTCGCGGTACAGATTATGCACATCGGCCCCTACGACGCGGAGGCCCCGACCATCGCCCGTATGCACGCCTTCATTGACGAAAACGGCTACGAATCGGCGGGCAAACATCACGAGGTCTACCTGGGCGACCCGCGCAAGGTCGCGCCGGAAAAACTCAAGACCGTGCTCCGGCAGCCAGTTAAGAAAACGACCGGCAACTACCCAGGTTGATGGGCGAAGGTCTCCCGACCGAGCCCTTTACGCCTCGGTCAGAGACCTTCGGCGAACGAAGACGGGGCCATTCTCGGCGAACGATGACTAATGAACGATGAGCAAAACAGGAAGGCTTGAAGGAGGCAAGAGATGACACTCAAATCATTGGAAGGCTTCGAGTCGCTGACGACGCACCACTGCATCACCGGCTCAATGCGCCACGTCTACGTTTACAACGACCACCCCATCAGCGAGGAGATGCTGCTGGGCATAGGTGCGGGAGTCGGGTTCATCTACTGGCATCAGAAGGGCATTCCCCCCTTCATCGGCGGGCGGGCCAACTTTGAGCGGCCAAGCGTAGAAGGGTTGGAGAAAACCACAGGGAGGCGCACCGGTGTAGTGGTCGAGTCATACACCACCTCCAGTGCGCGCAAGGCGGAGCGGACGCTCCTGGAGATGCTCGACGCGGGCCAGCCGGTGATGATCCAGTGCGATATGGGTTTCCTGCCCTACTTCGACTTTGGCGACAAAGAGTATCACTTCGGCGGGCACGCTATCGTTGTTGCCGGGTATGACCCCGAAACCCGCCAGGTGCTCATCGCCGACCGCGACGGAAAATTGCACCCGGTTTCGATGGACGACCTGGAGAAAGCGCGCGGCTCCACCTACAAACCCTTCCCGCCCAAACACAAGTGGTACACCTTTGACTTCAGCAACAAGCGGAAGCCGACCAGCGTCGAGGTGCGAGAGGCTATCGCCGAACAGACTAAAGCGATGTTGGAGCCGCCCATCAGTAACATCGGCATCAAGGGCATCCGTAAGGCGGCCAGACGTGCGCTCAAGTGGCCCGGCCTGATGGATGAGGAAGAACTGCGCTTCACACTGTTCAATGCCCACATCTTCATTGACGCGACGGGCGGCACCGGCGGCGGCCTCTTTCGTTACATGTTCAGCCGCTTCCTGCGCGAGGTGGCAGAGGTCACGGGAGACCCGCGCCTGAACGAGAGCGCCGACGAGTTCCAGCACATCGGCGACCGCTGGCAGGAGGTGGCTGCAATCTTCAAGCGGGGATGGGAGGCCGCAGATTCTGTCGTGGTGCTCTCGGAGACGACGGCCCCGATGATGGAGTTGGCCGATCTGGAGGAGGCGGCGTGGGGACGGCTGCGGGAACTCGCGCGGGGGTGACACGATGGGCAACGCCGAGCGGCACGCCATTCCCCCTGGAGCAGCGAGACCATCGCGGTGCTCAACCCGCAGCCGGGACACGGCACTCCCAGTGTTGTCTTGACCGGGCATCGCCACCCGTGCAACCCCGAAGCCGTGAGGCCCACCTGCAATGCCGCTATTCCGACCAGCAGGAATGTAACCCACCGGTCTTGCAGCAATGAGGCCAGGACAGGCGCGAACAACCAGCCCGCATGCCGGGGATGAAGAGAGGTCTGGCCCGTTGCGGGTCTCACCTGTTGTGCAGAGGCTATGGTTACCCGTCGCATCTGGCCCTCAGTGTCCGTGTAACGACCTCGTACAAACTATAACGTCGCTTTGCTCTCGATTAGCGTGCCGGCTTCAGCGAGTTGTTGGTCCGTGTCCGTCTATCCTTTGAAATAGGAGACATTGAATGCTATGGCGAAGCCGCTCATTACAACGAAGGACATCCAGCCGATCGCTGGGAGACCCCAGAAGAGCAAGGCCAATAGGATAACAATCGGGAACAGGATGGTAATGACGCACTCCATCTGAGCCACGATCTTCACCTTTTCCCATGATGTTTCCCTGAATGCCAAGAATGAACTTATGGCATAACCAAGGATGGCTGTACCGAGCAGCCTGAATATCTGTGGCACCTGGTTGGATAGACAACCTGTCAAATCGCCGTACAGCACCGGGAAAAAGAGGTAGGTGACGGCGAACATGGTCATCATGACGCCGTGGACAAGGAATGTGCGCTTTAGTCCTGGTGTTATTTGCTTTTCCATCTCCTTTCTCCTCCTTTAAGTTAGGCTGTTCCTGTTCCAGTCCTAAATTCCGACGATTGAAATCATCGTCTGATACGGGAAGTGCGTTGAAAACGCACTAAATGAGGCCGTTTTAACCCGTTTTAACGGGTTTCGTAGTATCAGCGGGGTGTTTCAACACCCTGTCTATCGCCGTAATCTCCAGTTTCTAGTCTGATTGTTGGAACACCCTCACCCACTATTGGGATACGCTATGTCCGAGTGAACACCTACAAGAGAATGCTATTTCGTAAACCTCGGAGGTCTTTTGCGGGTGTTCTGTCCCTCCCCCTCCCCTGATATTATACACCCTGTGTGTGGCAGGGTCAATAGTGCAAAGGCATTAATTGAAGGGCACACCGCCGTGAACAGACGGTGCTGGGTGTGTTCATCGGTCACCTGGTGGGCGAACGGCTGGGACTGGCTGACGCTGTTTGATGGTTTGTAGTAGCGACTTCAGTCGTTGTTGGGGCGAAAGGAACGACTGAAGTCGCCACTACGAAGTCGTCATAATCATTGTGGTGAGGTACTAGGGCGCGTTGTCGGAGACCAGGCCGTTGAGATCGTCCTCCCAACACTCACAGGCGGTGCGCACCTCGTCGCCACGGGTCAGCGTGCCTTCGTAGGGCATAACGCCCTCGTGGGCCGTCCATCCCGAAAGCACCATCGGCACCGGCCCGCTGCCGGTGGGGATCCACTCGCCGTTGTGGCGGCGGGCAAAGTGGAGATGCGTTGCATCGGCGAACCCGCCCTCGCAGGAGGGATGCCCGATGCGCTGTCCGCGCTGTAAGGTTGTGCCCGCTTCGACGCGATCCTCGGTGTAGATGTGCATGTAGAGCAGCACCCAGCCACTCTGCTCGAAGCCGTCGCCGTCCAGGTCCACCACCACCTCGCCGTTCTCGCTGCGCACTACCAGCCCCGGCGCGGCGGCCGTGACCCACCCGGTCGAGGGAGCGCGGCCCAGCGACTCGTTAGCCGGCACGAAGTCGAGCGCGGCGCTACCACTGCCACTTCCCCAGCCTCCATGCGGGCCGCCGGTGAAGTACCATGTGTGCCCAGCCTCCCACGGCAGCCGCAACTCCGGCTGCACCAGGTCGGGTGGCACCAGCGGATCTACCGTGTAGGCGAAGGGGTTGCCGAAGAGGCGCTCGTAGGTCGCCAGGAAGCCCCCCCCCTCTGTCCCCCCCGATGGGGGGGATGCCCCTCCCTCTGTCCCCCCCGATGGGGGGGATGAAGGGCCGACCAGCGCCAGCCATTCGTCCCAGGTGGTGGAGAGTGTGGCCAGGCAGTTCTGCACGCCGGCGGTACCCGGGTTGAGCCCCGGTGCGATGGCGGCGCGACTCCCATCTGCCAGATGCACCGTCGCGCAGTCGCCCCGCTTCCAGCCGTAGTAGCCTTCGTTGAGCCGCACTGCTGTCCAACTCAGTTGTTGGAACAGTCCCTCGTAGTACCCCTGGACGTGACCCAGCGGATAGACGAGTCTCTCGGCACCGGGCTGTGAGTCGGTGACCCACCCGGCCTGCAGTTCCAAGAGCGCCAGCAGCACCCGTGGCCCCACGCTGAAGCGCTGCGATACAAGTTGGATGATCTCTGTCCCCGTGAGCAGGCGGCCCTCGACCTCCTCGGCGTAGCCCACCAGGTAGCCCCCCTGCCCGGCGACGAAACCCGCCAGGTCGAAGTGGATGTAGGCCGGACCGTAGACCAGTTCACTGTCGGGGATCAGTTTGAGAGGCGGGCCGGTCTTAGTGGCGGTGATGGGGATGATGAGCATCTGGCCGACGCGGATGCTGTCCGCGTCGGGCAGGCCGTTGGCAGATGTGATCTCTTCGACAGTGCAACCGAACACGGCGGCGATCAGGCCCAGCGTCTCGCCGGGTTGCACGACGTAGGATTCCACACCTGTGCCATCGGAGAGGCCAGCGGGCGTCGGGTTGGGCGTGGGCGTGCCGGTGTAGGTGCCGGAGTAGGCGGGCGAGGGGGCCGGGGGGTGAGTCGCGACGGGGATGGCTGGCGCGAAGGATTCGGCCTGCCCGGTGGCTTCGCCTTCCTCGTGGGGTTGCTCTGGCGCGGGGCGCGCACATCCAGCCGTGACGCACAGCACGCAGACCCAGATCAGAAGCGAACAACGGTGCAATCGTCTTATCACCGCCCAAATCCCTCCATCGCAAAACCGCCGCCCAATGGCGGCGCGGAAGTAGTCTCAGTAGATCCAATTTTTGAGGAGTGAGGCACCCCCAGGTGCGGCTTGAGGAGTGAGGCACGCCCACGTGCCGAACGGAGCCGCACCTGGGGGTGCTGTCTCCTCAAGTCCATGTCTACTGAGTTTACCAGAGATGGGGGAAAAGGGCAAGTTACCTGCTTCTACCCGGCGAGAGGCAGCCAGACGGTGAAGGTGGTGCCCACGTCCACCTGGCTCTCCACCGTCACCCGTCCTCCGTGCAGTTCCACGATCTCCTCGACGATCGCCAGCCCCAGGCCGGTCCCCGAGATCTGCATCAGCCGGGGCTTCTCTCCCCGGAAGAACCGCTCGAAGGTATGCGGCAATTCCTGCTCCGGGATGCCCATCCCCGTGTCCGCCACCGTCACCGTCGCCCACACCCGCCCCTCCGTCTCCTGCTTGCCGGTGGAGACCAGCACCTTTCCGCCTTCCGGCGTGTAATAGATCCCATTCTCCACCAGGTTGTTCAGCACCTGCATCAGTGGCTCCGGGTCTACCAGCGCCAGCGGTCCCGGCTCCGCCGGGTGATGCTCCAGCGTCAGCCCCCGTTTCCGAGACAGCGCCTGGTGGCTGATGATGGCTATCTCGGTCAACTCGTTGAGGGGGGTCGGCTGGGGGTTCATGTCCAGCCTCCCGGTGTCAATGCGAGAGACCTGCAAGATGCCCTCCACCAATCCGGCCAGGCGGTCCGCCTCCTGTGCCAACGTGTCCAGGTACTGTTCCCGCTTCTCCGGCTTCCGTCGCATCAGGTACGCATACAACTTGATCGTCGTGACTGGCGTGCGCAATTCGTGAGAGACGTTGGTGACGAAGCGGGACTTCATCCGGTCTAGCGCCTTCAGGTGGCTGACGTCGTGGATCGCCACCACCGCTTCCGCTTCCCCCACTCCCGGCTCCGAGATGAGTGCCGCCTTCAGTTCCAGGTCCAGTCCCGTCAGTTCCAGCAATGAAACTGGGTTTTTTCCTGAAAACCCAGTTTCTTCAGCGCACGCCTGCCGCGCTATGCCCTGTACCACCTCCTGCAGCAGTCTTGCGTCCTCCGGAGAGAGAGTCTTGGTGAGCCAGGTATTGGCAACGGGGTTGGCCTGGACGATCTCCCCCTTGGTGTCAGTGACGATAATGCCGTCGGTGGCGCTGCGCAGGATCGCATCCAGGTGGGTGTACTGGGTCTGAAGTTGAGCGGTCCGCTCCTCTACCATCTCCTCCAGCCGCTCAGAGTACTCCTTCAGCGCCTCCTCCGCCCGCTTGCGCTCATCAATCTCGATCTTAAGGTCCTCTGTGACGTTCAACGCTGCTTCCTGTCTCATCAGGATTTCCTCATAAGCCTTTCGCAGCGCCTCATCCACTTGAGCCTTCTCAATGGCGTTGTTCCGAAACACTCCCACGGCCCGGGCCATCGCCCCGATCTCGTCCCGCCGTTCGACATCACCAACCTCTATGGTTAGGTCGCCCTCTGCCAGACGGCGCATCAAAGCCGCCATTGAGAGCATAGGACGCGAGATCCAGCGGGTGCTGATCAGCACCGTGGCTGCTATCCCAGTTAGCGCAAGCAAGAACACGACGCCAATGATGGCTGTGCTGACCTTTCTAGCTCTTTGATAAGATTCGGTCTCAACGCGGACGATCTTTGCCTGCTGGTAGTCTCGAAATTCCGTGAGCGTGTCGCGGAATTCGGCAAAGGGAACAGTGGATGAGCGCACCAGGAGGATGCCGAAGGACGGGTTATCAGCAACCACCGCAGTGGCTTGTAGTGCTTGCTGTCTGAAAGCATCCATAGCCCCTTTCATCCGCTCCAGGATGGATCGTTCCGTCTCATCCAATTCCCATTTCGCCAGAATCTCTCCGTAGATGATGTTCAGGTCGTTCACCCCTTGCTCCAGACGCTCGTGGATGGGCTGGATTTCTTCTCCTGGCAGATCCATAAATTGCAGCACGGCAATGCGGAACACATCGGACTGTACCTGTTCACTCAGGACGATGAACTCATCAATCAGCGTGATCTTATCCAGGGCGATCTCGTATACCTCGCTGAGCGCTGCGTGTTGTACATTCAGCCCATAGAGTGCCAGCAAGGCCACGATCCCGAGCGCCAGTATTAAAATGGCTGGCGGGATCAGCACTTTGAACCTGATCGAGGTATCTCGAAAGAATCTCATTGTCCGCCTCCTTGCTCCCACTCCAGCGCGCAGATCACGTCTTCCTCGCTGAGCATGCCGCACCAGGCCGACATGGGGCCGACTTCGTGGGTCGTCGGGTCCGGCCAGACGCCTTGGGAACTGACGTGACCGCCGTTCTTGCCTTCAGCAGCCTCCAAGAACAGGGGCAGCAGCTTATTTCCCTCAAGATCGAGGATGCCACTGATGTCCATCCCCGGCTTCACTTGGCCAGAATTGTCAAGGAATACGATTCCTTCGCGGGTGAAGCCGATGACGTGCAGACCAGGCCCTTCGAGCTCGAGAAAACCCTGAGTTGGGTCGCGGAACACCTCACGAGCTTCGTACAGTCCAACTTCCTGCAGGAGCGCAATGGCCCGCCCCCCGGCTTCTTTGACCGGGGAAGTTTCACCTTCAAGCGTTGGGACTGAAGCATACGCCCTTTCCGGTGGTTCTGCCCAATAAAGCTCGTCCAGCGGAGCGTGGACGCCCCAGATGGAAAGGGGTGGATTCCCCAGCCCGGTGTGGTAGACGGTGTAGAATGGCAGGACGTTGATCCACACGATCGGGAGCTCGTCCGTGAGGATCTGCTGGAACTCGCTATACAGCGCCTTCCGCCTGTTTTCGTCCAATTCGATCTCAGCCTGATGCAAGATCTCATCCACCCTCGGGTTGCAGTAGTTTTGCGTATTCGACCAGACCACACCCTGTCGAATGTTGTCGCACAAATACGTCCGGTGCACGCCGATCACCGGGTCCCCCCAGTTGTATACCGAATCCATTGTCATGTCAAAGTCCCAGTTCCCGATGCGCTCGGCCCATTGCGGGAAGCTCTCTGATTTGGGAACCTGCACGTCAATCCCGATGCCCCCCAGTTGGCGCTTGAGATACAACGCGACATCCCGCTGCTGGCTGGGTATGACCGGAATGTAATCCAGCGACAAAGAGAAGCGCGTGCCGTCGGACTTGACGGGATACCCGGCCTCATCGAGCAGCTTCTTGGCCTTGTCCAGGTCAACTTTGTATGTGGGAACATTGGGGTCGTAGAAAGGGCTGGCCGGCGAGATGGGGCTGTTGGCGCGACGTGATCGGCCTTGATGCAAATGCTGGATGATGAACTCGGGATCAACGGCGTAGGCGATGGCCTGCCGGACACGCTTGTCGTCCAACGGGGGACGCAAGAGATTGAACGCGAGCCAGACAATCGAACCTACTCCTTCGTAGCCTCGCTGGGTGACGACCAGGTGTTCACTCTGGCTAAGTCTGTCGAGGCCATCAAGCTCGGCGAAAGCAGGCGCAAGGTGCGCTTCCTGGCGCTCCAGTTCGATCACCTGGGCATTTGCATCGGTCTCCAGCCGGATGATGATCTCGTCAAGATAGGGCCGCCCCGATATGAAGTAGTCCTCGTACCGCTCCAGCACGATGGATTCCCCTGGGACATGTTCGACGAGTTTGAACGGCCCGGAGCCGACCGGCTCCAGGTTGGCGGGATGGGTTGGCAGGTCTTGACCGTCCCCGTAGATGTGCTTTGGAATGATGGGCAGCAGAGCGGGCGACATGGCCAGCAGGATGGCCGGGTGGGGACGGGACAGTCGGATCACTGCCGTGTACGGATCGGGCGTGTCCACCTTTTCCACCGGAGCAAACATGGGTTTGAACGGGTGGTATTCCTTGACCGTCATCACGGAGAAAGCCACGTCCTCTGAGGTGATGGGCTGACCGTCGTGAAAGGTCGCTCCTTCGACCAGGTGCAGGGTCACGGCCAGGCCGTCCTCCGAAACCTCCCAGCTTTCCGCCAGATAGGGCTGCGGGTTCCAGTTCTCATCATAACGCAGGGGACTGGCAAAGATCTGCGTGCCGACTATGGCGGTCGAAGTGCCCGACACCAACGCCGGATTGAAGTGCCTCGGCGTGCCTCCACCATAGGAGATTACAAGTGTTCCGCCACGCCGCGGTTTGCCAACGCGTGTTGGGCTCGCTGTCACAGGTGACGCTGGTGGCACCTCCGGTTCAACCTCAACGGTCGAACAGCCGACAATGCTTGTTGACAAGAACATCCCTAGAAGAACAACAACTATTGTCCTCCTCATAACCATACCTCCTGCCCCACTTCGGACTGTCGTTCCGGAATCCGCAATCGGGTAGTTCGCAATCAGACACTCCCCCCCAGTTTCGTCTTCAAATCTTCTCTCAACTCTTTAACCTGCTCAGGGACCTCATATTTCGGGGGCTGTCCCAGTTTCTCAAGGAGCAAGTTTATTTCTCTTTTGAGTTCGATCATACGACGTTCTCTTCCCACAAGCAATTCATTTAACCTTTCCACCTGCTCCATCCTCTCCCGCAGCGCCTCCTCCGCCCGCACCTGCTCGGTGATGTCCCTCAAGACCGAGACAATCTTGAATCCACCGACTCCATCGGAGATGATCCTACCTGAAGTCGAAACATGGACATAATGCCCATCCTTGTGCCTTGAGCGGTATTCAAGGTGCTTTGCCTCGTCCATAGTCCCCATGGCTTTCATGCATCTTTCGATATCATCCGGATGCACGAAATCAAAAGCGGCAAGTCCTATCGATTCTTCCTGCGTGTAACCAAACATATCGAATATCTGTGAACTTACATAGGTGAAATTACCCTCGGAGTCAACCTCCATAACTAGATCATTGATGTTAGATACTAATGAGCGATATTTCTCCTCGCTCTCCCGCAGTGTCTCCTCCGCCCGCTTGCGCTCGGTGATGTCATTGGCGATCACCCCGATGCCCCAGATTCTTCCATCTGGCATTGTGATCGGAAAGTGGTAAGATAACCAATGCGTGGTTACACCTGGCTTGCTCGGTAGTTCTCCGCTCACTTCGATGCCCAACTCCGGCTGACCAGTCTCCAGGACTTTTCTGAGTCCCGGCACAATCTCACCTGCAAATTCCGGTATGACCTCATGAATAGGTTTTCCGACGATCTCCTCCAAACTCAATCCAATCCTCTCCTGCGCCAGGCGATTGACTCTCACGTAGCGGAGTTGGCCATCAATGAGATTCATACCGACAGGGGATTCTCTGAAAAACGCATCCAAAACGGCCTCACTTATGCGCAGCGCCTCCTCCGCCCGCTTGCGCTCCTCCTCCAGTTCGATGGTGTGCAGGGCGAGGGCGATGTCTCTGGCAACCTCTTTGAGCAAGTAGTGCTCCTCCTCGTCTGCAACAAAACCGGCGGAGACGGAGACTGTCAGCAGGCCGTAGACTTTTCCGCCGTGTTCCAGCCGGACGGTCATCGCCCCCCTGCCGCCGTACTTGGTTGCCAGAGGACAGTCGGCGCAGGTGGATAGGGGGTCTTTGACTACCACGACGTCTTGTTGCGCCAGCGCGTTCCGCCCGCAAGCGGTCAACTCGCCGCGCTTCAACTGCTCAACCAGCGCCGAGAAATCCTCGCCCAGGCCCGCTTCGGCGCTCGTCACCAATCCTCCCGTCTCATCCAACAGAGCGATCCAGGCGTTATGATAGCCGCGAGTCTCAATCAGGCTCTCGCAAGCCCCCTGAAGCAGCCGGTCGCGGTCCTTTTCCCTGGTGATGAGTTGATTGACGTTGCGGATGGCGCGCAGCACGGCGTTGAGGTGCGCTATTCTCTTCTCTGCTTGCTTGCGCTCGGTGATGTCCCTAACGACTTCAATTGCTTTATCAACAGTTCCATCTGGATTTGGCAGTGGAGCTGAAGATAGTTCATAGTTGCGTCCGTCTGTGCCTGTCAATTCAACACCCTCTACCTTACCACTCTTTATCGCTTCTGTCATAGGGCAGAAATCACAGGGGTTCTTTAGTCCCATGTATTCTTCATAACACAGTTTTCCAGTGATGTCACCAAACTTTTCCTGCAAAACTTGGTTTTGAAATAGGATCTCATAATCCATCCCGACAATATCAATACCAATTCCTGTACGAGCTAACCCATCCGTAAGGGCTCGCAACTTGTCTCTTTCCGATTTTATCTTCTCCTCCGCCCGCCTGCGCTCGGCGATCTCTTGTTGGAGTTGCAGGTTCTTTTCCTCAACTTCCTTCTGCGCCTTCCATAGGGCCAGGTGCGTTGCGACGCGGGCCAATACCTCGTCCGGTTCAAACGGCTTGGAAATGTAATCTACACCACCAAGGCCGAAAGCCTTGACCTTGTCCAGGGGACTGGTCCTGGCGCTGATAAAGATCACCGGAATATCCCGCGTATCTCTAGCATCCTTCAAACGGCGGCAGACCTCGTAGCCGTCCAGGTCAGGCATATTGATGTCCAGCAGGATCAGCGCAGGTAACCTGGCCCGCACACTGCGCAGGGCCAGTTCGCCATCGCTGGCAGGCCGTACCTTGTAGCCGGCCTTCCTCAGGATGCCCGACAGTAACTTGAGGTCGGATCTGGTATCGTCAACGACCAGAATATCCCCGTGGGGAAAGTGATGTGTATTGACGTCGCTCATTTTGATTCCTCCCTGGTCAAGTTATCCAAAACCGTTAGCATTTCTCTGTACTGCAAGTTTTCCACCATGCAGCGCAAACGCTCGCCCAGTTCATAATTATGATCGCTAATCATCCCGGCTACCCTGAGGCAGTTCTGATCATCCAACAGTACTGCGGCCTCCCGTAATTCATAGATCAAAGCCGGAGGCAGATCCTTCAGTTGCGCCACGTCCAACTCCTCCTCCCCGGCACCAGCAGCCGGCGGTTGTTCCTCGGCGTACAGGAAACGCACACCCAGGTGTTTTGCCAGGGCTTCAAAGATCTCCGTATCCCGGTAGGGTTTGCGTATGAAATCATCGCAACCCGCCTCCAGAATCTCGCGCCGCTCCTCTTCCAGAGCGTGGGCCGTGAGGGCGACGATCCTGGTTTGGGCGCCGGCCTCGCTTTCCCTGATGCGCCGGGTCGCCTCCAGCCCGTTCATTACCGGCATGCGGATGTCCATCCAGACCAGGTGAGGGCGCCACTGTTCGAATAGCGCCACCGCCTCCTGTCCATTGACCGCTTCGCGAAGTTCAAAGCCCAGCGGCTCAAGCATCTTGCGCAGGAGCAACCGATTCTCCAGTTTGTCTTCAGTAATGAGGAGACGATAGTGTCCTTGCCCCTCTGCGCCTGCCACGAGAGTACTCTCGCAGTGGAGCCCCGTGACGCGTTTGTGCTGCAGCACGGTGGAAATATCCTCGGACGGCGGGAGCACCTCTACCGGAATCTCGAAGTGAAATGCCGAGCCTGTGCCCGGCTCGCTGGTAACGCCAATTTGCCCGCCCATGAATTCGACATACTGCTTGCTTATGGTCAGTCCCAGTCCGGTTCCGGTTTCCGCAAGCGGCTGGTCAATCTTTTGCTCGAAGGGGGAGAAGATGATCTCCCTATCATCCTCGTGAATGCCGATGCCGGTATCTTCCACCTCGAAACGCAATCGGGCCAACTGCGGCGACTCCCGTTTTGCGACCTCGGCCCGCAGGGACACCCCGCCGCTCGCGGTGAACTTGACGGCGTTTCCGATCAGATTGATCAGCACCTGGCGTAACTTGCCCGAGTCAACTGTGATATCCCGGGGGAGATCCGGGGACAGCTCCATGGCGAAGACCAGCCCTTTCTTCGCTACTTGCACAGACATTAATGTTTCGATTTCACGCAGGAACCGGTCCAGATTGATATGGGCATCCTCGCTCACTATATGGCCGGCCTCGATCTTGGAGATGTCCAACACGTTGTTGATAAGATTCAACAGGTGTTCGCCACTGCTGCAAATGATGTTCAAATCCTCCACCTGCTCCGCAGTGACATCCGGGGCCTCCCTCATCAGATTGGAGAATCCGAGGATCGCATTGAGCGGCGTGCGCAGTTCATGGCTCATGTTGGCCAGGAATACGCTTTTGGCCCGGTTGGCCGCTTCGGCCTGCTCCTTTGCCTCTGTTGCGCGTGTCCGGGCGCGATGCATCGCCTCGCTTATGCCGGAGACAATCGTGCAGTTCACGAAGAAGACAGCCAGGCCCAGGTAATCACCGGGATCATCGACGAAGGGTTGGCCAGTGGGCGTCCAGAATATGACTACCAGGACCGAGAGAACCGCTGACAGCAAGCCGGCGTTAAACCCCCCATATATGGCGGCGGCCATCACGGCCGGATAGAACGTCACGTAGGGAATGCGCAATCCCAGACCGCCCAGCGGCCATATCCGCAGGCCAATGCCCGCAGCGATAAGGGCTATAGCAACGACATAGCGTAGCCATAGACGTTTAGATGTTTGCTCTAGATTCATACCTCTCCCTCTCCCGACCTGGCGGCCTCGACCGCCAACTCGCCGGCCCGGGCCAGGTCGGCAGGGGCATCGTCGCCCCGGGCCATCAGCCAGGTGACCTGGTGCGGACGGGCGGCCTCCAGGAGCGATTCCCACCCGGCCCGGTTGGCGACCGGTTTGTCGTCCCGGGTTCGCCAGCCGCGAGCCTGCCAGCCCTTCACCCGCAGTGAAGCGCCTTTGATCAGGTAGTTGGCGTCGGAGTAGAGCGTCACGTGGCACGGCCTGGTCAACGCCCGCAGCGCCTCGACCGCACCCTGGATGAGCATACCGTTGGCCGTGGTCGCCGGCTCACCGCCGCTGAGGGTCCTGGTGTGCCCGCCCGTGCGCAGCACGGCCCCCCAGCCGCCCGGCCCCCGGGCACCACGGCAAGAGGCCTTGACGCAGACTTCGACGACGGGCCGGCCGTCGGTGGCGGGTTGGTGCGTTTCGGGCGCGCCCGGCCCACGCCGGAGCGATCGCAGTGCCTCGGTCGCCAGCCGGTCGGCCCGCTCGTTGAGGGGATGCCCGGTGTGTCCCTTGAGCCAGTGCCAGGTCACGTCGTGCGCCTGGGTCAGCCGGTGGAGCACGCGCCACAGGTCCTGGTTTTTGACCGGCTGCTTATCGCTGGTGCGCCAGCCACGGCTTACCCAGCCACCTATCCACTCGGTTATGCCCTGGTGCAGGTACTGGGAGTCGGTGTGGAGGCCCACCTGACAGCGGCCCAGGAGCCCTTCCAGCAGCGCCAGTGCTGCCGCGGCGGCGTACAGTTCCATGCGGTTGTTGGTCGTGTCGGGATCGTTGCCGCTGAGCACCCATTCCCGGTCGTCCCAGCGGATGATCGCGCCCCAGCCGCCGGGGCCAGGGTTGGGATCGCAGCCCCCGTCGGTGTAGACGTCCACCTGGGGCGGGACAATGTGGCTCAAGGTGTCTGGGCCGAACAGAGACTCGGACATACTGCCATTTCCCCTTTCCGTATTTTCTCAATATCTTGGGGCAAGGGCTGTAGGGCGGTTTTGCTAACCGCCACGGGGTCGGATAGCAAATCCGACCTACTTTCGCCCAACTGTGGGGGTCGGATAGCAAATCCGACCTACTTTCGCCCCTTTCCGCTATTTATGGCTGGCTGGCCAGCCCTCCCGTAATCTCTCCTCCATCAATCACGAAGTAGTGACCGGTGATGAAGGCCGCGTCGTCGGAAGCGAGGAAAGCGAAGAGGGCGGCCACTTCTTCCGGCCGGCCCAGCCGGCCCAGCGGCACTTTGCGTTCAAAGGCGCGCAGCATCTCCGGCGTGTATTCCGCTTCCTGCATCGGCGTCAAGATACAACCTGGGCAAATCGCATTGACGCGCACCGTTGGGGCTAGTTCCAGCGCCATCGAGCGCGTCAGTTCGACGACGCCCGCCTTCGAGGTATTGTAATCGGCGTAGTAATGGTAGCCCATCAGACCGTTGGTCGAGCCCATATTCAGAATCACGCCCCCCTCTCCCGCCAGCATCCGCCGCGCTGCCTGCTGCGCCACGAAGAACATGCCATTGAGGTTCACGTCTATCACCTCGCGCCATTGCTGGGGAGTGATCTCCATGAAGGGCTTTCGGATGCTGATCCCGGCGTTGTTGATCAGGACGTCCAATCCCCCCAACAGGCGGTCCAGTTCTTCGAAAGCCCGCGCCACACTCTCCGCCTCCGAGACGTCGGCGCCGATGGTGCCCCTCAGCGCTGGCAGGTCGCGTTCGATGCGGTTCCGCGCCGCGTCGTCGCGGTCCAGCACGGCGACCTGCGCGCCCTCCTCCAGGAAACGGACCGCTGTTGTTGCGCCGATGCCGCTCGCCCCGCCGGTGATGAGAACCCGTTTATCTTTCAGTCCACGCATAAACTCCTCTCAGGCCAGACCTGACAGGTTTTCTGAAACCTGTCAGGTCTTGAGGTCTTGACATTTATCCTGCCAACCCGCCTCCGTCCACTACCAGCGCTGTACCGGTGATGAAAGAGGAGGCGTCACTGGCGAGGTAGAGCGCTGCCCGGGCGATGTCCTCCGGCCTGCCGATGCGCTGCAACGGCCGCTGCGCCGCCTGTGCCAGGAATTGCTCATCTGATTCGCCGATCTGCTGCGCCTCGTTCCGCAGCATAGGTGTGTCCGTGTCGCCTGGGCAGATGCAGTTGACGCGGATGTTCTGCTCGCCGTGGTCGAGTGCCATGGCCCTGGTCATGTTCACCACGGCCCCCTTCGAGGCGCAGTACGAAACCGCGTTGCGCCCACCGACCAATCCCCAACCCGAGGCCGTATTGATGATCACCCCGCCGCCGGCCCGGGCCATGACGGGAATGGCGTACTTGCTGAGCAGAAAAATCGACTTGACGTTGACCGCCATCACCTGATCCCACTCCGCCTCGGTCGTCTCTATCACCGTGGCCCGCCGGATGATGCCGGCGTTGTTGAAGAGAATGTCGAGACCGCCCAGTTTGTCCACAGTCTGCTGCACGGCGCGCTGACAGTCGGTCGCCAGGCTCACGTCGCAGCGCACAAAGATGGCTCGCCCACCACCCGCAGCGATCTCCCGCACGACGGCCCGCCCGCCAGGCTCATCCAGATCCGCAACCGAGACCGCCGCGCCCTCGCGGGCGAACAGCAGGGCCGTCGCCCGCCCGATGCCCGACGCCCCACCAGTAATGAGCGCGCTTTTGCCTGTCAAATCACCCATGATTTCCTTCCTGTGCTAGATCTGAGGAGTCAGCACCCCCAGGTGCGGCCAGATTTGAGGAATCAGCACCCCCAGGTGCGGCCCCATTCAAGTAGGCCTGCCTCCTAGCAGCCTGTCGGAGAGGCGTTCCGGAGTCTAGGCTTCAGCCGGTTTTAGCCGGAAATTGCCGCCTTTTCTCCGGCTAAAGCCTCAACTCCAGTCCCTCGGGGGGCTCTCCGACAGACTGCTAGCATGATACCTTGTAAACAATCTGCTCGTTGTATCCGGTGACGACCCTGATGTGACCACTGAGCGTCTCGTCTACTTCCCGGTCGCCGGTGTCTACCCAAAGGAGCCGCCCACCCAGCGAGTTGATCTTGCCGGGTGTGCTCACGACGATGATGTTGTCTTTACCCACCCGCCGGATCACTTCGGGGCTGATCTGCTGATTCCCCCGGCCAAAGATGTAGCCCTGCCCACCGATGGGGGTGACGATTATCTTCGCATTGCGACCTTCGATAAGCCGCAGGAGTTGGGACTCATTGACATCAGTGGCGACTAAGCAGGTAGTAAAAAGTTTCTTCCACAAAAAACGGCACCTGTCGGCCAAAAAAGTGTAAGGAACTTTCTGTGACCTACTTAGTCTTCCTTCTCTCTCTCCTCTCTCTTCTTTTCTCTCTCCCCTGGCTACCACATCCACCCCAATTAACGTCTTGTTCAATCCCAATCTGGACGTGATTGCCCTGGTCGTGGTCCCCGGTCCGATGATGTAGAGACAGTCATGCTCCATTCTGTCTACGATGTCACAGGCTATTGCCTCCAGAGATGTCTTTTCTCCGGGGTTACTCGCGATCTTTAGACTCTGGACCAACCCTCTCCGGAACGGGACATTGAGGTAACCGTACAGTCTCGCCGAGACGACCCCCTGCCGAAACGCTACCTCGTCTATATCCATCACCTCGGCCTCTCGCAGGCTGGAGCCCCTTCCCTGCAGATGCAACGCGGCGAGATTTCCCGCGTTTCTTGGGCTTGTCCCAAAGACCGCTGAGTGGATCTTGACCCCTGCAGGGATCCCAAGAACAGGGATTCCCTCTGCGACAGCGTTGTAGACGTCCCTGGCAGTGCCATCTCCACCGGCGAAAAGTAAAAGGTCCACGTTCAGCCGCAGCATTTCCCTGGCTGCATTGCGGGTGTCTTCCGGGGTTGTCGCGCCCTGTTTGATTGAGCCGATGACCGTGGGCTCAAAACCGCATGCCCTGGCCGCGTCCTCCCCCATTTCACCGGGATAGGTGATGATCTCGAGGTTGTCTATAGGCTTTACCCCTATCTTTTCAATAAGCTGGGGTTTGACAGATGAGAAACCGGGTTTTTTCTGAAAAACCCGGTTTCTTTCCCCGAATTTTTGAGATGATACCTTTATCCTTTCAAGAGCCTGGATAGCCCGGTTTAGCGATTCGGGCACAGCGCCCAGCGCCAGCGCCTTCTTCTGTATCTCCGCTCCATCGCTGCCTTTGAGCCCGACCCGCCCGCCTATCCCGGCGACTGGGTTAACGATCAAGCCTAATCTATGCATTTGCCGATTTCCTACCAGGCTTCAATCAGAGGTTGCTCCTCCATCGCGCCGGTGCGCACGTTCTCGCCGCTGTGGGATGGTGGCCTGCCCAAATTATACTCATACCGTGACGCTCACACAAACATCCGTCAAATCCCGCTCATCCGTGTTCTTATACGTTTGCCTCTCCGCGTACTTTCCTCAGTATCATCTCAATATTCTGGGGCCAACGTAGGGTAAATTGGTAATTTGCCCCACCTTCCCCGACTTATTGAGAGGATACCTTCCTCAGATAGGCCCGCCAGGTTATCGCCCACTGCTCTGGATCGTCCAGGGGGGTGTGGTCAATGGTGTGAATGGTGCTGTTATGGGGGGCGGTCTTGACCAACTCAGGGTTCGTACGCGCCTCGTCTGCCACGTGAGCCATTATGGCCGCGTATTCGTCGAGTTCGTCTTTGGAATACGACTCGGTTGGTTCCAGGGTGCAAGGTTCAGGAACGATGAACGGATGGTGACTGGTCCAATAATGGACGCCAAAGTCCGCCGCTCGAAGTCCGATTTCCTCAGAATGAACGCCGGTCTCTTCCGTCAATGCTTCCCAACTGTACCGCACCTGTTCGATTCTCCGCTTGCCCCTGGCATACGGTGCGCTCACTCCCGGAATTTCCAACATCTTCTTGAGCAGGTAGTTATTGTTGAGCACGGCGATTTCGGCGACCTCCCTCAGGCCCTCTGCGCCGAGACTCATGACCCAGGCATACGCTCTCAGGACGACGGGAGCGACTCCGTAAAACGGTCCGATCTTTCCGATGCTTTCGGGCAAGTCGTAGTTCAAGTGGTACTTAGTGCCATCAAACTCGACGACGGGAACCGGCAGGAACCTGGCAAGTTCCTGGGTGACACCAGTAGCGCCGACCGCCGGCCCGCCGCATCCGTGAGGGGATGAGAAGGTCTTGTGCAGGTTGAAGTGGCACAGGTCGAAACCAGTGTCCCTGGCCCGGGTGATCCCCAGTATCCCGTTAGCGTTGGCCTGGTCGTAAGAACAGAGCCCGCCCGCCTCGTGGACCACTCTCACGAATTCCTCGATCCTGGGATTGAAGATGCCGGTATCTTCCGGATTTGTGATCAGCAACCCGGCGGTCCGTTCCGAAAGCGCTGCTTTCAATGCCTGCAGGTCGGGATAGCCGTCCTCGTCAGGATATAGGGTGATGATCTTGAAGCCGGCTGTTTTGGCACAGGCCGCATTTGAAGGATGAGAGAAGATGGTGGTGATGATCTCGTCTCGCTGACCCGCTTCCCCGCGAGCCTCGTGGTAGGCTCGTATGATTGAGACGTTCGTGTATATCGCTGCGGAACCGGCGCCGGGCTGCAGTGAAAACCGGTGCATCCCCGAAATCTCTTTGAGCATGTGTTCGAATCTGTACATCACCTCCAGGATGCCCTGGACCGTCTCTTCATCTTGCAACGGATGAACGTCTGTCATTTTGGACATTCTGGCCAGTTGCTCGTTGATCTTGGGGCTGTACTTCATCGTGCAAGTTCCCTGCCCAATTTCAATGTTCAGGTCTGCTCCCAGGTTTTCTTGTGACAGCCTGACGTAGTGTCTGAGTACCTGGGGCTGGGACAGTTCGGGCAGTTTTGGGGGCTGCTTTCTGCGCATATTTTCGGGCAGCGTCGCCAGGACATCACCGACCTCACTTCTTATCCCGTCTTCCACCTCGGGCACAAGGATGCCTCGTTGTCCCTGTCCTTCGGGGCTCAGTTCAAAGATGATCGGTTCATCCCAGCGGGCCTGGTGAAATCGTCTCAGGTTTGGTTTCCCGTCTGACGCGGTCGTTGCGGTTGCCATTGTCCTGTCGTTGGTCATTTGTAATTTGTCATTTGTCATTTCTTGACGACCTCCCTCAATGCGTCCACCAGCCGGTCAATGTCATTCTTGGTGTGAACCTCGGTCACGCAGTAAAGGGCGCTGTTGCCCAGTTCCGGGAATTCTTCTGTCAGGTCTTTGCCACCAAAGATCTCCCGCGTTAATAGCGCCTGGTTGATCTCCGCGACTGTCTTGCCCGACCCATCGAAACTGACGACAAACTCCTTGAAGTGGGGCGACTGGAGAACGGGGGCCTCGACGCCCTTGATCTTGTCTATCTGCACCATCGCGTAACGTGACCTCGACATGATGCCCTCTCCAATCTCCACTAAGCCCTGGGGCCCCATGAGCGCCAGATAGACACCGGCCGTGATGCCCCACAGAGCAGCAGCCGTACCGACCCACTCCTTGCCCTCCTCCCGGATGGCGAAGGAGGTCCTTTCATAAGCCACGTCGCCGAATCCATATTCTCCTGGGACGGATGTCGGGGCGATTCCGAACAGCCGGGAAGGATATTCCATCACGTACTTCTCTTCGTCCCGAGTGGCGATGAATCCAGCCTGACCGCCACCAAACTGCATGTGCATGCCGAGCGGCTGTATGTCGCCGCAGACGATGTCCGCGCCATACCCAACCGGTGGGGTCAGGATGCCCAGCGAAATTGGATCGACGTCGACGACGCAGATTGCACCGTGAGCGTGGGCTATCCTGGAAATCTCGTCGCCGTGGGTCTCGATAAAGCCCAGGTAGGACGGATTCTCAAAGTAGACGGCGGCCGTCTTCGGAGAAACCTCAGCCTCGAGAGCATCGAGGTCCAGTTGTCCTGTCTCGGCGTCGTAGCCTATATGCTTGATCTCTATCTCTGGCTTGCAATAGTCCCTGATTTTGGATAGTTTACCGGCGCTGATGGTGCTGGACACCAGCACTTCGCGCCGGCCTGTGATCCGCGCCGCCATGCGGATGGACGTGGCGGCGGCCTGATACCCGTCATACGTTGGAACGTTGACGACGTCCATGTTGAGCAACTCACCCATCATACTGGCGTACTCAAAAAGCGCCTGGAACCTCCCGTGATCGTCATAAGGCTCACCTGCGTACGCGGTCAGAAACTCTCCTCGCTGGTTCACCTCGTCACACACGGCTGGAACGTGATGTTGATAGCACCCGGCTCCCAGAAAACTGAGGTACTCCCAGGCGGTCTTGTTTTTTGCGAGAATGGTCTCTACGTGCCTTTTCAGGGCATATTCGGACAAGAGGGGTGGGGGCAAGTTCAAACTCCCCTTGAACCTGAGTTTATCAGGGATGTCCTCGAAGAAATCCTCCACGCTCTCTGCGCCGACCTCTTTGAGCATCTGCTTCTTTACTGCGGGCACAGAATTGGGGATATAGGGATAGACGGTTGGTTGTTCCTCGTTCATACTCTGTTCCTCCATTGATTTTGATTTCAAACTCATCCTCCCAGACTCAGGAGGGCGAGCAGGCCAAACGTTGTGATGATGATGCCTGAGATTCTGTTCACCCACCGCAACCAGTCAGGGGTGAACTTTGCCCGAAACATGCCGACACCACCGCTCAGGGCGAGCCACCATAGGGCTGAGCCGGTGAATACACCCAGGACTAATATCCCCGCAGACACATAGTCCCCGCTTGTATTTGCCAGCCCCAATCCGGCAAAGATCGCCGCAAAAGAGAGAATTGTGATTGGGTTTGTGAGCGTCAGGAGAAACGCTGACGCATACGCGCCAATGAGGCTACTTCCTCTGGCCGAGGCTGTCTGTTCGGCGGGTCTGGCCAGGAAGGTTCTGAGGCCCAGATAGCAGAGGAATACACCGCCGGCAAACCGAATCCAACCTTGTTGGTTGACCAGGATGCTTGAGATGAACGTCAGCCCGAATCCGGCGATGCAGCCATAGATTGCATCGGCCGTGGCGGTCCCCAGGCCAAAGACGAGGCCGTATACACGCCCTTCGGCCAACGTGCGGCGTATGCACAACACGCCGATTGGCCCGACGGGCGCAGCGATTGAGAAGCCGATGACAAGTCCTCTGAACAGAAGATGGATGTCCATGTAGTCATCTCCACAGTACGTCTATCACGATGCGCACCGGGCCGGTCAATTCGTGTACCTCGTACGCGGACGGCGCTTTGAGGCCGATGGAGAAGCCCAGGAGGGCGTCGTCGAAGATTGGGTAGGAGTCGATGCGAGTCACGCGCGGATTGTCCGGCGGCACGAGGGGCAAGCGTTGGTGCAGCGGAAAGTCAAAGGCGTACAGGTCGCTCACGACCAGGTCAATGCGAGCCGCGCCCCACGAGGGGTCGTGGCCCAGGGGGAAGGGGGAGGCGGTGTTGTCCACCTCCACGACCTCAAACCTGGGGACGTGGTCCCTGGGCTCGACCATCTCCCAGACCACGCGCAGCCGGTCCGGGTGCGTCGCATAGCGCACGTCTGCCAGGTTCCACACATGTCCCATCATGCCCCCCTGCCGTACCACGTCCAGGTAGGCTGAGGGTTCCAGCGCCGGTGTGTTGGTGGGCGGCATGGCCTGTGGAGACGGCGTGGGGCTAGGTGGGGCAGTGGTGGGAATCAGTGTTGAGGTGGGCGGCGGCGAGGTGGTGGAGGCAGGGGAGGGAGTGGGCGGGACGGTGGACGGGGACGGAGAGGACGTGAACGTGGGCTGTGGGAGGGCCGTGCCGGTAGGGGAGGGTGGCTGGGGTGGCGGTGTGTCCGCCAGACACCCGGCTGCCATCAGCGTGAACATCGCCATGATTATCGCCAGTCGCTTGGCCACATCGCCTCCTTTGTCGGAGTGTATCACACTGCGCCCAGAAGTGCAACTGTACCTATGCGGTGGGCCAACTTGCCCTACCTGGATTATTCAGTACAATAGTATCTGGTGCTGTAATCAACTTGGGAGGTGTCCCGATGCTCATCACTCACGCTCGTTTGGCCACGCTGGGCGACGAGCCCAGTCTGATCGAGGATGGTGCGCTGCTCATCGAGGGCGAGCGCGTCGCTGCGCTTGGTTCCACTGCCGAACTGACCATCCGTTACCCCACCGCCGAGCGCTGGGATGCGGCGGGCCAACTGGTGCTCCCGGCCTCCATCTGCGGCCACACCCACTTCTACGGGGCCTTCGCCCGTGGGATGGCTATCCCCGGCGAGCCCGCGGCCAACTTTCCGCAGATCCTGGAACGGCTGTGGTGGCGGCTGGACAAGGCGCTCACGCTGGAGGACGTTCGGTATTCCGCGCTGGTCTGCCTGGTGGACGCTATCCGCCACGGCACGACGACGCTGGTTGACCATCACGCCAGCCCTAATGCCATCGAGGGCAGCCTGGACGTTATCGGTGAGGCGGTACAGGAGGCGGGGCTGCGGGCCTGCCTTTGTTATGAGGTCACCGACCGGGATGGGGCGGAGCGCGCCCAGGCTGGGATCGCCGAAAACGTGCGCTTCGCGAAAGCCCAAACGTCAGGCCCCGAATCCCAAATCGCCGCCACCTTTGGACTCCATGCCTCGCTGACCCTCTCTGACGAGACGCTGGCGGATTGCGCGGCCGCCGCCCGCGACCTGGGCCTGGGCTTCCACGTCCACGTCGCCGAGGACGGTGCCGACCAGGAGGACAGCCAACGCAAGTCCGGCAAACGGGTCGTCCAGCGGTTACACGACGCGGGCATCCTCGGCCCCCGCACCATCGCCGTGCACTGCGTCCACGTGGACGAGGGCGAGATCGATCTGCTGGCGGAGAGTTCCACGTGGGTCACGCACCAGCCGCGCTCGAACATGAACAACGGCGTGGGAGTGGCGCCGGTGGAAGCGATGTTGCGCGCGGGGGTGGACGTCGGCCTGGGCAACGACGGCTTCTCCAACAACATGTTCGCCGAGATGAAGGCGGCCTACCTGGTGCACAAACTGGCCCAGCGCGATCCCCGCGCCATGCCCGGCGACCTGGTGATGCGGCTGGCGTACGCCAACAACGGTCGCCTGGCCCGCGTCTTCTGGCCCGGCCTGGGGCTGGGGGAACTGCGCGAGGGCGCAGCGGCCGACCTGGTCTTCCTGGACTACCACCCCACGACACCGCTGACGGCGGGGAACCTGCCCTGGCACCTGCTGTTTGGCTTTGAGGCCTCAATGGTCAGCGGCACCGTCTGCGCTGGACGGGTGCTGATGCGAGACCGGCGGCTGCTCACGCTCGACGAGGAAAGGATCACCGCCAGGTCACGGGAGTTGGCGGCGCAGGTGTGGGAGCGGGTGTAGCGCTGGGTACTGGGTACTGGATAATGGATGCTGGGTGTGGTGCTCAGCATTTGGCAGAGTCGGTTGATTTGAGTACAATGGTCCCGTTCTTTGTGGTCGGGATCCAATCATAAACTTGAGGAGGCTAAACAATGCTAGTAGGAGATCGCATGACCAGGCGTCCTGTCACAGTGCCTGAGGACGCATCCGTTAACGAGGCACTGCATCTGATACGAAGCGAGAATATCCGGCGCTTGCCCGTGCTGGACAAACACGGCCGGTTGGTGGGCATCGTCTCGGAGAAGGACCTGTTGTACGCTTCACCCTCGCCGGCCACCTCGCTGAGCGTCTACGAGATTCCCTATCTGCTCTCCAGGATCAAGATGCGGGGCATCATGGCGCAGGACGTGATCACCGTCACCGAGGACGCCACGTTGGAAGAGGCGGCCCGCATCATGACCGACAACAAGGTCGGCGGCCTGCCGGTGATGCGGGATGACAAACTGGTGGGCATTATCACCGAGACCGACCTGTTCAAGGTGTTCCTGGAGATGTTGGGGGCACGGGAGGAGGGGGTTCGCCTGAGCATGTTAGTCCCGGCGGAGAAGGGGATGCTGGCCAAGATCACCGGCAAGATTGCCGAGATGGGCGGCAACATCTTGGCCCTGGGGACGATGATGGGCGAGGACCCCACCAACCGCGAGATGGCCATCAGGGTGGCTGATGTGTCGGAAGAGCAACTGGTCTCGGCGATGGAGGGGCTGGGCCTGGAGATATTGGACGTACGTTTTTGCACGATAGCGGTGTGTTAGGCTTGATGATACGTAACTTCTCAAAAAGTTGGGGCGAAAGTAGGTCGGATTTGCTATCCGACCCTGTGGCGGTTAGCAAAACCGCCCTACGCTGCCCTTGCCCCAAGATATTGAGAAGATACCTAGTGATTTTGGAGTCGAGGCTTTAGCCGGGCTTTACGCCTGGGTAGTCTCCCCGTTAAGTGTTGCTGACTTGCTGCACCTACTTGCGGGGCTATGCTCCAGCCGGATCGTCAGATCCGGCGGCCCGAAGGCGGGATCTGACGATCCCTTTGGAGCGAAGTGAGAAACAACACTCAAGAGGGGGACCATTTACGCCTGAGTTCCGGCTGAAGCCTGCACTCCAAATTCACCAAACCCAAGTGCGCTCAGTATAACCCCAGATAGTGGGTGTTGCTTTCAAACCGCACCAGGGGATCCTTTCTCCTCAAACCTGGAGGAGGGCGAACGATGTCTGAACAACACACCACTCACTTCAGGGACATGACCGGGCAGGTGCACACTGGCTCGGGTGACATCATCATCTACCCCGCCTCCCCCCAGGAGGCCCGGCCCCCCTTCACCCTCCCGCCCGACCTGCTCACCTTCACCGGCCGGGACGACCTCCTGGATGTGCTCGACGGACTGCTCCACCTCGGCGGTGAGACGACGGTGAGCATCGTCGGCCTCAAGGGGATGGCTGGCGTCGGCAAGTCGGCGCTGGCGATCCACGCCGCGCACCGCTGGCGCGACCGCTTCCCCGATGGCATTGTCTGGATTGACCTGCGGGGGGAGAACGGGGCCTGCGACGGTCTGCGCCACGTCGCCGCTCTCTACGGGTACCAGGAGCAGGCGGCCCGCATCGGCGACGACCCGAGGGGGCTGACCGGGCTGGTGCGCACCATCCTGCGAGACAGGCGCGTGCTGCTGATTCTCGACAACGCGGAGAGTCTCCCGGCGGGCGAACTGAACTGCCTGCTGCCCGGCGTGCCGGGGCCGGTGACGTTGGTCACCAGCCGCTGCGCCTTCCCCGCGCTGGAGCGGCTGGGGCGACCGCTGCGGGTGGACGTGATGGACGAAGAGGAATCGCTGGATCTCCTGGGCCGGCTGGTGGGGCGGGAGCGGGTGGAGGCGGAACGGGCGGGTTACCTCGGGCTGGCGGAGCGGCTGGGTCGCCTCCCGCTGGCGCTGGATATCGCCGGGCGGCGCATGCCGGACCGGGGCTGGGGGCCGGCCGAGATGGGACGGCGGCTGGAGGGGGCGGCCGACCGGCCCGCTTTCCTGGCATTGCCCATCGCCGAGAGGGTGGAGGACAGCGTGACGCTCGCCTTCGCGCTGAGTTACGACGCGCTGGGCGAGGAGCACCGGGAACTGTTCCGCGCCCTTAGCCCGTTTGCACCGGCGGGCTTCACTGTCCAGGCGGTGGCGTCGGTGCTGGGCAGGGACGATGAGGGTGAGGTGGAGTGGGGGCTGGAGCGGCTGGAGACACTCTCGCTGGTGCGGCGAGCGGAGGCGAAGAACCGCTACGACCTGCACCCGCTGCTGCGGGACTACGGGCTGGCGCTGGCGGTCCGGGCCGGGGAGCGGTGGGCTGTCCGGCACGCCCGCTACTTCGTTGGTCTGGCCGGCTGGGGCCGCGACCAACTGGGGAATCCCGAGACCGCGCTGCAGGCGGTGGTGATGGCGACGGTGGAGCGGGCCAACCTGCTGGCGGCGCAGGAGACGAGCCTGGCGCAGGGGCTGTGGGACGAGGCGGTGAGCCTGGCCTACGACCTGGGCGGACTCTTCGAGCGCAGCGGCCACTGGGCCGACCGGCGGCGGGCGCTGGAGGCGGGGATTGAGGCGGCGCGGAAGGCCGGCGACGAGGACCGGGCGGCCGAACTTTCGCACAATCTGGGGATGGCCTATCAGGACATCGGAGAGTATGGCGAGGCGCAGGCGCGCTACAAGCAAAGCCTCCAACAGCAATTCCCGCTTTGGGAATTTTGCTCAAGCGCATCGGCCTAAAAGAGCCGATGCTGGGACAAAAAGCGCCCAGCACCGTCTGTTTTACGGCGGTGCGGCCTTAAAACGGGAATTGCTGAGCCTCCAACTCAAGAAACGATCTGGAGACAGGCGAGGCCAGGCGATCATACTCCACCAACTGGGGATGCTGGCCCAGGCGCAGGGGGAGTACGGTGAAGCCCGCCGCCTGTACCAGGAGTCGCTGGAGATCGAGCAGCAACTGGGCAACCGCGCTGGCGTCGCCGCCACACTCCACGAACTGGGGAGGCTGGCCCAGGCGCAGGGGGAGTACGGTGAAGCCCGCCGCCTGTACCAGGAGTCGCTGGAGATCGAGCAGCAACTGGGCAACCGCGCTGGCGTCGCCAAGAGCCTCCACCAACTGGGGGTGCTGGCCCAGGATCAGGGGGAGTACGGTGAAGCCCGCCGCCTGTACCAGGAGTCGTTGGAGATCGAGCAGCAACTGGGCGACCGCGCTGGCGTCGCCATTAGCCTGGCCCAACTGGCGCTGCTTGAGGAGGCCGGGGGGAACCTAGAGCGTGCCCTGGATCTCACCTGTCAGGCTCAAGAGATCATGATTGGCCTGGGCAACCCGGAACACGTCGCGCACATTCAACGGCAGCGGGAGCAGATGGAGAGGAAGTCGCGGTAGCGGAATCGAGCAGAGTCATTGTTCACTGTCCCCGTACACTTCCTCCCTCAACACCCCAATGAACGGCAGATTCCGGTACTCCTCGACAAAGTCGAGCCCATACCCTACGACGAACTCGTCCGGAATGTCGAAGCCCACGAAGTCCAGCGCTACGTCGATCTCCCGGCGGGAGGGCTTGCTCAGGAGCGTGCAGACTCGCAGGCTGGCGGGGTTGCGCGTGTGCAGGTTGCGGGTGATGTAATCCAGCGTCCGGCCCGAGTCGATGATGTCCTCCACGATCAGGACGTGCCGGTTCTCGATGCTCTGCGCCAGGTCCAGCAGAATGCGCACCACCCCGCTGCTCACCGTCCGCGCTCCGTAGGAGGAGATCTCCATAAAGTCCACCTCGTGCCGTATCTCCAGGTGGCGGGTCAGGTCGGCCAGGAACACGAACGCCCCCTTGAGCACGCAGACGAGGAGCAGGCGGTCCGCGTCAGAATACGCTGCACTGATCTCCCGCGCCAGTTCCGCCACCCGCGCCTGCAATTCCCGCTCCGCAATCAGAATCTTGGCCACATCATCCCGCAGCCCCATCTCTTCCGCTCCTCCACTCCCCTCCTACCATCCAGCATCCAATATCCAATACCCAATATCCAATACCCAATATCCAATACCCAGCATCCAGCATCCAATCACCCATACACCTCTCTCTTCAACATCCCGATGTACGGCAGCGTGCGGAAGCGGTCGGCGTAGTCCAGCCCGTACCCCACCACCCACTTGTCGGGGATCTCGAAGCCCAGGTAATCAATCTCCACCTTGACCTTGCGGCGCTCCGGCTTGCTGAGCAGCACGCAGGCGCGCAGCGAGGCCGGCTGGCGGGCGCGGAAGGTGCGCAGCAGGTAGTCGAGAGTGTCCCCTGTGTCCACGATGTCCTCGACGACGAGCACGTGGCGACCGGTGATACTGATCCGCGAGTCCATGATCAGCCGCACCGCCCCCGCGCTGATCGCCCCCCGGCTGTAACTGGAAAGGGCGATGAAGTCCACGTGATGGGGCACCGTCAGACGGCGGGCCAGGTCGGCCAGGAAGACAAAGGCCCCCTTGAGCACCCCAACCAGCACCAGGTCTTCGGCGCCGGCGTAGTCGGCGCTGATCCTTGCCGCCAGTTCGCGCACTCGCGCCGCGATCGTCTCCTCGTCCAGCAGCACCCGCTCAATCGAATCAGGAATCCGCATCTCATCTGTCATTTGCTCTCCACCCTTATCATTTGCTCATTTGTCATTCGTCATTCATCATTCGTCACTCGTCCTGCTCACCACGTGACAGCCCCGGCACCTGGCCTCGTACACCTCGCTGGCCCCCACCAGGATGACCGGGTCGTCGTAGGCTGCTGGCTGGCCGTTGATCAGCCGTTGCGTGCGGCTGGCGGGTCCGCCGCAGACCACGCAGATGGCCTGGAGTTTGTCCACCTGTTCCGCTCGCGCCATCAGCGTGGGCATGGGCCCGAAGGGCTCCCCCCGGAAGTCCATATCCAGCCCGGCGACGATGACCCGCACCTCCCGGTGGGCCAGTTCCTCGCACAGCGGTACCACGTCGTCGTCGAAGAACTGCGCCTCATCCAGCGCTATCACTGTCGTGTCCGGCTTGATCAGCGCTCGCAACTGCGCTATATCTTCCACCGGTACCGCCTCGACCTGCATCCCGTTGTGGGACATCACCTCCCGCTCGGTGTAGCGCGTGTCCAACGCGGGCTTGAAGACCTGCACCTTCTGCCGGGCGATCTGGGCGCGGCGCACGCGGCGAATCAGTTCCTCCGTCTTGCCGGAGAACATACTTCCGCAGACCACCTCGATCCATCCACTGATCGGTTTGTTGTACATCTGGCACACTCCCACAACGAGATGGGTGCATTGTATGACAAGTTGGCAACTTGTCCCAGGGGCAATTTGACAAATTGCCCTACAACTGAATGCATCCCAACAAAGCCATTGTAGGACAAGTTGGCAACTTGTCTCAGGGGCAATTTGCCAAATTGCTGTACAACTGAACGCACCCCAACAAAGCCATTGTAGGACAAGTTGGCAACTTGTCTCAGGGGCAATTTGCCAAATTGCCCTACAACTGAATGCATCCCAACAAAGCCATTGTATGACAAGTTGGCAACTTGTCCCAGGGGCAATTTGACAAATTACCCTACAACTGAGGTGAAACACATCCCAATAAATATAGGGGCAGATGGTTACACACCTGCCCCTATGGATACGTTGCTGCCCTCCTAGCCTGCCGCTTCGCTGACCTCTTCTGGTTCACCAGCCTCTTCCGGCACATCGTCTCCCGGCAAGGCGAAGTCATGGGCGCGGAGCCGTTTTTTCAGCGTTGCCAGCGACTTGAGGCCAAACCCTCTCAGGTTGGTCAGAGCGTCGTCCCCCTCCTTCAACCTGGTCAGTGCGTCGCCTGCGGTCCTGATGCCCGCTCCGATCAACACCTTCTCGGAGCGTGAACCGAGTTCCAGTTCCGTGATCGGGAGTTCGGGCGAGGTCTCCATGGACCTGCGCCGCTCCGCCTCGGCAATGATTCGATCGCGCCGCTCCAGTTTCTTGATGAAGCGTTCCACCCGCCCCCCGGAATCCACGATGCGCTGATCGCCGGTGAAGAACGGATGGCACTTGGAGCAGACGTCGGTGCGGAGCACCGGCACCGTCGCGCCCACAGTCCAGGTATTACCGCAGGAACAGATTACCTGGGCTTCGGGGTAGAACTCGGGATGAATTTTTTCCTTCATAGCCCCTTCCCTACCTACGCCCGCGTCGGGTACACGCTCGCCCGCTTGCGGCCTCCTTGGATGTGCTCAAAGCGTACAAAACCATCGGCGATGGCGAAGAGGGTATAGTCTTTCCCCATCCCGACGTTCGTGCCTGGTTTGATACGCATCCCGCGCTGCCGCACGATGATGTTGCCCGTGCGCACAACCTCGCCGCCGTATTTCTTCACGCCCAACCGCTTGGAGTTACTGTCACGCCCGTTGCGGCTGGCGCCAGCACCCTTCTTATGCGCCATCTCACGTCCTCCTACACCACAATTTCGTCCACCAGTAGCCGTGTGTAGCGCTGCCGGTGACCGCCGCGCCGACGATACCGTTTCCTGGGACGATACCTGAAAATGCGAATCTTAGGGCCTTTTTCCTGTGCGACCACCGTTGCCAACACCTTGGCTCCGTCCACGGTGGGCTGGCCGATCGCGACCCGTTCGCCGTCGGCGACCAGCAACACCTCGTCTAACTCGAGTTGCTGGCCGACCTCAGCAGGTAGCCGCTCGACGAGGATCGTACCGCCCACCTCGGTCCTGTACTGCCGCGCGCCTGATCTCACAACCGCATACACGATGTAGCCTCCCGTTACACAATAGTAGCCGCGCCTGGTGGCCCGGCCGCCGAGGACATTATACCGAATCTACCGGTTTTGTCAACCAGCCGGATGCTCAGCGGGGATAACCCTCCCCTCGGTGGAACAGGAGATAAGCTGTCACGACCTGTGCCTGGTCGTCTATGGTGTAGAGCACTCTGTACTCTCCCATAGTGACACGGTATCCCTCTGCGCCCTTGAGTTTCTTGTGATCCTGGGGACGGGGGTTTTCTTGGAGAGACTGAATTCGTTCCCAGACCTGCCTTCTGTGTTTTGGCGGGAAACGCTTGAGTCGCTTGAGAACTCGGCCAGCGATCTTGAGTTCATACATCGGAGCGTTTACCCGGTGGACTTCAGGCAGGCTAACTCGGTCTCCACTTCAGCCGCGGAATAGAACTCGGTCTCAGTAGCGATAGCCTCGGCCAGCAGGGCCGCATCCCATTTCTCCTCCAGTTCCTCCAGCCGCTGCAAGTCATCTATGCTGATGAGGGCTGCCTTTGGCTGGCCGTGGCTGGTGACCACAATTCGCTCTTGGCCATACGCAGCGCGGTTGATGAGCCTCGAGAAAGATGTTTTTACCTCACTTATGCTGATTACGGTCATTTCCCCTCCGCCTCCGTCTGCTATGGCCTATTGTACCATTATGGCCTTATTAGTCAAGCCCTCCATCTTGGCCTCCTACCTCTACAGTGGTTCTCAGCAGCCGTCGCCGATGATAGCGAGCGAACCCCTTGCCCATTCCCAGCACATCCAGCACCGCCTCGGGGCGGGCGGTGGCCCCCTCGCGGGCCGCCAGTTGCATCCCCAGCACTACCTCGCCCCCGTCCGCCTGCTCCAGCCACAGCCGTTCAATCAGCGGGCGCAGGTCATACCGCCGGCCGCGCCGTTCCTGCACCAGTTCCGTCGCCGCCAACACCTGCTCAAAACGCGCCTCGACCTGGACCGCCGGCTCATCCCATCCTTCGACAGGCTCAGGAAGCCATTCGACCGTCACGCGATACTCCGCCGCCACGACCTGCGTCTGCAGCGCTGGTTCCTTCAACCCCACCTGGTGTATCTGGCTGATCGTCAGTCCATCTGGCAGCACTGGTGCCAGTGTTCTGACGGAGTCCTCCACGAGCATCGGCTTCTCCAGCCGGACGTCCAGCAACTCCGCCTCGCCGGTGTGCCCCAGCGGCAACGCGGCTGCCAGTTGCAGTTTGGGCCGTGGGTTGAAGCCGCCGGAGTAGGCCAGGGGTACCCCTGCCCGGCGCAGACTCCGCTCCCACGCGCGCGCCAGGTCCAGGTGCGACGTGTAGGTCATCGGCCCACCTTTAGAGAACGTGATGCGCAGCCTCATTCCGCCTCACATTTCACGTTTCACGTCAAAACTCGATCACAAACTGCCCGTTCTTGTACAGCAGTTCATCATCGACCCAGATTTCTCCCCCGTCGCGCAGGTCGCAGATCATGTCCCAGTGGATCGCCGACTCGTTCTTGCTGCCCGTCTCGGGATAGCCCGCGCCCAGCGCCATATGAAAACTGCCGCCGATTTTCTCATCGAACAGAATCTGGCGCGTGAAGCGGGTGATGCCCTCGTTGGTGCCGATGGCGAACTCCCCCACGTACCGTGAGCCCTCGTCGGTATCGAGTGTCTGGAGCAGGAAGTCCTCATTCTTCTCGGCGCTTGCCTGCACCATCTTTCCGCCCTCGAACCGCAGCCGCACGCCTGTCACCTCCCGCCCCTGGTAGATCGCCGGGTACGAGAAGTAAACGTGACCCTCAATGCTGTCCTCCACCGGCCCAGTGAAGACCTCTCCGCTGGGCATGTTGTGTCTGCCATCGCTGTTGATGAAGACGCGCCCGGCGATGCTCAGGTGGAGGTCGGTCTCTGGGCCAGTGACGTGCACTTGCTCCTTGCCCTTGAACCAGTCCACGATTCTCTGCTGCCAGGCCGAAAAGCGGCGCCAGGCCCCCGCCGGGTCCTCCATATCCGGCAGGCAAGCACTGTAGACGAAGTCTTCGTACTCGGTCAGGCTCATCTCGGCGTCCTGGGCGTGGGCGTTGGTTGGGAACAACGTGCCGACCCAGCGCAACTCACCGGAGGCGGAGCGCTGCATAAAGGTCTGCATCAACTCCGTGCGTGCCCGGTTGTGCAGTACCATCCTAGCCGGGGCCACGCTGCTCAGCGATTTGGTGTTTTCCGCTCCTCTGATGGAGATGCGCACGTCGTAGGTCTCCACGATCAACTTGAGCGGATCGGGCACGTGCCGCAACTGCTCGTCCGAAGCGTAGCGGAACAGTAACTCGTCCGTGCCGGGCAGGGAGACCAGCATCAACGGGTGGCCCCCTGCCTGCAGCACCTTGGCGTAGACCGCCTTGAGCAGCGGTTCGGTCAGGGGGCTTCCGTTGATCATCACTTTGTCACCCGGTCGCACCGCCACTGAATAATTGACCAATACGTCGGCCAGTTTCTCTACCCGTGAATCTGTCATTATCTATTCCTCCGTCTTTCTACTCCCTACTCCCTACTCCTTACTCCCTTTTTTTGATTCTGGTTGTCCAGGTTGCGTGATGCGTGTTGCGTGGGTTTGGGGCAGCGCCATTCCTCTGACCAGGTGTTGCCGCACGCAGCGAGTATGCCGCAGCCGTGACATTGCTCCCGGCAATCAACGAGCATTTCCCTGCGCTTACTACGCTGGTACTCCTCCAGCAGGAATCCCTTGCGCATCCCTGTGCTGACGACTTCCCAGGGGAAGACCTCGTCGGATGGGCGCTCGCGATGGGCATAGAAGTCAGGGTCAAGCCTGGCCTCGGCAAGGGCGCGCATCCAGGCACTAACGTCCCGTTGCTCGTCCCAGGCGTCGAAGTGTGCCCCCAGTTCCCATGCACGCTGTACGACCGCGCCCAGCCGCCGGTCGCCTCGCGAGAGCACTGCCTCCAGCAGCGTCGCCTCGGTGTCGCTGTAGCCTAACTTCAACCCGCGCCCGCGCAGTTCGCGCCGCAGGAGCGCCTGCTTCTCCCGGATGGAGCGGGCTGGCTCCAGGCCCACCCACTGAAAGGGGGTGTGCGGCTTGGGCACGAACGTATTCACGCTGACGTTGACCTGTGCCCGTCGCCCGTGCACTTTCCGTCCCACCGCGCGCACTGCCTGCGTCAGGTCGGCGATGGCTCGCACGTCGTCCATCCGCTCCTCTGGCAGTCCGATCATGAAGTACAACTTGATCGTGCGCCAGCCGTGCTCGAACACCTCCCGCGCCACGTCGAGCGTCTGGCTGGTGGAGATGGGCTTGTTGATGACAGCACGAAGGTGCTCGGTGGCTGCCTCCGGCGCGAAGGTGAACCCCGTGAGTCGCCCTCGCGCGATCGCTTCAGCCAGTGTGATCGAGAAACTGTCGGCCCGCAGCGCAGGCAGCGAGATGGAGAGATGTGCGTCGCCAAACCGCTCGATGATGGCCTGTACCAGTTCCCTGATGTTGGAGTAGTCGGATGACGAGAGCGACAGCAGCCCGATTTCTTCGAAGCCGGTCTGGCGCAGGATGGCCTCAATCGCCTCCAGTACTTCCTCCACGGGCCGCTCCCGAACCGGTCGCACGACCATCCCGGCCTGACAGAAGCGGCAGCCACGGGTGCAGCCGCGCTGGATCTCGACCGCCGCCCGGTTGTGGGCCACGTCCACGGTGGGGACGATGAGCCGTGTCGGCGGCGGGGGCAGGACGGAGACGACCCGCTTGAGGACCGGTAGCCGGGCCTGGGGGCCGTTGGTCTCAATAGCGGCGACCGTGCCGTCGGCATTGTAGCGCACGTCGTAGAAGCGCGGTACGTAGATGCCTGGGATGCGCGCCAGCGCCCGCAATTGAGCCTCCCGTGGCTCCGCGCGCGTCTCCTGGTAGGCTCGCACGATCTCGACAATTGCCTCTTCCCCATCGCCGATGACGAATGCGTCCACGAAGTCAGCGACTGGTTCTGGGTTGAAGGCCGCGTGGCCGCCGGCGATGATGAGCGGGTGATGCTCGTCCCGATCGCTGACTCTAAGCGGCAGCCCTGCCAGGTTGAGCATCTCCAGCAGGTTGGTGTACAACTGCTCGTAAGGGAGACTGAAACCGACGATGTCGAAGTCCGCCAGGGGTCGCTTGTTTTCCAGGCTGTAGAGCGGGATGTGCGCCTCCTGCATCGCCGCAATCATGTCCACCCACGGCATATAAGACCGCTCGGCCAACACATCCGGCAGCGCGTTGAGTATGTCGTAGAGGATCGCCAGCCCCAGGTTGGACATCCCCAGGTCGTAGATGTCGGGAAAGGCCAGGCAGACCCGCGTCGGCGCACCCTGGTAGGGGCGATCCTCGTGGTCGCCCTCGTGGCCGCCCCCCCAGTCCTTGACGATGCTGTTATACTCGCCGCCGACGTAGCGGCCCGGCTTCTGCACCGTGGGTAGGACGCGCTCTAGTCGGTTCAGGTCAATCTGCATCTCAGCCCGCCATCACCTTGACCAGGACTTTGCGGCGGCGCGGGCCGTCGAATTCAGCCAGGTAGATGCCCTGCCAGGTGCCCAGCACCAGTTTACCCTCAGTGACCGGCACGAACAACGATGCGCCCACCAGCGAGGACTTGAGGTGCGCAGGGGAGTTCCCTTCGCCGTGGCGATACTCGGGCCGCCGTGGGGAGATCGCGTCGAGCCCCACGCCAATATCGTGCTGCACGCTGGGGTCCCAGTTCTCGTTCAGCGTCAGGCCAGCGGTGGTGTGGGGACAGGAGATAAAGCAGATACCCTCGCGCACCCCGCTGCGACCGACGATGGACTGCGCCTCGGCAGTGATGTCGTGGAAGGCCTGGCGGCCTCGAGTCGAAACCTCGATCTGTTCCATCCTGTTCGCTCCGCTTACGTTTTGTGATAGTGATAGTACTGCAAAAGTTAGCGATTGAAATCGCCTCTCAAGGTAGTAACGAATCTCCTTATGCTAACGGATCGTCAAGCCCGTCGTCCAACGGCCGGATGCGGCGATCCGGTCGGAGTAATAAGTATAACACCTTGCACGAGGTTTGACAAAAGAGGAAAGGCTGGTAAAATCTGATTCGCGTGGCCCCATCGTCTAGTGGCCTAGGACGCCGGCCTCTCAAGCCGGAAACAGGGGTTCGACTCCCCTTGGGGCTACTGAGCCAAAGGCCGAATCCCCGCCCTGCGGTGGGGGATTCTTATTGTTACACGCTTCCTCCCCACGGGTGCAGATTTCCCCTTCCCAGGTCACCATCATCCGGCCTCCAGATCAAGCGGCGTCGTGTGGTTCTCCCGCCAGGGATTGGTCCAGGTAGTGGCGCGCGAAGTAAGGGTACAGGTCCTGCGCGTCGTTCAGCGTCTCCGGCGCTAACGGGCGCTCGGGCGGCCAGGCGATGAAGGGATGATCTTGTGGTCCGCCCAGTCCTCCATGTGTTGATACCTGTTTCTCGAAGGTCACGACCCTGCCATCCGGCTCAACCGCACCCAGTATGATCAGGTCACCAGCGTGGGGAAAGTGGGCCAGGCGGTGAACCTGGGCAGCACCGTAAACCGTGTCGCCAAACGGCAGCAGGGGATGTGGCTGCGCCACTGTCTCGCGTCCGCCCTCGATGATCGACATACCGCCCTGGTGCCCCAGCACGATCGTTCGCTCTCCTGCCCGCGCGGCGATAGCCCCGATGTCGGAGTTGGAAAGCAGACTGTCCAACAATTGAGGGTACAGGAGCATCACTTCAATCAGATCGAGTGGGTGGGGGCTGACGTTGAAGTAGACGTGAGCCAGTGGGCCGGAGGCGGACACGATGACGTCCTTTTGTCGTTCCAGGTCGTAATCCAACTCCTGGCCTGTCAGCACACGCCGATTCACGTAGTGCCGGGCTGCCGCGAACACCTGGCGCAGGCGAGGTGAAAGATGGTGTTCCAGGCTCTGTAACTCCTTCAACAGGTAGCGTGTCTTCTCCGTCGAATGTACGTGAGTGCCAGTCAGCTCGTCCACGGAAAGTTCCGCTCCAACTTGAGCGACGATGTATTGTCCCAGGTTTGTTCCATTACGCCAACTGAAGGGTACTGAAGGTGTGTTCCCGTGGTCAGAGATAACGTAGAGGTCGTATTCCCGCCGCTGATAGCGGGCACGCATACGATTGATCTGGCGGATGCGTTTGTCCACGCTGCGCAGGACGCGGAAAGCGGCCGGATGGTCCGGTCCCAGTTTGTGGGCGACCTCGTCGTAACTGTTATAGTTGGCATAAACGGCCGGCACGCAGCGGTAAATATCCAACATCACGCCGAAGGTCTGCGCCTCGGTGAAGAAGGCATCGCTGACCGCGTGTAGAAGGGGGGAAAGAACGTCGAAGGGGTTGAGGATGCTGGGCTGCACCAGTGCAACCAGACGACGGCCCAATCCGGCCAGGGAACCCATGCTGATCAACCCCAGCAGGCGCAATACGCGGAACGGGTTGAGAAGGAACAGGAGGAGTAACCCTATCCCGCGTGCGTTTTCAAGGAAGTATTGCGGATGGAGGGCGCTGAGGGTAAAAAGTGCCAGGTCTGCGTCGCCGTCGAATATGCTCACATAGCAGGAGCCACCTCGCAGGATACCTGGACGCCCACGACTGACGCGGGCGCGCACGGCCTGGACCTGGTCAGGTCGCCTGGACAGCACAGCCAGCCCTCGCTCCTTTTCATACCAGCGGAACCCGGGGATGTCGAAGCGATTGCCGAACATGATGCCGGCCTGGACTGCCGGGGTGGTGCTGGGCAATCCGCAGCGCCACGGGGCCACAGTCATGCGACGCTCGGCCAACGTCCGGGCCAGATGGGGCATGTAGTCGGCGGCAATCGCTTGTATAAGGTGGTCGTAGGAAAGCCCATCGATCTGGATGATGATAAACCCACGCCGGCGATCTGAACCGATATCGGGCCGGCCCAGTCGGCGGGCTATCGCGCCGTACTTGCGCGTGTAGTAGATGTTGGTGAGTACGCCAACCAAGTCAAGGACGCGTTGTGCAAACCAGGTGGACATAGTCGAAACGATGCGCTTTCTGTGTGTATGTATGCGCCAATCTGTGCGCTAGCCTAGTATAGCAGGCTTGAACCGATTTGTCACCTGAGAGAATCTACTTGACAAAACGGCGAAAGTCGTTATAATATGCTTGTCAATGGACGAGGAGGTCTTATCCACGGAAGCGCTGAGTAGACAGATGGTCTCAGGCGCTTTTTTCGGGCATGTTCTTTTTGGGGTTCCCCAGCAGGGAGGACGATGACAATGAATGATCGAGATGAACGCGTGCTAGAGGTGCGAGATTTCAGCGCGCTGCGTATCAGCCTGGCGTCACCTGAGCAGATCCACTCCTGGTCCTATGGTGAGGTCACCAAGCCAGAAACCATCAACTACCGTCGTCTACGTCCCGAAAAGGATGGGCTTTTCTGCGAGGCCATCTTCGGCCCCACCAAGGACTGGCAATGCTACTGTGGCAAGTACAAGAACATTCGTTATAAAGGTATCATCTGTGACAAATGCGGCGTTGAGGTGACCCGTTCCTCAGTGCGCCGTGAACGCATGGGGCACATCGAACTTGCTGCTCCGGTCGCCCACATCTGGTACACCCGCCGCGTCCCCAGTTACCTTGGTATCTTGCTCGACATCTCCAAGCGCAACATGGACCGCGCACTCTATTTCGCCCAATATGTCGTCACCACCGTGGACGAGGAGGCGCGCCAGAAAGCGCTCAAGCGATTGGACGAAGAGGCTCAGGAGAATCGGGAGCAACTGGAGGCCGTGGCTCATCAGGGCATCACGGCGCTGGAGCAGCGGTTGACCCAGGAAGAGTCTCGGATCCAGGAACAGTTGGAGCAGGTCCGCGCCCTGCTTGACGAGGAACTTGCCGTCGCCACTGAAAAGGTGATAAAGGAAGCCCAGGCGTTGCAGAAGAAGGTCGAGGGACGCCAGGGCAAGTCCCACCGAGTGCCCTTGGTCTTTAAACCCACTGGTGCTATCATCGTTGAGAAAGGCGTTGTGCTGGGGCGCGAGCACCTGACGCTGCTCAACCAGGTCGTGCAGGATCACCTCAGCCAACTGGAGTCCGAGGTCAAGGCGCGGCAGGAAGAAATGAGTGCCCCCCTGGAAGCGAACCTGGAGCATTGGCGTGATGCTACGGCCGACGAGATTGCCCACATCAACGAGCAGTTGAATAACGACATCGCTGAGTTGCGCGCCACGTCCGATGCTGACCGGGACGAGTTGCTGGGGCTGGCCGAACTCCAGTTCCTTGGTGAGACCCGCTTGCGGGAACTCAAGAGCAAGTGGGGCCAGGTTTTTAAGGCCGGTATGGGCGCCGAGGCGTTTTACGAGATTTTGTGTGGCCTGGACCTGGACAAGTTGGCCGAAGAATTGTGGCACGAGGTACGCCATAGTAGGTCGAAGCAGCGACGCAAGAGAGCAACCAAGCGATTACGCATCGTCGAGGCGCTGCGTCAAGGTGGCAATCGGCCCGAGTGGATAATCCTGACCGTCCTGCCAGTTATCCCACCCGATCTACGCCCGATGGTACAGCTTGATGGTGGGCGTTTCGCCACCTCAGACCTGAACGACCTCTACCGCCGGGTGATTAACCGCAACAATCGCCTCAAGCGGCTGTTGGAACTGGGCGCGCCTGACGTGATCGTGCGCAACGAGAAGCGCATGCTTCAGGAGGCAGTGGACAGCCTGATTGACAACAGCCAGCGTGGCAAGGCGCTCTCCCGTCGTGGTCGCCGCGAACTGAAGTCGCTGAGCGATATGTTGAAGGGCAAGAAGGGTCGCTTCCGCCGTAACCTCCTCGGCAAGCGCGTGGACTATTCCGGACGTTCCGTCATCGTCATTGGCCCCAAACTGAAGCTGTTTCAGTGTGGTATGCCCAAAACGATGGCACTTGAGCTCTACCGCCCCTTCGTCATCAGCAAACTGGTCGAATACAACTACGCCAGCAACGTCAAGGCTGCCAGGCGTGTCATTGAGCGTGAACGGCCCGAGGTATGGGAGGTGCTGGAGGAGGTGATCAAGGATCGGCCAGTGCTGCTCAATCGCGCTCCCACCTTGCACCGCCTGGGCATCCAGGCCTTCGAACCGGTGTTGGTCGAGGGCAAAGCAATCCATATTCACCCCCTGGTCTGTGCTGCCTTTAACGCGGACTTCGACGGAGACCAGATGGCTGTCCACGTGCCCCTTTCACATAGGTCCGTCGAAGAGGCCCGCAGGCTGATGCTGGCGACCCGCAATCTGCTCAAGCCCGCCGACGGTCAGCCCGTCGTCAGTCCGACAAAGGACATGTGCCTGGGCGTCTACTATTTGACGATGGAGTACCCGGCCTGTGCAGGAGATGAGCGCAAGCCGTTCGTTGATCTGGATGAGGTGGAGTTGGCTTATTCGCTGGGGTACATTGGCTTGCATGCGCCCATCATTGTTGCGCAGGTATACGACCACAAGACTCCTCCACAAAAGCCTATTGCTACCACTGTGGGACGTTGCATTTTCAACCGTATCCTGGACGATGAAATGCGCTTTGTCAACCGGGCGTTGGACAAAGGTGCGCTTCAGGAACTGGTCGGGCAGTGCTATCGCCAGTTAGGCAGCGAGGTTACGACGGAACTGGTGGACCACATCAAGGACATCGGATTCAAGTATGCCACCCGCTCCGGTGTGACCATTGCTATCTCCGATCTGGTCATCCCGCCTGATAAGGCAGCGATCATTGAAGAGACTCAAAAGATCGTGGCCGAAGTAGATCGGCAGTACCGGCGTGGCTTGCTGACTGAGGAGGAGCAGTATACCCGCAACATTGAACTGTGGTCACGGGCACGCGAGCAGGTCTCGGAAGCAGTATCGGCGGTGCTTGACCCGATCGGTTCGGTGGCCATTATGGCCAAATCGGGGGCTTCCAAGGGCGGGTTTGGCCCTATCGCCCAGTTGGCTGGTATGCGCGGTCTCATGGCCGATCCGTCTGGGCGTATCATCCCGCTCCCCATCCGCAGTAATCTGCGGGAGGGTCTCTCGGGGCTGGAGTACTTCATTAGCACCCATGGCTCGCGCAAGGGTCTGGCAGACACCGCTTTGCGCACCGCCGATGCGGGGTACCTGACGCGCCGCCTGGTGGATGTGGTACAGGACGTCATCATAAACGCTCGCGACTGCGGCACTTTTGCTGGTATCTGGATCCGCGTCACGGATGACGTGGGGGGGCAGAGTATGTTCGAGCGGCTCATCGGGCGCGTTGCTGCCGCGCCTGTAGTTCATTCCCAGACCGGCGAAGTGCTTGTCGAGCGCAACGAGGAGATTAACGAGGACATCGCAGCCGCCGTTGAGGAATCTGGTGAGGACGTACTTGTGCGTTCCCCGACGACCTGCCAACTGCGCCAGGGCATTTGTGCGCTGTGCTACGGGCGGGACTTGGGGAGGGGCGAGATGGTAGCCATTGGTGCCGCGGTCGGCATCGTGGCCGCGCAGTCCATTGGTGAACCAGGCACTCAGTTGACGCTGCGGACATTCCATACCGGCGGTGTGGCGGGGATTGGCGATATCACCGTTGGCTTACCGCGTGTGGAGGAACTGTTCGAAGCCCGCAAGAAGCCTAAGGGTGAGGCTCCCATCTCTGAAATCGGCGGCGTTGTGCATATTGTCAGGTCTGATGGTCAGAGGCACATCATCGTCGTGGATAGCGAGATAGAGAGATTCGAACACGAGATCAAACGAGGCTGGAAGATCCTGGTTGAGGATGGCGACGAGGTCAAAGCAGGTGCTAAGATTGCTTCCTGGCACGATGCAAAGTACGTCGTGGCGGAAAAAGGTGGTCGAATATTGTGCGAAGGCCGCCGCGTCACGGTTGTGCACGAACTGCGTGAGGAACGTGAATATGAGATCCCCACGACTGGCCAGCTGCTGGTCGAAGAGGGACAGCGTATAGAGCCTGGCGTGCAACTGATTGAGGGTGTCCCCAATCCCCACGACATCCTCCGGGTCCTGGGGCGCGAGGCCACAGAGCGTTATCTATTTTCCGAGGTGCAAAAGGTCTACCGCTCGCAGGGTGTAAATATCAACGACAAGCACTCCGAAATCATCTTCCGCAAGATGTTGAGCAAAGTGCAGGTCGTTGAGCCGGGCGATGCGGACCTCTTGCCGGGCGAATTGGTGGACCGGCTGTCGTTGGAGGATATCAACCGCCAGGTGGTCGAATCAGGCGGACGGCCCGCCAAGGGTTGGCCTGTGCTGTTGGGTATCACCAAAGCAGCGCTGAGCACCGAGAGTTTTCTCTCTGCTGCGTCCTTCCAGCACACGATCAGAGTCCTGTCCGGCGCAGCGATTGAGGGCAAGGAGGATCCACTTCTGGGCCTGAAGGAGAATGTGATTATCGGCAAACTGGTACCGGCCGGCACTGGCTATCGGGGCGATGCTCTCTTTTCTGATGGGCCTATCGAGAGTTTCGAGGGCATACTGTTGGAGCCTTCTCTGACCGCCCAGATAGAGTTGGAGGATGAAGCAGAGACGGAGCCAGTGGTCGAGACCTCCGAGATCCTGGGGCTCGTTACTACGGTGTAGCCCGAGTGCTACAGAAACATCTCTACACGCACGGCAGCGTCTCCAATGGGGTGCTGCCGTGTCGTTGTTAGGTTGGGGTTCATAGCGGCACACGCTTGCAAGGTTTGACAAAGCGGTTTGCCCGTGTTACCATAGCGCGGGCTCCTGCCGCAACCGACGTAGGACGAGATGGTATCTTGTCCCGCAAGACTCTCGCAGATAACGTAAATGCTGCGGAGCAATTCTAACACGCTGTAGCGTGCTGTGAGCGATATTCAGGGATTCGGGCTATTATGCGCAGCGTTGAGTGGTGCGATGGCAAAGTACGGATGATTGACCAGCGGCTCCTGCCAGCCGAGTTCTGCCTGGTTGAGTACGAGGACTACCGCGAGGTAGCCCTGGCTATCCGTACGATGGTGATCCGGGGCGCGCCGGCTATCGGTGCGGCGGCGGCCTTCGGAATGGCACTGGCAGCGCGAGAAGTCCGTGCGCGGGATCGAAACGGGATGCTGGCTGACCTGCATGCGGCGGCAGAAGTTCTTCGCGCCGCCCGTCCTACGGCGGTTAACCTGCCCTGGGCTGTAACCCGTCTGCTGCTACGGGCCGAGGCCGAGGCCGACCCTCTCGCCATTCCAGACGTGGTGTTGGCCGAGGCCCAGGCGCTGGCTGACGAGGATGTTGACGTTAACAGACGGCTGGGGGAGCATGGCGCGGCGCTCATCCGAGATGGCGACACGATTTTACATCACTGCAACACGGGTGCGCTGGCGACGGTGGACTATGGCACTGCGTTGGGAGTGGTCCGCGCTGCGCACGAGCAGGGCAAGCAGGTACACGTGCTGGTGGATGAGACACGACCGCGCTTCCAGGGAGCCCGACTCACCGCCTGGGAGTTGCAACAACTGGACATTCCTTTTACGCTCATCGCCGACAATGCAGCCGGCCATTTTCTGCGTACCGGGCAGGTGGACATCGTGCTGGTCGGAGCCGACCGGGTGGCGGCCAATGGAGACGTGGCCAATAAGATCGGCACCTATAAACTGGCGGTCGTGGCGCAGGTCAATGGTATCCCTTTTTACTCCTGTGTGCCTACCTCCACGGTTGACATCTCGCTGCCAACCGGGGATGACATCCCAATCGAGGAGCGACCAGCCGAAGAGGTAACGGGTGTCACCTACCAGGGTCGGCCAGTCGTACCGGAGGGGGTGCGCGTGGCGAACCCGGCCTTCGACGTGACTCCGCATCGCTACGTCACCGGCATCGTGACCGAAAACGGCATTGCCTATCCGCCGTTCGAGGTAAGCCTATTGCTACATGCTACGGGAGTCCCTGTTGACAGTTGAAACTGCTCAATCTGGCCCCTCTTCCATGTCCGTGGTCATTCTCTGTGGGGGGATGAGTATCCGCATGGGAGACGAGCGACCCAAGATGCTGGTCGAGGTGGGAGACCGGCCCGTCCTCTGGCACGTGATGAAGATTTACGCTGCTCAGGCCTTCTCCCATTTCATCCTGGCGCTGGGCTACCGGGGGGAGGATATCAAGCGGTATTTCCTGGAATACGGCCCACTGACTCGCGACTTCACGCTCACGCTGGGTGCTGCGCCGGTCATCAAGTACCACGACCCCTATCCAGAGGAAGGGTGGCGCATCGTCTTCGCCGACACTGGCCTGCACACGCAGACTGGGGCTCGCATCCGCAGAGTGGCCTCGTACATCGAAAGCGATACTTTCTTCGCTACCTATGGCGACGGTGTGGCCGACGTTGACCTACACGCCCTACTGGCCTTCCATCGCCGCATGGGTCGCATCGCCACCGTCGCTGGCGTCCGCTCCTTCTCCCGCTTCGGTGTGCTGCGAGCCGACAGCCAGGGGTTGGTCACTGGCTTTGAGGAGAAACCTCTGGTGGACGCTCTCATCAACGGTGGTTTCTTCGTCTTCGAGCGGGAGGTGTTGGACTATCTGGGGGACAGTGACGACGTGGTACTGGAGAGGGAACCGCTGCAGCGACTAGCCGCCGAAGGTCAATTGGCGATCTACGAGCACAGCGGTTTCTGGCGGGCGATGGACACCTTCAAGGATGCTCGGGAGATGAACGCTATCTGGCGCGAAAGCGCGCCGTGGAAAACTTGGGAGTGAGAAACCCTATGCCCGATAACCTGCAACCCCCAATCCGCAATTCGCAATCTGCGATTCACAACTCGCACCCTTTCTGGCTTGATCGCCCCGTCTTCGTCACTGGCTGCGCCGGCTTTCTCGGCTCCTGGCTGAGTATCGCTCTGGTCGAGGCGGGAGCCTCTGTTGTCGGCTTGGTCCGCGACGCGGTGCCCTTTTCGCACCTGCGCAGGTCCGGGTATCAGGACTGTGTCGCTATCGTGCACGGCGACGTGACCGACTACAAACTGGTCGAGCGGGCACTCAACGAGTATGAGATTGACACCGTCCTTCACCTGGCGGCCCAGACTATCGTCCCCATAGCCAACCGGGCTCCTCTCTCCACCTTCGAGACCAATATCAAGGGCACCTGGACGGTGCTGGAGGCAGCCCGGCGTTCGCCCAGGGTCACCCGCGTTGTAGTCGCCTCCTCCGACAAGGCCTACGGCGCGCACGAGAAATTACCTTACACCGAGGATGCTCCCTTGTTGGGCTGTCATCCCTACGACGTATCCAAGTCCTGCGCTGACCTCATCGCCCGTACCTACGCCGCCACCTATGACCTGCCGGTCGCCGTCACCCGCTGCGCCAACCTCTATGGCGGAGGCGACCTGAACTGGAGCCGTATTGTTCCAGGCACGGTACGTAGTCTCATCCGGGGCGAGCGCCCTATCGTCCGCTCCGACGGCACTCCCCTGCGTGATTATCTTTACGTCCGAGACGCGGTGAATGCCTACATGACGCTGGCTGAGCATGTGGACGAGCCTGGAGTGAGAGGCGAATCGTTTAACTTCGGGATGGATGACCCTAAATCTGTCCTGGAGATGGTGCAGACCATCATCGCGGTCTCCGACCACCCGGAGTTGGAGCCGGTGGTACTGGCCGACGCGCCTCACGAGATTCAGGCTCAGTACCTGGATAGCAGCAAGGCCCGCCGTATGTTGGGCTGGTCCCCTTGTTACTCGTTCGAGGAGGGGCTGCGGGAAACGCTCGAATGGTATCAGGAGTTTCTGGAACAGTAGTTGGTTGGTTAGTTGGATAGTTGGCTGGCTGGTTGGGCAGGGAAGCGCGTCCTCGTCACCGGAGCCACAGGCTTCATCGGGCAGCGTCTGGTGCGGCGACTGGTGGAAGCCGGGGCGTGCACTCTTGCGGGGGTGGCTCCCGACGAAAAGCCTGGGCGTGTTGCCAGACTGCCTGCGCAGGTTCAACGGCTGATCTTTGACCTGCGCGATGCTGGAGCAGTGCAGGCTGCCGTGGCCGAGGCGGTGCCGGTGGTGGTGTTTCATCTGGCCGCTGTTGGTGTCACCGACCCCGGCGTGGATCCGGCGCTGGCGCTGGTGGTGAACGCCGGCGGCACGGTACATCTGCTGGAATCGCTACAGGGGCGGGACGTCCGGCGGGTAGTGCTCATCGGCACTTGCTACGAGTATGGAGCGCGTGAGGCCGCCGAGGGATTGGACCCCTTCAACGCCTACGCCGCCTCGAAAGTGGCTGCCTGGGCTTTCGGGCGGATGTATTGGCGGATGTACGGTCTGCCTGTTGTCACTGTGCGCCCCTTCCAGGTCTACGGGCCGGGGCAGCCGGCACACTCGCTCGTCCCGGCCGCCATCCGCGCGGCGCTGGCTGGGGAGGACTTCCCGATGACGCCAGGCGAGCAGGAGCGGGATTTCATCTACGTGGAGGACGTGGTGGAGGGAATGGTGGCAGCAGCCGCAGCAACTGGGATCGAGGGGCAAAGCCTTGACCTGGGGACTGGCGCCGCCCGGCCCATCCGTCAGGTCGTCGAGCGGGTCTGGGAACTGGCAGGCGGCACAGGGCGAGTACTGCCTGGCGCTCTGCTCTACCGTCCTGGCGAGGTGATGCACTTGGTCGCCGACGCCGAGCGCACGGCACGGCTGACCGGATGGCGGGCGCGAGTGGGGTTGGATGAAGGATTACGCTGTACCATTGAGTGGAGCAAGAGAAGATAGGCAGGGGTGAAACATGGTTATGATTCCTGTGGAGTTGAGTGTAGAGCAAGTTGTGCAGGCCATACAGCAGCTGCCTACTCCCCAGCAGCAAGAAGTGCTGGATGCGTTGGAGGACCTCTTCCTGGGTCTGTTGATCGCTGAAACGGAGAATGACGAAATGCTCTCCAGGGAGGCGGCGATAGCCTATGTAGAGCAAGTAGAAGCTCTGGGAGCCACATGATGTGGGAGGCAGTTTACGCCCGCGTGGGTGACTATCGTATCGGCCTACGGTTGGACTTCGACCGCCGCCTGATTGAGTTTCGTCGTGTTCTCCGTCGAGACCAGGTTTATCGGCGCTTCCCATGACTGAGACTGAAGCAAACGCTCTCCGTCAACAAATCCTGGGCTTGGTGGCCGAATACTCCCGCGTGGCCCACGCCCCGGCTCCCTTCGTCCCTGGTCAGATGCGGGTACAGTACGCCAGTCGGGTCTACGACGAACTGGAACTGGTGGCCGCCGTGGAGACGGTGCTCGATTTCTGGCTTACCGCCGGCCCTCGCGCCAAATCGTTCGAGCAGCGTCTGGCGGAGTACGTCGGCGTGCGCCGCGCTCTGGTGGTCAACTCCGGCTCCTCGGCCAATCTGGTTGCCGTGGCTGCTCTCTGCTCCCGCCGTCTGGAACACCCGCTGGAGTCTGGCGACGAGGTGATCACCCCGGCGATGGGCTTCCCCACCACCATTGCCCCCATCGTCCAGAACGGCCTGGTGCCGGTGTTTGTGGATTGTGAATTGGGAACCTACAACCTGGATCCGGCGCAACTGGAGCCGGCCCTTTCAGATCGGACCCGCGCGATCTTCATGGCCCATGCGCTGGGCAACCCGGTGGAGATGGAGCCGGTGATGGAGTTCGCCCGCGCCAACGATCTGTACGTCATTGAGGATGCCTGCGATGCGCTGGGTTCGACTTACGATGGTCAGATGGTGGGCACCTTCGGGGACCTGGCCACGCTCAGTTTCTACCCCGCCCACCACATCACCACCGGCGAGGGCGGCGCGGTACTCATTGATGACCCGGACCTGGTCCACATCGCCCACAGCGTGCGGGACTGGGGCCGTGACTGCCGGTGCAGCCACGACAGCCCGCCGGAAGGGGCCTGCGGCCGTCGCTTCGAGTGGGAGATTCCGGGGCTGGATGAACCGTACGATCACCGCTACCTATTTGTGGAGGTCGGCTACAACCTGAAAATGACCGATATACAGGCTGCCATCGGGCTGGCCCAGTTGGACAAACTGAAGGGCTTTATCGCGGCCCGCAAACGCAACTTTGTCCGCCTCTACGAGGGGTTGAAGCCCTATGAAGAGTTTCTGATCCTGCCAACCTGGAGCGAGCGGGCCGACCCTTCCTGGTTCGCCTTTCCCATCACCGTACGGCCCGGCGTGCCCTTCACCCGCCGTGATCTGATCGTTTCGTTGGAGCAACGAAACATCGAGACGCGGTTGCTCTTCGCGGGCAACATCGTCCGGCAGCCCGGCTATCGTCATATCGAACACCGCAGCGTGGGCAATCTGCCGAACTCCGACCTGGTTCTGCGTTCCTCCTTCTTCATCGGCGTCTACCCTGGCCTGGACGATGCCCGCATCGCCTATGTGTTGGAGACGTTCGCGGATTTTTTCAACTCCATCGTCCGAGGTCCGAGGTCCGGCGTCCCCAATAGCCAGGCAACCAAGTCAAGGAGTTACCGGTGAAACTATCCGTCATTATCTGCTGTTACAACGAGCGGGACACTATCCTGACCGTCCTGGAGCGGGTCCGGGCGGTGGACCTGGGACCGGAATGGGAGAAAGAGATCATCGTCGTGGACAACTTCTCCACCGATGGAACCCGGGAACTGCTGCAGGGGCTGGGCCTGCCAGACGTGCAGGTGGTCTTCCAGCCACGCAATATGGGCAAGGGCACCTCAGTGCGCACGGCTATTCCCCGCTGCACGGGTGACTACAGTATCATCTGGGACGCCGACCTGGAATACGAGCCAGAAGACCTGGCGCTGTTCATCGAACGCCTTGAGCGGGATCATCCGGTGGCGCTCTATGGCTCGCGCACGCTGGGCGGGAGAGCAGTCTACAAATACGTGGCGAACTACCTGGGGGTGCGCTTCCTGACCCTGCTGACTAACCTGCTCTACGGGGCACACCTGACCGACGTCTCCACGGCTGCCAAGATGGTACGTACCGACGTGCTGCAATCGCTGAATCTGGTAGAATCGGGCTTTGAACTCGACTCTGAGTTAACCGACAAGATTCTGCGTGCGGGATACGAGATCGTCGAGGTCCCGATCTCGTATTCTCCGCGCACCATCGAGGAAGGCAAAAAGATCCGCCCCTGGGACGGGATAGAGACGCTCAGAGTCATCATCCGTGACCGGTTTCTGCCGCTGAGCCAGGTCGTTCGGGAGGAGAAATGAACATCGTCGTCACCGGCTCTATCGCCTTCGATTATTTGATGTCCTTCCCAGGCCGCTTCGCCGAGCACATCCTGCCCGACCAGATCGAGCACCTCTCCGTCAGTTTCCTGGTGGACGAGATGCGACGGCAGCGCGGGGGATGTGCGGCCAACATCGCCTACAACCTGGCGCTGCTGGGAGAGTGCCCGCGCGTGATGGGTACTGTGGGGCAGGACTTTGCTGAGTACCGCACCTGGCTGGAGCAGCACGGGGTGGACACCTCGCTCATCCGCGACGAGCCCGATCTGTTCACCGCCTCCTTCTTCGTCAGCACCGACCAGGACGGCAACCAGATCGCCAGTTTCTACACCGGAGCGATGGCCCGGGCGCGGGATCTTTCTCTCTGTGACCTGGATGCTGACCCGGCTGACCTGGTCGTCATCTCCCCCAACGATCCGGAGGCGATGGTCAAATACGCCGCCGAGTGCCGGGAATTGGGCATCCCGTACCTGTATGACCCCAGCCAGCAGATCGTCCGCCTTTCCGGCGAGGATCTAAAAGAGGGGGTTGAGGGGTGCGCCCTGCTGGTGGTCAATGAATATGAGTTCGGGATGCTCCAGGAGAAGACGGGGCTAAGCGATGAGGCCATCTGGTCTGCCCCTGCCCGCGCCTGCATCGTCACGTTGGGCGCGGAGGGCGCACACGTCTGGGCAAAGGCTGTCCTTCACGCTATCCCGCCGGTGTCCCCCCAACGCGCCGATGACCCCACCGGCGTGGGGGATGCCTTCCGGGCGGGGCTGATCAGGGGGCTGGCGCTGGGCCTTTCCTGGGACCTGGCGGGGCGGATGGGGGCGCTGGCAGCCACCTACGCGCTGGAGCAGCCCGGCCCCCAGAGCCACCACTACACTCCGGCCGAGTTCGTAGCCCGCTACCGGCAGTTTTTCGACGACAAGGGGATGCTTGATGGGCTATTAGTTCACGAGGGAGAGTAATGGCAAAAGACATTCAATCACTCTTGAGAAAGATCGTCGAAGTCCTGGTCGCGGAATACCAACCGGAGGGAATCATTCTCTTTGGCTCCCATGCGTATGGGGAACCTGATACGGCCAGCGATATTGACCTCCTGATTCTAAAAGAAACCGACAAGTCATTCCCCAAGCGTTGGGCGGAGGTCTGTGAATTAGCGGCAGAAATCGTGGGGACAACCCCCTTCTCGCCGCTGGTGATCACTCCTGCTGAACTGGAGAAAAGACGTGCCAAAGGGGACCAATTCTTCGAGGAGATATTAACCAGAGGAGAGGCGCTATATGCCTGTTGAACAAGAATCCACCTACAACAAACCAGAGGAGATTTCTAATGCCAACTGACTACGACATCAAAGACCTCGACCTGGCCCCCGCCGGCCGGTTGCGCATCGAGTGGGCGGAGCGGGAGATGCCGGTTTTGCGCCTCATCCGTGAGCGCTTCGCCGAGGAAAAACCACTGGCGGGCGTGCGCCTCTCCGCCTGCCTCCACATCACCACCGAGACAGCCAGCCTGGCCCGCACGCTCCAGGCCGGCGGGGCGGAGGTGGTTCTGACCGCCTCCAACCCTCTCTCCACCCAGGACGACGCGGCGGCGGCGCTGGTTTCCTACTACGAGATACCAGTCTTCGCCATCAAGGGGGAGGACAACGAGACCTATTACAAGCACATCCACGCCGCGCTCGATCACCATCCCCAGATCACGATGGACGACGGGGCGGACCTGGTGAGCACGCTCCACAAGGAGCGCACCGATCTCATCGGCGATGTGATGGGCGGCACCGAGGAGACGACCACCGGCGTCATCCGGCTGCGGGCGATGGCGAAGGACGGTGTGCTGCGCTACCCCATCGTCGCCGTCAACGATGCCCTCACCAAACACTTCTTCGACAACCGGTACGGCACGGGGCAATCCACGATGGACGGCGTCATCCGCGCCACCAACGTCCTCATCGCTGGCAAGACGGTCGTCATCGCCGGCTACGGTTGGTGCAGCCGGGGCATCGCCATGCGCGCCAAAGGGTTGGGCGGTAACATCATCGTCACCGAGGTGAACCCGCTGCGGGCGCTGGAGGCGGTGATGGACGGCTACCGGGTGATGCCCATGCCGGAGGCCGCGCCGCAGGGGGATATCTTCATCACCTCCACCGGTGACATCAGCGTGGTTGACCGGCCCCACTTCGAGGTGATGAGGGATGGGGCCATTATCGCCAACTCGGGCCACTTCAACGTAGAGATCAACATCCCTGCGCTGGAGGACATGGCCGTGGGCCCGCCGCGCCGCATCCGCCCCTCCGTGGACGAGTACGCCCTCCCCGACGGACGGCGCATATACCTCCTTGCGGAGGGCCGTCTGGTCAACCTGGCCGCCGCCGAAGGCCACCCCAGCGCGGTGATGGACATGTCTTTCGCCAACCAGGCCCTATGCGCCGAGTACATCCTGCGCCATGCCGACGAGTTAGAGCAGATTGTCTACCCGGTGCCGGAGGAGATCGACCGGGAGATCGCCCGGCTGAAGTTGCGAGCGATGGGTGTGGAGATTGACGTCCTGACGCCGGAGCAGGAGAAGTACCTGACGTCGTGGGAAGAGGGAACGTAGTGGGTCTGCGATGATGAGTTCCGAAAGAGGGCCTGCCGCAGCCAGCGCGTTGGCGGCCGCCTCACCGGCGGATCCGTCCGCCGCCTGACAGTGGAGTAGGTTATGCGACAGTCTTCTCACTCGAAACGTAAACCGTCAGCCATCACCCTGACCCCCATCGGCTACGTGGAACGGGGTGGGGGAGATGAGGGGCTATCGGGCGATGAGTTGCGGACGCGACCGGCCCGCATCGTGCTCGACCCGGCGCTGACCGACGGCCTGCTGGGACTGGAGCCCGGCAGCCACATCGTCGTGCTCTTCTACTGCCACCGGTCCACCGGCTACGATCTTCAGGTGCACCCTCGGGGCGACCCCAACCGGCCGCTCAGGGGGGTGTTCGCCGTCCGCAGCCCCCGCCGCCCCAACCCCATCGGTGTGACCACTGCCCGGGTCCGGCGGGTCGAGGGCAATGTGTTGGAGATCGTCGGGTTGGACGCGCTGAATGGCTCTCCAGTGCTGGACATCAAGGGGTACGCCTCGTTCTACGACACCCGGTACTGGGATAGCCCGTAGTAACGACTTCAGTCGTTGTTGAGGCTGAAGAAGCGACTGAAGTCGCCACTACGAATACCCTATAGTGGTGGCGTACTAGCGACGCTCGAACACGCCAGGATACTTGAGACCGTTGCCTGTGTTGAACAGCACGAAACGTTCGTCGGGTGACACCCAACCTTGTGCCAGCAACATCTCCAGCGCGGCCAGGGTGGCGCCCCCTTCGGGGCAGGCGAAGATGCCCTCCAGGCGAGCCATGCGCATCTGTGCCTCCACCAGCGACTCGTCGGAGACGGCGACGGCGGTGCCGTTGCTCTCGCGCAGCGCCCGCAGGATCAAGAAGTCGCCGACGGCCGCCGGCACCCGCAGTCCGGCCGCCACCGTCTGTGCCCCTTCCCAGGGCGTGGCGAACTTTTCGCCAGCGTGAAAGGCGCGGGGGATAGGTGCGCAACCTCCTGCCTGCACCGACACCATGCGCGGGCGGCGATGGCCGATCCACCCCAGGTCGGCCAGTTCCTCGAAAGCCTTCCACATCCCGATCAGACCGGTGCCGCCCCCGGTGGGGTAGATGATCACGTCGGGCAGTTCCCAGTCGAACTGCTCGGCCAGTTCGTAGCCCATCGTCTTTTTGCCTTCCAGGCGATAAGGCTCTTTGAGCGTGGAGACGTCGAACCACCCGTGCTGCTCCGCACCTCTTCGGGCCTCCCGGCCACAATCGGTGATCAGGCCGTCCACCAGCGTGATCTCGGCAGCATACGCCTGACATTCGAGGCGGAAAGGGGTGGGGACATCGCTGGGCATGAAGACGTGGGCACGCAAGCCGGCCTTGGCTGCATAAGCGGCCATCGCCCCGGCTGCGTTGCCCGCCGAGGGGATGACGACCTCGCTGACTCCCAGTTCCCGGGCGCGGGAAATAGCCACTGCCAACCCCCGCGCCTTGAAGGAACCGGTGGGGTTGAGGCCCTCGTCCTTGATATATAGGTGAGATAGCCCCAGTTCCGCCCCCAGTCGCGTGGCGTGGAGCAGGGGGGTGAAGCCCTCTCCCAGGCTCATCACCTCGCGCTCGTCGCGCACCGGCAACAGCGCACGGTAGCGCCACATCGTGGGCTCGCGTGTGATGAGTGTATCCCGGTTCAGCGTTCTGACTGCCTCCAGATCGTAGCGGACCAGTAGGGGGCGGGCGCAGTCAGGGCACATCCCTTGCAATTCGTCGGCCGCGTATTTCTTGCCACAGAGTGAGCATTCCAGGTGGGTCATGTAATTCATCGGGTTTCTCTCCATAAGACAAGGCCCGACAGGTTTCGGGGGAAACCTGTCAGGTCTGATTTCCTTACCCGGCCGCCCCGCTGGCTAGCAGCACGGTGACGGTCACCAGGAACCAGTGGATCAGGAACGGGTAGAGGAACGAGCGGGTGCGCCAGGCGACGTAGCCGAAAGCGCTACCGCCGAAGATACAACTCAGTGTCTCCAGTTCCGGCTTGCCGAAGTGGGCGATGGTGAACGGTACAGCCTGGAGCACGATGGCGTAGGGGCCGCAGACCGGGTAGAGCGCGAAGAGCAGGAAGCCACGGAACAGGAACTCCCAACCGAAGAGGTCCAGGGCGGCATCGAGGAAGACGGGTATGGCTGAGTTGGCCCTCAGTGCGTAATAGTCCTGGATCTCGCCGGTGCGAGCCAGAAGCATCATCACGAGCGCCATACCGCCGCAGCCAATCGCTGTGAGCACCAGGCCGGCCTTCCAATCGCCCAACCGGAAGCCGTATTTGGCGGGTGACTCGCGAAAGACGAGCAGGATGACCAGCAGCGGCACACCCAGGTATAGGAACAGCCGGTCGTAGGCCTTGGAGGCGAAGATGCGATGATAGCGATCTACCCCCATCGCCAGCGTGGAGACGACGATGACGGTGACGACTTTCCAGTCCATACGGAGTTCTCTGAGACGCATGAGGCTACTGCCTAGCGCACCACCAGCACCGGCCGTCCGGCCCGCTCTGCTACCTTGTCAGTGATGCCGCCTACTGCCACCTTCACCAGTCGCCCGGCTGCGGTGGTCGAGCCGATGGCCACCATGTCGTAATCGCCGGCGTGGACCTCGGCCAGGATCTCATCCAGCGGCCGGCCGGAGCGCAATGTGAAGGCCGGCTCCAGCCTGAGATTATGAAGGAGCGCCAGTTCTTCGCGCAGGTGCCGCGCCTGGAGCGCATCGCTTTGCAGGAAGGCCGCGCTGTCCGGCATCTCACGTTTCCAGCCCTGTTCCATCAACGGGGTGGGTGTCAGGATGTGCAGCAGCGTGACCTGTGCCCTGGCCCCCTGGGCTATCTCACCAGCCAGCCGCACTGCAGCGTTGGTGCGGCCCAACCCGCCGCTACAAATGAGCACACTCCGTAGCGCGGCCCGTGGTTCGCATACCACCAGCATGGGGCCGCTGACCGCATCCAGCAGCCGCCACACGCTCGAACGGCGCACCGCACGGATCAGGTGGCTCCTACCCAGCAACCCCGCCACGGTCAGGTAGTCGCCTGCTGCGGCCTCGGATGCGATCCCGGCCACCGCTTTCCCCTCCCGCACGTGGCTCGTGTGGGCGACGTCGTGGATGGTCAGGATCGCGCTGGCCTCTTCTATCGCGCGCTGCACGCGCTGCGTGGCCGATGGACGCTCGACCACGCCCAGGATGACGGCCTCGGTGCGCAGCGCCCGGGCCACCAGCGCGCCAGCCTCGAAGGCCCTCCACGACTCGGCGGAACCATTGGTGCAGATCAGCACTTTCATTGCCCTGCCCCCTAGCGATAGACCAGGATACCAATCAGTCCGGCCCCCAGGACGACCGGGATGGGGTGCACTTTCAGCCACACCAGCGCCAGCGCGCTCGCGGCCAGCAGCACCCACTGCCACGCGTCGCGCCAGCCGGCCTCACCTATGACCCTGGTTGCCGTGACGACCAGCAGCACGGCCACGGCGGGTGCCAGCCCTCTCACGAACCCTCCCACCCACGTCTCGCCCCGGATGCGCTCGAGGATCAGCGAGATGGCGAGCATGATGACAGTCGGTGGCAGCGTGGCGGCGATGCAGGCTACCAACGCCCCGGGGAAGCCACCGGCGTGGTGGCCGACGAACATTGCCAGTTGCAACGCGTCGGATCCGGGAAGTACGCTGGAGAAGCCCACTGCTTCGACGAATTGCTCCTCTGTCATGAACTTGCCCACCGCCTCGGTATGCAGAAGTCCCGCCGACGCTGGCCCCGATGTGCTGAGCAGATTGATCTTGAGAAAGGTCCAGAACAACTGCAGCATTTTGCTCATCGTTTTCTCCTATTTGAAGCCCTGAACTTCGGCCGCCAGACGCTCAAAGAAGGCGACCATGTAAGCGTGGCGCTCCTCGGCGATAGAGCGGCCGGTGGGGGTGAAGAGCCGTTCCTTGAGGTGGGATAATTTGACGACGAACTCGTGCACCGGTGTGTGTGTCCTGGGGTCGTCTCCTTCTTCTGCCCATCGGGCCACGTCCACGGTCTCGACGGGAGCCCACAGCCGCTGCCCGTGGGCACCGCCGTAGGCGAAGGCACGTGCGATCCCCACTGCGCCGATGGCGTCCAGTTTGTCGGCGTCGAAGAGCACGCGCGCCTCCAACGTGTCCGGTTCCGGGCCGGTGCGGAAGCGATGGGCGGCGATGGCATGGGCTATGGCCTCTACCTTCGTGGGCGGCTGTCTGGCCAGAATCTCCCGCGCCCGGTTGGCGGCGAAGGCGGCGTGATCGAGTCCATCCGCCTCGGCTTGTTCCCGCTCCACATCGTGCAGCAACACCGCTGCCCGCACGGTCTCCGGGTCGGCTCCCTCCGCCTGCCCGATGCGTTCTGCCAGCGTTAGCACTCGCAGTACGTGGTCAAAGTCATGTACTGCGTCGGCCCCCTCGTAGTAGCGTCGTGCCTCAGCGATGGTGATCACGGGCCTCGTCTTTGCGTCAGTAGTTCTGGACTGACCGAGAGCAGTTGGTAGACCTCGTTCACGTCGTGGCGGGTGAGCAGACCGAGAAACTGTTCCCCATCCATCACAGGCAATGCGTCAAGCCTTGCCTCTGTCATCTGCCGATGGACCTCAAACAGCCCGTCGTCCAGACCTACGGTGGGGAATTCTGTTCGCATGACCTCACGCACCGGTGTCTCTGGTCGGCGCTGCTTGAGGGCTCGGATGACGTCGGTGTGCGTGAGCAAGCCCACGATTCGCCTCCCATCGCAGACGGGGAAATCAGCCTGGAAACTCTCGAGGGTGAGATCGGCGGCGTGGCTGACCGGATCGTCCGGGGAGAGGGCCAGAGCACGGCGGGAGAAAGCCCGGCTTACCCGCAGGCCCTGAAGTACATTCTTGACGTGGATCATTCGCCCTTCCTGGGCAGCCCCGGAGTATACGAAGATGGCGATGAGAATCCACAAGAAGTTACTGGTCAGCAGTCCTATCAGCCCCAGCGCCCAGGCCAGTCCCTGGCCCACTCTGACGGCCAGGGCTGTGGCGCGGGCGTGAGGCATCACGGTGGCCAGCAGCGCACGCAGCACCCGCCCGCCATCCATTGGAAACGCGGGGATGAGGTTGAAGACGGCCAGTCCCAGGTTGGTGATGATAAGGTAGGGGAGAGTGTCCTTCCAGCTCAGGTGTGTGGGGTCCGTCAGCAGTTTCCATAAACCACGGCCCAAATCCACGGGCAAGAGAAGGCCGGCTATGGTCAACAGCACGGCGATGACGACGTTGCTCAGAGGGCCGGCAACGGCCATCAAGAACTCCTGGGTTGGCCGCTCGGGTATGCGCTCCATCTGCGCGACGCCGCCCAATGGCAGAAGGACGATGTCGCGCACTGGGAAGCCCATTTGGGTCGCCGTCAGACTGTGCGACAGTTCGTGGATCACGACGCAGGCGAACAGTAGCAGCGTGACGACGATGCCGAAGGCGGCTCCTGAGGGCGAGAAGCCCCCCTCGCTCAGGAAGCCGAACTGCACGGCGGCCCACACCAGGACCAGTGGAAAGGTGATGTGCACCTTGATCTCGATGCCGCGCACTGTGAACAGTTTGATACCGGTCATTACGAGCCTTTCTGAAGACGCTGTTTGTACATAGCATAGCATACTGCCAGGGAAGTGTCAATTGCGTGGGGATGAGCACTATAGAATCACTTGAGTCCTTCTTGCGTCTCCTCCACCACCTGGTCCACCACGGCCCGGAAATCCCCTGTCCGGTGGTAGACGGCCAGTTGGCGGTCGGCGCTGGCACCATGCTGCAGGATGGTGTGGGCGTATTCGACCTCCCGCCGACTTCCCAGTTCGTCCACCACATCGTCCACCCATGCCAGCAGTTCTTCGATGAGCGTCGCGAGCGGCATCTCCTTCACCTTGCCGAAGTCGATCAATTTCCCCGTGATGCCGTAGCGCACCGCACGCCACTTGTTCTCGTCGAGCAGATGTTTGTGGTAGATGCGCCAGGTCTGGTTGGCCTGCCGCAAGCGCACCAGTTTGGCTACGATGGCCTGTACCAGTGCTGCCAGGCACAGTGTCTCATCCACGCGCGTGCACATGTCGGGGATGCGCACCTCCAACGTGGGGAACTTCTCGCTGGGGCGCACGTCCCACCAGATGTGGCTTGTCTCTTCGATGCTGCCCGTCGCCAGCAGCAGGTCCACGTAACTGCGGTAGTCGGCGTAGGAGCCGAATTGCGGGGGGATGCCGGTGCGGGGCAGGCTCTCAAAAATGACGCTGCGGTAGGACTTCAATCCTGTATCACGGCCGTGCCAGATGGGAGAACTGGTCGAGAGGGCGAGGAGGTGGGGTAGGAAGTAGCGTATCTGATTCATTACATTGATGAGCAGTTCCTGATCCTCAATGCCGATGTGGACGTGCATACCGAAGATCAGGAGCCGCCGGCCCACGTCCTGGAGGAAGCGGGCCAGTTCGGGGTAGCGGCCAAAGGGGGAGACTTCCTGGCGCGCCCAGGAGGAGAAAGGGTGTGTGCCTGCCGCCGCCACCCACAATCCCTCGCTTTCGGCCAGTTCCCAGATTGAGCGCCGCATGTGGACCAGTTCACGGCGCGCTACCTGGATGTCGTGGCAGATGCGGGTGCCCGCCTCCACCTGTGACTGCAGGAACTCGGGCCGGATCTGATCGGGCAGCACAGTCTGACCATGCTCGAGGAACCGTTGCACATAGGAGCGCAACTCCCGCGTGGCGGGGTCAATGATCTGGTATTCCTCTTCGATACCAATTGTGAGTGATGGGGTTATCATATATACCAGCACTCGATTATATCCAGACCTGACAGGTTTTGGTAAGTGCGCGTGAGATATGAGGCGCATTAGGGGCAAATTAACAGCAATTGACCATGAATTGCTAAACCTGTCGGGTCTTGTCATTATATCATATTAACAGGCTGTTCCAAAATTGAAGAGCATTCGTTTGCCCTTCTGCCGGGACAGGGTACAATTGCGACATGCCAAGTGTTGAGTAAAAGGGGGGGACCGAAATGAAACAGACTGTACGAATCGTGACTGATAGCAGTTGCGACCTTCCGCGACGGCTGGTGGAGCGCTTCAAGATCGTGGTGGTGCCGCTCATCGTCCGCTTTGGGCCAGAGGTGTACCAGGACGGGGAGTTGTCCGTGACGGAGTTCTGGGAGAAGGCCGCCGGTCCACACCATCCTCAGACCTCCCAGCCCTCGGTCGGCACGTTCGAGGAACGTTTCGAGCGGTTGGTCGCACAAGGGAAGCAGGTGCTGTGCCTGACGATCACCGGCAAGCACAGCGGCACGTTCAACGCGGCCCGCCTGGCCGCCCAACGCTTCGGCGATGCGGTGAGAGTCTTCGACTCACTTTCGCTTTCGCTGGGGCTGGGGTTACAGGCGCTGGCGGCGGCTCAGGCTGCGCGGGCTGGATGTTCGATGCAGGAGATTCTCGCGCTGCTGGAGGACATGCGGGCGCGGATGCGTTTGACGATCGTGCTGGACACGCTGGAGAACCTGCGACGCGGGGGGCGGGCCGACGGTTTCATCGCCGTCGCAGACCGGATGGCGCGGGCGCTCAACATCAAGACCATCATCAACGTGGTGGAGGGGCAACTGCGGCTGCTGGGCGCGGCCCGCTCGTTTCAGGGCAGCCTCAAGCGTGTGCTGAATCTGGTCGAACGGCTAGGGCCATTGGAACACCTGGCGGTGGTACACACGCGCAGGCAGGAAATAGCGGAGAAGATGGCTGAGCGGCTGGCGGAGCGCATCGGTTTCCCCAGAGAGCGCATCTGGGTGCGAGAGACAGGGGCGGTGCTGGCCTGCCACGCTGGTGCTGGTGGGGTCATTGGTGTTCTGGCGGTGCCCCCAGGCTAGCGCCCAACCTGTGCACTTACACCTTCTTGCGCAACGTCACCCGCCGCTCGCGTCCCTCTAGTAGCCGTCGGATGTTGGGCCGCAGCGCCCACAGCGTCAGTGCCGCTGTGCCCAGTCCGTGGATCAGGTAGGCCCACGGCGCATCTCCTGACCACCCCCGCAGCGCGAGGATGATTGGGAGCAGCAGCGCAACGGTTATGGAGCCCAGCGAGGCATGTCTCGTGGCTGTGATCACCGCCGCGCCCGTGCCTATCAGAATGGCCCCATTCCAGGGCCATAGGCCGATGGCCCCGCCGATGGTGGTCCCGGTCCCGGCACCGCCCTTGAAGCCGATGAAGATTGAGTAGTTGTGGCCGATCACGGCCGACAGGCCGGCTAACGCCTCGACCACTGGTGCCCTCACTAGGGTCCGCGCCAGCCACACGGCCAACAGCCCTTTCGCGCCATCGCCCAATGCCGTCAGCAGTGCTGCCCAGGGCCCGGCGACCCGCAGGACATTGGTGCCGCCAGTGCGCCCGCTGCCGACCTCACGCACGTCTTTTCCCGTCGTCGCGCGCACTGCCAGCAGACCCACCGGGATCGAGCCCAACAGGTAAGCGCTTACGACCACGGCTATGCCTAGGAAGATCGTCATGTTCATCTCCTCTTCAACAAGGTTGACACGAATTAAAACACGTCAGCCTTCGCCTGGTTGCGCGAATCTTTCTCTTGCTTTGCCTCTGTATGCCTTTCGTCAGTTGACACCCATCCTACTCTCGTGTATGATGGGTAGGGAAGGCGGTGCCGGTTGCCCCGCACCGCCTTATGTTGCGTCAGTTTGCTGTGCCAGGGGACCGTGTTAGGAGGAATCTCAATGCCTGCGATCATTCTGGTGGGTACTCAGTGGGGCGATGAGGGAAAAGGGCGCGTGGTGGACTGGTTGGCACGCGAGGCCCAACTCGTCGCCCGTTTCAACGGTGGCGACAATGCCGGTCATACGGTAATCGCTCAGGGACACACGCTTAAACTGCATCTGGTGCCCTCAGGGGTTCTCCATCCAGCCGCTATTTGCCTCATCGGAGCGGGAGTGGTGGTCAACCCGGAGCGACTGGTGGCGGAGATGGACGAATTGGCGGCGCTTGGCGTGGACGTGGGGCCGTCGAGGCTGAAGTTGAGCGCGGCTGCTCACATGATCTTGCCCACTCATCGTGCCCTCGACGGAGCACGGGAGGAGACCCGCGGGCGAGGGGCCATCGGGACGACGCGGCGGGGTATCGGTCCTGCCTACGCCGACAAGGCAGCCCGCGTCAACCTGCGCGCGGGTGACATGGCCAGACCGGAACACTTCGCCGAGCGCGTGGCCGAGCGCGTTCGGGCTCACAACAGTCGCCTGCGGGAGCAGTACGGCGCGCAAACGCTCTCGCCGGAGCAGGTCGCGGCCGAGTACTGTGCTTACGCCCAGCGGCTGGCCCCTCATCTTGTCGATGGGTCGGCCCTGGTGGGACAGGTGCTGGCGGCTGGCAAGACTCTGCTCTGCGAGGCAGCCCAGGGGTTGCTGCTGGATCTGGATCATGGCTCCTACCCTTACGTCACCAGTTCCTCGACTGTGGCTGGTGGCGCGCTGACCGGGCTGGGTTTCGGACCCCGGCACGTCTCTCGCGTCATCGGCGTCGCCAAGGCCTACACCACCCGGGTGGGAGCAGGCCCATTTCCGACGGAACTGCTGGACGAGGTCGGCGACCGGATACGGGAGGTCGGCGGCGAGTACGGGACGACGACGGGACGTCCGCGGAGATGCGGCTGGCTTGATGTCGTCATTCTGCGCTATGCTGCTCGGGTCAATGGTCTGGATGAGTTGGCGCTGACCAAACTGGATGTGTTGAGCGGGCTGGAGCGGCTCCAGGTGGCGGTGGCCTACGAGCGGGATGGAGCCTGCCCTGAGCGTGGTCGAAAGGAGCGCACCGATCATTTCCCGGCCGAGTTTGGTCTTGAGGCACTGTCTCAGTGGGAACCGGTCTACGAGGAACTGCCCGGCTGGGCGGCGGACATCAGCAAGGTGCGCAGCCGTGAGGACCTGCCTTATGCCGCGCGTGAGTACGTGGCGCGGGTAGAGGAGTGGGTCGGCGTGCCGGTGACGTTTATCGGCGTGGGACCCGAGCGGGAACAGGCGATTGTGTGACTGTCTGAGGCGAACGGCCACAGCCCCGGTCTCTGACCGGGGCTGTGGTCTTCCGGGTTTTCAGACCTGCGGTACTGGCGGGGGTGGAGGAGAATAGGCCGGCGGTGCCGCCGGATAGGCTGGCGGTGCAGGGGGCGCTTGCATCCACTGGTTCGCCGAGCGAGTGTTTTCCTCAATGGCGAGCAGCAGGTAGATGAGTTCGCCGACGGCGTATAGCATCAGGAAGTAGATAATCGTGACGATCAGCGAGACGATGAATGCGACGACGCCTCCCACTGTGCCGAAGAACCATGAGGCGTCGGGCATCTGACCATATTCCTGGCCCAACTGACTCAGCAACCCTCCTCCAAGGATGCTCATCAGCAGTACGCCGATTGAGGAGAGGATACCGACGATGAGCACGATCCAGGCCAGTATCTTCCAGATGGTGCCGATGAAGCGTAGGACTTTGAACTTCTTTTCCATAAATTGCCTCCTGAGACGTAATGGTGAGATTGGGCGCTCAAGTGTACGGCCAGACCTGACAGGTTTTCCGAAACCTGTCAGGTCTGGAACAGGCTGAGTTGTAACCAAGATTCTAACACAAGTTGGCTATTGCGCCAACTCTCCGTTGGCAACGGCCCACACGATCTCGGCCACGCGCCGGGCAGCGTCTGGTTGGGCTAACGACCGGGCGTTGGCCGCCATCTGTGCCAGCCGTGGGTTGCCAGCGTCCAGTAGTTCTCGCACCGCCGCCACCACCTGTCTAGGTGTCGGCGCCCAGGTCCCCGCGTTGGCCCGCACAATGTAGTCCACGGTAGGTCGTTCCTGACCCGGCAGCGCGCCACTCAGCACCATCGGTAACCCCATCACCAGTGCCTCGCTAACGGTGCTGGGGCCGGCCTTGGTCACCAGCAGGTCCGCCGCCCGCATCCACTCGTGCACGTTGTGCACGAAGCCCTCCACCCGCACGGGCAGCGGCCACGTCTCGGCGGTGAGCCTGGTCCGCAGCCGCTCGTTGTGCCCCGTGATCACTACCAACTGAGCCTGTATGCCGCTATCTGCCACTGCTCTGCTTATGCGATGCAACGACCCCATGCCCTCTGCTCCGCTCGCCAGGAGCACCACGGGCAGGTCTGGTTCCAACCCCAGCCGCCGTCGCACGGCGAGGGGGTCTTCCTGCGCGGCCACGACGAAGCGCGGGCTCACCGGCAGGCCGGTTGTCAGAGCGCGTTCTGCGGGTATCCCACAGGCCAGTGCGCGCCGGCGCGCCCCCTCAGTCGGCACGAGACAGCGTGTTACCCCCGGTGCGAACCAAAAAGAGTGGGCGGCAATCAGATCGGTCACCAGGGTGATCACAGGGAGGTTGGTCTTGGTCAGGGTTCGCAAGATCGGATGGTTGGGGATGGGGTGGCAGCAAACGATGGCGTCGGCCGGATGGTCGCGCAGGAGCCGAAACGTGGCCGCGCGTACTGGCGGCCACCAATCCCCTGTGAGCGGCACGATCCGGCGTGGTCCATCAGACAAATGATAGCCAGCAGCCCAGGGCCACCCTCTCAGCCGGACCATGTAGGGATAGATATTGCCCAGGTGGTTGAGTGGCCAGGGCGCATAGTTGGCCAAAGCGTCCACCAGTTCGATTCGGGCCTTCTCACCGTGGAAGGCCCGCAGCGTCTCGGCGACTGCGTACGCCGCGCTGCGATGTCCACCACCTGTATCGGAGAATAGAAAGAGCAGCCGCCTAGCACGCCGATTCACTGTCGTTTGTGCTCAGTATTGTTTTCACCCGCTTCTCAAACTTGCTGCGTGGGAGCATCACGCGCCGGCCGCAGGTCAGGCAGCGCATGCCGATGTCGGCTCCAATGCGGGTCACCTCCCACTCGTATCCTCCGCATGGGTGAGGTTTGCGCATGTGTACCCTGTCGCCGATGTGTATGTCAATGAGTATGCCACGCAATGAATACCCCCCCCTTATCCTGATCGCTTGCCTGGTGCTCAATTTTACCCCGCCCTGCCCGTCCGTGCAAGTTGGCACGTGAGAGGTATCCAGCGGACAAGTACTCGGGGTAAGTGTCCGTTGGAACTGGCCGGATACGAGGTGCAGAGACTGCCAGTGGCTCAACTATTCCGAGGTTTGGCCCTCCAGTGGTCTGCATCGGCCTTTCAGGAGCTCATCCCCAATGTGTGACGCTCTCCATGCGGAGGAGTGTTGGCTAAATCGCTATTCTTTGATATAATTGTTCTATGTCGTCAATCAAGGGGGAGGGCTTTATGATTAGTGTAACGGTAAGCGAAGCCAAAAGGAATCTGGAACAACTGATTGAACAGGTACTCTCTAATGTAGAACCTGCTGTGGTATGTACAGACACGGGCCAGCGCATTGTGCTCTTGTCCCTTGATGAGTTTAACTCATGGCAAGAGACACTCTATTTGTTGTCTAACCCTGCTAATGCTGAGCACCTACGGCAGTCAATTATGGAAGCGAAAATAGGCAAGACTGTGGAACGGAGCATCCTTGAAGTATGAAGCTGGTCTTTACCGAGTCGGCGTGGCAGGATTATCTTTGGTTTCAGGAGAAAGACCGCAAGTTGCTGAAACGCATCAATCTGCTGATAAAGGATGCGATGCGAACGCCATTCGAAGGTTTAGGTAAACCAGAACGGCTAAAGGCAGATTTGTCAGGTTATTGGTCGAGGCGTATTAATTCCGAGCATCGACTTGTTTATGGTGTAACCGAAACCGGACTCGTGATAATATCTTGCCGCTTTCACTATAGCAAGTAAGCTAGAGAGAGTAACCGTCGCTACGTCCATCAGGCGACTACCAGCATCTCAACGGTTTGGGGACGATCGGTCAGGGCAGGGCGTAGGGCAGGAGGGATCTCCGTCCCAAGTTCCTGCCAGGCCTCTATCAGCCCGTCCAGGGCATCTTGGACGTTGGCCAAAATCTCGGCCTGCTTATAATCTCACCACGCGTGGCTTGGCGCGGCAGTGCTCGGCCCTGATAATCGCGAGTACATCATCCACCGCCTGGCCCAGTTCCCCGTCCCGGTTGACGACGACGTAGTCGAATTCGGATAGTTGTCTCATCTCCTCGCGGGCAGTGACGAAACGCTTCTGGAACTGCTCGGGCGAATCGCCTCCTCGCGAGTGCAGCCGCTGCTCCAGTTCTTCCTCCGAGGAAGCAGTCAGAAAGATCAGCACGGCGTCCGGCACCAGGCGACGGACGGTGGCTGCACCTTGCACGTCCACCCGCATGATGACGTCCCTTCCAGACGCCAGCGCGTCCTGTACATGCTGTTTGGGGACGCCCTTGTGCTGGCCGTAGACAATAGCGTGCTCCAGCAACTCGTCCTGTTCGATCATCCTGGTGAATTCCTCGGTGGAGACGAAGAAGTAATCTACGCCGTGCACCTCGCCCGGGCGTGGTAGGCGATTGGTGGCGGTGACAACGGGGTGAAATGGGTGACCACGCTCCTTCAAGTGTTGGATCAGAGTGTCTTTTCCTGCCCCCGGTGTGCCGGAGATGACGATCAGCAAGGGCGAAATCTCAAAACTGTACAGGTTGTTTTTCTCCACAGGTTGCTCCCGCTTGCGGTATGCCGGTAAATTGGTATACTAGTGGATGGGTCATAGGATTAGGGCAGGTTGCCCGATTTGTCAATCTACAGTTGCACGATCTGCCAATATACCACAACCGGAGGGTGGCGTGCCGATCTACGAGTATCGTTGTCACGATTGCAGGCGTCGTGTCTCAGTCTTCTGGCGTACCTTCTCCGAGGCCGGAGAGGGGACGCCGGTCTGCCCCCGCTGCGGCGGAACCAACCTCACACGCCTGGTGTCCCGTGTTCGTATTGTCCGCTCCGAGGAAAGCCATTTAGAGAACATGGCGGACTCCAGCGATTTTCCTGACTTCGACGAAAACGACCCTCGGAGTCTGGGGCGCTGGATGCGCAAGATGAGCGCCGAGGTCGGAGAGGACCTGGGGCCGGAGTTCGAGGATGTGGTGGGGCGGCTGGAGGCTGGCGAGAGCCCGGAAGAGATTGAGAAGACGATGCCAGAACTGATGGGTGAGGGGGGCGAAGATTTTGGCGGCGGGCTGGACGATTTCTGAAACGTGGAGTGTGAGACGTAAGATGTGAAGATCGTTTCCCTGAGATCCAATCACGTTTCACGCCTCACGTTTTACTTGACTTAGTCTCGCCTGCACCAGCGCTTTGATTTCCGCTTGTACCTCCTCTATTGAGTGGGTGCTATCTATCACCACCCATCGTTCCGGCTCAAGCCTGACCAGTTCCAGAAACCCAGCCCGCACTCGCTGGTGGAACTCCAGCGCCTCTGCATCCAACCGGTTCCACTCGTCCCCGCCCAGCCGCCGGCGCTGTAGACCTTCCTGAGGTGGAATGTCGAGGTAGAGCGTGAGGTCGGGCACGAGGCCGCCGGTGGCGAAGGCGGTGACTGTCCGCAGTGTCTCCAGGTCGAGCTCCCGTCCGTATCCCTGGTAAGCCAGCGTGCTGTCTGCGTAGCGGTCGCTGATCACAATCTTGCCAGCGGCCAATGCTGGCCGGATCAGTTGGGCCACGTGTTGGGCGCGGGAGGCGGAATAGAGCAGGATTTCGGTCCGGGCGTCCATAGCGGTGTTGCGCAGATCGTGCAGCACAGCGCGGATCTGGTCGCCAATGTCAGAACCGCCCGGCTCACGGGTCAATACTACTTCGTACCTCTGCTCGCGCAGCCGCTCTGCCAGCAGGCGTGCCTGTGTGGTCTTGCCGCTGCCGTCGGGGCCTTCAAAGGTGATGAACACTACCGTTTACTCCTCCCGGCGAATCCGCACCCGCCGGTTGGAGCCCTTTCCCGCCGAATGGGAGCCCAGATTGGCGGTGCGGGCCAGTTCGTGCTGGCGGCGGCGGATGTAGGCGTTCTGGGGGGAGAGTTCTACCTCCGCCCCCCCTCCCTGTACCTGCCGTATGGCCTCCTCTGCCTCTCGGAGCGCCCGGCGCAGCGGATCGGAAGCCCGGTGCTCCAGGTCGAAGATGTCGTTCAGGCAGGCCTCCATCTGGGCGACGGTGTTGGCTCGCAGAACATAGATGGGCAGCCCCCGGCGTTCCGCGTCCACGACCAGGCGGGGACGTTTGCGGTAGAAGCCCTTGGTGGTGATCAGTGCCGCGGCCTGTCCCAGGTCGTCCGTCAAGTAGATCGGCACGTGCATGCGGCGGGCGGCTTGCTCCAGCCGATTGCGGGCGATGCCATAGGGGAAGATGCGTACCGGTTCCGTTGCTTCCGGTACTGCATGCTCGGGGCCGGGGGGCGAAGCATCGGATCGTCCGCCCTCCCGCTCTTCCAGAGAGAGCGGGACGGCCCTCTCGGTGTGGATCTCCCCACTGTTGTCCCGGTAACGCAGTTCTGCCTGCAGCGGCCGGCTTCGAAGCAAGGCATCTACCGACTCCGCCACTCTATGGTGGATGAGGAGCCGCTGCCGGTCCTGAATCTCGATCAGCACGTCGAAGGTGGGCGGTGCGCGCCGCTCCAGGATCGTCTTCTGGGTCCTCCTGCGGCGGGCCTCTTCGTCGGAGAGGGTCACGCTCTCGATGCCGCCTAGCAGGTCGGACAGGGTGGGGTTGAGCAGGAGGTTGTCCAGCGTGTTGCCGTGGGCAGTGGCGATCAGCTGCACCCCTCGCTCGGCGATCGTCCGGGCCGCCAATGCCTCCAGTTCCCGCCCGATCTCGTCGATGATGATGACCTCAGGGTTGTGGTTCTCCACCGCCTCGATCATCACCTCGTGCTGGAGGGAGGGCATCTCCACCTGCATGCGGCGCGCGCGGCCGACGGCAGGGTGGGGGATGTCTCCATCGCCCCCGATCTCGTTGGAGGTGTCCACAACGACAACCCGCTTCTTCTCTGCTAGAACCCGCGCTGCCTCTCGCAGCATCGTCGTCTTGCCGACGCCGGGCCGTCCCAGCAAGAGTGTGCTCTTGCCACTCTCAATGATGTCCTGGATAATGGCGATGGTGCCGTAGACGGCGCGGCCCACCCGGCAGGTGAGGCCGATGACATCTCCTTTCCGGTTGCGGATGGCGGCGATACGGTGGAGGGTACGGACGATGCCGGCCCGGTTGTCGGCGTCGAACTCCCCCACCCGATCCACGATGTGCCGTATCTCCTCCTGAGTGACCTCTGTATCCCGCAGCATCACTTCCCCGTCGGTGTAGCGGGCCGTGGGGACCCGTCCCAGGTCCAGGATCACCTCCAGCAGTTCATCCCGCCGGCCGATCCGTTGTAGGGCAGATCGGGTGTCCTCCGGCAGGACGGATAGCATGGTGTCCAGGTCATCGGTGATGTGGTTGTGATAACTCACTCCTACTGTAAACTCCTCACTGATCTCTACGCCATCCTTAATCGCATCTCGTTGCTGTCTGCAAACCCCAGTTCTTCATACAACGGTTGCCCCACTTCCGTTGTGTGCAACGTCACCCATTGGATCCCCTGTTCCGCCAGCCACTTCAGCATGACCTGCATAATGCGGCGAGCGATGCCCCGGCGGCGGTAGAGTGGGACGGTCACCAGGTTCATAATATACCCGATCTGGCCCGACAGGTTGCTCGGTCCGGGCGGGTGCTGGTCAATCACCACGCAGCCGCTGCCCACCGCCACGCCCGTGGACGTGGCTGCTAGCCAGCCGTGGAATCTCCCGGCAGGGATGACCGCAGCAAAGTAGGCTGTGGTCGCCGCATCGGCGGCGGCCAGTTGCGTCGGGTCGTCGAAGCCCATTGCCTCGAACATCACTTGGCGCAGTCGCACCAGGTCGGGGACATCGGCGACAGTGGCCTGACGGATCGTGATCTCTTCGCTCACTATCCCCGCACCGCCATTTATCACCGGTAGTTTGTCATTTGTCATTAGGCTCAGTCCTATTCTACCGCCGTTTGCCCGAACCGTCAAAGAGGGTCAGTGGGCATTTACCACTACAACCACCTCACCACCTGATCCGCCAGCCTATCCCGGTTCTCCGCCGTCACTTCCCAGGGGGTCACGCTGATTGTTGTCTTAAGAGCGTCCACCCAGAGGTTGGGCTTCGCCATTACCGTCGCCACCACTGTGTACGGCCCGCTCACTGCCTGCAGCATGGTCTCCTTGAACGGTCCGCAAAAGAGTTCCATCTTGCCGATTTCATCCACCACCACGATCTGCCCCTCTTGCATCGCCCGCCGGATGGCTGTCACACCTACCCGCTCGATGGTCTTCACGTCTACCCCGTAGCGGCTTACCCGGGGCCGCCCCCGTCCGCGCAGGTTCACGTGGGCCATCACTGCTTCCTGCCCATCCAGCGTCACCAGGCGGAAGCCCTTGCGCCCGCCGGGGCCGCGAATCTCTTCGGTATAGAAGCCGCCGGCCCGCTCGCCCAGCAGTTCCGCCACCGCCTTGATCATCGTCGTTTTACCAATGCCCGGTCTGCCAGTTAGTAAGAGGGTGCGTCCCATATTCTCCTCCTGCCTCATTGTAACACAAGCCATACCGTTGCCCAAACTCGCAAGCGGGTGTAGAATGGCTTCCTGATCGTCGAGCATCCAGCATCCAGTATCTAGCAACGAGCAACGAGTATGAACCGCGACACCCGCCTGGTGGCACTGGCGCTCCTGCTTTGGGGCCTCGGTGAGGGACTGTTCCTCCATATCCAGCCGCTCTACATCGAACAACTGGGCGCTAACCCTGTTCAGATCGGTGGGCTGCTCTCGGCCATGTCGGTCGTGAGCGCGGTCAGTTTCTTGCCGGCCGGCGCGCTGGCTGACCGGCTGCCGCGCAAGTGGGTGATGTGGGGGGGATGGGTGCTGGGGCTGGCGGGGGTGCTCCTGACCGGGTTGGCCCGCACCTGGCAGTGGCTCATCCCTGGCCTGCTGCTCTACTCCTTCTCCGCCTATTGCATCCCGGTGGTCAACGCCTACCTGGCCCACGCAGTGGGCGGGCGCAACCTGGAACGGACTTTCACGACCGTCTTCGCAGCCCACGCCGCCGGCGGGATCATCTCACCTGCGGTGGGTGGCTGGCTGGCCAAGGCGACGACGATGCGCACGGTCTACTTCGCGGCTGCTGCTCTCTTTGCCCTCTCGGCGCTCGCCTTACTGTTCGTGTCCCCACAGCCTGTGCCCGCGCGGGCGGAGCAGGACCGGCGCTACCGTTCGCTACTGAACCGGCGCTTCCTGCGCTTCGCGGCGTTGGTGTGGTTGATGTTCGTGGCGATGTACCTGGGGTTCCCGCTGGCTCCCAACTTCCTGACCGACGTGCGAGGTTGGGATGTGGGCTGGGTCGGAGCGCTGGGTTCGTTCCAGGGGTTGGGGGCGATGATGTTGACTCTGCTGCTGGGGCGTCTGGGCGACGGTGGGCACGGTCGGGAGACCAGCCCCAGCAGGGGAGCGCGGGGGCTGGTAGTTGGGCAAGCATTGGTGTGGGGTTCGGCGCTGCTCCTGCTGCTGACCGGCGCCTTTCCCGCGTTGGCGTTCGCCTACCTGCTGCGCGGTGCTTACCAGGGCTGCCGGTCGCTGGCACAGGCTCGGGCACCTACGCTGGGAGGTGAGGCCGAGCGCGGGCTATTGCTGGGGGCCATCGAGACGACTATTGCCATTGCTCAAGTCGTCGCCCCCTACGTGGCGGGGTGGCTATATGCTGGCGACCCGGCGTATCCCTTCGTGGCCTCGTTGGTGCTGATCCCGGTTGCATTGCTGTTGGCCGTGATCGGGCTGCCGCGCTCCTGACCACACATCGGCAGGCTGTACTGCCTCTGCTGGCACAGATTATCACTCTCGGATACAATAGGGCTGAGGGCAAGAGGATGATAACGTACGCGGGACTTTTTCTCCTTTCAGCGGCCACGCTTACCTTTGAGGTCAATCTCATACGCATCTTCTCTGTCGCGCAGTTCTACCACTTCGCCTTTGTGATCGTCAGCCTGGCGTTGCTTGGTTTTGGCGCCAGTGGCACATTCCTCACCCTCTTTCCTCGCCTGAAGGAGCGCGATCACGTCCGCACATTGACCTGGCTGAGTTGGGGATTTGCCTTCACGGCTGTCGGCTCCTATGCGCTTACCCTCTACGTCCCTTTCGACTCTTTCCGCATCGCGCACGATTGGCGACAAGGGGTTGTGTTGGCGCTGCACTACGTCGCGCTGGCGACCCCTTTCTTTTGCAGCGGCACCGCCGTTGGCCTGTTGCTGGTCGCACATCCCGAAAGGGCCAACCGCACCTACGCGGCCAACCTGGCCGGCTCTGCCGTAGGCTGTCTTCTCGCCGTCGTCGCCCCGTCGCTGGTGGGAGGCGAGGGCACCGTCCTTCTCTCCGCCGCCCTGGGAATCCTGGCCTCCATCGTCTTACAGTACCCGGTATCCAGCACTACGCATCATGCATCACGTTTCACGTCTCACGTTTCACGTCTCGCGTTTCACGTTTCACGCGTCGTGCAAGCGGCCCTCGTTCTCATCCTCGTCCTTGCTGCGCTGTGTCCACCATCTTTCCTCGAAATCCGACTTTCGCCATACAAGAGCCTCAGTTATGCCCTTCTCTACCCCGATGCGGAGTTGATCTTTCGGCGCTGGAACGGTTTTTCGAGGGTGGACGTCGTGAGTTCCAGGAGCGTCCGCAGCCTGCCTGGACGCGGGTTCCGCTGCCCGGTTCAGCCGCCACCTCAACTGGGTCTCACGGTGGACGGCGATGACTTGAGTCCCATTAGTCACGTCGCCCCTGGCTTCACGGCGCTGGGCTTTACTGACTGCCTGCTGACCGCGCTTCCGTACCGGCTGCGGCCTGGCGCCCGCACGCTGGTGCTGGAGCCCCGTGGAGGCTTCGACGTGCTGGTCGCGCTGGCGGAGGGGGCGCAGGCGGTCACGGCGGTGGAGGCGAACCCGCTCATCGTCGAGGCGACGCGGGCGCAGGGGGAATGGGCTGGTGGTTTGTACGATGACCCCCGTGTGGCGGTCATATTAGAAGAAGGGCGGGCCTACGCACGGCGGGCGCAGGAGCGGTACGATGTGCTGGTGCTCTCGCTGACCGCGCCGCAGCGCACCGTCACCTCTGGCGCGTACAGTCTGGCCGAGGACTACCGCTATACCGTGCAGGCGTTCAACGATTACCTGGCGCGGCTGGACGAGGGCGGCCTGCTGGTGGTGACGCGTTGGCTGCAGGTACCTCCCTCCGAGGCGATCCGGGCCTTCGCGCTGGCAGTGGAGGCGGTCGAGCAGGCTGGGGGTGACCCGAAGGCCAGCATCGTCGCGCTGCGCAGTTACCAGCAGATGCTTATCCTGGCCCGGCGTGGTGCGTTTACGGAGGATGAATTGGAGGGCGTCCGCGCCTTTGCCGCATTGCGTGCCTTCGACCTCGTATACCTCCCCGGCATACGCTCTGACGAGGTAAACCGCTACAACGTGCTGCAGGAGCCGGACTATTACCGCGCTTGCGTCGGGCTGCTGGACGTGGAGGACAGGGACACCTGGTATCGGGCTTATCCCTTCGACGTCGAGCCGCCCGAGGATGATCGGCCTTTCTTCGGTCACTTTTTCAAGTGGCGACAGGCCCCGGACGTGCTGGCTATGGCGGGTCACACCTGGCAACCCTTCGGCGGCGCGGGTTATTTCGTGCTGCTGGCGCTGCTGGCATTGGCGGTGATCGCGGCCGGGACGTTGATCCTGCTGCCGCTGGCGCTGCGCGGGCCCTTCGACCCTGCTCAGGACAGGCGGGGCGGGGTGGGGCGGGGTGGGCCGTTGGGTGCGACGCTGGGGTACTTCGCGCTGCTGGGGCTGGGGTATCTGTGTGTCGAGATTCCGCTCCTGCAGCGGTTCATTCTTTTCCTCGGACACCCGGCCTATGCGATGGCGATGGTGCTCTTCACGCTGCTTCTGTTTTCCGGGCTGGGGAGCCTGCTCTCGCGTCGCGTGTCGCTACGGCTGGTGCTGATTCTGCTGCCGTTGCTCGTCTTGGTCTACGCGCTAGGGTTGCCGGTACTCTTTGAGGCGACGTTGGCAGCGCCGCTGAGAAGCCGGCTGATCGTCACAGTGGTGGCGCTGGCCCCGCCGGGCCTGCTGATGGGGATGCCTTTTCCGAAGGGGCTGGCGCTACTGGAACGAAGAGCCCCTGCCCTTATCGCCTGGGGCTGGGGAGTCAATGGGGCGGCCTCGGTCGTAGCCTCGATTCTGGCCGCGTTACTGGCACTCTCTTGGGGATTCTCTGCGGTTCTGGCAGTAGGGGCGGCCTGCTACGCAGGGGCGTGGGTCATGGCGTCGGCCATTCGTATCCCCCTTCGTGGTGGTGCTCCTTCGCCCCCGGTCCAGTGAGTGGGACGAAGGCGACGCCTCCCATATTGAAGGCTCGCAGTTCCCCGTCCGGCTCCTTTACGAACTTCCACAGCGTCTGGTAGCCGCCCGGCGGCCCGATGGGAACGATCAGCCGTCCTCCGTTTGCCATCTGGTCTATCAGCGGAGGTGGCACGTGATCGGGGGCGGCGGTGACGATGATGGCGTCAAAGGGAGCGTGATCTGGCCAGCCGTAGTAGCCATCCGTTTGCTTGCAATGGGCGTCGGCGTAGCCCAGGCTCTCCAACCGCTCGCGGGAGATCTCGGCCAGTTCGGGGATGATCTCAATGGTGTAGACTTCGACGTCAGGGATTGCGGCCAGCACAGCGGCCTGATAGCCGGAGCCTGTGCCGATCTCCAGCACTTTGTCCCCTTTCTTCAATTCGAGCAGTTCGGTCATCAGGGCAACGATATAGGGCTGGGAGATGGTTTGGCCGTAGCCGATGGGCAGTGGGAAGTCGCCGTAGGCGTAATCTCGCTCTCGTTCGGGCACGAAGAGATGACGGGGGACAGCGCGCATGGCACGCAGTACGTCCTCGTCGGTGATGCCGCGTCTCTCAATCGTCTCGATCACCATTTGCTCCCTTTGTTGTGCGAAGGCTTCTTGTTCGCCCGGCGTCAGAGGGGTGAAGGTGGGGATAGGGGTAGGCGCTGGTGTTGTGATCGGTGTGGAGGTTGTAACTGCCGCGCACGCGGTGAGCAGGGCGAGTGCCAGGCTCAGTATCACTCCGATCCCGCGCATTGCTCACTCCTTTCTACCGCACCGTATTTTGATGTCTTCCGCACCCGGGTGCAATAGCAAAGATGCCTGTGTCTCCTGCTACATGCGTCGTCGTCTATTGCACTGGCATCTTCAGTTGTATTGTGTCCCTACCTCGACGTAAGCCTTGAGCCCTTCCAGGGCTGCCTGATAAATCTTGTGCACGCGACGGGTGAGGAAAAGGAGACGGGCCAGCAGTGCTAGCGAGCCATAGAACTCATGACGACTGAGCACCTCGGTCCCACCAGGGGTGGCGTCGAAGCGGAAACCGTGGACCACTTCCATCCCTGCTACTTTCCCTTCCCAGGCTACATAGGGCGAAGCGCTGACCTCGGTGATGGTGGCGATTCCCGTCACTTTGCCGAGGGGAAAGCCAAACGTCACGGTCTGGCGAAACTGCGCCCCTGTAGTCCAGGGGGTACCGGCGATCCATTCTGCCTCAACCAGGGCAGGAAACCAATGAGGCCATTTGTTGAGATCAGCGAAACAGGTCCACAGCACCTCGGGTGAGGCGGCCAACTCGATGCGATCTTCCACTACAGCCCGTGGCTTACGTTTTTGGGCCATCGTGTTCCCCCCTTTCACAGATGGTAACCGTGACATTGTACCCCAAATAGCGCCATTTGCCAAATGGCCGATAGCGCAATTTCGTTCGGTGAATTGCCGCAGTGAAAGCAATCTCTGGCACAGCGTGCGCTCTTAGCCTCCGGGGTGCGTTGCATGTTGCGCGCTGCATACTCCTCGCAAATGTGCTCGGTAGCCGAGTTTGTCTCTTTGTGGTAAAATACCGTCCATCTGTGAGACGAAGGAGGATACTATGCGCAAACTCGTGTTGTTATTGACTGCTCTGCTACTCGGGCTGGCTGCTGGCTGTGGTGGAGAATCGGCGAGCCCAACGGTGTCGCCAACGCTGCCGCCGTCGCCCACGCCTGTTCCGCAGCAAGCCAGTGCGACACAGGTCGTGAGCGTGACGCCATCCGGCCCGGCTGTCTGCGTGGAGGAACCGTTCGACTTTGCGGCTGAGCCTCGCATTCCACCGGTGACGGAGGAGGACCACGTTCACGGGCCTGCCGACGCTCCTATTACCTTTATTGAGTACGCTGATTTCCAGTGACCGGGCTGTGCAGCGTTGGCCACGCTGCGAGTGTATCTGGAAGATACACATGGTGAAAACATCCGCGTCGCCTATCGCCATCTACCGCTGATCAGCATCCACGACAAGGCGGTTATCACTGCTGAGGCGGCCGAGGCCGCTGGTGCCCAAGGCAAATTCTGGGAGATGCACGACTTGCTTTTCGAGCGCCAGCAGGAATGGTTTCCCCTTACAGAAGACGAGATGGAAGACCGTCTGGTCGAGTATGCCACAGAGTTGGGGCTCGATGTCGATCGCTTCGCCCAGGAACTGAATGACCATGTCTATCGGGAAAAGATCATGGCCGACTACGAGGACTACAGCCAATATGGCCCGCTGGCCACTCCGACCTATGTAGTCAACAGCGTCTTTTACCCGCAACTGGGGCTTCATCCTTTCGTCATTGATGCCTTCGTTCGTATGTTGGTATACCCACCTGATCAATACACCGAGGTTCCGCCGCAGGTGGTTGATCTTGAAAAGGAATACGTTGCCACCATCCGCACAGACAAAGGGGACATCGTTGTTGAACTCTTCGACGATCAGGCTCCCACCAACGTCAACAGTTTTGTCTTCCTGGCGCAGGATGGATGGTACGACGATCAGACGTTCTTCTTCGTTGAGCCGGGCTTCGTGGCTCAGAGCGGCGACCCCACCAACATCGGTGTGGGTTTCCCCTATCCAGGCTACTACTGCGGCGACGAGATCAGCCTCGATTTGACCTTCGACCAGGCCGGTATGTTGGCGCTGTTCACCCCTTCGCCAGGTCGCAACAGTAGCCAGTTCTTCATCACCTACGCACCTCAACCGGACTTCGATGGGCGGTACACTATCATCGGTCGCGTCATTGAGGGGATGGATGTTGTCGAGAGCCTCACGCCGACCCAACCGGGTCCTGATCAGCCATCGCCCGATGGCATTGAGACGATTCTGATTGAGGAGCGGTAGCCTGTAGATCAGGGAAGGAGTAGACAAGACAGCAAGCAAGGACGGAGGATGCAACACTGCGTGCTGTGGCTCATCGCCAACATTACGGGTACCATCAGTGGAAAAGAGATGAAGCGCTTGACAATCTATATTATGTGTGGTACTCTCACATTTATGTAAGTCGGGGGCCTCAGCGTTCCCAGGGTAAACGGCAAGGAGGCAGCGATGGTAGAAAGGTCCCGTACCGAACGGTTGGTGAGGCGGTTACAGGAATTGCAGATGAACACGCCAGATGTCGAGGCCATGGCGGTTGTAAGTGTGGATGGGCTTACAATGGCTTCCTCTCTCCCGACGGGCGTAGAAGAGGATCGCGTCTCTGCTATGTCCGCCGCGATGCTCTCTCTGGGTGAGCGCATTGCTGGTGAATTGGGGCGTGGCTTGCTGGATGAGGTATACGTGAAGGGGGAGAACGGCTACGTCGTTCTCCGTGCTGTTGGCGAGGAGGCGGTTCTGACCGTTCTGGCCCGCCGGCAGACCAAACTGGGCTTACTCTTTCTGGATATGCGCCGTGCGTCCGACGACTTAGCTGCCATCTTGGAAGCCTAGTAGACGAAACGTCAGCAAGGAGGACACAAGGTGGCGCGGATTGAACCGAGTGGTTATTACTACCCCAATCTGATCGCACGTATTTACATCGAGGCGATGGAAGAAATTATGGGCAAGAATGGACTGAACGCCATTCTGAACCTGGCCGGCTTGGCGCACCTGATTGACAACTACCCGCCCGCTAATCTGAACAAGGCATTCGATTTTGCAGATTATTCGTCTCTGAACGGGGCATTGGAGGATATGTATGGGGCGCGTGGGGGGCGTGGGCTGGAGTTACGGGCCGGCAGGGCCTCTTTTGACAGGGGGCTCCAGGGATTAGGGGCGCTTTCCGGTGTCAGCGACCTGGCTTTCAAGGTTCTGCCACTGAGTGCCAAACTGAGGGCTGGGCTCCCGGCGATGGCGAAGGTCTTCAGTCAGGTCAGTGATCAGCGGAGCACTATTAAGGACCGAGGCGATTACTTTGCTTACATTATGAGCCCGTGCCCGGTCTGTTGGGGCCGTAAGGCTGAGCGGCCGATCTGTTTTGCGGGGAAGGGGCTGTTAGAGGGAGGGCTGAGTTGGCTCAGCGGCGGGCGTAAGTTTAGGGTGGAAGAGATCGAGTGTGTGGCTATGGGAGCGTCTACCTGCACGTATGCTATTTACAAGGAGCCGATCGGCTAGGCGTGTTGAACATGATCGTTTCCCACGCTCGAGGAGGTGGAGGGTAAGAACTTGGCAGGAGTTCCTCATATTCTCATCGTGGAGGATCAATCTAACACGGCCGAAATGCTGACCTCGTACTTCAGGACGCAGGGCTACGAGGTCACTTCGGTGGGTTGGGGAAAAGACGCTTTGGCTTTCATAGAGAAAACCATCCCTGACCTTGTTATGTTGGATATACGTCTGCCAGACATTGATGGCTACGAAATATGTCGTCATCTCCATGCTCGTAGGCGCACTGAACATATCCCCGTCATCTTCCTGACCGAGAAGAGCGAACGCGGGGACAAGCTGATGGGGTTGGAATTAGGCGCTGTGGATTACATCACCAAGCCGTTCGATATCCAAGAACTGCGCCTGAGAGTGTCCAACGTGCTGCGTCGTTCCAGACTGGAGCAATTCTCCCACCCGATCACAGGTCTGCCGACTGCGTCGCTGTCTGGTGAGCGTCTGCGCGAACTGCTGACCACTTCCGACTGGGCGGTACTTTCCGTAGGGTTGCGAGGGCTGAAGGAATTCGCTGAAATCTACGGTTTTGTGGCCCGGGATGATGTAGTGCGTGCTGTAGCGCTGATGTTGAGCCACGTTGTGAGCGAGAGCCGTGATCTCAATGCATTTGTGGGTCACCTGGACGACGCCAATCTGTTTGTCGTTATCGCGCCGGATCGGGCGAAGCAAATGCAGCGGGCTCTCACGGCGCGACTGAACGAAGCGATGGCTTTTTTCTATCCCCGTGCGGATTGGGAGACTGGTCAAACTGACCTCGATGCCAAGTTGCCGTGCCTGGGCATCGCCGTGGGGGTGCTCAGGTCGCCGGCGCACCCCTTTGGTAGTCTGAAGGACTTGAAACAGGCCATCATTGACGTTCAACGCGCGGGTTAGGCATAGCCGGGGTCTTTTTGCAAGTAGGGATGCCAGTGAAACTGACCGTCGTCATCCCCACCTACAATGAGGCCGAAAACGTCAGGGCCATGACCAGGGCACTGTTTGGCTTGGGCATCCCCGCTTTGGACATCTTGATCGTGGATGACAAGTCGCCCGATGGCACCGGTCACATCGCCGACGAGTTGTCTGCTCGCCATCCAGGGCGGCTACACGTATTGCACCGCACCGGTCCTCGTGGCCTGGGTCGGGCGTACGTGAGTGGATTCCGCTGGGCTCTGGAGCACGACGCCGATTTGATCGTCCAGATGGACTGCGATTTTTCTCATTCCCCCAGGTACATCCCCCGGTTTCTGGAGTGCATCCAGGACTACGATGTGGTCGTGGGTTCCCGCTACGTTCCGGATGGCAAGACGGACGAGCGCTGGGGCTGGGGGCGTTGGCTGCTATCCTGGTGGGCCAACAGTGTCTACACCCGGCTGATCCTGGGGTGCAGGGTCAGGGACGTTACTGCGGGTTTCAAGTGCTGGCGGGTGGAGACGCTGCGTGGCATTGACCTGAACCGCATTCGCTCTCAGGGTTATGTCTTCCAGGTCGAGATGGCCTATGTGACCGAGCGGCTGGACTATCGTGTGTTGGAAGTCCCCATCTACTTCGAGGACCGGCGCATCGGTCGCTCCAAGATGACGCTGCTGGTCAAGGTAGAAGCGGCGTTGCGTGTGTGGGAAGTGCGTTGGCGGCATCGTCACCTGCGACCACGCGACCGGTTGATCGTATGATCCGCAAAGCACTGCCCGACCTGTGCATCCTCATCCTGTTGCTATTGTTGCCCCTCCTGCTGTTTGCGCCGGTAGCCCTGGGGTCCAAGACGCTGCTGCCGGCCGACAGTCTCTTCCTGTTCGAACCCTACCGGGCGGCAGCCGCCGACGGCTCGGCTGGGCTCGCCGAAGTCCTGGGGGTAGCATTTCCCCACAATCACCTGGTCGCCGATCTAATCCTGGAGAATTACGCCTGGAAGCGTTTTCTCGTGGAGGCGATCCACAACCTCGAGTTGCCGCTTTGGGACCCCTACATCTTCGCCGGTCACCCCTTCCTGGCCAACGGACAGCACTCGGCACTTTATCCCCTCAGTATCATTTTTTACGTTTTGCCATTGTGGCGTGCTTATGGGGTCTTCGCCTGGCTCCAATTGGGCTTGGCCGGGATATTCACATATCTCTTCGTTCGCGTGCTAGGAATTCGCCGGCTGGGTGGATTGATCGCTGGGGTCACCTTCCAGTTCAGCGGATTCATGGTCGTGTCGTCGGTTGCACATCCGATGGTCATCGCGGGGGCATCGTGGTTGCCGTTCATCCTGGCGATGGTCGAGTTGGTCGTGCAGCAGCGACCGGCGTTGGGGCGGCGGCCGGCGACGCTGCCCTGGACGCTCCTGGGGGCGCTGGGCCTGGGCTGCCAGATGTTGGCCGGTCATGCCGAGAACACGTACTTCGTTCTGTTGATCACCGGGGCCTATGCGCTGTGGCGACTCATAAACCGACCAACTAACAAGCGAGGGTTGGTCAGTTGGCTGGTTGACTGCCGTCGCCCCGCCTCCTGGCTCGTCGTGATGTTGGTGCTGGGCTTGGCGCTGGGCGCGGTGCAGTTTGTGCCACTGGTCGAAGTAGTCTCCAGCAGTTTCCGCGGTGGAGAAGCGGCGCCGAGTCTCCAGCAAGTGCTGGGGTGGGCCTACCCCCCCCGGCGGTTGATCACCTTCGGCATCCCCAATTTCTTCGGTAACCCGGCCCACCACGGTTACTTTGACCTTTTCACCCGGCGCTGGACCGCCGCGCTGGCGTTCCCCGACGGACAGTACGTTTACTGGGGTCAGAAGAACTACGTCGAGGGTGGGGCGTATGTGGGTTTATTGCCGCTGTTCCTGGCCCTCATCGCCGTACTGTGGTGGCTCGCACCCTACGCTTCACGTTTCACGTCTCACGTTTCACGTCTCACGTTTCACGCTTCACGCACCGCGCATCACGCTATTCCTTTCTTTACCCTCCTGTCCCTCTTCTCCCTGGGCTGTATCTTCGGCACACTGCTCTATGCTCTCGTCTATGCGTTGCCGGGGCTCGAACAGTCCCATTCGCCCTTCCGCTGGGTTTTTCCACTCTCGCTCTCGGTGGCGGTGCTGGCTGGGTTTGGGGTGGAAGTGCTCGTCGAAAGCCGGAAGCGGTTGCTGAACGAGGGAGCAGGAGACAGGAAGCAAGGCCTGTTTCGCAATTCCCGGTCTCGAATCTGTAACCTGCTCCTGCTCGGCACTCCCTTCTCATTGGTAACCCTGTTCGCTGCGCTGGCCTTCTGGGGCGGGCTTGCTACCCTGGCCGGTCTGGCCCTCAGCCGGGTTTTCTTTGCGCAGATCGAACCGCTGGTTGGGCAGGTATTCCAGTCGTTGGCGCTGGCTCCCACTGCCTTCTCCGATCATCGCGCCTTCTACTCCTACGAGGCCAGGTGGGTGGCGCTCTTCGGCCTGCTGCTGACGGGGACCGGCATCGTCTTGCGCGTGAGCCGCTGCCCAATCTTTATCCGCCGCCGGCCGGTGTGGGAGTCCCTGGCGGTAGGGTTGCTGGTATTGGACTTCGTCACCTTTGGCGCAGGTTTCAATCCCGCCGTGGACCCGGCCCTGCTGGACTACACCCCGCCGGTGGTCGAATTCCTGCGGCAGGACACCTCCCTCTGGCGCTACGCCACCTTCACGCCACCTGGCACCACCAAGACGATGAACGCCAACGTAGGGATGTTCTACGGCCTGCAGACGGTGAATGGCTACGACTCGCTCTTCACCCGCCAGTATGCCGACTACATGGCGCTCATTGAGGAGCAGGACGAACTCCAGTACAACCGCATTGCCTCTTTCAGCGAGTGGTCGAGCCTCGATAGTCCGCTCACCGACCTACTTGGCGTCAAGTACGTCATCACTGAGGTGGAGATCCCCAACCCGGCCAAGTATCGGTTGGTCTACCAGGACGAGGCGGTGCGGGTGTACGAGAATCTGGCAGTGATACCCCGCGCCTTCATTCTTCCTGCCTCCGCTACCGTCGTCGCCGACGACGTGGCCGAGGCCCTGCGTGCCTACGATCCTCGCCACTTTGTCATCGTCGAAGCCCGTGATTCTGATTCGCAACTTGCGACTTACGGTTCGCAACCTGTTTTCCACAATCCGCAACCCGCGATCTGCGATCCGCAATCTTCCAATGAGGTGTTTGTAGACGCGGTCGTGTCTGAGCCAAGTTGGCTCGTGTTGGCGGACTCCTTCTTCCCCGGCTGGAATGGTTTCGTGCGGCCACGGGGGGCTGGCGAAGAGGAGGAGCAGCAGGTCGAGATCTATCGCGTGGACGGCAACTTCCGGGGCGTTCTGCTTTCGCCGGGCGCGTGGACGGTGCGCTTCAAGTACAGCCCTGACAGCGTAAAGATAGGCGCGTTCATCACCTTCATTGCTGGAATGCTGGTGCTCTTCCTGACCGGGCTCTACCTGTGGCGCTTCTTCTACCGCGAGGAGGACGATGTCAGCACCGTCCGGCGGGTGGCGAAGAACTCCATCGCGCCTATCATCCTCAACCTGTTCAACCGGACTATTGATTTGGCTTTCGCCGCGTTGATGGCCCGCATCCTGGGGCCGGTGGGGAACGGTCGGTACTACACTGCCGTAATCATCTATGGATGGTTCGACATCATCGCCAACTTCGGCCTGGACATGTACCTGATGCGCGAGGTAGCCCGCGACCGTGCCAACGCGCGGCGACTCTTTGTCAATACGACGATCTTGCGATTATTGCTCTTCGTGGTGGTGGTGCCAGCGATGGGTGGTTTCCTGGTCGGGCGGCAGGCATTGGGCAAGCCGCTGGCGATTGAGACGGTGTGGGCGGTCGCGCTGCTCTACGTCGGGTTGCTGCCGGGCACCGTGGCCAACAGCCTGACGGCGCTCTTCCGAGGCTGCGAGAAAAACGAATACCCCGCTGCCGTCCAGACCGTGACCACCATCGTCAAGGTCACGCTACAGGTGCTAGCACTGGTAGGCGGGCTGGGCATCGTTGGGCTGGCGGGGGCCTCTATCCTGACCAACGTGGCGACGCTGGCGATCCTGGCACTGCTGGCGCGGCGGCTGATCTGGGCCGGGCTGCCGCGGGTGCGGGTACGTGTCGTGTGGCACTTGCAACGCACGATGCTGTCCGAAAGTTGGCCGCTGATGGCCTCTCTGCTGTTGCAGGCGCTCTTCACCGGCATCAACGGGGTACTTCTACAGTTCCTGCAAGGCGATGCAGTGGTGGGCTGGTACGACGCTGCGCGCAAATGGCTGGACGCGCTCAACATCATTCCCTCCGTCTTCACCTTCGCCGTCTTCCCGGTGATGTCGCGCCAGGCTGCTCAAGACCGGTCTGGGCTGCAGCGGTCGTACCGGTTGTCCGTAAAGATGCTGACGATAGTCGCGCTGCCGGCGGTTGTGCTCGTCACGCTGTTGGCGACGGTGCTGGTAGGTTTGCTCAGCGGAGGGAAGTTCCTGCCCCACGGCGCGGTGGTGCTGCGATTGTTGATTTGGTCCATCCTCTTCGGCTGGATCAACAGCCTGACCAACTACGTACTCATCGCGCTCAATCGTCAGCGCTACGTGCTCGTGGCCTCCGGCGCGCGCGTGGTCTTCACTATAGCGGCGAACTTGCTCTTTGTGCGGACGTTCAGTTACGTCGCGTCGGCGTGGATCATCATCGGGGGGGAGTTACTGTTGGCGCTGCTGTTCTACGCCGACCTGCGTCGCCACCTGGGGCCAGTGGGGTGGGTGCGGACGTTGGGCCGGCCTGCGTTGGCCGGGCTGGCGATGGGTGCGGTGGCCTGGGCGGTGGCGGCTTACAGCCTCCCGCTGGCGCTCCTGGTCGGCCTGGTTGTCTACCCGGCGGCGCTGCTGCTCCTGCGCGTCCTAACCCCGGAGGAGTGGAAGGTGTTGGCGCCGCTGCTGCCGGCGCGGTTGCGCAAAGTGGTGCTGGCCTAGTACTCACACCTTGCACCCTATACTCTCCGTTTCCCTGCACGTCCTCACGCCGGAGGAGTGGGAGATGTTGTCGGCGCTGCTGCCGGCACGGTTGTGCAAAATGCTGGTATCCCTACGGCTCCGCTCGCTCCACCTCCGCCACCCGGTCGGAATCCCGGTCGTAGGAGTAAACCTCCGCGTAGCCCCGTTATACCAGGTCACCTTGTCACCCCGTCCATTCTGCGGTACAATCTTCCCCAAGCACCAGGAGAGGAGAATCTGCTATGCCCGAGACAATCCGCATCCAGGACATCGCTCAGCACGTGGGAGAGGAAGTCACGTTCCAGGGGTGGCTCCATAACCGCACCGACAAGGGAAGACTCCAGTTCCTCCAGGTGCGGGATGGCACCGGCTTCGCCCAGTGCGTCGTCTTCCAGAAAGAGGTCAGCCCGGAGGTATTCGAGGCGACCCAGAGCCTGACTCAGGAGTCGTCCTTCATCGTCACCGGCACCGTCCGCCAGGACGACCGCGCCCTGGGCATCCCCGGCGGTTACGAACTGGGCGTCGCCAGCCTGCAGGTGCTGCAGATCGCTCAGGATTACCCCATCCAGCCCAAGGAGCACGGGGTCGAGTTTCTGATGGACCATCGTCACCTGTGGATCCGTTCGCAGCGACAATGGGCCGTGCTGCGGGTGCGGGCCACCGTCATCCGCGCCATCCGCGACTGGCTCGACGACCACGGCTTCGTCAACCTGGACACGCCCATCTTGACCCCGGCTGCCTGCGAGGGCACGACCACTCTCTTTGAGACCGATTACTTCGGTGAGACAGCCTATCTGGCCCAGTCGGGGCAACTATACAACGAGGCGGACATCTACTCCTTTGGCCGCGTCTACTGCTTCGGTCCCACCTTCCGTGCTGAGAAGTCCAAGACTCGCCGTCACCTGACCGAGTTCTGGATGGTGGAGCCGGAGGCCACCTTTTGCGATCTGGATCAGATGATGGAGATTGGGGAACAGTTCATCTCATATATTGTCCAGACCTGCCTGCGCGAGCGAGCGCAGGAGTTGGCATTGCTGGGACGGGACATCAGCCATTTGGAGAAGGTAGTGCCACCTTTCCCTCGTATTTCCTACGACGAGGCGCTGGAGATGCTGGCGGAGATCCGGGAGCAGACGGATGACGAGGAACTCAAAAGCCTTCTGGAGATCGAGTGGGGGGCCGACCTCGGCTCACCTCACGAGACGGAACTGACCAAGCGGTTCGACAAACCAGTCTTCGTATATGGCTACCCGACCTATGCCAAAGCGTTCTACATGGAGCCCTGGCCTGGCCGTCCGGAGGTCTCCAAGAGCGCAGACCTGCTGGCGCCGGAGGGGTATGGGGAGATTATCGGCGGCTCGGAGCGTATCTCCGACCCCGACCTGTTGCTCGAGCGTCTCAAGGAATGGGGCCTGCCCCGCGAGGCCTTCGAATGGTACATTGACCTGCGACAGTATGGCTCCGTCCCCCACTCCGGCTTTGGGTTGGGGGTCGAGCGGACCGTGACCTGGGTCTGCGGCCTGGATCATCTGAGGGAGACGATTCCCTTCCCTCGTATGCTGAAGCGTATATATCCATAGTATGTAGTGCGTGACTGTAATCCGTAATAGATGATAGGAGGAGATAATGCGAACAGAGAGCGATCGGAAGCGAATCCGACGGCAGACCCGCAAGCGGAAGTTGCGCTATCTGCGTGAGCGGTTGGCGCAGGCAACCAGCCTCGCCGAGCGCCAGAAGTTGATCGCGAAGATTCGCCGTGTCAGTCCCACCGCGCCTGTGTCGGAGGGGTAACAATCTTGGTTGGTTGACAGACTCTCGCAGTTACCTCTGCTGGTTGGTGGAGATCGTGGAACTGCGCGACCTCAACGACATGCGAATTGACGTCTTGGTGGCTGTGCCTACCCGCGCGGTGGGGTAGCCGCTCCTGTGGGTTCGGCGTACAGAGCGAAAGGGGGTGAGAATCGGGGATCAAGGTGTGTTTTTCGGTGGTAAGGCCGCGATCATCGCGCATTTTGCAGATCACTGAATCTGGCCTCCATTCATGTGCCTCTGGCGGTCTTCATCAAGATGTTGGTGTCACCAGATTGAAAGGAGAAGGCAAATGGATCTAGGTTTGAAAGGAAAGGTAGCACTGATTACCGGGGGCAGCCGGGGCATCGGCAAAGCCTCCGCGTTGGCGCTGGCTGAGGAGGGATGCAACGTAGCTATCTGCGCCCGGGGCAAGGAGGCCCTGGATGAAGCGGCCGAAGAGATCGGCGCGAAGGGAGTGGAGGTCCTCGTTATCCAGGCCGACGTCACCAGGCCGGAGGACATTGAGAACTTCGTGGCCCAGGCCGCCGAGAAGTTCGGGCGTATTGACATCCTGGTCAACAATGCCGGCACAGGCCGGCTGAGCGACCTGATGGAGCTTCCCGAAGAGGAGTTCCGCTACAATATGGACCTGATGCTCTTTGGCCTGATCCGCTGTTCCAAAGCGGTCGTCCCTCACATGCGGGAAGGGAAATGGGGGCGGATCATCAACATCTCCTCGATCTTTGGCAAGCAGCCGGGTGGCCTGGTGGACTATGACAGCATCAAAGCAGCGGTGATCATGTTCACCAAGGACCTGGCCAATTACCTGGCCAAAGACAACATCCTGGTCAACGCTGTCTGCCCTGGGCCGACCAGGACGTTCCTCTGGGAAGGTCCCGGCCAACTGGGAGACCAACTGGGGGGGATGCTGGGCAAGTCGTGCCAGGAGGCCATCACCTGGTTCGCCGAGCAGAACATTCCTCTGGGACACCATGGCGATCCCGATGACATCGCCAACATGGTAGCCTTCCTGGCCTCGGAGAAGGCTGGCTTCATCACCGGGCAGGCCATCAACGTGGATGGGGGCATGGTGAAGGTATGCGTCTAGCCCCCGGCGGTACCTGGCAGGCGCGGTGGCTTCCCCCCACCTGCCAGGTACTCTGGTTGGCATCGTTTCAGCTTCATGTTTGTCGGGAAAGCTCAAAATGTGGGTGGCACGGTCAGGAGACCGGCCACAGTGGAAGTGCGAAAGGAGGGATGATATAGACGATCTACCTGGATGGCTGTCACGCCCCCCCCTCCACTGCGTGGGGGGCTTGAACGGGTTGTGGCAACAGCAGTAGCGCTGGGTCAACCAGCGCAAGGAGTGGCATGGTCAGGAGACCGGCCACAGCATTGGCAACCAAAACATGTAAGGAGGAATTTCATGGCTGAGATTAACAAGGAACAACTCCTCTGGGCGTATGAGCGCATGAGGCTCATCCGAACATTCGAGGACAGAGTGGCCGAACTGTTTGCCGAGGGCAAACTGCCGGGCTTTGTCCACCTGTACGCTGGTGAGGAAGCAATGGGAGTGGGTGTGATTTCCCACTTGACGGACAAGGACTATATCACCTCGACCCACCGGGGTCATGGCCACTGCATCGCCAAGGGGGTAGACGTCAACTCGATGATGGCAGAGGTGTACGGCAAGGCCACGGGCGCTTGCAAAGGTAAAGGTGGCTCGATGCATATTGCCGACGTGGACAAGGGGATGCTGGGCGCTAACGGCATCGTAGGAGCCGGCGGCCCGCTGGCCTGCGGATCGGGCCTGACGGCCAAGATCCTCGGCACCGACCAGGTGACGGTCTGCTTCTTCGGCGATGGTGCTGCCGAGCAGGGGACTATGCACGAAGCGATGAACCTGGCCAGCATCTGGAAACTGCCCGTGGTCTTCGTCTGTGAGAACAACGGCTACGCCGAGACCACGCCCTGGGGCTACCACTGCGCTGCCAAGGACATCTCCGACCGGGCTGTGGCCTACGACATGCCTGGCGCTACGATAGATGGCGCGGACTTTTTCGCCGTTTACGAGGCCGCAGAAGTGGCCATCGAGCAGGCACGGAAGGGTCAAGGCCCGTCCCTGGTCGAGTGCCGTGGGTTCCGCTACTACGGTCACTTCCAGGGCGACAGCATGCTCTACTTTACCGAGGAAGAAAAAGCGCGCAATCACGCCAATGACCCGATTGAGAGTTTCAAGAAGCAGGTGCTGGAGCGTGGACTCTTGTCTGAGGCAGAGATCGCAGAGATTGACGCCAAGACGACAAAGATGGTCCAAGATGCAGTCGAGTTCGCCGAGGAGAGCCCCTGGCCCGTCCCTGAAGACGTCTTGACTACTGACGTTTACGTGAGTTACCCATAGGAGGTGAGAAAACGATGGCACGTACAATAACTTTCCGAGAAGCGATCATCGAGGCCATGGCGCTGGAAATGCGCCGCGACCCTACAGTGATTCTTATGGGCGAGGACGTGGCGGGTGGCGCCACGCTGCCCCACATGGAAGGCGAAAACAAGGAAGCCTGGGGTGGCGTCCTGGGCGCCAGCAAGGGACTGGTAATTGAGTTCGGCCGGGATCGCGTCCGTGATACCCCCATCAGCGAGTCGGCCTACATCGGCGCGGCCGTGGGCGCGGCCTCGACAGGCTTGCGCCCCATCGCCGAACTGATGTTTGTAGACTTTTTAGGCGTCTGCTTTGACCAGATCTTTAACCAGGGCGCTAAAATGCGCTACATGTTCGGCGGCAAGGCCCAGGTGCCGGTGGTCATCCGCACGACGATCGGCGCTGGCTTCGGGGCAGCCGCGCAACACTCTGAATGTCTCTACTCGATATTCACCCACATACCGGGGCTCAAGACGGTCGTCCCCTCCACGCCCTACGACGCCAAGGGGCTGCTTTCGTCCGCCATCCGGGACAACGACCCGGTTATCTTTTTCGAGCACAAACTGCTATATGGTTTGGAAGGTGAGGTGCCGGAGGATAACTATACTGTCCCGCTAGGAGTGGCCGACGTCAAGCGGGAGGGCCAAGACCTCACCATCGTCACGCTGGGGCGCATGGTTCACTTCTCCCTGGAGGCCGCGGAGAAACTGTCCAGTGACGGTGTGGACGTCGAGGTAGTAGACCTGCGTTCCCTCTCGCCAATGGATGAGGAGACCATCCTGAACTCGGTCAAAAAGACCCATCGCCTGATCGTGGTAGATGAGGACTTTCCCCGCTGCAGTATGGCGACGGACGTCGTCGCCCTGGTCGCTGGCCAGGCCTTTGACTACCTGGACGCGCCGCCCAAGATGATCACGCCGCCGCATACACTGGTGCCTTTCAGTCCGGTTCTGGAGCAGGCTTACATTCCCAGTGTGGACACCATCGTCTCAACGGTGCAGTCCCTGATGTAGGATAGACCAGAAACCGGGTTTTTTCCTAAAAACCCGGTTTCTGTTTGGGGAGAGACTATGTCAACCGTCGGTATCATCGCCAACCCAGCCTCCGGCAAGGACATCCGCCGCCTGGTCACCCACGCCTCGGTGTTTGACAACCACGAAAAGACGCATATCTTGCAGCGGGCGCTTCTGGCCCTGGACGCCCTGGAGGTCCAGCAGGTGGTCTTTATGCCTGACTACTACGGTCTGGTGGATCGGGCGTTGGACAGGTTGAATCTCTCGCTGGAGGCCGTCTCGCTTCACATGGATATGTACGCCGACGAACGAGATTCGACCGAGGCGGCCAGGCGCTTTTGTGAAAGCGACGTGGGATGCATCATCACGCTCGGCGGAGATGGAACAAACCGCGCTGTGGCTAAAGGATGCAGCGACATCCCCATCGTCGCCATCTCCACTGGCACCAACAATGTCTTCCCTTGTATGCTCGAAAGCACCATAGCCGGACTCGCGGCGGGGCTGGTTGCCAGGGAGATGGTGGATGTGGAAAAGGTCACGTATACCGCCAAACAGTTGGAGGTGTACGTGGATGGCCAGTTAGCGGAGATTGCCTTGATTGACGTGGTGGCCAGCAACGAGTTGTTCATCGGCAGCCGGGCGCTGTGGGACCCGCACCGCCTGCGGGAGATCGTCCTGGCCAGGGCCGAACCAAACTGCATCGGCATGTCGTCTATCGGAGGCTGTCTTCACACCCTGGGGCCGCGCGATGCTCAGGGGATGTACATACGACTGGGCCAGGGCAACACCAGCGTGCTGGCCCCTGTAGGCCCCGGTCTGATCATCCCGGTGGGCATCCAGAGCCACCGCTTGCTTTCCCTGGGGGAGGAAGTGATGTTGGAGCCCGCAGCCTGCACCATCGCCGTGGATGGTGAGCGACAGATCGAGGTCTTTTCCGAGCAGCAAGTGAGCGTTCGACTGACACACCGCGGCCCCCGCGTGGTGGATGTGCAGCAGTGTGTACGAGAGGCCAGCCAACAGGGCGTCCTCAGGATATCCGGCGGTTCTGTTTCCCGCTAACACTACATCGAATTGTGAAAGGAACGAAGCTCTTGTTCTCAATTCGCTTTTTTCCAAATTCGTTGTAGTGTTTTGGCAGATATTATCAGGAGGAAAATCAAATGGCTCTGAAAGCAGCATTTGTCTTCGTAGCACCCGATGTGGATCCTAAGATCCATCGTCAGACGGTGGTGACACCTCAGGTCGAATTGACGGCTGTGGCAGTCAACAACTACGCCGAGGCCGTGACAGTTTGCAAAGGCTTGGTGGAAGATGGTTTCGTCGCCATTGAGTTGTGCGGCGGGTTCGGCCACGCCGGCACCGCTCAAGTGGCCGCGGCCATCGGCGACAAGGCCGCCGTCGGCGTGGTGCGCTTCGACAACCACCCTGGCCTCGAGTTCAAGAGCGGCGATGACCTCTTTGGCTAGAGGGAGGAAGTGCAAGATGGGAAAAGGTGCATCACTTTCGAGGGGGACGCTTCCGACGAGCTTTTCGTCGCCAACGCCGCTGTGATCGTGTTCGTGGATATGGACTGTGTGCTGGAGGCCTGGAGGGAAGAGATCTGCTCCTCATCGTCAAGGAGAAGAAACTGTTATGGCAACCCAAATCATTATGCCCAAACTGGGTATGGCAATGAGCGAAGGGAAGGTCGTCAAGTGGCTCAAGGAGGACGGCGCGGAGATCAAGAAGGATGAACCTGTTGTCGTCGTGATGAGCAAAAAGATCACTTATGAGGTGGTGGCACCGGCCGATGGTGTCGTGCGCCACGTGGCCCACGCTAAGGACACCTGTGGCATTGGTCAGATCATTGGGTTTATCACTGCTCCTGGCGAGGAGATTCCCGAAGTAGTGGAGATCGCTGCCCCAGCCGGGGCTCCCGCCGCCGTTCCCGTCACAACCGGGGCACCGACGCCCGCTGCCCCGGCTGAGAAGAAGGTGGAGGTTCCCAGGGAGGAGAAACGCTTCCCGTCCTCGCCCGCGGCCCGACGGTTGGCAAAAGAGCTGGGCGTGGACATTTCCAAGGTCGTGCCCTCTGGCCACCGCATCACAGAGAAAGACGTGCAAACCTACCACGAGGAGCGGTCACGTATCGTGGCCTCCCCGCTGGCCCGTCGCATGGCGGAGGAAGAGGGGCTAGACCTGGCGCAGGTCCAGGGCACGGGGCTGAACGGTCGCATCACCGAAGAGGATGTGCTGCGCGTGATCGAAGGAGAAGAGAGGCCAGCCGCGCCTCCGCCCAAGAGTATTCCCTTTATCGGCATGCGCCAGGCCATCGCCGAGCAGATGGTCCACAGCCTGCAAACGATGGCCCAAATCACGCTCATGACCACAGTGGACGTGACCGAACTAGCGTCCACCCGCGAGGCGCTGCGCGTACGCTGGGAGCGCAAGGTCTCCTACACCGACCTGCTGGTCAAGGCCGTGGCGGTGGCGCTGGGCGATCACCCCTTGCTGGGAGCCAGACTTGAGGGCGAGGAGATCGTGATGCCCTCCGAGGTCAACGTTGGGGTAGCGGTGGCATTAGACGATGGCCTCATCGTCCCTGTGGTTCGTTACGCCGACCGGATGACCGTCTCCGAGATCGGTGACAAGATCAAAGACCTGGCGCAGCGTGCCCGCGAAAACGCTCTCAATGTGGATGAGGTCACCGGTGCGGTGTTCACTGTCACAAATTTGGGGACGTATGGCGTAGATGCTTTCACGCCCATCATCAACCCGCCGGAAGTGGCTATCCTGGGCGTAGGGCGCATCACCGAGGAACTGGCCCTGGTCAATGGCCAGGTTGTGCCTCGCTCAAAGATGGTGCTCAGCCTGACCATTGACCACCGCATCGTGGACGGAGCGCCCGGGGCGGCCTTCTTGCAGACGCTGGCGCAACTGTTGGAACATCCTGCGCTGATCTTTGCCGGGGGGCCTGCCCTGAGCAAAGCCGAAGGGGAGGGGTAATCATGGCTGAGATGCAAGACCTGATCATCATCGGCGGCGGTTCCGGCGGGTTCGCCGCAGCGATGCGCGCCGCCCAGTTGGGCGGCAAGGTGACCGTCGTCGAGGAGGCCCACTACGGCGGTTACTGCATGCACAAGGCGTGCATCCCCTCCAAGTTTCTTATGACAGCCGCCAGGCTCATGGGACGTATCCGCAAAGCAGGACGTTTTGGCATCCAGGTGGAGGAGCCGGGGCTGGACCTGGGCGTGCTCCACGACCGCAAGGACCTGATCATCGAAGGACTGCGGATGGGCACGGAGCAGTTGCTCGCCGACTATGGCATCACGCTGATCGAAGGGCGGGGTAGGCTCGTCGCTCGGGACACTGTGGAAGTGTGGGGGAGTGGGAGTGTGGGAGGTAGTGGCAAGCAGATCAAGGCGCGTAACATCCTCGTCGCCACGGGGTCCGTCGCCGCTCAGCCGCCCATTGAGGGCGTGGACCTGCCTGGGGTGATAGGCACCGAGGAGGCAATCGAATTGCGCGAGATCCCGCCGCGCTTTGCCATTATCGGCAGCAAACCCTGGGACCTGGAACTGGCGCAATATTTCCACGCCATGGGCAGCCAGGTCACGCTGATCGAGAGCGGCCCGCAATTGCTCCCCGAGGCCGACCGCGAGATCTCTCAACGGCTGGGCAAACTACTCCACGACGCCGGCATCACCATCAAGAGGGGCGTCTCGGTGGAGGCGATTCGCCAGGGTGATGACGGCTCGTTGGTCGTCGTTCTGGCGGAGGGCAAGGGCGAAGTGGTCGCCGACAAAGTCCTGGCCGCGCGCCGCCTGCCCAACACGACCGGACTGGGCCTGCGCCAACCGGGCGTCGAGATGGAGCACGGCGCTATCCTGGTCAACGAGCGTATGGAGACCAGCGTACCCCACATCTACGCTCTCGGCGATGCCACCGCCGGGCCGATGTGGTCGCACAAGGCGAACGCTGAGGGGATCGTCGTTGGCGAGAACGCGATGGGGATGAGCAGCCGGATGAACTACGAGATCCTGCCTCGCTGCCTCTACACCTGGCCTGAGGTCGCCTGGGTGGGCCTCACCGAGGAGCAGGCCGAGGCTCAGGGGGTCGAGGTGGAGATCGGCAAGGTTCCCATAGCCATCAACCCCTACGCCATGATCCTCGACGAGACGGCTGGCACGATCAAGCTCATCGCCTGCAAGAAGTACGGCAAGATCGTCGGTGCGCACATCATGGCCCCCGGCGCGGTGGACCTGATCAACGTCGTCGCTGTGGCGATGTTATCTGAGGCCACCGTCGGTGAACTGATGCGGTTCATCCCGATGCATCCCTCCATCGGCGAGGCGTTGGTGGACGCTGCGATGGACGTGGAGAAACGGTCGTTGCATCTGCCTAAGTGGTAGGAGAGGCTTTGTGAGACCCATCACCGTCTGGCAGCCTGGCCTTCTCGACTACGACAGCGGCCTGGATTGGCAGGAACGGCTGGCGACGGGACTCCAGCAAGGCCGGCTGGGCGAGAGCCTCGTTTTGTTGCAACACACTCCGGTCATCACCATCGGACGCGGCGGTGGTTGGGAAGATATCCTGGTCTCTCCGGCGCTGCTAGAACGGGCTGGCATTGTTGTGTGTGAGACCGACCGGGGCGGCAAGGCGACCTATCATGGTCCTGGTCAACTCGTCGCTTACCCGATTATGCGGGTTGAGTACGAGCACCTTTACGAGTACCTGCATAATCTGGAGCAAGTTGTCATTGATCTGCTGGCCGAATACGGCATTGGTGCTGGACGCATCGAAGAGCATCCAGGTGTCTGGGTCGCCGGCCGGAAAATCGCCGCCGTCGGGCTGGCAATCCACGGCGAGATCACCCGTCATGGCCTGGCCCTCAACGTTGCGCCGAACATGGAGCACTTCGAGTTGTTGGTCCCTTGTGGTATCGCTGGCAGAGGTGCTGTGTCCATACAACAGGTACTCGGTCGCGCCCCGGACTTTGACGAGGTGGCGCAACGATTTGCCCAACACTTTGCCCGCATTTACCGGCGCTCCCTCGAATTTGCGCCGGGTGAACCACCTCGCTGGGATGAAGGCCAGCCTCTCTCCTGCTACTGAGAGGGAGAAGGCGGTGATTCCGGCGGGTGGTATGGGCTTTGCCAAATCGGTCAAGACGTAGTATAATTCAAGCGTACTTTTAGGACGTTCACTGAAACCATACCTTCAGGGGAGCCTGGGGAGCCAGGCTGAGAGGGTGCCTGGTCGCGGACCACCGGCATCGACCCTTGGAACCTGATCTGGGTAATGCCAGCGGAGGGAGACCACTGAGCATGTGGAGCCGTCCCGCTGGCTGGGGCGGCTTTTCTGTATCCGTTGATGTCCTGAAATCCGTGTTCTAGTGACATGCGCGCCATCATCTTCGCCAACGGGGAGTTCCCCGATCCGCAGGGTGCACGGGGCCTGTTGCGCCCCGACGACCTCATCATCGCGGCCGATGGAGGGACCCATCACGTTTTGGCTGCCGGTGCGGCCCCTCATGTGGTCATCGGTGACCTCGATTCGCTATCCTCTGACGAGCGGATCCGTGTAGAGGCGGCGGGATCGCAGATCATTCGCTTTTCGCCCCGCAAGAATGAGACCGATCTCGAACTGGCGCTCCTTCACGCCGTGCGCGAGGGCGCGACCGAGATCGTCATCCTGGCGGCCCTGGGGGGACGGCTGGACCAGACCATTGCCAACTTGCTGCTGCTGGCGCTGCCTGAGCTAAATGGGCTTGACGTGCGCATCGTGGAGGGGCCGCAGACGGCCTTCCTCATCCACGAAGGGCACGATGGATCGCTTATTGAGGGCCAGCCTGGCGATACCGTTTCGCTCATCCCGCTGGGGGGAGATGCGGTGGGCGTGATGGCCGAAGGGTTGGAGTGGCCGCTGCACGAAGACAACCTGCGCTTCGGGCCAGCGCGAGGGGTGAGCAACGTGCTGACGGCGGAGCAGGCCCGTGTGCGCGTACGGCGCGGGCTGCTCTTGTGTGTGGTGACGCACGCGGGGAAGCAGGGAAGCAAGTAGATGAGTATTGAGTAAATGAGTAGATGAGGTGAGTGGGAGGTGAAAGATGAAACGTAAGATGGTGTTTGCGCTGATTGGGGTGCTGGTGCTGACGGCCTGCTGGCCCGGACCGGCAGTCCCGACTGAGGTCCCGGTGCCGGTGCCGACCACACCGGTTCAGCCCCGCAAGGTGCGGGTGATGACTCATGACAGTTTTGACATCAGCGAAGAGACCCTCGCCGCCTTCGAGGCACAGTACAACGCCGAGATCGAGATCCTCCAGGCCGGTGACGCGGGCGTGGTCCTCAACCAGGCTATCCTCAGCCGCGATAATCCCCTGGCCGATGTCCTCTACGGCGTGGACAACACCCTGCTCAGCCGGGCGCTGGAGGCAGGCATCCTCGATCCTTATGATTCGCCGCTCCTGGCCGAGATTCCCGATTACCTGGAACTCGATTCCCAGCATCGAGCACTGCCGGTGGACTATGGCGACGTCTGCCTCAACTACGACAAGAGTTGGTTCGCGGAGCATGGCCTGACGCCGCCCGCCAATCTGAGGGGCCTGGTGCAGTCCGAGTACCGGAGCCTGACGGTGGTGGAGAACCCCGCCACGTCGTCACCAGGGCTGGCCTTCATGCTGGCGACAATAGGTCACTTCGGTGAGACGGGCGACTACACCTATCTGGACTACTGGGCCGGCCTGCGGGACAACGACGTGTTGGTAGTCGAGGGGTGGGAGGACGCCTACTGGGGGCAGTTCACCTACGGCTCCGGCGGTGAGGGCGACCGCCCCATCGTCGTCAGTTACGCCAGCAGCCCGCCGGTGGAGGTATACTTCGCCGAGGAGCCCTTCGAGGAAGCCCCCACGGAGGCGGTCGTCAGCGAGTCCAGTTGCTTCCGGCAGATCGAGTTCGTCGGCATCCTCGTCCCCAAAGGTGCGCAGAACCGCGACCTGGCCGAGGCGTGGGTGGACTTCATGCTCGGCACGACCTTCCAGGAGGACATCCCGTTGCACATGTTCATGTTCCCCGCCAACCAGAACGCGGCCCTGCCCGAGGTCTTCGCCAAATTCGCCCTCATCCCCGAACATCCGGCCGAGGTGGACTACGCGGCCATAGAGGCCAACCGTGAGGTGTGGATCGAGGCCTGGACCGAGACCGTGTTGCGATGAAACTGGACAAGGGGACAGGGAGACAGGGGGACAAGGAGAAGGGGAGACAAGGGAAGAGCAACGCAGTCTCCTTGTCTCCGGGTCTCCTGGTCTCCGTCCCTCTTGCCTTCCTGCTTCTTTTCTACTTCTACCCCATCGCCTCCATCCTGACCCTCTCCTTCGCGCCCGAAGGCCGCTTCAGTCTGGCGGCTCTGGGAAAACTGATCCGCACGCCCTACTACCTGCAGACGCTTTGGTTCACGACCTGGCAGGCGGCGCTCTCCACGCTGCTGACGGTAGGGCTGGCGCTGCCCGGGGCCTACGTGTTTGCCAGGTACGATTTCCCCGGCAAATCGCTCGTCCGGGCGCTGACGACTGTGCCCTTCGTGCTGCCTACCATCGTCGTCGCGCTGGCCTTCACCGCGTTCCTGGGACCTCGCGGCCTGCTCAACCTGGCCTTGATGGACCTCCTGGGGCTCGACCGGCCGGTGCTCGACCTCCAGCACACGCTGACGATCATCCTGCTGGCGCACGTGTTCTACAACTACACGCTGGTGCTGCGTATCGTGGGGACCTACTGGGCCAATCTCGACCCCCGGCTGGAGGAGGCCGCCCGCATGCTGGGGGCGGATCGGTGGCGGGTCTTCCGCGAGGTGACGCTGCCCTTGTTGAGCCCGGCCATCGGCGCGGCGGCGCTCTTGGTTTTCATCTTCTGTTTCACCAGTTTCGGCGTCATCCTGGTGCTGGGTGGGCCACGCTTCGCCACGCTGGAGGTGGAGATCTACCGCCAGACGATCCAGTACCTCAATCTGCCGCTGGCGGCGGCGCTCTCCGTCGTCCAGATTCTCTTCACTTTCGCACTGATGGCGGTATACACGCGACTCCAGGCACGGTTGGCGCGGCCGTTGGAGTTGCGGCCGCGCCGGGTGACGCAGCGCCGGCCCCGTCACTGGCGCGAGTGGCTGGCCGTCGGGGTCAACGTAGGGCTGATGCTGGCGCTGTTGGTGACGCCGTTGGCCGCACTGGTCGAGCGTTCGTTGACGCTTTCTGCCACGGGTGGTGTATCACTGGCCTTCTACCGCCAGTTGTTCTATAATCCACGCGGTTCGGCGTTTTACGTGCCGCCGGTGGCGGCGGTGCGCAACTCGGTGGGATTCGCGCTGGCGACGGTGGGGCTCTCGGTGACGCTGGGTCTGATGGCGGCGTCGGTGCTGGACAGCCGGGGGTCTGCTCGTAGCCCCCGTCCCCGGGGGTTACGGCTGCGACGGTTGCTCGACCCGATCTTCATGCTGCCGTTGGGGACCTCAGCGGTCACGCTGGGGCTGGGGTACATCGTCGCGCTGGACGAGCCACCGCTCAACCTGCGCACCTCTCCGTTGTTGGTCGTGCTGGCCCACACACTCGTCGCGCTGCCCTTCGTCGTGCGCAGTGTGCTGCCGGCGCTGCGTTCCATTCATCCTAACCTGCGCGAGGCAGCGGCACTGCTGGGGGGGTCGCCCTGGCGCGTGTGGCGCGAGGTGGACCTGCCCATCGTGGCGCGGGCAATGTTGGTGGGGGCCGTGTTCGCCTTCACTGTCTCGATGGGCGAGTTCGGGGCCACGAGCCTGATCGCCCGGCCGGAGCGCCCCACGATGCCCATAGCCATCTATCGTTTCCTGGGCCGTCCCGGCGCGGTCAACTACGGCCAGGCGCTGGCGATGTCCACGCTGCTGATGCTCGTCTGCACGCTGGGGTTCCTGGCGATTGAGCGGTTCCGCGTGGGGGAGGTGGGGGAGTTCTAATGCGTGAAACGTGAAACGTGAAACGTGAAGTATGAGGGGGAGATTGAGTCATTGCTAGAGTTTTCTGAGATTTGCAAATCCTACCCCGACGGCTGGACGCTGGCCGGCGTCAGTTTCACCGTCGAGAAGGGTGAGATCGTGTGTCTCCTTGGCCCCTCCGGCTGCGGCAAGACGACGCTGCTGCGACTCGTCGCCGGCCTGGAGACGCCCGATGGCGGCCGGATGTTGGTGGACGGGGAGGATGTGACCTATGTGCCTCCTCACCTGCGTGGCTTTGGGCTGATGTTCCAGGAATTTGCCCTCTTTCCCCATAAGGATGTCTTAGGCAACGTCGCCTTCGGGCTACGAATGCAGGGGCTGAGCCGTGAACTGGTGGCGACGCGGGTGGCCGAGGCGCTGGAGTTGGTCGATCTGGTGGGCTTCGAGCACCGCGACGTGAACCAACTCTCGGGTGGGGAGCGGCAGCGGGTGGCGCTGGCCCGCAGTCTGGCCCCCCAGCCGCGCCTGCTGATGCTCGACGAGCCGCTAGGCGCGCTGGACCGGGCGCTACGCGAGCGGCTGATGGACGAACTACCCCGCATCCTGCGCCAGGCGGGCGTGACCGCCATCACCGTCACCCACGACCAGGAGGAGGCGTTCGCTCTCGCCGACCGGGTGGTGCTGATGCGGGCTGGGCGGGTGGTGCAGGTGGGGACGCCGGAGGAGGTCTACCGGCGGCCAGCCTCCGCCTGGTCTGCCCACTTTTTGGGATTGACAAACCTGGTGGATGCCTGTGTTGTCGGGCCTGGACAGGTTGAGACAGCGCTGGGTGTCTTACAGGTTTGGGATGTGGGATGCGGGATGCGGGATGCGGGATCTGCAGCGAAGTTGTTGATTCGACCGGAGGCGGCGCGGCTGGGTGATGCTGGTCCCAATGTACTGCATGGGACCGTCACGGAACGTTCCTTCCGCGGCGGACACTACCGGTTGGGCGTGCGCCACGCCAGCGGGGTTGAACTGGCCTTCAATGTTCCAGCCAGCGCTAATCTGCCCGCGTCTGGCGAGACCATTGTTCTCTCCCTGGATCCACAGGCGCTGGCGCTGCTCCCGGTGGTGGGAGAAGCGGATTGACTCGCTCACCGCTGTTTGTGCAAGAGCCGTTGTTGGGTATAATTGGGCTAGCAGTTAGCAAGGATTACCAACCGCACCGACACCCACAGGAGGCATCAAGCAATGGACAAACTGGAACTGACATTCAAAGTCGAGAAGGACACCAAGAACACCAGGCGCTACCAGGAAGAGGCCAGCGACGGCCCGCCCATCATCGGCACGCTCTACGTTCAACAGTGGGCGCTGCGCAAACTGACCGGCGGCGACCTGCCTGAGCGCGTGCGCGTGACGGTGACGGTTGACAAGCGTGAAGCGTGATACATGAGACGTCAAGCACAAAGACCTGGCCGCTCGGTTGTGGTGCGAAAACGCCACGATCTTGACCGGCACTGAATGGGTGTACAGGAAGGTGCTACAGAAGGAATTTGAAAAGCTCCAACCGTCCGATTTTGAGGATTTGATCGCTTTGGACCCCATCATCTTCTCGTGAGACAAAGTGACACACGGAGGAATACGATGAAACTACGGTATCGCATCCTACAGGCCCGCTGGCCCGAAGGTGGGGAGTGGCAGAACTGGGGCTTCTTCTACGAGAGTAGTCTGGACGACCGTGGAGAGACCCCAGTTTCTTTTCATCACAACATGGATGAACTGCACTGGATCGTGCATCACATCAACCACCGCCTTCGCAGCCGGCGCCTGCCGCTCGAGCGGGTGGGAGAGGCGATTGCGAAGTATGCCGGCGGGCTCTGTGTCCTGTCCGAGATACATACCTACGAGAGCGATGGTGAACCTCTCTCTGCGGCGCTCAACGGTATCGAGTCTCACGTGCTGGGCCTGGACTACATCGCGCCGCACGATGCCTCTGAGGAGACGATGCGCATTTTCGCCGGTAGCGCCAACCGTCCCCTGGCCCAGGCTGTTGCCCATCGCCTGGGCTTCCCGCTCTCGGCTGTCTCCATCACTCCCTTGCCCGACAGCGAGGTGCACGTGCAGGTCAATGAGGTGGTACGGCAGAAGGATGTTTTTATCATCCAGCCCTGCTCCGCGCCGGTCAACGATCATCTCATCGAACTGCTGCTACTGGTGGATGCTTGCCGGCGCGCTTCGGCGCACAGCATCACAGTGGTCGTACCCTATTTCCCTTATGCTCGACAGGAGCGCATGGCCCGTGGCCGGGAGGCGATCAGCGCCCGGGTGGTGGCTTCCATGCTAGAGATGATGGGCGTCGATCGCATTATCTATGTAGACATTCACGCTGAAGCCATTCAGGGCTTCTTCACGGTGCCTGTGGACCAACTGCCAGCCTACCCCATCCTGGCCGACTACTTCCGAGGGAAGCCCTTCCTTGAGGATGCGGTCATCGTCTCGCCCGACGTAGGACGGGCGCGGTTGGCGGGCAAGTATGCCCAGGCGTTGGGGTTGCCACTGGTCGTGATGCAGAAACGGCGCGATGGGTTCCGCCGGGTCAGAACGACCCACGTGGTCGGCGACGTGGAGGGGAAGATCCCAATCCTCGTTGACGACATCGTCGCCAGCGGCAGCGTGCTCGATCAGATCCCGGTGCTTTTCGAGCACGGAGCCAGGCGGGAGGTGCACCTGGCCATTACCCATCCCGTGCTGCTACCCACGGCGTTGGAGCGGCTGGACGAGGATTGGATCGCTGAATTGGTCATCACTGACACGATCCTGGTACCACCAGCCAAGCGGCATCCCAAGTTGAAGATAGTCAGCGTCGCCCCGATGCTGGCGTATGCCATTCGCGGTATCTACCACGGCGAATCGATCAGCCCGCTGTGGAAGTTCGATGCGCCCCGCAAATTGGGTTTTTACTAGATCATAGCCTGTGGTCGCACGGCAGCCTGGATCTCGCGCACCAACTGGGGCGTGTCAATATCCTTGAGGATGTAGCGTGCAGCGCCAACGCGACGGGCTTCCGTCTGCTCCTCAGCGTCGGGGTAGGAGGTCAAAACGACGATGCTGATGTGGGGACATTCCTCGGTCAGGCGGCACAGCGCTTTCATCCCCTGCCCGTCGGCACGTTTGATCTCTAGCAGTATGACGTTGGGTTTCAGTCTCACCGCGTCTCGCAGGCCGGTTCTCCAGCAGCCGGTGCAGCCAATGACCTCGACCTCGGCAGTGACACGCAGCCGGGCCCCGAGCGCCTCGCGTACAGCGTCGTGATCGTCAATGATGAGCAACCGTGTTTGTGTCACATCCCACCAATCCAGGCCTGCCCCTGCTGATTGTCACCAGTATAGTTGAACCGTTGTGTGGGGGTTAGTGTCATCTATCCCTGATTTTCCCTGACGTTTGTACCGAACCGCAGCGTGGGTTGACGACCTCCCCGCCCTGTGGTATCCTCCTTGGCGATGAGCGACAAGGAGCGGATTAAGGCGGTGGGTCTATTCTCAGGCGGGCTCGACAGTACCCTGGCTATGCGGATTGTGCTTGAGCAGGGGGTCGAAGTCACTGCACTGCACTTTCGCACTGGCTTTTCCTACGTCGAGCGGAACCGCGTAGTCGGACGCGGGCCGGCTGAGCCTTCCGACGCCGAGCGGGCGGCTGCGATGCTGGGGGTGGGGCTGGAGGTGATAGACGTCTCCGATGAGTACCTCCCGGTGGTGCTCCACCCGCGCTACGGGTATGGCTCGGGGATGAATCCCTGCGTGGACTGTCGTATCTTCCTGTTGTGCAAAGCGAAGGCGTGGATGGAGGCTCACGGCTACCACTTTGTCTTCACCGGCGAGGTGGTCGGGCAGCGGCCCAAGAGCCAGATGCGGCCCACGCTCAACACTGTCGAGCGAGAAAGCGATCTGCGGGGCTATCTGCTCCGGCCGCTCTCGGCCAAACTTCTCAAGCCGACGGTGCCGGAACAGCGGGGTTGGGTGGATCGGGAGAGATTGTACGGGATCAGCGGGAGGGGCCGCAAAGAGCAGATCGCACTGGCGGAGCAATTCGGTATCACTGACTACCCACAACCATCTGGTGGCTGTTGTTATCTGATTGACCAGACCTATTCCCGTCGCCTGCGCGACTTTCTGGTCCACGAAGACGGTGAAGCGCTGACCCGCGAGCGGGTGCAACTCCTGGCGGTGGGGCGGCATCTGCGCCTTTCATCCGGCCGCAAGGTGATCGTCGGACGTCGCGAGCAGGAGAACGAATATCTGGAGGTGTGCGGGGTGGAGGGGGTCTTGCTCACGACGGTGGATCACCCCGGCCCGACGATGCTGGTGCCAGGCGGGCCAGCACGCGATCCGTTGACACGCGATCCGTTGACACGGGAGGAGATCGAACTGGCGGCGCGGATCACCGCTGGTTATTCCGACGGCCGGCGCGAACCTGCCGTCCGGGTCGGAGTGCGCCGTGATAGTGGACGGAACGGGCTGGTCGAGGTGCTGACGGTCGAGCCGATGGTGCTAGAGGAGATACAGGCTCTGATGGTGTAGGGACGGGTAGATGCCGGAACCCGCCGCATTTGAGCAGCGCCACAGCCACGAGCGGGTCACTCTCTGGCCGAACGGTGACGGGATCGCGTGTCATACAGTCTCGCACAAACATGCTCAGCCCCTCTCTGGTGCTTCCCATTATGCCTATCCTGCTCCTGGCGGCAAAGCGGCCTCCATCGGCGTCTGTTTTACAGCCTTTTTACCCTGCGTTAAACGACCCATAACCAGACCGAATGTATGCTCACGACAGCATCAGAGATCAGCGCGCTATGCCGAAATCGAGGATAGATGAAGTGATTCGCCGCTACTGGCCCGACGTCTTGATCGCCTGTGTCGTCTTCGTCGTCTGCCTGACGGTCTACAACGATACACTGACCCCAGTCTCTCCTACAAGAGTCCCGATGGCAACGAATTGGCGACTGTGTGCCACGTCCTCGGCCTGGCCCACTCCACCGGCTACCCGCTCTACACCTGGCTGGGCAGACTGTTCACCTTTATTCCTATCGGCGACGTAGCCCACCGCGTGAACCTGATGAGCGCTACGCTAGGCGCAGCCGGCGTGACGCTGCTCTATGCCATCCTCCGCATCTCGACTTCGGACTTCGTGCCTCGGACTTCAAACTTCGGACATCAGTTGTCCTCTCGCCTGGCCTCCGCCTTTGCCGCGCTCATCTTTGCCTTCTCGCTGGCCTTCTGGTCCCAGACTGGCATCGCTGAAGTCTATGCGCCCAATGTCTTTATGATCGCGCTGACGGTGATCATTCTTCTCTGGTGGGCACGGGTCGAGGAGAGAGACCGGGCAAACCGGCCAGCCGGCCAACCGTGGTGGCGCGCTATTCTGCCCTCGTGGAAGTCGCTGCTACTGCTCTTCGCTTTTGGCCTCTGCTTCGGTCTCAGCCTGGGCATCCATATGTCGAACCTGGGCTTTGCGCCAGCGTTCGCGCTCTTCATACTGCTGGTCAGTTGGTCTACCGCGCTCAGCCCGGCAGGTCTGTTCAGTGCAGGGAGCGGATTCTTTCTTGGGCTGCTCCAGTTCCTGTGGCTGCCCTACAAAGCCAGCACCCTCACCGACCGCGTGATGCGCGCCAACGCGCCCACTACCCTGCGTGGCATCTATGCCTATACGCTGGGAGCCTTCCCTCAGTTCAAGTTTGCTTTCCCCCTCACCGCTATCCCCGACCGCATCGTCATCTACCTGGACTTCCTGTGCCAGCAGTTTGGCCTGTGGGGGATCGGGCTAGGAGTGTTGGGGATGTGGGGTCTGTTGGTGCACAAGCCCAGGCGCTTCTTCCTCCTCGTGGGGATGTATCTTGTTCACGTCTGGTTCTTCATCCAGTATAAGGTCTTCGACCTGGACGTCTTCTTTATCCCGGCGCATTTGCTGTATGCACTGTTCATCGGGTATGGGGCATACTGGGTGGTTGAGCGGCTGTCTGCAATCGTGCCCTACGTTCGGCAAGGTCTCCCGACCGCCGCCGAACGCGTGCTGCTCGCGGCACCGTTCATCGTGATGCTGGCGCTGCCGGTCGGGGGCGAACTGCGGGCCAACTGGGAGGCCAACGATTACTCTGACGACACCGCCATCAACGACTTCTACGGGAATGTCTTCGCTCTACTCCCGGATGGTGCGGCGCTTCTGAGCCGCAGTGGGGTCTTCGGCTACGACTTGTTCTACTACCGCCTGGTCTACGACGTGCGGCCCGACGTGGTGATGCCTCACCTGCCCCACGCCAACCCACGCCCCAGGGATTTGGCTGGCCGCGAGGTCTACACCACCATTCGGCTCGACGGGCGGGAGGCTGGACGTGGCCCCTGAGCCTTGCCTCCCAACCTGGTCAACCCCGATGCCTGGCACGTGCCGGTGCTCTTCGGCAGCCCGGGCCAGCCAGGCTCCGGCGCTGGCATCCGTCCACTTGTTCTCTATCACGTCGCCGACGAAGCGCCCGAACTCGTTGTTGCTGACGCCGCCCCCCAGGTTGAGGTGGGGGAGGAGGCAGCAGGATGGGTGCTGGTGGGGTACGACCTGGAGAGTAGCGCGGTGATGGCTGGCGGCACTCTACATCTGACTCTCTACTGGCGGGCCGCCGAAGCACCACAGCAAGTGTTGCTGAGCACGCTGCTGGGGGACGCGGCGCTCGAAATCCACGAGCCGGGGATGGGTAATCTGCATCGTTACATAGAGGAATTCCACCCGATCCGCGATTCCGTTCTGGTTGAGGACTACCGGGTGGTCGTGCCGCGCACTACGGAGGCGGGCACCACCACGCTGTCGCTGGGCGTTGGCTCCCCCTTTCATCTACCTGATGGCGGGGCCGAATGGGAAGCGGTGCTGGCCCTGGGCGAGATCACCATCCTGCCAGGGGAATGAGGAGGGGAAAGTATGACGACAGGACGTAAATTACTGATCGCGGTGGGTGCGCTCGTCATCGTGGGCATGTTGCTCATCGCGGCCTTTGCCCTGGGGGTCTACGTGGGAGAGCACGGCTGGACGCGGGCAGGACTGACGCTGCAGGGGCCAGGTGGCGGCCCAGGCAAACCCCCGCAGGGAGGGGACGGTGCACCAGGGAACGCCCCACCGCTCCCCGGTGGTGGCCGCCGTCCAGACCTGGTGGGCCGTATCAGGGAGGTTTTCGAAGGCACGCTGGTGCTGGCGACCCCTGACGGTCCACGCACCATCGAACTGGACGAGCGCACGCAAGTAGAGATGGCTGGGGGAGAACCACGCTCACTGGATGACCTGGAGCGCGGTCAACAAGTGGCCGTCTTTGGCCGCCGTAACGGCGATGGGCAGGTGCTGGTCGCCGAACTGATCGTGCTGCTGCTGCCGCCACCCGAACAGCCGCCTGCCGACCCGTCCGGTCAGCCGCTTCCTCCGCGGCCGTAGCACGTTTCGCGCACTACGTTTCATAGTATGCCGGGGTCAGCAACCGCGCCAGCGCCATTGTGAGCAGGTGCTCATAAGCCGCCTGGCGGTCGAGCCGGCCGCTGGTCAGAGCGCCAATCGCGCCGCCGCCCTGCTTGGTGTTGTGCAGCCCTGTCAGCGCGTCCATCGCCGGTCCCAGTTCTGTCCCTGCCTGCACGTCTGCCGCCACCGATGGCGGGAGGAGCACACACTCCCCGCCGGCGATGCCCACCACGCCATCGTCACGCACGACCGCGCACCAGGCGCAGGTGAACACCTGGCCCTGTATCTCCAACAGGCCACCCTCGAAGCCGATGCCCAGCATCGCGCCGCTTGTGCGCTGTGCTGCCTGCGCTCGATTAAGCGCGCCGCGCAGTGTCTCCTCGTTGCCCCACGGCTGGTGAGAGATGCCGCTCTCCACGGCTGCTGCTTCCACGTCTATGTCGTTTCCGTAGACGCGGCGCAACACTGTGGCTGTGGCTGCGACCTTGACTGGATTTGTCGAGCCGACGGTGACTTTCACGTGACTACCTACGCTGTCTCCCGTATAGCCGCACCTGCAGACCATAGAAGTCCCACCGGTCGAGCAGGTCGCGTTCTTCTTCCAGTGCCGAAGGGATCAACCCCTGCGGGTCGGTGTACCAGTCATGGCCGTAGACCAGCCACACCCGCTCGTGGTCCCGGATGAGCGACCGCAGCCGGGGCAGGTCGCCTTTGGTCATCTTCGGCTCCAGGTCACCCTGATCGAACAGGTCCACCGGCACGCCGTGCTCGGCAACTGGGCAATTGTACAGGCGGTAGAAGTAATAGTCAAAGGGGATCTGCGTCCAGGTCGCGTTGAATAGGATCAGGTCATCGGGCTCTACCCGCTCCGCCACGAACGCGGCCGCATCGTCCCACTGCTCTTTCTCAAAGTTGACGTAGTACTCATGTAGTGAAAGGGCATTGACCGCCAGCACGATCAAGGCGGCGGCAAGGGTGAAGGGCCGGTAGCGCAATTGGCGCATGCCGGCGGCCAGCAGCAGGTAGATCGGGAACGAGGCCCAGATCAGCGTCCGGTCGTAGAAGATGGGGCGGCACAGGCTGATCAGCCATTCGCCCACGAATGGCGTTGCGAAGGTGACGAGCAGGAGCGCGATGCGCGCCGGACGATGACGGAAATGAAACAGTCCCAGCAGCGCTAGCCCTGTGAACAGCACGCCCATCGTCACGAGTCCAGGGAGCGGCAGTGGCAGGAGGTCGCTCAGGAAGGTCCCCACCACACCGGCGACCGTCTCCCAGGTCGGTGCAGGCAGCCAGAACTCGCGGTAGACGCCCATGCTCTGGACGACGAAGGCAGGAAGCCACGGGCTCCACAACAGGAACATACCCGCCTGGGCCAGGAGCCAATTGTGTAAAGAGGGAGGCTGCAACGCCGCACTTTGGGCTTCCGGTTTAATGGGCTTGTAACGATGCGTTTTGGACCAAGGACGGGGACTGGCGTCCCCTTTGAGCGCTTTTGCCGCTCGAATCTGCGTTGAACCACCTAAGCCTCTCATCAGGAGCAGGCCCAGTATGAAGAGGTTGGTGGCAACCGGAAAGAGGACCGCCGCGTTGTGACTCAGCAGCGTGGCTGCTGTGAAGACTATGTAGCCCAGCCAGGCCAGGTCGGTCTCAATGGCGTGTAGCGACAACCAGCAGTGGCGAGTGAGGGCGCTGACTCGGGTGGCGATTCCCTGGAAATCCCGCCCATGGCCCGTCGTTTCTGGGGGTGCCTCTCGTTCGGCAGCGCGGGTGGCCTGCCAGGTTCGCCATAGGTCCACGAACTGCCGGCCCAACCTCACTTCGGTCGAGCGCGGGTCGGTGAGCAAGCGGGCCAGCGCGTACAGTGCCAGCGATACATTCAGCGCCAATACCGTGTACATGCGCGTCTCCTGGGCGAGGCGCACGTGGAAAGGGGAGACAGCCAGGATCAGCGCGGCTAGTAAGCCCACCTTCTCGTCGGCCAGGCGGCGGCCCAGCAGGTAGATGATGGGGATGGTCAGCGTACCGCACAGGGCGGAGAAAGCCCGCACCGTAGCCGCATCGTCACCCAAGGCCATCCAGAAATGCAGCAGCAGGTAGTAGAGCGGTGGGTGCTGGTCAATGCGGATCACCCATCCTAGCATTTCCCCGACAGGCTGCCAGCCCAGCCAGATACTGAAGGCCTCGTCAATCCACAATCCCTTGTCGCCAATCTGGAAGACCCGCAGGAGGCCGCCCAGCACCACGATCGCCAACAGGAGAAATGGGGTTGCGCGTTGAAACCATCCTATGGCGGAATTGACAACCTGGGTAGGTGGGCGGGTGGTTGGGGATCTCATGCCTGTGCTTGAGTGCGCCGAGGTGGACCTCCTGTCCAACTGTCGTTGGTGGCCCATGTTACCACAACCTCACGCTTGTGTCACTTCTATTTCAGTTTGACGCGATGACCAGAACATGGTAAACTCCTCATTGTCCGTCATCACCGCGATGCTGTTCCTGGGAGCCAATGTTCTGTTGGCGGTGGTGGGCGCGGCAGGCAGCAGTGAGCGGATAGCATTTAGCGATCAGTAGTGGCTGATGGCTCACTGCTAACTGCTGACGGCCAAGATCGTTGGGGCTTTGGCTACACAAATGACTCTTCAACAAATCCTGTTCATCATCTTTGGCGCGATCACGTTGGGGGCGGCGCTGCTGGTGGTGACGCGGCGCAACGTGTTCCACGCCGCCTTGTTCCTGATCCTCTCGTTCTTCGGCGTGGCGGGGCTGTACGTGTTGCTGGAGGCCCCTTTCCTGGCCGCCGTGCAGTTGTTCATCTACGTCGGCATCGCCATCATGATTATCTTCGCCATCATGCTCACGCGGGAGATGATGAATCCCGATGTACCTGGAGCCAATCGCCAGTGGTGGATAGCCGCGCTGGTGACCGTGGCTCTGTGCGGCATACTGGGATGGGTGGTGCTGAATCACGACTGGGGGGCGGTCCCTGGGCCGGTGCCCGAACATAGCATCGCCATCCTGGGGACGACGTTGGTGGATCCGGAGGGATTCATCCTGCCCTTCGGGGTCGCTTCGGTGCTGCTACTGGTCGCGCTCGTCGGCGCAGTGACAATCGCAAGGGAGTGATAACCATAGTTCCTTTGGGACGGAACTATCGACTCCCTGCTCCCCGCCATCCGCGAGGTATCCATCCCAACGATACGCTTAACAGGGGCAGGGTGGCTTGGCGTATGTCGCGTACCTTCTGGACGTTCCTCATCGGCTGGCTTCTGGCGGTGGTCTGTGTTATACTATGCACCAACCAAGTCAGTGATTATGGCGTTGTGCGGAAACGTGGAACAGACAGGCCTAAAGAGATGCAATTTCAAGGAATGAAGAATTGGCCAGAATAGGAACCGTAGCGCGCGTGGCTGGCGTCGTGATAGACGCAGAGTTCGCCTCTGGAGACCTGCCCAGCATCCACGATGGTCTGCTGGTCCAGCGTGACGATGGATCGGAACTGGCCATTGAAGTGCAGGAGCACATTGACCCACGCACAGTGCGAGCAATTGCTATGAGCAGCACGGCCGGCCTCCGGCGGGGACTGCCAGTGCTCGACACGGGCCACCCCATCCGTGTCCCGGTGGGCCGGGCGACCCTGGGACGCATGTTCAACGTCCTGGGCCAGCCCATTGACAACCTCCCCGCGCCCGAGGGAGTGCAATGGCGCCCGATCCACGCCGCATCACCGCCGCTGCACGAGCAGCAGGTGGTGGTCGAGCCATTCGTCACCGGCATCAAGGCCATTGACCTGTTGATCCCCTACCCCCGTGGCGGCAAGACTGGACTTTTCGGTGGCGCGGGGGTGGGCAAGACGATGCTGATGATCGAACTCATGCGCCACACCATCCGCGAGCATGAAGGGCTGGTGGTCTTCGCCGGTGTAGGCGAACGCAGCCGCGAGGGCAACGACCTGTGGCTGGAGATGCAGCGCAGCGGGGTGCTCGAAAGCACCGTTCTCGTTTTCGGGCAGATGAACGAGCCGCCGGGGGCGCGGCTGCGAGTGGCGCTCACAGCGCTGACGATGGCCGAGTACTTCCGTGACCACGAACGACGCCCGGTGCTGGTGTTCATTGACAATATCTTCCGCTACATCCAGGCTGGCGCGGAGGTATCGGCGCTGCTGGGGCGGCTGCCCAGCGCCATGGGCTACCAGCCCACGCTGGAAAGCGAGATGGGCGAACTGCAGGAGCGCATCACCACCACCGGTCGTGGCAGTGTGACGTCGGTGCAGGCAGTCTACGTGCCAGCCGACGATCTGACCGACCCGGCCGTCGTGGCGACATTTGCCCACCTGGACGCGGCGACGATTCTTTCGCGCCGTCAGGCCAGCCTGGGACTCTACCCAGCCATTGACCCACTGGAATCCAACAGTACCTTGCTCACACCTGCCGGCGTGGGGGAGGAACACTACGCCATCGCCACGGAAGTGCGGGCGCTGCTGGCCCGCTACCAAGAACTACAGGACGTGATCGCCATCCTGGGGATGGAGGAATTGAGCGAGGAGGACCGCCGGGCGGTCAACCGGGCGCGGCGGGTGCAACGCTTCCTCACGCAGCCGTTCTTCGTCTCCGAGTCGTTCACCGGGATGCCCGGCCGCCACGTGCCGCTGGCCGAGACGCTGCGTGGTTTCCGCGAGATTCTGGAGGGCCGCCACGACGACCTGCCGGAGCAGGCATTCTACATGGTCGGCACGATTGACGAGACCAGAGCCAAGGCGAAACAACTGGACCAGGAGACAAGGAGACGGGGGGACAAGGAGACAAGGAGACAGGGGGACGGGGGGACAAGGAGTGATTAGGCGGCTCCGTCTGATGGTGTTGACGCCGATCAAGACATTGCTCAACGTGGAGGGAGTGGCCTGGGTGCAAGTCCGCCTGGCCGATGGCGGTGGTATTGGCATTTACCCTGGCCACGCGCCGCTCCTGGCCGAGACAGTCACCGCGCCGCTGCGCTATGCTAACGGATCGGGCGAACACACGCTGGACCTGGAGGCGGGCATCTTGCAGGTAGATGGTGATGGTAAAGGGGTGACGATTTTCACCAGTGGCCTGGCCCAGACTTCCGCAGTCTCCGAGAATTCGGAAGTCTCAGAGGAGCAGTGATGATCGCGTTGTGGCTATTCGCTGGCCTGGCAGTGGGCGCGTTGAACGGGTTCACTCTGTGGAGTTCGGTGGCTTGCCTGCGTCCCGACGTATCTGGCCGCGCCGTGGCCTGGATAGTGGGCGGAGCGCTGCTGCGGCTGGGCCTCGTCGCCAGTCTGCTGATCGCCGCACTGCAGCGCGGTGTCCTGCCGGGCCTGTTGGCCTTCGCCGGGCTGTGGCTGGCCCGCTGGGGAATAGTGTATAAGGGAGTAAGGAGTAGGGAGTAGGGAGTAGAGAGCCTCCCCGTACTTCCTACTTCTTACTCCCTACTCCTGGGAGTCAAGATATGGAAGGTTTTTTCCCTCAAGTAGTATTCACCATCTTCGGCATCCCTGTGCGCGACACAGTCGTCTCGACCTGGATCATGATGGCCATCATCGTGGGAGCAGCGGCCGTGGCAAGCCGGCGCTGGCCGGAAGCGTTAGAGATGCTGCTGGACTTTCTGATTGATACCATCTCCAGCGTGATGGGACGGTCCGCCGGGCCATATCTGCCGTTCCTGGGGACGCTGACCATCTTCATCGCTGTCGCCAATGTGATCGGCATCGTACCCTTCGTGGTTTCTCCCACGCGCGACATCAACACACCGATAGCACTGTCGCTGATCATCTTCTTCTCAGTCTACTACTTCGGCATCCGTGCCAAGGGACTGTGGGGCTACTTCAAAGATCTGGCCTCGCCGATCTTTATGCTGCCCATGGAACTGATCAGCCACGTTAGCCGCACCCTGTCGCTCACCCTGCGGCTCTTCGGCAATGTCATCAGCACCGAATTGATCGTGGCGGTCGTCTTCATGCTGGTACCGCTGTTCGCACCGCTACTGCTGGTTGCCTTCAGTATGCTCACCGGCGTCTTGCAGGCCTACATCTACACCGTCCTGGCTGCCACCTACATCGGTGCAGGACTGGAAGCCAATGAACGATGATCAATGACTGATCTACGAACTTGGTAACTACGAACAAGGAGAAAGTGAGAATATGGCAGAAATGGAATCTGGAGTATTGATCACCCTGGTCACCATCCTCGTGTCGGGCGTGGCTATCTTGCTGGGCACGATCACGCCGGCAATCGTCGAGGGACGGGCAGTGCTCAAAGCACTGGAAGGCATGACCCGCCAGCCTGAGGCCGCCAACGACCTGCGCACCACGTTGATCATCGCCATGGCGTTGCTGGAGTCGACGGCGATTTACGTGCTGCTGGTCTGTCTGATCCTGATCTTCGCTAACCCACTGCTCGATCGTTTCTTCCCCGGGGGTTAGCGGATGCTAAATCTGGACGTGTGGACGATTGTTTTCCAAATCATCAACTTCCTGGCTCTGGCTGCGGCGCTCTACTACCTTCTTTTCCGACCGGTGATGCGCGGCGTGAAAGAACGCGCGGCTGAGAAAGAACAGTTGACCCGCGAGTTGGCCCAGGAGTGCGAGGAGGCAGCCAGGTTGCGCACCGAACTGGAGGCGCATCTGGCGCACGCCGGCGAAGAATCAGCCGCCATCGTCGCCACGGCGCAGGAGCAGGTGGAGGCCGAGCGCAAGGCGCTCCTGCAAGAAACACAGGCCGAGGTCGAACGTATCTTGGTCGAGGCCCACGCCGATGCCCACCGGCTGCGGCAACAGACAGTGGATGAATCCCACGCCGATCTGCTGGACGCCGTCCTGGAGATCAGTGGCTGGGTGATCGGCCGCACGGCGCCGCCGGAGGTACACGACGCGCTGGTCCAGCAACTCAGCGACCGCATCTGGGAACTGGGGCGCAGCGAGATGGATCGGGTGGAGACGTTCCGGCACTCGTTGGGTGACCGCACTCCCACGGCCTACGTGACGACCGCGCGCCCCCTTTCGCCGGAACAGCAGGGGCTACTGGCCCGCACCTTTACCGCGCTGGCCGACCGCCACGTGAACCTGGAGTTGAAAACCGACCCCTCGCTGGCCGTCGGGATGCAGGTGCGCCTGGGCGACACGCTGGTGGATAACTCCGTAGGCGGGCAACTGGCCGAAATGCGCGAAGCCGTCTCGCAGGCACTCAAGGAACGTGTGACCAGTGAGTGAGCAAAGTGTGCGACCCGATACGCAGTCGCTGTTCCAGGCACTTCGTGAGCAGGCCGGCCAATTGGATGATCAGGTGCGTTTTCGCGACGTCGACCTGGTGCAGCGCATCAGCGACAGCGTGGCTACACTCACAGGCCCGCCGCGCGCGCGGCCCGACGTGTCGTCGCTGCTCCAGGCGCTCCGCCAGCAGGCCGGCCAACTGACCAGCCAGGTGCGCTTCCACGACGTGGGCACGGTGCAGCACGTCGGTGATGGCGTGGCCACGCTCTCCGGCCTGCCCCGTGCGCGCACTGACGAACTGTTGACCTTTCCCACCGGTGTGCGGAGCCTGATCCTCAACCTCGACCACGACCTCATTGACGTGATCCTGCTCGGCCCCGACGAGGGTATCCAAGGCGGCGACCTGGTCATATCCACCGGCGAGCGGCTGCGCGTACCGGTGGGACACAAACTGCTGGGCCGGGTGGTCAACCCGCTGGGCGAGCCGTTGGACGAGCGCGGGCCGGTGGACGCGACAGAGTTCCACTACCTGGAGCGCGACGCGCCGGGCATAGTCGAGCGAGCGCCGGTGAACGAGCCGTTGCACACCGGCCTGAAGATCGTGGACGCGCTGGTGCCCATCGGGCGCGGGCAGCGCGAACTGATCATCGGCGACCGGCAGACGGGCAAGACGGCCCTGGCCGTGGACGCCATTCTCAACCAGCGGGACAGTGGCGTGTTGTGCGTCTACGTGACCATCGGCCAGAAGAAGTCCTCCACGCTGGCCGTCATCGAGACGCTGCGCCACCACGAGGCCCTGCCGTACACCATCGTCGTTGTCTCCAGCCCCGACGACCCGCCCGCGTTGCGCTACCTGGCACCCTACGCCGGCTGCACGATGGCCGAGTTCCTGATGCACGAGGGGCGTGACGTGCTGATCGTCTACGACGACCTGAGCAAGCACGCCGACGCTTATCGCGAACTGAGCCTGCTATTGCGCCGGCCGCCGGGCCGCGAGGCCTACCCTGGCGACATCTTCTACCTGCACGCGCGGCTGCTGGAGCGCGCCTGCAAGTTGGCCCCCCCCTCTTTCCCCCCCACTGGGGAGCCCCCCCCTCTTTCCCCCCCATTGGGGGGGATGAAGGGGGGGGGAGTCTCGTTGACGGCGCTGCCCATCGTGGAGATGCAGCGCGGTAACGTCGCCGCCTACATCCCCACCAACCTGATCTCCATCAGCGATGGGCAGATCGTATTGGACGCCGGCTTGTTCAATCGCGGCATCAAGCCGGCCGTGAACGCGGGGCTATCGGTGTCGCGCGTGGGCGGGGCAGCGCAGACGGCGGCGATGCGCAACGTGGCGGGCAAACTGCGGCTGGAACTGGCGCAGTTCGAGGAGGTAGCCCGTTTTGCCCGCTTCGGCGCTGAGGTGGATGAGGTCACACAGCGCCAGATCCGGCGCGGCGAGCGCTTGCGGGCCGTGCTCACGCAGCCTGCCCACCAGCCACTCCTGCTGGCCGCACAGGTCGTCGTTCTGCTGGCAGCCACCGAGGGATACCTTGACGACGTCGCGCTTGAAGACGTGCCCGCCTTTGAAAGCGGGCTGCTGGACCACTTCGAGGCCGAGCACCCGGGGCTGCTTCACCAGATCAACCGCAGCGGTGAACTGCCCGCGGAGAAACGAGAGACACTGGCGGAGACGATAGACAACTACTGCACAGCCGAAGGGCTTGCCCTGAGCATAGTCGAAGGGGCAGCCGAAGGGCCTGCCCTGAGCGCAGCCGAAGGGAGGAGAGATCAATGAAAATGGTGATGGCTGTGGTGCCACGAGACGAGGCGGGGCGCGTCATTGAGGCGCTGGTGGCCGCAGGCCATACGGCGACCTTCAGCGACAGCCGTGGCGGTATGCTGCGCCAGGCCCAGCAGATGCTTCTCATCGCCGTGGAGGAGCAAGACCTGGAGCGAGTCCTGACCATCATCCGCGACAACTGCCACTCACAAGTCGTCGTGGATCCCGGCGAGCCGAGAACACCATTCTCACTTGGCTCCGTACCCGTGACGGCCGAACTGGGCGGGGCGGTGGCGTTCATCTGGGACCTCGACCGCTACGAGACTTATTGAGACCAGCCCCCAAGAGGGCGGTATACTTATGAGTGAACAGAGTGTACGCCCCGACGTACTGTCGCTGCTCCAGGCACTCCGCGAGCAAGCCGGCCAACTGACCAGCCAGGTGCGTTTCCACGATGTGGGCACAGTGCAGCGCATCAGCGACAACGTGGCCACACTCCCAGGCCCGCCGCGCGTGCAACCCGGCGTACCGTCGCTGCTCCAGTTGCTCCGCCAACAGGCCAGCCAACTGACTAGCCAGACACGCTTCCACGAGATCGGCATTGTACAGCGCGTCGGCGACGGCGTGGCCACGCTCTCGGGCTTGCGCCGAGCGCGCACCGGCGAGCTGCTGACCTTTCCCACCGGCGTGCAGGGCCTCATTCTCAACCTCGACCACTACCTCATTGACGTGATCCTGCTCGGTCCCGTCGAGGGCATCCAGGGCGGCGACCTGGTCACGGCCACCGGCGAGCAACTGCGCGTGCCGGTGGGACACAGGCTGCTGGGCCGGGTGGTCAACCCGCTGGGTGAGCCCCTCGACGAGCGCGGGCCGGTGGATGCAACGGAGTTTTGTTACCTGGAGCACGACGCGCCGGGCATCGTCGAGCGAGCACCGGTGGACACGCCATTGCACACCGGCCTGAAGATCGTGGACGCGCTCGTGCCCATCGGGCGCGGGCAGCGCGAACTGATCGTCGGCGACCGGCAGACCGGCAAGACGACTCTGGCCGTGGACGCCATTCTCAACCAGCGGGGCAGCGGCGTGCTGTGCGTCTACGTGACCATCGGCCAGAAGAAGTCCTCCACACTGGTGGTCATTGGGACGCTGCGCAGGGGTGGCGCGCTGGAGTACACCACCGTGGTCACTTCCAGCCCCGACGACCCGCCCGCGTTGCGTTACCTGGCACCCTACGCCGGTTGCACGATGGCCGAGTTCCTGATGCACGAGGGGCGTGACGTGCTGATCGTCTACGACGACCTGAGCAAGCACGCGAACGCCTATCGCGAACTGAGCCTGCTATTGCGCCGGCCGCCGGGCCGCGAGGCCTACCCCGGAGACATCTTCTACCTGCACGCGCGGCTGCTGGAGCGCGCCTGCAAATTAGCCCCCCCCTCTTTCCCCCCCACTGGGGATCCCCCCCCTCTTTCCCCCCCATTGGGGGGGATGAAGGGGGGGGGAGGCTC